>Ga0154962_108_pt1 | contig 48342 bp, 36 predicted proteins | sample RifCSPhighO2_01_FD_105930 | JGI IMG/M metagenome (GOLD analysis project Ga0154962, IMG submission 105930) | Candidatus Wildermuthbacteria bacterium RIFCSPHIGHO2_01_FULL_49_22b
AACTTCAGCTGCTGTGGAACGAATGAGAATAGATAGCTCTGGCAAGGTCGGCATCGGCACTGCCACCCCGGGAGCCCTGCTCTCTGTTGCCACAGACGGTGCCAACGACGCCTTCCGCATCGGAGACAATGGCGCCGGGAACATTCTTACCGTGCAGAACGGAGGCAACGTCGGCATCGGGACGGCGAGTCCGGGAACGAAGCTAGAAGTAAACTTAGGGGGAGTTAGTATAACTGCTATTCGAGCCTTAAGTGGCGGTGTTAATAATTATACTGCTATAGGTATTGGAAGAACATCACTAGAGGGAGCCCTCGCGATTGCAGCTGGGGCCGGACAATGGTCCAGCTTTGCCACTACTGGAGATATTATTCTGCGGTCTGACACGGAAGATTTAATTTTAGGTGCCAGAAATGCTACCGGATCTCTTCGTTTTGCGACTGGCTTTCCTGATACAGAGAAAATGACAATTTTATCTGGCGGCAACGTCGGCATCGGCGACACCACCCCGGACGCTCTCTTGGAGATTGTGTCTTCCGGAGGCAAGAACCTTTTTGCCCTTACCGATACCACAGACGGAGATGTGTTTATGGTGAACAACGCCGGCAGGGTGGGCATCGGAGATACCACCCCGGACGCGGCACTAGAGATTGTAACCTCCGGCACCACAGACGCGTTCCATATCTCTTCTACAGCCGCCAGAGACGGAGACCTTTTTACCATTACCGCTTTAGGAAACGTGGGCATCGGGACGGCAAGCCCCGGAGTGGCTCTTGAGCTTGGAGCCGACAAATCATTCCGCATTACGGGGGGAACGGCTTTCCCCGCCTCGCCGTCTGAAGGGCAGATGTTTTTTAGAACCGACACAACCCAGCTCTATGTGTACGCCAACGCAAAATGGCAGGCGGACCGGACTACGGCAACCAAGATAGTGGCTGCCAGCGACTCCAGCAACGAAGAGAAAGCCGACTATGTGGCAGACGGCACCAACGACGAGGTAACGATTGAGGCCGCCCTAGCCGCCCTTCCGGCTGGAGGAGGCATGGTGTTTCTTTTGGAAGGAACCTACAGCATTGGGGCCGCCATAGACATAACTCAATCAAAGGTGTCGCTTGTCGGTTCAGGAAAGGCAACCATACTGCAAAGGGCCGCAAATGCCATTGACGTTATCGTGGTGGGAAACGCGGGAACCGCGTATGAGAGAGTGATTATCTCCAACCTTCAGATAGACGGAGCAAAAGCTACCCATACGAGCGGCGCGAACGATGGAATAGTTTTTAACCAGAAAATCACCAATTCAGAGATTCTAGATACCTGGATTCACGACAATGCGGGCTCTGGCATTTATCTCTTAAGCGGCGGGACCAGCGGCACTGCCAATAACGATAATGTTGTAAGAGGCAACAAAATTTTGTCCAACGGCGGTTATGGTCTCGTGATAGCAACTTATGGCTCCAGAAACCGCATAGAGAACAACGATATTAGCTCCAACACGAACAGCGGAATTCTTTTTTCAACCGGCGCCTATAACAATATGGCCATTGGAAATAGAATTGCCTCAAATTCCTCAAATGGAATAGAAATTGGCAGGGGAGAGGACAACATGATTGCGAATAATTATATTAACTCAAATACGGGAGACGGAGTGAGAATCGCAGGCGACGGCAACGACACGGCTATCATCGGCAACTATATAGAGTTAAATACGGGCGACGCAATAGACACAACAACAGGAACCCAGGCGAGCGAACGGCACAGCATTGTATCAAACCTTATCATTGACGATATTACGCTGGGCGGCACGGGAATACACTTGGTCTCTTCCAACCGCGTGACAGGCAATATCACCATAAACGCCAGCTCTAATGATAATTATCTTGCGGGCAACACGATTAGCGGAACAATCACCGACAACGGCTCAAACAACGTCATTCAGCACAGCAGCCAGTTCAAAATAGAATCCACCTCTGCCACCGTGGTGCCCCTCACCATTACAGCCGATTCTCTCGCCGCGGCAAACGGCATTGCCCTTTCCGTTGACGGCCTAACCACAGGCACCGGCCTTGATATTTCTTCTACCTCTACTGCGGGAGGAGCTTCTGGCGTTTCCAAACTGATTAACCTCTCTCGGTCGGGAACCAATGCCAACGCCTCCCACACCGCCTACGGCCTGTACTCCGCGGTAACCAACACAGGGACAACCTCTACGAATATCGCGGGATATTTCTCTGCCTCCGGCGCCACAAACAACTACGCTGGTATATTTGAGAACGGAAGCGTTGGCATAGGGGATACTACCCCGGACGCTCTCTTGGAGATTGTGTCTTCCGGAGGCAAGAACCTTTTTGCCCTTACCGATACCACAGACGGAGATGTGTTTATGGTGAACAACGCCGGCAGGGTGGGCATCGGAGATACCACCCCGGACGCTACCCTAGAGGTTGTGACGATAGGCACCACAGACGCGTTCCATATCTCTTCTACGGCCGCCGGAGACGGAGACCTGCTTACGGTCACTGCCTTAGGAAACGTGGGCATCGGGGCGGCGAGTCCGGGAAGCAAGCTTACCATTGGAAGCGGCTCCTTTGATCTTAGCAGTCAGGGTTCCATACTTAACGTCGGCAACTCCGGCAGCGACCTTACTGACGGGGTATGGTCTGTCGCGCGCAGCAACAACCAGGCGCAGTTCAGCGTACAAACCTTTGACGACGCCGGCAACACGCCTCCTGTGCTGAATCTTGCAAGCGCCTTGAGCGACACCATAGGCACCTACACGGCGGTCACCAATACGACAGTGCTTGGCAGAATTGACTTTCAAGGAGCAGACGGCACCGGTTTTGGCACGGGAACGCGCATTGAAGGCGTTGCCACCGAGACATTCAGCGGTTCCGCCACCGGGGCCTACCTTAGTTTCTACACTACCGATACCGGCACCAACACAAAAGACGAGCGCCTGCGCATTGACCAGGATGGGGGCATTTTCATGTATGCCATGGCCGACAACTTAGTTGAAGACGGGGCAGTATGCATTTCGGGCGATGAGCTTTCAGATGAATCAGACGGCCTGTGCGATGCCTCGTCCATAAAGGTCAAGACCGATGTTCGGGACCTGGACTACGGCATTGCAGAGTTAATGCAGCTTCGTCCGGTGTTCTTCCGCTACAAGGAGGACTTCAAGCCGGACTTTCAGGCAGTGCGGGCCGGATTCATTGCCGAAGAAATGAACCTGGTTATACCCGAAGTTGTAACGTACGACAGCTACGATGAACACGGAATTCCCAACGGAGATCCTGACGGCATTGACTACGGCAAACTGACCGCAGTGCTCACAAAAGCAATGCAGGAACAGCAAAAGCAGATTGAAGAACTGGAGCAATCGCTTCTGACTGTCGCTCAAAACATCTCTGGCGAACTGGTGAATGTGGACCCGGAATACTTCAGGCAGGGGCTTTCTTCCCTGGGTCTTGCGGTGAACACCAACGGAGTGCTGGAGGTAGACACTCTCAAAGCAAAAAAGGCGGTATTGGACACCCTTGAGTTAAAAGACCAGCTTACCGGAAAAGTATGGTGCACCTGGATTGAAAACGGAGAATGGCAAAAGGTGGAAGCAAACTGCGAGCAGATTTCGTACCTGAACGGCCAGCTTGTGATAAACGGGCAGCCCGCGGACTATGACGCCATTGCCGCGGCCAATGGCCTGGTTTTAGAGCCCCAGCCAGAGGAGCCCGCCCCTGATTCCCTTACCGACACGGTCTCTGATTCCATCTTTGACTCCACTCCCCCCATTATCTCCTTGCTCGGACCAAGTTTGCTGGAGATTGAGCTGAACGCAGAATATGTGGATGCCGGAGCTACCGCGACAGATGACGTTGACGGCGACATTTCAGCAAACATTGCAGTAGACAACCCAGTGGATACTTCCGTCCTTGGTGCTTATTTCGTCACCTACACTGTGTCTGATGCCGCGGGAAACAAGGCAACGCCAGCGACCCGTACCGTGAACGTTGTAGAAGCGCTCTCTGCTCCAGAACCAGCTCTGGAACCAGAGCCAGAACCCCAGGACAGCATGCCTCCGGTCATCACTCTTCTTGGCGAAGCTGTGGTGGAGCTTGAAGTCGGTGGAATATACGAAGACGCTGGAGCCACCGCGGCAGACGATGTGGACGGAGACATCACTGCAAACATTATTGTCAGCAACCCCGTAGATACCGCTACTGTTGGCGCCTACACCGTTACCTATATCGTTTCTGACGCGGCCGGTAACGAGGCTGCCCCAGCCGCCCGCACCGTCAATGTCGTACTAAATCCGATTTAGCTATCCCCACCTAAATCGGATTTAGGATATAGGGGAAACAGAGTCAGTAGATTAGAATATAATATAAAGCATGCCAAGAACAAAACCAGAAAAGGGAAAAATCTACCATATTTTCAACCGTGGCGTAGAAAAGCGGAACATCTTTATATCCGAAGGAGATCGCTGGAGATTTTTGCAGGGGATGTATTTGTTTAATAATGAAGATTCCACCACAAATCTTCTCTATCGTCTTGAGCAAAGAAAGGGCAAGATGCATTTTGGCATCCTGCGAGATTATATGCAGCGAGAAGGCGTTAAGCGCAAGCCCTTGGTACGCATTATGGCAGATTGCCTTAAGCATAATCACTTTCATTTTAGCATTGAAGAAACTCAAGAAAACGGCATTTCCCGTTTTATGCAAAAGCTGGGTATTGGATATACAAAATATTTTAATAAAAAATATGAGCGCGTAGGACCGCTGTTTCAAGGAAAGTTTAAACTGGTAGAGATACAAAGCGATGCGCAGCTTATGTATCTTATTGCCTATATTAATGCGATTAACCCCGGCCAAGAGTTAGAGCCAGAACTAAAATCAGTAGCGCAAGATCCAGAGCAAATCCTTGAGTTTATTCAACATTACCCATGGAGTACTCATTTGGAGTATTTGGGCAAAAGAGATTCTATTATTATAGATAAAGGTGTTGCGGGAGAATTATTTGGTACCCCAATTGCTTACCGAAAGTTTGTAGAAGATATTGTAAAAGGCAAAAAAAGTTTTGGTTTGTCAAAGAAAGATTTTCTTGAGTAGTTCCTAAATCCGATTTAGTTTTACTAAATCGGATTTAGGAGAATTAGGAGAATTATGAGAGAAATTTTAGAAAAAGTAAAAAATGGGGTGCTGGACGCGGTATTTCCGGCAACCTGCATGGGTTGCGGTAGAGAAGGAAAGTATATCTGCCAAAGGTGCGAAGGTTTTGTAAGCGAAGTTGCTTTCATCTGCCCAGTATGTGAACAGTCGAGTTTTGCCGGAGAGCGGCACCAAACCTGCAAATCGTTCTATGGTTTTGATGGTTTGGTAAGCATTTGGGAATACGAGGGGCTCATGAAGAGTTTACTGCATTATATAAAGTACAATGGCATTACCCATGCTGCCAAAGAAACCACGGAGCGCGCATTTGAGGTGATTGGGCGCGACAGAGAACGATTTGGCGCATTTTTATCTTTTTTGTTATCTCAAGATACTTTTGTGACGTATGTGCCCATGTTCAAGAAAAAAGAGAGAAAAAGAGGGTTTAACCAGGCGGAGATACTTGCAAGAGAGCTTGGAAAAATAGCCGGGAAAGAAACTCTTTGCGCCTTAGAGAAGATACATGATACAAAACCGCAGGTTGAGCTGAAGAAAGAAGAACGGCTGGTAATCGTACAAGGCGCCTTTCAGACAACATTGCCCGCCTTTGCCGACCTGCCTGCTGGCAAGGTGGGGGCTTTGGCGGGCAGGCAAATTACAAATCCAGACAATCAATTATCAATGGTCAATCATCAATGGTCGGCACCGCAGAAAGTGGTGCTGGTAGATGACGTGTGGACCACAGGAGCTACCATGAAAGAATGCTGCAGGGTTTTGAAAAGGGCTGGCGCCAAAGAAATATGGGGGCTTACTATCGCAAGAACCCCCTAAATTTTCAATCAATGACCCAATTTCACAATTTTTCAATTGAACATTAAAACATTGATAATTCATTGAAAATTAGTGTCATGGCTGACAGTATAACTAAAGAAAGTCCTCGATACCCAACACTACTCGGTGAACTTAGGGACGCGCCAAAGCAGCTGTATTATAGGGGAAATTGGGACGGGATTTTTTCCGTCGAAGGCGGATCCGCCTCTGGCGGAGAAAAATGCCTGGCGGTTGTAGGCACGCGGAGAATGACCAGCTATGGAAAGCGCATGACCGAGCAGATCGTGGGTGAGGTTGCTGCGGCCGGGGTGACCGTTGTTTCTGGTTTTATGTACGGTATTGATGCTGAAGCCCACAAAGCAGCTTTGAGAGCCGGCGGCAAAACCATTGCCGTAATGCCCTGCGGAATTGACGTTGTGCACCCAGAATATCAGGCGGACTTATATCAAGAGATTTTAGATACGGGCGGCTTAGTGGTTTCAGAATACGAAGGCACGCATCCTGCTTTGTATTGGACGTTTCCACGCCGAAATCGCATTGTAGCAGGCCTTTCAAAGGCAACGCTGGTAGTGGAGGCCGGTGAAGACAGCGGAGCATTGATTACCGCAGACCTTGCTAAAAAATACGGCAGAAAACTCTTTGCCGTGCCAAATCCTTTAACGAGCGCGGTTTCGCAAGGAGTAACGCGGTTGCTAAAAGAGGGTGCAACGATTGCAAGCAGCGCAGACGATATTTTGAAGTATTTTGGGTTTCGTACGCGGAGTAGGGTCAGACCCTACTCGCAAGTAGGGTCTGACCCTACTCCGCAGATTGCAGGCGAACTTGAGCAAAAGATTATGCAGGTGCTTTTCAAGGAATCAATGCAGATTGACGCGCTTGCCAGAAAACTTAAGATACCGGCAGCGCAGCTGGGAGCCGCAATTTCCATGTTGCAGTTGGAAGGATGCATAACAGAAGAACAGGGCAAATTATATGTTGTTTAAGGTGCAATCTGCAGCAAACTCGGGACTGGAGGCACTCGGGGTGGACATTGAAATAAGCGTTTCAAACAGGGGGTTGCCGGGTTTTGACATTGTGGGGCTTCCCGACAAGGCCGTTCAAGAAAGCAAGGAGCGGGTGAGAGCTGCCATTGGAAATTCAAAAATTGAGTTTCCTCAAAGAAAAATTACCGTAAACTTGGCGCCAGCCGATATTCCCAAAGAAGGCTCTCTGTACGACTTGCCCATAGCAGTGGGAATTATGGCCTCGGTTTTGCAATATGAGATTCCCCCAAACAGCTTATTTTTGGGAGAGCTTTCTTTAGACGGCAAGCTTCGCCACACAAAAGGGGCCGTACTTATGGCGCTTTTTGCAAAAGAACAGGGATTTCAAAATGTGTTTGTTCCAGCAGAATCCGCAAACGAGGCAGCTATTATTCAAGGCGTAAACGTGTACGGAATAAAAAACCTTACCGAAATAGCCGGACTTTTCTTGGGTAAATCTTTTTTGCGGCCCGTTGCTTACCAGAAAAAAGAAGAGCTCACTGAGGATATAGAGTTTGACATGGCAGAAGTACTTGGCCAGGAAACCGCCAAGCGCGCCGTAGAGATAGCTGCCGCCGGCGGCCATAATATATTAATGATAGGAAGCCCTGGTTCCGGGAAAACCATGCTGGCGCGGGCCTTGCCAGGCATTTTGCCAAGGTTAAATGAAGAAGAGTCCTTGGAGGTTACGAAACTCTATTCTATTGCAGGGAGCATGCCGCCCCGGGGATCTCTTATCACCACGCGCCCTTTTCGCTCGCCCCATCACAGCGTTTCTCAAATTGGGCTGATAGGAGGCGGTCAAAAACCGCAACCTGGAGAAATAAGCTTGGCTCACCGAGGGGTCTTGTTTTTAGACGAGTTTAACGAGTTCCCTCGGTCTGTATTAGAAGGTCTCCGCCAACCCGTAGAAGACGGCGCGCTTACCATTTCAAGAAGCAAAGAACGAGTAACCTATCCTTGCCGTTTTATGTTGGTGGCGTCTGCAAATCCTTGTCCGTGCGGATACTTAAATCACCCAAGGAAACCCTGTGTCTGCACTCCTCGAGAGATAAAAAAGTACCGGAAGCGAGCATCCGGCCCTATTTTAGAGCGCATTGATTTGCATGTTGAAGTGCCGGAGGTTGACGTGGAAGAGTTTCGCGGCAATCAAAAGTCCACGAGCGCCGCAGAAAGCTCTTGTTCTATTCGGGAACGAATGAGCGAGGCGCGAAAAATCCAAGAAACAAGATTTGCAGAAGAGTCCATCTATACGAATGCAGAAATGAAAAACGCGCATATTAAAAAATACGCCGCACTTTCAAAAGAGGCCGAGCAGATGGTACTACGGGCTGCGCTTCAATATCAGCTTTCTGCAAGGTCATTTATGAAAATGATAAAGATCGCCCGCACCATTGCAGACCTTGCCTTTGAGCAACAGATTGGAAAAGAACACATGCTCGAGGCCTTGCAGTATCGCCCCAAGATATATGAGTTGGACTGAAAAAATATATGAGAGTACACAATATGATAGGAGAGAGAGGGGAGGAGATTGCGCGCCAGTTTTTGGAGAACAAAGGATATACAATTATTGAGTGCAATTACAGGACAAAGAGAGCAGAAATTGATATCATTGCAAAACATAAAAATAAACTAGTGTTTGTGGAGGTGCGAACAAAGCACCGCGAACAATACGGAACCCCAGAAGAAACTATTGATTATAAAAAACGCATGAGATTGAAAAAGAATGCCGCAGCTTATGTCCATCGAAAGAAATATTATGGGCCTTTTCGCATAGACGCCGTATGTCTGGTACTAGATGAGAACGCGGGGCTCCAGCGGATTAACCACTATGAAAACATTGTGGAAAACTAGGCGAGACCAAGGATTCCTTGGTCTCGCCTAAGAGCTAAAACTAAGGAGCTCATGGGAACAAACGAGGCCGAAATGTCTGTTTTCCAAAACAGGACTGTTCTTGGAAGTATTGCACGAGGAATACAAAAGATACCGGGGGGAGAAATAGTGGTGCCGTTCGGACGCACTCCTTCTGCTGTGGCAATGCAAATTATCAACTATTCACCAGTAGGGATTGTAAGGGCCATTGTGCAGAACATTGGCAAGGGCAGGTTTGACCAAAGAACATTCTCCCAGATGATGGGACGCGGCATTGTTGGTACTGGACCATATTTATTGGAATGGAGCTTTTTGGAAAAGACCTTATTTCTCTTGATTGGCCTACCACAGAAAGGGAACGCAAGTGGCGAATTGAAAAGCCCAAAGAAACTTCAAAGAACGCTTACGCCTTCTCCGCTACGTCCATTCTTGAGAGAAAAAAAGCAGAAGCCTTTTGCGGTTCCTGCCGGAGCTGGGTTTGGGGAGTTTCCTAACTTTCCTGACTTTCCCGAGTTCCCTGATTTCCCAGAGTTCCCTGAGTTTACGGGATTTTAGAAAAAACCTACTTATTCCTCTATATGTTTTTCAAACTTTTCCTTGTGAGCATTATCATTATCTATTATGTATAACCAGAATAAAATACCCCCAAGCCACATCCAAAAGCCAGACATACCCCCAAACTTTATGAGCAAGAATAATGAAACAACAATACCAAAAGCTTTAACCCAGCTCATACCTCCCCCCTACCACCCCTAACCCACCTCGTCAAGCTATGGAACAAAACCACGAACAACTAAACAACATTGAGTGTACCCTCGGAGAAGTTTTGGGGGAAATGAAAGGTATAAACGGACATCTTGCTCGTATCAACGGCCGCCTTGACATCCATTCCGACAGAATACGCAATGTTGAAGGCGAACAGAAAGTGCTGAAAACCAAGGCGGCTATGTTAGGAGGCGGACTTGGGGTTGGCGTTGTGGTAATATGGGAGTGGTTGAAAATGCAATTCAAGTAGGATTTTCTTGAGGGGACAAGAATAACTTGCCCTCTCAATAAAGTTCTTTCAAAAGAAAGGAGGAAGTCAATGTGTCCGTACTGCAAGACCGAGAGCGCCTTGGTCAAAGAAAGAGATAGATACGGCCTTTACATTTCATGTCGGGTGTGCGGGTGGCTCAAAGACCTTGGAGTTCCTTCGCCAGACAAAATCCTCGCTTCAGACGAAAGAAGCAAAGGAAGGAGGGGAATGGTATTTTTGCCCCGCAACGGCAGAAACCCATATTTTCATCTAAAGCGCACAAGGAGGGAAAGGAAGAGAAGAAAGGAGTGAACGAAATGAAGCTTGAGGCATTGGAGGTTTTAATGCTCACTGACCGAGTGAGGAACGAAGACACGAAATGACTTCTCTCAAGAAGGGCGGGGAAAAGGAGAATAAAAATAATCCCCAGTACCTGCCCACCGATTCAATGAAAAATAATATGAACAAGTTTATCTACAGGCCCATTAAGTTTAATCGGATAACCCAGATTTTCGGAGAGAACAAAACAGATTACTCCAAACTTGGTATGCTCGGACATAATGGTCTTGATATGGCTACCTGGAATGGGACACCAATATATCATTCTGGTGACTATATGGGTTATATGAAGACAGAAATTGATGCAATGGGTGGCATAGGAGTAGATATCTATTCTAATACTCCCCAGATTGATGGAAAACGTATCAAATTGCGTTATTGGCACTTAAAGCAAGTTGTAGGGTGGGATGGAAAAGAAGTGCGACCAGGACAACTTATAGGTTTTGCTGATAATACTGGATTTTCAACAGGAGACCATTTATACTTTGATTTAAAATGTGTAGATGAGAATGACAAAACATCACGAACAATACGGAAGCCCGGAAGAAACCATTGATTATGAAAAACGCATGAGACTGCAGCGAAACGCAAGAGCGTATATTCACCGAACAAAGTACCGCGGCCCATACCGCATAGACGCCGTATGTCTGGTACTAGACGAGAACGCGGGGCTCCAGCGGATTAACCACTATGAAAACATTGTGGAAAACTAGGCGAGACCAAGGATTCCTTGGTCTCGCCTAAGAGCTAAAACTAAGGAGCTCATGGGAACATTTTTTGACTTCATTATTAGAACAAGTGTTGTCCTTTTGGTGTTCTTGGTTCCTTTAGCGTGGAGCCCCTGGACCTTTGAGGCCTTTGAGTTTTCAAAGCAGTATCTTTTGTTCTTTTTGGTTCTCTTGGGCCTGTTTGCTTGGATAGCACGCATGGTGCTGGTTGAGCGCGAGGTGCGGTTCAAGAAGACCCCGCTTACCTTCTTTGTCTTTCTGTTTGTTGCCGCCGCCCTGCTTTCTAGCTTGTTTTCAGCTGACCGCTGGTCTTCTTTGTTTGGGCACTACGGAAGTTTTTCTGACGGACTCCCAGGCATTCTTGCTTCTGCGGGGGTTTACTTTCTTGTGACCAACGCCGTGCGCCAGCCGCGTTTTCTACTCAAGCCCTTTTTCGCTTCAGCTGCTCTTGCGGTGTTCCTCGCTTACCTTTCTTTGTTTGGAGTGCTGCCCCAAGCGGGTTTTAACCCGGTAGCGGAAAATTTTGAGAGCTTTTCCGTCTTCCTTGCCTTTCTCATTTCTCTCCTTTCCTTTTTTGTCATACGCCCCCAACAAAACCAGCTGCCGTTTGCCGGAACTATTGTTTTGCTGGTTTCCGCTTTTGGCTTACTCCTTGCGGCGCATGAATCTACGAACTGGGCCGTGGTTTTTGCGGGCCTGCTGCTGTCGCTGTTTGCAGGACTACTGCAACGTTTGTGGACAGGGGAGGCGGGAAAAATAAGGGGATTGGGGTTGCCTCTGCTGCTTTTGTTCCTGACCTTTGTTGCCTTGCTTTCCCCGGCCTGGCCGGATCTTCCCTGGGCGTTTCCCCTGGAACCCGCGCTTTCTCAAAGAATGTCTTGGGGTATTGCCCTTGACACTGTCAGCGACAACGCTAAAAACCTGTTCTTGGGTTCGGGACCCGGCACCTTTGCCCTGGATGTTTCCCTGCACAAGCCGGTTTCTTTGAATCAAACAGACCAGTGGCAGACCCGTTTTGACCGGCCCTCCAGCTTTTTTGCAGGACTTTTTGCCACGACAGGACTCCTTGGTTTTCTCTTGTATCTTGCGCTGCTTTGCTGGTTCTTCCTGGTTTCTCTGGCGTTCTTGAGAAAACAGGAGAGCATGCCTTTTCTTCTTGGGGCCGCGGTGCTTGCGGCAGGCCAGGTCGCGCATGACCAGATGACGGCGCTCCAGCTTTCTTTTTGGCTGTTTTTGGGGCTCTGCCAGGTTTCCTGGAAAATTCCTGCCAGGGAGACCCGCTTTTCCCTGCCAAGGACCGCCGAGTTTCAGCTTGCAGCCAGGGCCGCGCTCCTGCTGGTGTTCCTTGCCTCTGCGGCAGCTTTCTTTTTTGGGAGCCGCCTGTACGCAGCAGATATGAAGTACGCGGCTTCCGTGAAGGCCGCGCCGTATTTTCCTGCAGCGGGCATTGAACAGGGACAAGAAGCCGCAGGATTGAATCCCTGGCAGGCAGAATACAGGATTTTCCTCTCCCGGCTTCACCTGCAGCGCGCCCTGGCCGAATTGCAAAAGCCAGAAAACCTCCGCAGCAAAGAGCAAGTTTCCAAGGACGTGCAGCTTGCCATTGCATACGCGAGGGGAGGCAGTGTGGAAGACCAAAGGATCGTGGGCGCCTTGGAGCTTAGTTCAGCCAGGGTCGCCTCGTGGGAAACGCTCGGAACAGTGTACAAAAACATTGCGTCAGCTCCCGGGGCCTTGGATTGGGGTATCCGTTCTTTTGAGACAGCGATTGCCCTGGAACCCGCAAATCCCGTTCTCCACACTGAATTGGGAAAGCTGTATGTCAAAAATGAGCAGTTTGACAAGGCGCGAGAGCGCTTTCAAAAAGCGATTGAATTAAAGCCCGACTACGCGCAGGCCCGAATGCAGCTTGCCTTGATTGCGGAAAAAGAGGGGAATGCCGGCAAAGCCATTGGGCAGCTCCATGACCTCGTTGTCCGCTTTCCTCGGGATTCAGAAACCCTGTTCCAGCTGGGAAGATTGTATTATAATGAAGGGGAGGTTGCCGGGGCGATTTCCCAATTTGAACGGGTGCTTGCAGGAGCCCCCAATCATTCCAACGCCTTGTTTGCCTTGGGTCTTGCCTATGAAAGCCAGGGGAGAATCCAGGAGGCCGCGCAGAAGTTTGAAAGGGTCTTGCAGCTGAACCCCGGAAACGAGGAAGTCCGCCGAAAGTTGCAAGAGCTTGGCAGGGAAAGTATAATACGGGAATAGTAATTTATTTTTCTCATATAATATAAATATATATGAAACTCATTCTCTGGCTTGAAAGGATTTCAAAGGGAAGCTTGTACGCTGCGGTGCTTCTTTTGCCCCTTTGGTTTTTGCCCTTTACGCAGAATATGGTGATATACCAAAAGCAGACCCTGCTCTTGGTGCTGGTGTTTGTGGGGCTGGTTGCGTGGCTGGCCAAGGCGGTGAACCAAGGCGAGATTCGTCTTAGGCTCTCTCTGATATTTATTCCCGCCTTCCTCCTGCTTTTGGGCGCGGGGGTTTCCACCCTGCTTTCTCTGTGGGTTTCCTCCAGTTTCTGGGGCTGGCCCCTGGATGTTACCGACAGCTTCCTGACATTGGCCGCTTTCGTCCTGTTTTCCTTTTTGGCATTCCAGGTTGTCCAAGACCACAAGGAGCTGTTTCGTCTGCTCTTGGTCCTGCTGGTTTCCTCGGGGCTTGCCGCGCTGTATGCTTTGGCGCAGGTCTACGGGGCGTATGTCTTGCCCTTTGCCTTTGCGAAATCTTCTGTTTTCAACACCATAGGGAACAGCAATGATGTTTCCCTGTTTGCCGCCGTGCTTCTGCCTCTTGCCCTGGCCCTGGCATTTGTCGCAAAGCGGCAGCTTCGCTTGGCCCTATGGGTTGTAGCAGGTATATTATTGGCATGCGTTGTGCTCTTTAACTTTCAGACGGCCTGGATTGTTCTTATAGCAGGACTCTTGGTGCTTTTGGCTTTTGGCATATGGAACATGCAAAAGAGAGCCGAGTCGGGGTGGATTTCCTTTCCCATGGCCCTGATTATTGCGGCCGTGTTCTTCCTGACATTTCAGGTTTCTCTGCCTGGAGCTCCCAAAGACCTGCCGGTTCAGGTTTCCTTGAGCCAGCGGGCAACGCTCAATGTCGCAAAAGACGTGCTTAAAGAACGGGCGCTCTTTGGAGGGGGTCCCGGAACCTTTTCCTTGGAGTATGCAAGGCACCGGCCAGCAGAGCTGAACCAGACCATATTTTTTGGCACAAGGTTTGCCTCGGGCGCGACAGAATTGTTTGACTGGTTCGTGACCAAGGGAGCGGTCGGCTTGCTCTTGCTCCTGGCGCTTTTTGGGGTCTTAAAGGTGGTTGGAGCTAAATCCCTGGTGGATTTTCGGGGTGAAAAGGTTGTGTGGATGCTGCAGCTGGGAATCTTTGCCTCGCTTGTCGCCCTGGTGGTTTCCCAGTTTTTGTATCCTTCCTCCTTTCTGCTCTGGTTTGTCTTTTGGGTACTGGCTGCGGCCCTGGCGCTTAGCGCGGCCCCAAAGACCCTGCACTTTACGGTTTCCACGTACCCGTTTCTTGCCTTAGCGTCTTCGTTCGTGTTCTTGGTTGTTTTTGTCTTTGGGCTCGGGCTCTTGTTTCTCGGAGGGCAAAAGTATGCAGCTGAAGTTCTGTACCTGCAGGGAGCAAAGGCCTCAGCGGCAGGGGATTTGCAAGGAGCCATTGCCAAGATTGGTTCTGCTGCCAACCTGAATGGCAGCGTTGATATCTACTGGAGGGACCTGGCCCAGCTGTACCTGCTCAAGATGAATCAGGTTGTTGGCGCCGCAGGCCTTTCTCAAGAGCAAAAACAGCAGCAGACGCAGACAGCAATATCCAACGTGGTTAGAGCGGCCCGGGCCGCGACCAGCGCAGCTCCCGCAAACGTTGCAAACTGGAATGTGCAGGGATTTGTGTACCGTTCCCTCATTGGCATTCAGGGAGCGGAAGCGCTGGCGCAGGAGGCCTACCTGAAGGCGGCAGAACTGGAGCCAACTTCTCCTTTCCCTTGGACCGAGCTGGCGCGTTCCCAGGTAATGCAGGCCAAGAACCTTGGCAGACAGCAAGGCGTTTCGCAGATTCAGGGCCAGATGCTGGAGAATGCCTTAGAAAACCTGCAGAAGGCCTTGGCGTTAAAGTCCGACTATGCCCCGGCCCATTACCTTTTGGCCGTGGTGTATGAGCAACAGGGAAAGGTTGAAGAAGCCGTTGCCAAGCTTGAGGAAACAAAGCTCATTGCCCAAAACGACGTGGGCCTTGCCTTCCAGCTTGGAGTCATCTACTGGCAGCGCCAAGAATGGGATAAGGCGGCCCTAGAACTGGAACGCGCAAGAAGAATTAATCCCAACTATTCTAACGCAAGATACATTCTGGGTTTAGTGTATGATGTGAAAGGCAACAAGGAAGCGGCGCGCCAGGAGTTTTCTGCGGTCTGGCGCCTGAACCCCGACAATGAAGAGGTGCAGCGCATTCTGGAAAACCTGGAGCAGGGGCTCCCTGCTTTAGAGGGTATTACTCCAGCACAACCTCCGGTGCAGGAAACTCCGCCTGAAATCCAGAAGTAAACAAGAGACCATGTGTGAAACCTGGTTTCACACAACTTGTTGAAAACGTGGGGAAAAGCCCGGTTTGACATGAGGGCTTGACATTTTTGCTAAGATTGCTTACCATGATGTTCAGTTAAATATTTTGAAAGGTTCCCAAACCTTGGCCTCTTTTTTTGCATAAGCAGTAAGTCGCCGCCAGGCCCTTTTTGTATTGGGACCTTTGTTTTGTATGCCTGTTCCGCAGCCTTCCTTTAAAAACTTTGGCAAATCCGGCGTTCATTTTCCCTTGCCCTATCTTTTGCAGGTACAGCAGGACAGCTGGAGCCAATTTTGGCGCGGGGATTTTAAAGAACTGCTGCAGGAAATCTCGCCCATATACGACCACACGAAAAAAGAGTTTGAGCTGTGGTTTGTGGACTTTAAACTCGGCGAGCCCAACTACGCCACGGACCTGGAGGCCAAAGAAAACGATGATTCTTTTGAGGCGCCCCTGCGCGTGAAGGTGCGTTTGGTGAACCTCAAAACCAAAGAGCAAAAAGAGCAGGAGATTTTCCTTACTGATTTCCCCTTGATGACCGAGCGGGGCACGTTCATTATCAACGGGGTGGAGCGAGTCGCCATTTCCCAGCTCATTCGTTCTCCGGGGGCCTTCTTTACCGGACAAGAAGCCAAGGTAACAAGAAAGCTGTTCGGAGCAAAAATCATTCCCAACCGCGGGGCCTGGCTGGAATTTGAAACGGAAAACTCGGGATTCATCGGTGTTCGCATTGACCGAAAAAGAAAGGCGCCCGCCACCACGCTCCTGAAGGCCTTTGGCCTGGAGACTGAGGAAGCCATACAGAGCGCCTTTTCTGACGTGGACAAAGGCAGCGTGAGTTACATCGCGGAAACCCTGAAAAAAGATACCGCCAAAGGGCAGGGAGAGGCCTTAATGGAGATTTACCGACGGTTGCGCCCCGGCGACTACGTCACTCCCGACACCGCAAAAGAACTGATAGGGAACATGTTCTTTAATTTTGAACGATATGACCTTTCCCGGGTGGGGCGATGGAAAACGCTGCAGCGCCTGCCCGCGTTAAAAAATCCAAAATCCAAAACAGAAGAGGAAGTTTCTCTTAAAGACAGAGTGCTGAAATTAGAAGACATCATTGAGGTTTTGCGGGAAATCATCCGTCTCAACAATGCGCCGGGGGCCGTGCCCGACCAGATTGACCACCTGGGAAATCGAAGGGTGAGAACGTTCGCCGAGTTCTTGCAGAACCGCCTGCGCGTCGGGTTCATGAGAATGGAACGCATCGTGAAAGACAGGATGTCCACCCTTGACGCAAGCATGTTGACGCCTGCCCAGCTGGTGAACCCCAGGCCGGTCATGGCCATGGTCAAGGAGTTCTTTACGTCATCCCAGATAACGCAGTTCATGGACAATGAAAACCCGCTGGCCGAACTGGAGCACAAAAGAAGGGTGTCTGCCACGGGACCCGGGGGATTGACCCGAGAGCGGGCCGGCTTTGAGGTGCGGGACGTGCAGCCCTCCCACTACGGAAGGATTTGCCCCATTCAGACCCCCGAGGGCCCCAACATCGGACTCGTTGGGCATATGGCAAGCTACGCACGCATTAACTCGTACGGATTCCTGGAAACTCCGTACTTTGAGGTGCGCAAAGAGAAGGTGACCGAAAGGATTAAGTATCTGAACGCGTTTGAAGAAGAGCAGGAGGTTATAGCGCACGCGGGAATTCCCCTGGATGCAAAGGGCGCCATTATCCCCGACAAGGTGGAAGCCAGGGTTAGGGGGGAAGCGGGAATGGCCGCAAAGAAGGACGTCACGTACATTGACGTGGGCCCCGAGCAGTCCATTTCCGTTGCCACGGCCCTGATTCCCTTTTTGAGAAACGACGACGCAAACCGCGCACTCATGGGTTCTAACATGCAGCGCCAGGCCGTTCCCTTGCTGCGGGCCGAAAGTCCTTTGGTGGGAACTGGCCTTGAGGAAAAGGTGGCAAAGGATTCCGGTTTGGCCGTGGTGGCGCAGGAAGACGGGGTTGTAAAGGAAGTTGACGCAAGACATATTACGGTTAAGCCCGCAACCGAGAAATCGCATACCTATGAGCTCAAAAACTTTGTAAGGACAAACCAGTATACTTCCTTTCATCAGCGTCCCATCGTGGATGTGGGCCAAAAGATAAAAAAAGGACAGGTGATAGCAGACGGGGGCGCCATTGACCAGGGACGCCTGGCTTTGGGAACCAACCTGCTGGTTGCCTTCATTTCCTGGCGGGGAGGCAACTACGAGGACGCCATTATCTTGTCTGAACGCCTGGTAAAGGATGACCGGTACACCTCAATCCATATTGAGGATTTTGTGGCCGACATCAGGGAAACCAAGCTGGGCCCAGAACTGACCACATCAGACATTCCCAACGTAGGGGAGGAGAAATTAAAGGATTTGGACGAAGAGGGAGTGGTGCGCGCGGGGGCTGAAGTGGGGCCCAACGACATTCTGGTTGGTAAGATTTCTCCCAAAGGGGAAGCCGATCTCACGTCGGAAGAACGGCTCTTGCGAGCCATATTCGGGGAAAAGGCGCGGGACGTGAAAGACAGCTCTTTGCTGATGCCCCACGGAAAGCGTGGGCGGGTGGTTTCCGTAAAAGTGTTTGAACGCGTCCAGGGCCATAAGCTAGAGCCCGGGGTGATAAAGCGCATCCATGTTGAGGTGGCAGAGCTTAGAAAAGTGCAGCCGGGAGACAAGCTGGCAGGAAGACACGGCAACAAAGGGGTCATTTCCTTTGTACTCCCCGAAGAGGATATGCCCTTTATGGAAGACGGAACCCCCGTGGATATTGTTTTAAACCCGTTGGGGGTTGCTTCCCGAATGAACATCGGCCAAATCCTGGAAACGCATCTTGGCTGGGCGGCAAAGAAGCAAGGGTACTTTGCTTTGACCCCGGGCCTGGCGGGAGCAAATGAAAAAGACATCAAAGCGGAACTCAAGGCAGCCGGGCTCCCGGAAGACGGTAAGGTGACCCTGTTTGACGGCAGGGACGGAACGTCCTTCCCCCAGAAAATCACGGTGGGCATGATATATATGATGAAGCTCATTCACATGGTGGAAGACAAGATTCACATGCGCTCCATTGGCCCCTATTCTTTGATTACCCAGCAGCCCCTGGGAGGGAAAGCGCAGTTTGGAGGACAGCGGTTCGGGGAAATGGAGGTGTGGGCGCTGGAAGGATACGGGGCCTCTCACATCCTCCAGGAAATGCTTACCATCAAGTCAGACGATGTTCCGGGAAGGGCAGCCACGTATGAAAGCATCCTGCGGGGACAGCCCATTCAAACCCCCAACCTGCCTGCCTCCTTTTCGCTTTTACTTGCTGAATTGAGGTCGCTTGGCCTTAACATTGAAGTAAAGGAGACGCAACGGGCGGAAAGAAAACAAGAAGACGAAAGAGAAAAATCCTAAGAAATCCTAAATCCGATTTAGAGAAATCCTAGATTTAGTAAGAAATCCTAAATCCGATTTAGTAAGAAATCCTAAATCCGATTTAGAAATTTTAGAAATTAGAATTTAGAGTTTTAGTTTTAGCATACATGAGGGTAACCGATTTAGAATCCATTCGAATAAAGCTCGCCTCCCCGGACAACGTTTTGGCGTGGTCTCACGGGGAGGTTACGAAGCCCGAAACCATCAACTACCGCACCCAGCGCGCGGAAAAGGAAGGTTTGTTTGACGAGCGCATCTTTGGTCCGGAAAAGGACTATGAGTGCTATTGCGGCAAGTACCGCAAGATACGCTACAAGGGCGTGGTGTGCGACCGGTGCCAAGTGGAGGTGACCAAATCCTCGGTGCGCCGCGAGCGCATGGGCCACATCAAGCTGGCCTCGCCCTGCTCGCACATCTGGTTTCTGCGGGGGGTGCCCTCGCGCATGGGCCTTGTTTTGGATATTCCTTCTGGCGCCTTGGAGCGCGTCATCTACTTTGCCTCGTATATCATCACCAAGGTGAACGAGGAGGCAAAAGCCAAGGCCGCAGACGAGATTGAGGCGGAATTCAAGCAGAAATTCAAGAACAAGGGAGAAGAAGAAAAGCAGCAGCTCAAGGGAGCGCGCGACCGGGCCAGAGAAGAGCTCAAGCTCCTCCAGCCCTTGAAAATCCTTTCTGAAGCAGAGTATCAGAACCTTTCTTTAAAGTACGGCCAGGCCTTTGAGGCGGGAACCGGAGCTGGAACCCTAAGAAAAATATTTCAAGAAGTGGATTTAAAGAAGCTTCTCAATCAGGTAAAAAAAGACCTGGAAAAGGCGAGTTTGGTGACGAAACGAAAACTCTTGGTCAGGATGCGACTGCTGCAGGGAATGCTGGAGTCCTCTATTCGCCCCGAATGGATGTTTTTCACCCACTTGCCTGTTCTTCCTCCCGACCTGCGTCCCATGGTGCAGCTGGACGGGGGAAGGTACGCTTCCTCTGACTTAAACGACCTGTACCGCAGGGTGATTAACCGCAACAACCGCTTAAAGTATCTGCTGGAAATTGAGGCCCCGGACGTGATTGTGCGCAACGAGAAGCGCATGCTGCAGGAAGCCGTGGACGCCCTGATTGACAACTCTATGAGAAAAGGACAACTCACGTCAGCTACCACGGGAGGAAGGCGCCTGTTAAAGTCCCTAGCGGACATGCTCAAGGGAAAGCAGGGACGGTTCCGCCAGAACCTGCTGGGAAAGCGTGTGGACTACTCGGGGAGGTCGGTCATTGTGGTGGGTCCCACCATGAGTTTGAAGAACGTGGGACTGCCAAAGCGCATGGCCCTGGAGCTGTTTAAGCCCTTTGTGATTCAAAAAATCCTTGAACGGGAGTTTGCCTTCAATGTCCGGGGAGCAAATCGGCTTATTGAACAGGAAACCAACGATGTATGGGCGATTTTGGAAGAGGTTGTCGCAGAAAGAATGGTGCTCTTGAACCGCGCGCCGACTCTTCACCGCTTGGGCATCCAGGCCTTTTACCCGCAGCTCGTGGAAGGGGAGGCCATCCGCCTGCATCCTCTGGTGTGCTCCGCCTTCAACGCGGACTTTGACGGAGACCAGATGGCCGTCCATGTGCCTCTGTCCAAAGAGGCCCAGGAAGAGGCCAGAAACCTGATGCTGTCGGCAAACAATCTGTTAAAGCCCGCCACGGGAATCCCGGTGGCCGGTCCCCGCCAGGATATGGTGCTCGGCTGCTATTACTTGACCGGCGCAGACAAAAAACCGCAGGAACAAAAGAAGAGTTTTTCGTCTCCGCAGGAGGTCCTGCTTGCCATGGAAGCCGGGGCTGTCGGGTTGCGGGACGCCATACGGGTGCGTATGCCAAAGACCTGGGGAGGGGACGGTATTTCTCTTGCGGAAACCACGCCAGGCCGCCTCATTTTCAACGAGTCCTTGCCTTCCGGGTTCCCGTTTGTCAACGAACAGATTACCGCAAAAAGAATGGAACGCCTGGTGGCGGATATTATTAAGCATTATCCTGCCGAGGAGGCCCCCGGCATGTTAGACAAAATCAAGGAGCTGGGATTTGAATATGCGACCAAGTCCGGAATCACTTGGGGCATGGATGATCTGACGGTCCCGGAAGAAAAGAAAGAGCTGCTGGGGCAAGCTGCGCAAGAGATTGAAGTCATTGATTCCCATTTTGCAAGGGGATTGCTTTCCAAGGAGGAGAGGTCGGCTAAGGTCATTGAAATCTGGCAGCGGGTGAAGTCCGCGGTGGAAAAACTCGTGCCGAAATCCCTGCCTGAAGGCGGTTCGGTCTTTTCCATTATTGACTCCGGGGCAAGGGGTTCTTGGTCCCAGCCCGTGCAGATGGCGGGCATGAAGGGCTTGGTGATTAACCCGGCAGGCCGCATTATTGAGCTGCCCGTCAAGAGTTCTTTCAAGGAAGGGTTTGACGTACTGGAGTACTTCATTTCCACGCACGGGGCAAGAAAGGGAACCGCGGACACCGCCTTGAGAACGTCCACGGCAGGGTATCTTACCCGCCGTTTGATTGACGTTGCCCATGACGTGCTGGTAACCTTGCATGACTGCAAAGACACGGCGGGCATCGTCATTACCAAGGCCGTGGCCCAAGAGCTGGGCCAGAACATTGCTTTAAAGCTTGCTGGCAGGATTTCCCTGCAGGACCTGAAAGGAATTGTGAAGAAAGGAGGGTACATTGATTGGGACAAGGCCCAGGCAATTGGAGAAGACGAGAAGGTAAAGGAGGTGTGGGTACGCTCGCCTTTGTCGTGCCGCGCGGTGCGGGGAGTGTGCCAGCTGTGCTACGGATGGGATATGGGCAGGAACAGGGAGATTGAGCTGGGAGCGGCTGTTGGCATCGTGGCGGCCCAATCCATTGGAGAGCCGGGAACGCAGCTTACCATGAGAACATTCCACACGGGAGGGGTTGCTGGAGGAGGCGACATTACCCAGGGACTTCCCCGCGTAGAGGAAATCTTTGAAGGAAGGGTTCCGAGCGGCAAGGCCGTCTTATCAGAGCTTGCAGGGAAAGTGGTTGAGATAACTCCAGAGGGCGCGGTGAAGATACAAGCAACAATTGACAATTTACAATTGACAATTGACAAGAAGAATAGTCGTCAAAAGTCAAAAGTCAAGAGTCAAGAGTCAATCGTGGAATACCAGATTCCCGCAAAGCGGGCTTTGTGGGTAAAGCTTGGAGACCAGGTCGTGAAAGGGCAGCAACTGTGCGAAGGGCACCCGGACCTTCAAGAGATATTTTCCCTCACCGGAAAGGACGGCGCGGCGTCTTATATCGTCAGAGAAGTGCAAAGTATTTACACTTCCCAGGGCGCTTCCATCCACGACAAGCATATTGAGACCATAGCGCGCCAGATGTTTTCCCGCATCAGAATCAAGGATGCGGGAGACGCCGCCTTCACGGAAGGGGAAGTGGTAGAAAGGGCCGTATTTCTGGAAGAAAACGCCAAGGTCAAGAAGCTTTCAAAGAGAGGAGCCGTGGGCTCCCAGCTTCTCTTGGGCATTTCCAAAATTGCCCTCACCACGGACAGCTTTCTGTCCTCGGCCTCGTTCCAGGAAACCTCCCGCGTTTTGATTAAGGCCTCTCTGGAAGGCAAGGAAGACCGCCTGCGGGGTCTGAAAGAAAACGTGATTATCGGGAAGCTTATTCCTGCGGGAACCGGGTTCAAGAAATAACAGAAACCAAAAATCGCCTTCAAGGCGGTTTTTTGGTACAATAGGGTGGAGGATATTCTCTAGGTTTGATATAATAAGGGAACGTGGCACGGAAAAAACGCAAGAAGAATAACGTGAACAAAAGAGGATTCCATCTTGATGTTCCAGAGGATGCCAAGCGAAAGATTGCCGGCGTTTTGATGTTTGTGCTGGCTCTCATTTTTGCCTTTGCCTTTTTTCAGAAGGCGGGGTCGGCGGGCGTCCTGCTCTTTGACGGCGCCGCTCTTTTAGCTGGGAAGGTGGTATTCTTGATTCCCCTGTTTTTGGTTATCTCGGGCCTGGTGTTCTTTGGCATGAGGTACTGGGGCCTTTGGCAGGTGATGCTTGCCTTGCTGCTGCTGTTTTTGGGTGCGGGGGGAATCGTGGGGACTCTTGCGCGTTCTCAAGAAATGAACATTCAGCAAGCAGCCGGCTGGCTGGGGTTCTTGGTGTCCTGGCCCGTGTTTTCTGCCTTTGGGTTCTGGGTGGCAGAGATTATCTTTGCCGCTTTGGTTGCGGTTTCAGGCATCATCTTCTGGCAGTTATTAGACCATGAGAAGATTGGAGAATCTTCGTTTGCCCAGGGGGCGAAAGAGAAGATGCGGAAAATCTTTGAACCGAAGTTCAGCGTGGAGTCCGTGGAACCTGAAGTGAAAGGCCAGGAGTTAGCTCCCAAGGAAGAAGAAAAAGTCGCCTCATCAGCGACCCACCGAGAAGGCGGAAAAGAGGAGGGGGGCTTTCAGACCTTGCCTCTGGCCGGCAGCTATCAATTTCCGCCTGCCTCCATTTTAGAGTCAGAAAGCGGCGTTCCCAACGCGGGGGATATTAAAATATATTCTGCCATCATTAAAAAAACCCTGGCGAACTTTGACATCCCCGTGGAGATTTCCGAGGTGAACATTGGCCCTGCGGTCACCCAGTACGCCTTCAAGCCCGCGGAAGGCATTAAACTGGCCCGCATCACGGCCCTTTCCAACGACTTGGCCTTGGCCTTGGCGGCCCACCCCATTCGTATTGAAGCCCCCATTCCGGGAAGGTCCCTGGTGGGCATTGAGATTCCCAACAAGGTGCGCACCGTGGTTCGCCTGCGCACCCTGATTGAGAACTCCAGGTTTAAGAATTCCCCCGACCCTTTGCTTTTTTCCCTGGGAAAGGATGTTGCGGGAAACCCCATTTTCACGGATTTGGCCCACATGCCCCATCTTCTGGTAGCTGGGGCCACGGGAACGGGCAAGACCATTGCCTTGAGCAACATTATCTTGAGCCTGATTTACCGCAACCCGCCTTCCCGGGTACGTTTCATTCTTGTTGACCCAAAGCGGGTGGAGTTCCCGGTGTACAACGACCTTTCCCATCTCTTGACCCCCGTCATCTTGGACACCCAGCGCGCCCTGAATGCCTTAAAATGGCTGGTCAAGGAAATGGAGCGAAGGTTTCTGGCGCTCTCGGCCGCGCGCGCCAGGGACATTGCAAGCTATCACGTCCTCCAGCAGCAGGGGCAAGAGAAAGGAAAGAAAAAAAGAGGAGAGGACCAGGATACCATGCCCTACATTGTAGTTATCATTGATGAATTAGCCGATCTTATAGCCTCAAGGGGAAAAGAGATTGAGGCCTTGGTGGTGCGTTTAGCTCAGATGGCGCGGGCCGTAGGCATTCACCTGGTCTTGGCAACCCAGCGCCCTTCCGTGGAGATTATCACCGGACTCATTAAAGCCAACATTACCTCGCGCGTTGCATTTCAGGTCGCCTCGCAAGTGGATTCCAGGACCATTCTGGATGCAGCCGGAGCAGAAAAGCTCCTGGGAAGGGGAGACATGCTGTTTATTTCCTCTGAATTTTCCCGTCCAAAGAGGATTCAGGGTGCGTATGTTTCAGACAAGGATGTCAAGCGCGTGGTGGAATGGATTCAAAAGAACACCAAGGATTTTGTGAGGGAAGGAATAGCGGAAGATGAGCTTTCCCAGGCCGCGACAGAGGGCATGGGAGTTGCGTCCAGCGGGGACCGCGAAGACCCAATGTACGAGGAGGCAAAGCGCTTGGTGGTGGAGTACAAAAAGGCATCCGCCTCCCTGCTGCAGCGGCGCCTGAAGGTTGGATACGCCAGGGCAGCCCGTCTGCTGGATATTTTGGAAGAGCGGGGAGTCATTGGCCCGGGAGAGGGGGCAAAACCCAGGGAAGTGTACGGGTCGCCCCAAGGAGAAAGCTCAAAGGCCTCTGACTGGTTCAGTCCTTAGAGATTTTCAATAGTAATATAAAGTTATGCCAAAGAAAAAATCAGAACCAAAAGAGTTAGCCGACCTCCAAGAGGCCATTGATGAGATAAAGCAAAGATTCGGGGAGGGAGCCATTATGAAACTTTCGGAAGCTACAGCCATGGACGTTGAGGTTATCCCCACCGGCTCTGTTTCCATTGATTTGGCCCTGGGAGTAGGGGGCATACCCAGAGGACGGGTGGTTGAAATCTATGGACCAGAAGCCACCGGCAAGACAAGTTTGTCGCTGCATATTATAGCTGAAGCTCAAAAAAAAGGCGGAGTCGCCGCGTTTATTGACGCTGAACACGCCCTGGACCCTGACTATGCAAAGAGGATTGGAGTGAAGGTGGAGGATCTCTTAATCTCCCAGCCCGATTCGGGCGAGCAAGCCCTGCAGATATTGGAAACCCTGGTGCGCTCGGGCGAGGTAGACGTTATCGTTGTTGACTCCGTGGCGGCGCTCACCCCCAGAAACGAGATTGCAGGGGAGATGGGGGAATTTCAAATTGGCCTGCAGGCCCGGCTCATGTCTTCTGCCCTGCGGAAATTGTCTGCCATTGTTTCCAAAACCAAAACCACGGTTATTTTCTTGAACCAGATTAGAATGAAAATCGGGATTGTCTATGGCAATCCGGAAGTCACGCCGGGAGGTCTGGCCCTCAAGTTCTACTCTTCCGTGCGCATTGAGCTGAGAAGAATAGCGCAGTTAAAATCAGGGGATCAGATTATCGGGAACCGCGTTCGGGCAAAGATTGTCAAAAACAAAGTGGCCCCTCCGTTCAAGACCTGCGAGTTTGACATCTACTACAACGAGGGGATTTCGGCTGCAGCAGATCTCTTGAACGCGGGGGTCAAGGAAGGAGTGGTAACGAAAGCCGGCTCCTGGCTGCAGTACGAAACCGTAAGGATGGGCCAGGGCATGGAGGCCTCAAGAAAGTTCCTGGGAGAGAACCCCAAGATTGCAAAGGAAATCCGAGAAAAGCTACTTTTGCGAGGCAGAGAGCAGGCCTAGGTGACGGGCCCGCTTGACGGCTCTTGCAATGCGGCGCTGGTGGGTGGAACACAGCCCTGTTTTTCTTTTTGGGCGTATCTTTCCAAGCCCTGAAATGTAGTTTCGCAAAAGAAAGGTTTCCTTAAAATCAATGTCCTTGATGTTTTTTTTGCACAAATAGCACTCCATAGATTTTACTGCGTAAAAGAAATTACAAATTCAAAGCACCAAATTCCAAACGCTTTTGGTTTGTGATTTGTGGTTTTGGTCATTGTAATTTGTTTGTAGTTTGGAATTTGTAATTTGTGATTTTCAGAAGGGTATATCTTTCACATCTATATCTTCGTTCTCCTCAATGATTGGGATTTGTTCCCCGCCCCCGCCAACATCTGACGAAGTTGCGGCAGGTGCCGGGCCCGCCTCAATGCCTTCCGGGCTTTGAGCGGGTTGCCCGCCTGTTGGACGTGGACCCAGCTGCATTGCTTCAGCGACAATCTCGGTGCGGTATTTCTTTTGGCCGGCAGCGTCGTTCCAAGACCTGGTCTGGAGTCGTCCCTCAATCAAGACCAGGGAGCCCTTTTGAAGGTATTGGGAGGCGATTTCAGCCAGGCGGCCCCACAGAACCACGCTGTGAAACTCGCTTGCTTTTTGGCGAACACCCTGGGCGTCTTTCCACATTCTGTTGGTGGCAACCCTCAAGCTTGCCACCTGCTGGCCGGACTTGGTGGTGCGCATTTCTGGAGCATCCACGCAATTTCCCACGATGAAACACTTGTTCAGGTTCATAGGTTTTCGTCTTTAAATATTTCTTCTAGTTTCTTGTCAATATCTTCAATCTCCACCCTGTGTTCTTCCAGGTTTTCCTGATGCGCGGGAACCGCGGCCGCCTTTGCCATAGTGAGTTCCCTGGCCTTTCGGGGCAGGTAGGAGAGCAGGATGAATCTCAAGATTTTCTCCTTGTCTTTGAGATTCTTTGCAACCCCTTCAAGCCTGGCAGGGTCCAACGTGAAGCGCACGACCGCGAGTTCTGCCTCGCGATGTTTTTTGACGGGGGAGAGAAGGAAGCGTTTTCCCTTGTTTTCCTGGCTCATAATCAAAGCCCCTGCGTCCTGAAGCAGGGACGTGGTCTCTCCCAGAAACTCCTGCAGTTCAGATTCGTTTACCCCTACCTTAAGGAGGAGGGCCAGCTCATAGTTTCTCATAAAGTCAGGGTATCACAGAGGGGTCTTTGGGTCAAGCTTCCCCGCAAACTAAGCTTAATTTTAGCATACCCAGCATCACTTTTTTTGGAAAGCGGCGCTGGGTATGGTATGATGGGGGATATGAAAAATATCAAAGACATCACAGAACAAGAGTTGGGGGCGCTTCGGGTTATTACTTTTGATATTGACGGCGTTATCATTCCTACTGGCACCCAGCTTCAGGAAAACGCGGATGGGACGGAGCTACACATGAAATCAAAACAGCTCTCAAGGCAGTTTGTCGAGAACTTAAAAGAGCTGAAAAAGCATCTCAAGTTAAACTTCTCCTCTGGCAGGAATATTCTGTATCTTAAAAGTTTGGTGAATGAAATTTTTGATGAGGATATATTTTTGCAGGCAGAGAACGGCAATATCAGCTGGTTTGAGGGAAAGCTCACCCATTCCAGCCATTCTGCAGATTACTTCCAGAAGCTGAAAATCATCCGGGAGCGGATAAAAGGGATGATTGCTGGGGGAGACAAAAGAATCAGGGGCTTTGAGCCCAAGATGTTCATTCTTACCTCTCATTCTGACCAGATGGAAGACATACCGAATCTGGTACAGGAGGTGGATCCCGAAGGAGAATTATACTGCCTGTGGACGAATGAAGGTTATGATATAGGGAGTAAAAGCATGAGTAAGGGAAAGGGTATTAAAAAACTTGCGCGGCATCTCGGCATTAACCCTAAAGAGATTATGACTACAGGGAATAATTATAACGATGCTGAAATGCTGAAGGTGGGCACGGGAGTCACGGTGGAACCTGTCAGGGTGGAGGCGCAATATTTTATTGAACACCAACCAGATGAACTCGGTGGAGAGTTGCTTGCCGAATTTCTCCTGGACTATTATAGGAAACGCGCTTGAGGCCTTGACCATCATAACACTAATTTGACGGTCGTCTCTCTAATGTTATTTTGGGGATATGCGCTTGATGAGACAAAATTCTCTTCCGTACAAAATTCTTAGCCACCTAGAAGATATCGGAGAAGATATGCTTGATTTTATCGTGAACCCTCCAAAAACCATGTATCAAGCTGTGAAAAGATTGGATCGGGAACAGCGCAAGCAAAGGATACAATATGCATTGTTTCGATTATGGAAACGAGGGTTAATAGAGAGTACTATGCGCAATAATAAAAAATATATTGCGATTAGTAAAAAAGGAAGAATTCAAATTGCCCGATATGTTATAGAAAAAAAGAAAAAGATGCCTTGGGACGGAAAATGGCGCATTGTGATTTTTGATATCCGGGAGGCAGCAAGAAGAGATAGAAATTTTTTTCGGCGACAGCTTCAATGGTTTAGTTTTATAGAATTGCAAAAAAGTGTATGGGTTATTCCTTGGGATGTGACGAAGGAATTCCGCGATTTTCTTTCTGCATGCAAAGCTGAATTAACAGGCGATATGCGTTTTCTTGTTGTGGAGAAGATTGATACTGATTACGATTTAAAAAAACGTTTTGGTTTGGTTGAAACAAAATAACACAAAAGAGACGACCGTCGCATTAATGTTAAGATTGGAGGAGGCCGATTTTTTCCCGGACGTCTTGCATGGTGGCTTTTGCAATGGAGGAAGCCCGGTTTTGTCCCTGGCGCAGGATTTCTTTTACGTACAGCTCCCGCGAATCCAGCTCCCTTTTCTTTTTCCTGAGAGGTTCCAATTTTTGAGTGAGCAGGGCGGCAAGGGATTTCTTTAAAAAGGCGTAGTCCTTTTTCTGGAACTTCTTTTCCGCCTTCTGCATGGGTTCTTTTGAGAATAAAGAATAGATGGTGAGAAGGTTGGAAATGCCGGGCTTTTTCTTTTCGTCAAACTTTATCTCTTTGCCCGTATCCGTGGTTGCCGCCATGATTTTCTTTTTCATGCTCTCTGGCTCCTCAAAAATGCCAAGATAGGAGTCGGGTTTGTCTGACTTGGACATCTTCTTTCTTGGCTCTTTCAACGACATGATTCTTGCTCCTTCCTTTTTGAGAATGGTCTTTGGCTCAACAAATGTTTCCCCGAATCTTGAATTGAACTTTTTAGCCAGAGTTCTTGTGAGCTCCAGATGCTGGGCCTGGTCTTGCCCGACCGGGACCGCCTGGGTCTTGTACAAGAGGATGTCTGAAGCCATAAGCACGGGGTAGTTGAAGAGTCCCGCGAAGACCTCCGTCTTTTGCTTTTTTGCCTTGTCTTTGAACTGCGTCATTCGCTCCAGTTCCCCCAGGGGAGTCATGGTATTGAGAATCCAGGCAAGTTCGGTGTGTTCTGGCACTTGAGATTGTACGAACAAGGCGCATTTCTCGGGGCTAATGCCCGTGGCCAGGAGTTCAATGACCTTGTTTCTTGTCGCTAGCTCCAGCTCTTTTGGGTTCTGGGGAACGGTAATGGCGTGCAAGTCAACCACGCAAAAGAAGCATTCGTGCTGTTTTTGCAACTCTAACCACTGGGAGACAGCTCCCAGGTAGTTTCCAATGTGCATTGGGCCTGTTGGTTGAATCCCGCTGAATATACGCATACGCTTAGTGTAAATCTAAATCTTGAAAATACAACGTCTTTGCCCACGCCCGTTCGCCCATGCCCGCGGTTATACCTCAATAATCACGGGGAGCACCATGGGGCGTCTGTTGGTTTTCTTTTGCAGGAAATCCGACACCTCCTTTTTCACCTGGTCTCTCACATATACCCAGTTCACGGCCCCTCCGGTTCCAGAGGCCCTGTCTACGATTCCCACCACCCTTCTTCTCACGTCTCGCAAAAGGTCTTTTGATTCCCGCAGGTAAATGAATCCCCTGGAGATGATGTCCGGGGAGCCCCGCACGGTTCCTTTTTGGCGGTCCACCACGGCGATAATCACGAACATGCCGTCTTTGGCCAGGTTCTGGCGATCCCGGAGCACAATTTCTCCCACGTCTCCCACGCCCAGACCGTCCACCATGATAAGGTTTGAGGGAACGGTCTTTTTATCAATGGACACCTGGTTTTTCGTGAGGTTTATGATGTTTCCGTTTTCCGGGATGACAATGTTTTTTTCCGCAACACCCTCTTTTTGCGCCAGGTCCGCATGGGCATACATCATGGAAAACTGGCCGTGAATTGGCATGAAAAACTTGGGTTTCAGGTATGAGATGAGCTCTTTGAGCTCGTCTTCGTTGGCGTGTCCTGAAGCATGAATGTCCATCATTTTGTAGTGAAAGACCAAGGCGCCCTGGCGGTAGAGATGGTCCTTCACAAACTGCACGGTCCGTTCGTTTCCCGGAATAACCGAAGAAGAGAAGATAACAGAATCCCCCCTCTGAATGCGCAGGGTCTTGTGCTCTTTGTTGATGATGCGCATTAAGACCGCATTTTCTTCCCCCTGGGCGCCCGTGGCAAGAATGGTCACCTTATGGTCGGGGTATTTTAACACCTCGCTGGTGGAGAGCAGGGTGCCCTTCTTTGCTTTTATGTACCCCAGCTGCTTTGCGATTTCCACGTTGGTTTTCATGGAGTATCCTTCAATGGCGACTCTCCTGCCGTGCTTTTCAGACAGGGTGATAATTTGCTGGATGCGGTTCAAAAGGGAACCGAAGGTTGCCGTGATAATCCTGCCCTGGGCCTGTTTGAAGATTTCATCCAGGTTCTCCATGATTACTTTTTCAGACAGAGAGTGGTTGGGCTGTTCGGCGTTCGTGGAATCGGACATTAAGAGGAGTACGCCTTCTTTGCCGAATCTCTTTAACCTCTCATAGTCGGTCGGAGGGTCATTGACGGGGGAGTCGTCGAACTTGAAGTCCGATGTGTGAAGGATTTTTCCCACCGAGGTTTCAATGACGAACCCAAAGTTGTCATTGATGTTGTGGTTCTGGCGGAAGGGCTCTATGGAGAAAGGACCTATGCGCAGCAGCTTGCCGTCTTCAATTGGGGCTATCTTGAGCTTGGGCTGACGCTGAAAGTCCTCCTGGCGTTTTAAGATGATGCCTTTGGAAAGAGGCGAGGCCCACAGGGGAGGACTGCCGAGTTTTCCCACCAGGTACGGGATTGCCCCCACGTGGTCTAAGTGTCCGTGGGTGATGAGAATACCCGCGATGTCCCGCTCTCTTCCCTTTAGGAAAGTGATGTTGGGGATGATGTAGTCAATGCCGGGCATGTCTTCTTCTGGCATGCGAAGGCCCATGTCAACAATCAAAAGTTTGCCCTGGTCTTCAATGACGAGCATGTTTTTGCCAACCTCACCTAATCCCCCCAAGGGGATTATCTTAACTGTTTGTTGAGTACGTTGTTGGGGCATATATTATGTTGAATGTGTGATACAATTAGTATACGGGGCGATTAACCAGGGCATGCATTACGTGTATTCCCGCCAGAACTCCGCTTTTGCGGGGTTTTTGTTTTTTCATGATTATTTTTTGATGCCTGGGGCGAGACCCGGGGAGTGATAAACACTCCCCGCCCCGTGTTCATCACGGGGCGAACTCGCTTGTGCTTGTGTCGGAGGAGGGACTCGAACCCTCATGGGTGTTACCCCACATGGTCCTGAACCATGCGCGTCTACCGGTTCCGCCACCCCGACAATTCATCGCGCCCACACCCTTTTTGTCTTTATATACCACTCCGCGATTCCAGAAAACCTTTGGGAGGGCTCGGGCAGGAGCTGTTCTTTCACGCCTTTAACTTCCTTTGAAACGATATACTGAAAGGGAAGATCGTAGAGGGCAAGGGCGGGAAGGTCTGAAAGCAGGAGTTCCTGGAGCTGAAGCAGAAGAGCTCCCCGATTCTCCTTGTCAAAGCTTCTGCGAATCTGTTCTAAGAGCGCGTCTGCCTTGCTGTTGTCGTATCCGGTGAGATTGAGCCCGGGGTCCTTGACCTGCGAGGAATGCCAGAAGGGAAGAGGGTCTGGAACCTTGCTTAAAATCTCTCCAAACAAGAGTATTTCAAAGTTTCTTGGTTTTAGCACATCTCGCTCCAATTCACCAGGGGTCAAAAGGACAAGCTCGGTGGCAATGCCAAGCTCCTGCCACGAGAAAGCAACAAAGGAAGCCGCATCTTTTAAGGGGGACTGGTTGAGCGTGGTGAGCTTGAGGGTGAGGGGAGTTGCCTCTTGCGGGACAGAGCAGACCTCCTTGAGTTTCGCCCTTGTTGAGGGGCCCGCGGTTCCCGTTCCCTTCTTGAGCCCCGAGGGATTGAGCACGTCTTTCGCGTATTTTTCCTGAAAGGCAATGACTGCTTGCTGGGTTACGGGACCAAATATGCCGTTCACGGTTCCTTGGGGGTATACCTCTTTGTCTTTCGCTAGGCATTCTTGCAGGGCAATGACACTGGGTCCTTGGTTTCCCCGGCGGAGATCTGCTGAAAAGTCGTCCGACAAGACAATCTTCGCCAGATTCCCGGAATCTGTCCGTTCGTATCCTCCTTTTGAAAGCAGCGAGAGGGCCAGTTCAACGTCTTTGCGCTGTACAGGAGGGTTCTCAAACGAAAACAGGTCCGGACGCAGCGGGGAAGACAGGAGTATCGCGTTTCCTCCAAACACGCTTTTGTTCAGCTCCTCTTGGTCAATTGCCAGAGCAAGGGCTTTTCGCACGGAGTATTCTGCAACCGGGGAATTCGCCTCAAGATTAAAAAACAAAGAGTAGGAGCGCGGCAGAGAGAACGCGTACAGCTGGAGCGCGGGATTGCGCAGCCTGGAGGGGGCGGGGTCGGCCAAAGAGAAACTCTGCAGCTTGCCCTCGTTAGCTTCGCGGAGGAGGTCGGCCTCCGTTTCAAAGAATTTGAACACCAGGGTTGAAATGAAGGGGCCTTCCAAATGGTAGCGCGTATTGGCCTGAAGCCGCATTTCTTTCACCGTTCCTGACTTGTCGCGTTTTACGTCCGAGAGGCGGTAGGGCCCGGTTCCCACGGGCTGCAGGTTATACAGAGAAAGGGCAAAGTTTTCAGGGCTGATTTCTTCCCAGAGGTGCCGGGGCAGAATGTTTAGAGTCAGGCGGTCAGGGAAGCCGGCAAAGGGATCTTTAAGAACAAACCTCACCTTGAGAGGGGAAAGCTTTTCTACGCTTACCCCCACCCAGTTTGCCCGCACCGGCGACTTGTACCTGGGGTCTTGCGCGGTCTGCACGGTAAAGAGAACGTCGTCTGCGGAAAATGCGTAGCCGTCGTGCCACCTTACGCCGTCTTTGAGGTTGACCTCAAATATCTTCCCGCCCTCCAGGACGCTGTAGCTTTCGGCCAGGTCGGGCGCCAGGTTGCCTTGGCTGTCGTAACGCAAGAGCCCTGAAAAAACGAGCTCCGTAAGGCTCCGGTCAATGTCGTTTACCTCAGCATACACCGGATTGAGAAAACGGGGACTGCCCACCACGCCTTCCACCAGAGTCCCTCCTTGAGTTGGGACTTGCACGGTGGAGGTGATGTAAGCCCTGGAGGTCAGGAAAACGAAGGAACCCGCAAAGAGCAGGGAAAGCGCGACAAGCGCCTTTTTTTCTTTTGGGGAGAGAACGCGCGGGAACTTTGTCCATTGATTAAAGGAAGGAAAGCTGGTTTTCCGCGTGAAATTGGCGAACTGTTCAAAATAAGGGAGTTTTTGAAACATTTCCTAATTTTGAGCAAGGTGAGAAATCAAGGTTTTTGAGCGAAGCGAAGGGTTCTCATGCCACGAGATTGGCAAGGGCAAGAAGCACGAAAAGAGTGCCCAGGACAACGCTTGCCCAGTAGAGTTTTCGCTGGAGGCCCCTTCTTGCCGCGTAAAATCCTCCGCCTTCACCCCCGAAGGCGCCGCCCAGGCCTCCTCCTCTTTGCTGGAGAAGAATGGCTGCAACCAAGAGGACTGCGATTGCTATCTGCGCTAGGGAAAGGTAGGACATGCAAGATTAGATCTTGCCTTTGCTAAACAGGGAAAGCACGATAAGCACTGCTGCGACCGCAAACCCCGTCAGCGCAAGAGACGTGAGGTTGGGAATGGTGAGCTCGGGAAAGAATATGTCCAGCGCCCATACGGCGGAAAAAACCAGGGCCAAGAGAACCGCGAGCTTCACAATCAAGGAAAAAAGATTCAGTAAGGGGCGCGCCACAGCCAGAATGATACCAAGAATGAGCCCCGCAATCAAGAAGTTTTTCAGCTCCCCCGTAAAATCCACTCCCGGCACGAACTCTGTTGCAATCCAAAGGCCGGCCAATCCCGCGAGCAGAGAGAGAACAATGGTATGAAGCATTAAGATAGCGTACCCCGCTTTTGAGATTTGGTCAATCCGAGGACTTGTTCCCTGAGCTTTCGATGGTAAGAAATGGCAAAGCGGTGCGCTTCGTCCCTGATATGGAGAAACAGATTCTCAAGGGGCCTCGGCAGGTCTCTCAAAAGCACTGGTCTTGATTTGCCGGGAAAGAACAGCTCGTTTTGTTTTTTTGCCAGTGCCACCATGATTGACTTTTGACCTTTGACTTTTGACGATTGACTTTTTTTGCTGTCAATTGTCAATTGTGAATTGCCAATTGTTAGCTCCCGCAGCGCAGAGAGCGCTGCGGTGAGCTGCCCCTTTCCTCCGTCAATGACCATGAGCTGGGGATAGGGCCATTCGGGGTGCCGGAGACGCCTTGAGAGAAGTTCTTCCATCATAGCATAATCATTTGATTTACCAGATATGCGAATCTTGTACTTTCTATAGGATTCCTTGAGAGGGGCCCCTTTAAGAAAGGTAACCTGGGAACCTGTTGCTTGTTTCCCTTGGATGTTGGAGATGTCATAGGCCTCCATGCGGGAGATTCGTTTTCTTGTTTCAAAGAGCTTCTGGAGTTCCTTTTCTATGAGGTTCCAGTTGGTGGAGGGCGCGGTCTCGCGGGAAAGGAGCCGCGCATGAGAAACAATGCGCTCTAAAGCGAGAAATTGATCTCTCAATCCTGCTGCTTTTTCAAAACCCTGATTCTTTGCGGCCTCGTTCATTTCTTTTTTCAGTTGTCTGAAAACCGAGGTTCTCTTTCCTTTGAGGACGGCGGCAAGTTTGCGCAGGTTCTTTTTGTATGTTTTCTCATCTGGGTCGGGTCCCGGGCAGAGATTGAGCTGGCACCAGGAGCAGGGAAGGGAGCCGTGCTTTTTTGCCGTGTAATAGGGGAATACCCTCCGAAGCAATCTCAATACCCGCCTGATTGCCTTTCCTTCCGTGAAAGGGCCAATATAGTTTGTATCTTGTATTTTGTATCTTGTATTTTGTATTTTTTTCTCCTTTTTCATACCAGATACCAGATACGAGCTACAAGATACAAGGCGGGGCTGATGCGTCAAAAAGATTCTCGGAAGTTTATCTTTTGTTATTCCAACAAAAAAATACCCCTTGTCGTCTTTCCACATGACGTTGTATTTGGGCTGCAGCTTCTTTATGAGCTGCGACTCCAGCAACAAGGCATCAATTTCAGATTGAGTTTCAAGATATCCTACCCTGGTTACTTGGGATGTGAAAAGATTGTCCCGGTAGCTGGGCTGGGCAAAGTGGATTCTGACCCGGTCTTTGATATTCCCCGCCTTTCCTATATACAGCACCGCTTTGGGAGAAGCCAAAGCATACACCCCGGGTGCTTTTGGAAGGGTTGAGAGTTTTGATTTGGGAACATACCGAAACTTTTCCATGAGTATAGTATATCTGCTTTGCGGAGTTGCGTCTAAAAAAAAGTGTCCTGAAGCGCTTGGCTCAGGACACAGGAACAGCAGGACACAGAAACAAGGATGGTATGGCCCTAGTTTATTATGATTGGCAGAGCAGATGCTCCTTGCTGCCGTAAGGCCAAGGAAGCATCCGGCAAGGCCCAGAACCAGGGTTGAGACAACGATGGAGGTCTGGCTGGGTCCTTGGGGAAGAAGGGATACCAGGATGCCAATTCCTGCACCCAGCAACCCTCCGATTATGATAATGATGCCGAATATCTTATCCAAGATTCCTCCTTCGTGCCTTGCTCAACTTGAATTTGCTTGTATTAGAACTTGTATCATATATTTTTCTCAATGTCAATAGTCGCGAGCGTCCTTATCTCTTGAAATGATTTGACGGGGAAGGTATAATTGTAAGGACCTATGGCACAGGATTTCATTAAAATCAGGGGAGCACGGGTTCACAACCTCAAGAACATTGACGTTGATATCCCCAAGGGCAAGCTTGTGGTGATTACCGGGCTTTCCGGGTCAGGGAAAAGCTCTCTTGCCTTTGATACTCTGTATGCTGAAGGACAGAGAAGGTACGTTGAGAGTTTGTCCGCATACGCGCGGCAATTCCTGGGCGTCATGCAAAAGCCCGATGTGGATTCCATTGAGGGCATTAGTCCTGCCATTGCCATTGACCAGAGAAAGGGAGCTCACAACCCTCGTTCTACCGTTGGGACCATTACGGAGATATATGACTATCTCCGTCTTTTGTTTGCAAGGATAGGAGTTCCGCACTGTCCCAACTGCGGCAGGGAAGTCAAGCGCCAGTCGGTTTCCTCCATTGCAGACCAGGTGCAGAAACTTCCCGCCAAAGACGAGATTGCCATTCTTGGTCCTGTAATCAGGGAGAAAAAAGGGGAGCACCGGGGAGTTTTAGAAGAAATCCAGCGTTCCGGGTTTGTGAGGGCTCGCATTGACGGCATTGTGGAGCGCGTTGAAGAGGCCCTGGAAAAGGAGTTGGACCGCAAAAAGAAGCATTCCATTGAAGTGCTCGTGGACCGGCTAACCATAGACAAGGATCTGGACCGCCCCCGCCTCATCGATTCTTTAGAGACCGCCTTAAAGCTTGGGAAAGGGCTGGTGATTGTGCGGGCACAGTCACCAACAATTGACAATTCACAATTAACAATTAGCAAGAAGAATCGTCGTCAAAAGTCAACAGTCAATAGTCAAAAGTCAGGAGAAGACCTGGTCTTCAGCGAGCGCTTTGCCTGCGAGCAATGCAGTATTTCCCTGCCAGAGATTGAGCCGAGAATGTTTTCTTTCAACTCTCCCTTTGGGGCGTGTCCTGCGTGCCAGGGATTAGGAGAAAAGCTGGAGGTTGATCCCAAACTGGTGATTCCCAACCCCCGGCTTTCCCTTGCCGAGGGCGCCATTTTCCCCTGGGCGCACGCTTCCCATAAGATAGGACGCCAGGGATTCTTTTGGTGGAAACTGGAAGACCTGGCGAAAGAAAGGAAGTTTTCTTTGAATACTCCAGTAGAGGAGCTTTCTCCTAAAGTCATTAGCCTGGTCTTGCAAGGAGATAGAGGGTTTGCCGCCCGCAGAAGCGGGCGAGCCTCACCCGCCTCTGAAGAGGCGAGGTGGGAAGGAGTGATTCCCTGGCTGGAACGAAGATACCATGAGACCGACTCTGAATACGCCAGGGAAGAGATTGAGCAGTATATGATAGAGCGCTTGTGCGAAATGTGCCAGGGAAAGAGGTTGAAACCCGAGGTGGTGGCGGTAACCGTGGGGGCAAAGTCCATTCACGGGGTCGTAAACCTGCAGCTCAACCGCGTCAAAGAGTTTTTTGGCAAACTCTTCTTGAAAGAGCATGAGAAAAAGATAGCAAGCCCCATTGTAAAAGAGATTGTGAATCGCCTTCAGTTTTTAATTGATGTGGGCTTGGAGTATCTCACCCTGGCGAGAAAAGCCGCGACCCTGTCAGGAGGAGAAGAACAGAGAATACGGCTCGCCACCCAGATTGGCTCAAAGCTTACTGGGGTCTTGTACATATTGGACGAGCCCTCTGTCGGTTTGCATGCCAGAGACCAGCATCGCCTCATTGCGACCTTGCAGCAATTGCGCTCTTTGGGCAATACCATTGTAGTAGTAGAGCATGACCCCCAAACCATACGGTCAGCTGACTGGGTGGTGGATATTGGCCCTGGAGCAGGAAAGCACGGGGGCCGTGTCACTTTTACCGGAACGCCAAAACAGCTGCTCAAGTCGCGCACACTTACCGGAGATTACCTAGCGGGGCGCAGAACTGTTCAGATAAGCAAAGTAGGGTCAGACCCTACTCGGGTGAGTAGGGTCAGACCCTACTCACAGCTGATTGTCCAGGGGGCAACGCACAACAACTTAAAGAACATTGACGTTGCAATACCGCTGGAAAGGATGGTGTGCGTGACCGGGGTTTCAGGGTCTGGCAAAAGTTCTCTGGTCAGCGATATTGTGGCAAAAGCCCTGCTGCAGAAGTTCTACAGGGCAAAGGAAGAACCGGGAGAGCATAAGGCAATTTTAGGCACGGAGCATCTTAACAAGGTGGCGCTGGTGGACCAGTCGCCCATTGGCAGAACTCCGCGTTCCAACCCCGCAACCTACACAGGGTCCTTTTCTGTCATACGGGATTTGTTTGCTTTATGCAAAGAGGCCAGGGTGCGGGGCTACAAGCCGGGAAGATTTTCTTTTAATGTAAAGGGAGGAAGATGCGAGTCCTGCGAGGGCCAGGGGCTAAAAAAGATTGAGATGTACTTTTTACCGGACGTGTATGTGGAGTGCGAGGAATGCCAGGGACAGCGATACATGAAAGAGGTCCTGGAGGTGGAATACCGAGGCAAAAACATTGCCCAGGTTCTGGCAATGACCGTGGAGGAAGCCCTGGCGTTTTTCAGAAACATTCCCGCCCTGACAGCGAAGTTGAAGACCTTAAACGACGTGGGACTCTCGTATGTGGAGCTGGGACAGCCCGCCCCCTCCCTTTCTGGGGGAGAGGCCCAGCGAGTAAAGCTGGCAACCGAGCTTGCAAAGAAAGCAACAGGAAAGACCCTGTACATTCTAGACGAGCCAACCACGGGTCTTCATTTTGACGACGTGAAAAAACTGCTTCAGGTGTTGGGGGAACTGACGGACAAGGGAAACACGGTATTGATTATTGAGCACAATCTTGATGTGGTGCGCAATTCGGACTGGATTATTGACCTGGGACCAGAGGGAGGAGAAAAAGGGGGGAAATTGGTCGCAGAGGGAACCCCAAGAGATGTTGCCAAAATAAAAAAGAGCTATACGGGGCAGTACTTGCGTAAGTTCAGCTGATTTGGTATGATTTTTGTAGATTTTTCTCGGAGATGCATATAAGGCGCGGGACATCCTTTCGCGGAATGTTACCCCTGCGCTAAAGGACATCCGCAAGATGCTATCGTGGATCTTTCCGCCTTTGCTTTTTGCCGCAGGTGCTTTGCGACTTGGAACCCAGACCCAGAGGCGAGACCTTCTGAAAAACGAGGATGGATAAGGAGATTCTTCGGATGGCACAGCTCTTGACCCCCACCCTTTGCATTTATGCAAAGGGTGGGGGTTGACTTTTTTGCGGGGCTGTGTAAGATAGGGACTGGATTGGCACTCAAAGGTCTTGTTTGCTAACGTATATAATTCAAGAATAAAAAACAAAGATTCACCATATGCAGATAAAGCCATTGGCAGATCACGTTTTGATTGAGCCCTTAGAGGAGGAGCAAAAGACCAAGACCGGCATTCTTTTGCCGGAAACAGCGGAACAAGAAAGGTCAGAACAGGGGACCGTTGTCGCCGTGGGTCCCGGCAAGAAAGGCAAAGACGGCAAGGTGATTCCTTTGGAGGTAAAGGCGGGGGACCTTGTACTGTTTGCCAAGTACGGTCCAAGCGAGGTGAAGGTGGACGGCAAAGAATACCTTATTGCAGAAGAAAAAGACATCCTCGCGATTTTAGAGCGCTAAAATCGCGTAAATCCCAAATATAACAAACCACAAATCACAAACAAATCACAATAACCAAAATCACAAACCAAAAACAAAAAGCGTTTGGAATTTGGTGCTTGGAATTTGTAATTTCTTTTACGAAGTAAAAGTATTATGGCAAAACAGATTTTATATTCAGAAGACGCAAGAAAAAAGCTCAAGGCAGGCGTTGACAAGGTAGCAAACGTGGTAAAGGTAACCCTTGGCCCCAAAGGGAGAAACGTGGTGCTGGAAGAAGGGTTTGGCACGCCCACCATTACCAACGACGGCGTTACCATAGCAAAGAAGATTGAGCTGGAGGACAAGTTTGAGAATGTGGGAGCCGAAGTTATAAAAGAAGTGGCTTCACGGGCGAATGATGTTGCAGGTGACGGCACTACCACTGCCACCCTGCTGGCCCAATCCCTCATTACGGAAGGTCTCAAGAACGTTACGGCGGGAGCCAACCCCTTGGCTTTAAAGAGGGGCTTGGAAAAGGCCGCGCACAAGGTGGTGGAAGTCCTCAAGGAACTCTCTCGCCCTGTTTCCGGTAAAGAGGAGATGGCGCAGGTCGCATCCATTTCAGCTGAAGATGCGGAGATCGGTTCCCTGATTGCAGAGGTCATGGAAGAAGTAGGAAAGGACGGCGTGGTGACCGTGGAGGAATCCCGGACCTTTGGCATTCAAAAAGAAATCGTGAAAGGGCTACAGTTTGACCGAGGATATATCTCCCCGTACATGATTTCCAATACTGAACGCATGGAAGCGGTTCTGGAAAACCCGTACATCCTGGTAACCGACAAAAAGATAACCTCTTTACAGGAGATTCTTCCCGTGCTGGAGGCCGTGGCAAAAACCGGCAAGAAAGACGTGGTTATCATTGCAGATGACCTTGAGGGGGATGCCTTGGCAACCCTGGTGGTCAACAAGCTTCGGGGAATATTTAGCGCCTTGGCTGTGAAGGCCCCCGGGTTTGGAGACCGCAAAAAGGAAATGCTGGAGGATATTGCCGCAGTGACGGGAGCTCAGGTTATTTCAGAAGAGCTCGGCTTAAAGTTGGACAGCGTTACCCTAGAACAGCTTGGTTCTGCGCGAAGGGTGGTTGCAAGCAAAGAGAACACCACGATTGTGGAAGGAAAAGGCGAGAAAGAAAAGATTGACGGCAGGATTTCTCAGATCCGTTCCCTGCTGAAGGACGCTACTTCTGATTTTGACAAAGAAAAGCTGCAAGAGCGCTTAGCCAAGCTGGCAGGAGGGGTTGCGGTTATTAAGGTGGGGGCGGTAACCGAAGTGGAACAAAAAGCTCGGCAGCACAAAACAGAAGACGCTTTGAACGCGACAAAGGCCGCCATTGAAGAAGGCATTGTTCCAGGTGGCGGAGTCGCCTTGCTGCGGGCCGCAAAGGCGTTAAACGAATTGCGCATGGAGGACCAGGAGGAAGCAATCGCACTGGGCATTCTGAAGCGCACCCTGGAAGAACCCATCCGCCAGATTGCGCAGAACGCAGGGAAAGACGGCTCCGTGGTTGCCGCCGACGTCTCAAAGCAGGAAGGGAACTTTGGGTACAACGCAGCTCAGGACCGATACGAACAGGATATGATAACGGCAGGCATTGTGGACCCGGTCAAGGTAGTTCGGGTTGCCTTGGAAAGCGCGGTATCCGCCGCCTCCACTCTTTTGACCACGGAGGCCGTGGTGGCAGACATCCCGGAAAAGGAGGATAAAAGAGGAATGTCAGCTGGCATGCCGGGCGGAATGGGAGAGTATTAATATATATCCTTCCTCCGAGGAAGAAAAAGAACAACATGCGCCCCCTCCAGGGCGGTGTTGTATTTTTTGGGGGTTGTTGGTATACTAGAAACATATGAACACCATACAAATTATCATTTTGGTCGCAGCCATTGTCGTTGTCTGGGCCATTTTTAGCTACAACCGCCTTATCGCGTTGCGCAATCGGGTAAAGGAGGCATTCTCTGACATTGATGTGCAATTAAAGCGCAGATACAACCTTATCCCCAACTTAGTGGAAGCGGTGAAAGGATACGCCGCACACGAAAAAGGGGTTTTTGAGAAGGTGACTGAGGCGCGGGCAAAGGCGCTTTCCGCAGAGCAGACAGGAAAGGTAAAAGATATGGCGGGAGCGGAAAACATGCTCTCGGGGGCATTGAAGTCCCTGTTTGCCGTAGCAGAGAATTATCCCCAGCTGCAGGCATCCCAGAACTTCATGGAGTTGCAGCGGGAATTGCGCGACGCAGAAGACAAGATTCAGGCGGCGAGAAGATTCTTTAATACCACGGTCATGTCTCTGAACACAAAGATTGAGAGCTTTCCCGTGGTGCTTGTTGCCAAGAGTTTTGGATTCAAAGAAGAAGAGTTCTTTGAGATTGAAGAAGAAGTGCAGCGGGCAGTTCCAAAAGTAAAATTTTAGCAATGTGTGAAACCTGGTTTCACACATCCTTGAGCTTGTGAATATCTACTCGCACGCTGAAGCAAACACAAGAAAAACATGGTTGTACCTTCTGGGGTTTTTTGTCTTTGTGGTTGCGATTGGCTGGTTCATGAGTTATGCCTTAGGCAGTCAGGTCATCTTGTGGATTGCGGTTGGTTTGAGCATTGTCATGAGCTTTGGTTCTTTTTGGTATTCAGACAAACTGGTGCTGTCTTTATCGCATGCAAAACCCATTGAGAAGAAAGATGCCCCCGAATTGTACCGTATGGTGGAGAATTTGAGCATCACGGCAGGACTGCCAACGCCGCGAGTATTCATTATCCAGGACGCGCAGCCCAACGCTTTTGCAACAGGCAGGGACGCAAAGCACGCCGTGGTGGCAGTAACCACGGGTTTGTTCAGTCGTTTGGAGCGCACCGAGCTGGAAGGAGTGCTTTCCCACGAACTCTCCCACATTGGCAACAAGGATATGCTGGTTTCCACGGTTGTGGTGGTTTTGGTTGGCGTGGTGGTTTTGCTTGCAGATCTTTTCTTTCGCCTTGCCTATTTTGGAGGCATGGGAGGGCGAAGCGATAGAGGAGGAGGGCAGGCAAGGATCGCGCTCATTCTGATTGCGCTCGCCTTCCTTATCCTGGCCCCCATGCTGGCCCAGGCAATGAAGTTTGCCATTTCCCGGAAACGCGAGTTTCTGGCCGACGCTTCCGGAGCCCTTCTCACAAGGTATCCTGAAGGCCTGGCCTTGGCCCTAGAAAAGATTTCAAGCGACCCGCACCAGTTAAAATCCGCCAACGACGCCACCTCCCATCTATATATTGCAAATCCGTTTAGGGGCAAAGAGCAGAAGAGCTGGATTCACAAACTATTCATGTCGCATCCGCCGGTAGAGGAGCGCGTCAAGGCATTGCGCGGTATGCGCCCCTAAATTTTCAATTATCAATTTCCAATTTTTAATCAAACCCCAATGACCAAATTTTTAAACAGTCTGATAATTGAAGCATTGAAAATTCACTGAAGATTGAGAATTGCAAATTGAGAATTATGCGTAAATTGTGTCCGCATCATCAGACATCTTTAGAGCAAGCAGCCATCTTGGGGGTGCAGATTGATTACTGCCCCCAGGACTACGGCCTGTGGTTTGACGAAGAGGAACTAAGAGAAGCAAAAGATGCCAGAGACCGGGATTTGAGATGGCTGGATATTGATTTGTGGAAAGATCCCGCCAAGTTTATTCTTTCCCCAAAGCAAAAGCTGTGCCCCAAAGACCGCCTTCCTCTGTACGAAGTGGAATACGGGGACTCCGGCATTAAGGTGGACGTGTGCAATCTGTGCCATGGGGTGTGGCTGGACCGAGGAGAGTTTAAAAATCTTACTGTTTACCTGCGAGAGAAAGCCGAACACCGGATTCTGTACCACTATGCCCGAGATGTGTTTGAGGAGGCCTGGGAAGTGTTTTCGGGGCCTGAAATCTTAAGAGAGGAAATTCTGGACTTCCTGGCTGTGCTCAAGCTTTTAACGTACAAGTTTGCCGCCCAGTATGGCCGGCTTTCCCAGCTTATGGTATCTTTGCCGAGGTGAGGTGGCTGAGCGGCCGAAAGCGATTGCTTGGAGAGCAATTATGCAGGAAACTGCATCGTGGGTTCGAATCCCACCCTCACCGCCAGTTCTCAAAGAAAGGTTGAAGATAATAGCTTATTATTTCTTTCACTATGCCGAAAAATGTCTATCTCATTATTGGAGTTGTCGCGTTTCTCATCGTTGGAGGATTTTTGTTTTTGCGGGGCAGCGAGGTTCAGGCTCCAGGTCAAGAGCAGACCACGCAAGAGCAAGTGGAAGCTCCTCTTGAGGTTGTTGTAACCTACACGGACTTTGGGTTTTCCCCGCGCGAGGTTACCGTAGCAAAGGATGGCACCGCGACGTTCCAGAATCAAAGCTCCAGGGACATGTGGCCTGCCAGTGCCGTGCACCCCACGCACATGGCGTACCCTGGCTCTGACATTGAAAAGTGCGGAACTGCAGAAGAACCCCGGCTCTTTGACGCCTGCGGTCCTGTTGCTCCAGGTGAAAGCTGGTCTTTTGTGTTTACAGAGCAGGGGAGCTGGGGATACCACGACCACCTAAATGTTTCCAACACGGGACGAATTGCCGTACAATAGCGGTATATGTTCCAGCACGTCTACGCAATCCTCATTTTGGCCCTTGCCTTGAGCCGGTTGAACAGGTAGAATAAAGCAGAATTATGCTTCAGTCGCCAATTGAGGAGGTGAAGAACCGCCTGGATATTGTACAGGTGGTGGGAGAATACCTTAAGCTGCAAAAGGCCGGGGCGAACTTTCGCGCCCTGTGTCCGTTTCATGCTGAAAAAGGCCCCTCTTTTTTTGTGACCCCGGCCCGTCAGATGTGGCATTGTTTTGGGTGCGGCATCGGGGGGAGCGTTTTTGATTTTGTCATGCACATTGAGGGCTTGGAGTTTGGGGACGCCCTGCGCCTGCTGGCTCAAAAGGCAGGGGTGGAGCTCCCAAAGCGCAGCCCTGCCTTTGTGCAGCAAGAGACGGAACGAAAGCGTCTTTTGGAAATCACCGAGCTTGCCGCCAGATTTTTTGAAAAGCAGCTGTCTTCAAAGGCGGGAGCGGCGGCCAAAGAATACTTACAGAAAAGAGGGGTAAGCAACGAGTCGTTTGCGGCTTGGCGCATTGGGTACGCCCCAGGAACCAAACGCTCCATGCTGGATTTCTTGGTGCAGCAAGGATACCGCGAGCAGGAAATTGGCAGGGCAGGATTGCTGGTGCGGGGAGAACAAGGAGTGTTTGACCGCTTCCGTTCCCGCATCATGTTTCCCGTGTTCAACCTGCAGGGAGAGGTTATGGGATTTGGGGGAAGGATTTTTGGGAAGGAAGACAAGGACATGGCAAAGTATGTGAATACCCCGAATACACCGCTGTATGACAAGGGCAGGATTCTGTACGGGCTAGACAAGGCAAAACTGGAGGTCAGAAAGCAGGATTCCTGCGTTCTGGTAGAAGGGTACATGGATGCCATCTTGGTTTCGCAGGCAGGCACGAAAAACGTGGTGGCTACGTCTGGGACCGCCCTAACCTCTTTTCACCTTCAGCTCTTGCGGCGCTACTCAGAAAACCTTGTGCTGGCTTTTGACATGGACATTGCGGGAGATACCGCGACAAAGAGAGGTATTGAACTGTCAATGGCCGAGGGGTTTTTAGTAAAGATTGTGCGTCTGACAGAAGGCAAGGACCCGGCTGAAGCCGCGCACAACCCCGAGTCCTGGCATTTGGCCTTGGACAGGGCAACCTCCATCATTGATTACTATTTTGAAAGCACGTTTTCCTCTTTTAACAAGAGAACGCTTGATGGAAAGAGCAAGGCGGCCTCCCTTTTGCTTTCCGTCATCTTTAAGCTCCCGAACAAGATTGTGCAGAGCCACTGGATTCAGCGTTTGGCAGAGGAACTAGGGGTGAGAGAGGAGGCAGTGAGGGAAGAACTGGCAAAGGTGAAGGCCGAACCTCGCCTGCAAAGAACAAACGCTCCCTTTGCGCTCTCGGCGCGGGAAAAGAAGGGGAGAAGGGAACTGATTGAAGAGCGCATTCTCGTGCTCGTGTTTTGCGACCCAGGCAATCTTAAACAATTAAAAGAAGAGGACGTCCGCCAGATGTCGCTCACGATGCAGGAAATCGTTGCCGGGCTGCAGCAGGCCGAAAATCTGGAGTTTTCTTCTTTGGAACAAGTGTTCTCTCAAACAAATCTGCAGACGGTACGGCACGCAGCCCTGCTTGCTGAACTTGAAAAAGGTGAGGAAGAGCTCAAAGACGAGTTCAGCTTGTGCTTAAAATCCCTCGCCATCTTTTCCTTAAAAGGGCGCCTGGAGGAGATTATGCGGGAAATCAAGAAGGCGGAAGGGGAACAGGAGTTGTCCAGGATTGATTTGCTTTTGCGCGAATTCCAGGAGATAGCCAAGGAGTTGACAGTTCCCCCGACCCCCTGATTTAGAAACAATGTACCTGGGCATTTCCTTATCTCGCGGTCCTTCGATAAACTTAGGATATCGTTTGCAGAGAAAATGCCCGCCGAAAGCAAAGCAGTTTGCTTTTGGTCCGCGAGGGGAACTAAAAATTTTGTAAACAAAATTTTGCATGGCAATAAAAAAAGGTAAAAAGAAACCAGTCAGAAAAAAGCTGCAAAAGAAGGGCAGGGTTCCAAAGAAAAGAAAGTTGGCTCAAAAAAGGCGCGCCGCCAGAAAAAAGCCCCTGCGAGAACAAACAAGCAAAAAAAGAAAGGCGTCCCTGCTCCCGGAAGACCAGCTGCGAGGGCTTTTTGAAAGGGGCCAGCCCCGGGGGTTTGTAACGTATTCTGAAATTTTGTACGCCTTCCCTGGCATTGAAAAGAAAATCCCCGCCCTGGAGGCCTTGTACGCAAAACTTGAGGAGTCCGGGATTCGGGTGGAAGAGGTGAGGGAGTATCTGAATTTGCCAGAAAAGGAAGAGGTAGAAAGGAGAAAAGTAGAAGAAGAAGCCCCCCTGGACCCCGTGCAAATGTACCTGAAAGAGATCGGCAAGATTTCTTTTGTGACGGCCGAGCAGGAAAAGGAGTTGGCAAAACGCATTGAAAAAGGCGACTTGGAAGCAAAAAAGCAGCTGGCCAGAGCAAATCTTCGCCTTGTGGTTTCCATTGCCAAAAGATACGTTGGCAGGTCTCCGAACCTTACCCTCCTGGATTTGATTCAAGAGGGAAACCTTGGCCTGTTTCGGGCAGTGGAGAAGTTTGACTGGAGGCGGGGATACAAGTTTTCAACGTACGCTACCTGGTGGATACGTCAGGCCATAACCAGGGCTTTAGCTGACCAGGCAAGGACCATACGCATTCCCGTTCACATGATTGAAACCATCTCAAAGTACACCCAGGTAAGGAGGCGTCTCCTGCAGGACTTGGGCAGAGAGCCCCTGGCAGAAGAGGTGGCAGCGGAAATGGGGCTGGAAGTGGAAAAGGTGCACCAGATTCAGAGAATCTCCCAGGAAACCGTGTCCCTGGAGACCCCGGTGGGGGAAGATGAAGAAGACAGCGTGCTGGCAGAGTTTGTAGAAGACGAAAAGGTTCCCCCTCCTTCGGTGGAAGCTGCGCGCAATCTTCTCAAGGAACGATTAAAAGAGATTCTCATTGACTTGACCCCGCGGGAACAAAAGATTCTTGCCATGCGTTTTGGTTTGGATGATGGAGTAACCCACACGTTAGAGGAGGTGGGGAGTGAGTTTGGCGTGACCCGAGAAAGAATACGCCAGATTGAAGCCAAAGCCCTAGAGAAAATCCGCGACCACCGCTCGTTAAAGAAACTGAGAGGATATTAAAGCCTAACGGGGGGCAAGGACAGTCGGCATAGGGCCGGCTGTTTTTGCTGTTGCAATCTTGCGTGTCTTCTCCTATAATGGCACTGCTATCATATTCCGCGGTAGCTCAGCTGGTAGAGCGGCTCGCTGTGAGTAAAGTTGCAGCTTCTTGGAGCAATCCAGGTTGAAAAACGGGGTTAATTGCGGGAAACCTAAAGCGAAAGCCAAGGCAATCCGCAGCCAAGGGATGTAACATTTTGCCTTGCAAAATTGTACGTTCAAGGTTCAGAGACTATACGCCCCGCACCCCTTTGGGGTGATGAGATAGTCCACGCCAGTATGAAAGTATTGGGTTGCGTGTAACGAGATGGTCGTAGGTTCGAATCCTACCCGCGGAGCCAAATAGGATGATACGAGTTCTCCGCCTCGGGGCTTCGCCCCTCGGCGGGCAAATCGGCGAGAATTTTCCACGACTTTTTGGGTTCAAAGCAAATCGCTTGCAAGCGCAAAACGCGGTTCGCCGCGCGAAGCGCCGAGGCAACAAACTCACAACATACAATTTGGCTCCGAACGCTGAACGAAATCCGAACATTTTTTAGCGAAAATCCGAACGCTGAATTTTGACGCTCCGCCCCGCCGCCGCTCGCTACCACTCGCCGCACTACAGAAAAATACTCTTTGCTCTTTTCGTTTTGCGCGCGCCCAATTTTTTCTTCTAAAAGGAAAAGAATGTTTTGCTTGGCT
>Ga0154962_110_pt1 | contig 41039 bp, 55 predicted proteins | sample RifCSPhighO2_01_FD_105930 | JGI IMG/M metagenome (GOLD analysis project Ga0154962, IMG submission 105930) | Candidatus Wildermuthbacteria bacterium RIFCSPHIGHO2_01_FULL_49_22b
CTCTATTTTCCCCCTCCGTGCCGACAAATCCCCAATAACATCTCCCAGAAAGTCGGGAGGTATTACCACTTCAAGCTTCATTACGGGTTCCAGCAGCACTGCATGGGCCTTCTTTGCGGCTGTCTGAAAAGCCATGGATGCGGCTATCTTAAAAGCAAACTCGGAAGAGTCCACCTCGTGAAAGGAACCGTCAAATAAGGTGGCTTTCAGGTCAATGACGGGGTATCCGGCCACCACCCCTTTGTCCATGGCTTCCTTCACTCCTTTTTCCACTGCCGGAATATATTCCTGGGGAATGGCGCCGCCCCTAATCTCGTTGACAAACTCAAAGCCCTCGCCCCGCTCCTTTGCGGCCACGCGGAGCAACACGTGCCCGTACTGCCCCCTTCCGCCGGACTGGCGCACGTATTTTTCTTCCGCTTCAGCTTGGCCTTTAATAGTCTCCTTGTAGGCAACCTGGGGACGCCCCACATTGGCTGTCACGCTAAACTCCCGCTTCATCCGGTCTACAATAATCTCTAAATGCAATTCTCCCATGCCAGAGATAATGGTTTCCCCGGTCTCCTGGTCCGAACTCACCTTAAAGGTGGGGTCCTCTTCTGACAAGCGTTTCAGGGCCATGCCCATTTTTTCCTGGTCTTGCTTTGTCGCAGGTTCAATGCGGACCGAGATAACGGGTTCAGGAAAGGTGATTTGCTCCAATAGAATGGGGGCGGCTTCGTCAGCTAACGTGTGTCCGGTGGAGGTGTTTTTCAGGCCCACGGTGGCAGCAATGTCCCCGGCGTACAATTCCTTCACCTCTTCCCGGTTGTTGGCGTGCATTCTAAGTATGCGGGAAATCCTTTCTTTTTCTCCCGTGCTCACATTCAAAACATACGAGCCCTTTTTTAAGGTCCCTGAATACACGCGAAAATAGGTCAAGGAGCCCACGAAAGGATCAGTTGCAACCTTAAAGGCCAAGGCAGAAAAGGGCTCTGTGTCTGCCGCATGCCGCTCAATCTCTTGACCGCTCTTTGGGTCAACTCCCTTAATGGAAGGAACGTCCGCCGGGGAGGGCAAATAGTCCACCACGCCGTCCAGCATCAATTGAACCCCCTTGTTCTTTAGGGAAGAGCCCACAAACACGGGCACCAGCTTGTTTTGCAACGTTGCTCGGCGCAGCACCTTCTTTACCTCTGAAACATCCAGCTCTTCTCCTGCCACATACCGATTCATCAAGGCCTCGTCCTCCCCTGCCACCTTCTCTAAGAGTTTTTCGCGCCACTCTTTTGCCTTTTCTCGCATGTCCTCGGGGATTTCCTCTTCTGTAACGTTCTCTCCAAAATCACCATGGAATGAATACGCTTTCATGCCCAGAAGGTCTATGACCTTGGTGAACCGGTCTTCCTCTCCCACAGGAAGCTGCACTGCTAGCGCATGGGGAGTAAGTTTCTCTCCGATAGACCCAAAGCTCTTTTCAAAGGAAGCCCCCATTCTGTCTAACTTGTTGATAAAACACACGCGGGGAACCAGGAACTTGTCTGCCTGGCGCCATACTGTTTCTGACTGGGGTTCAACTCCCGCCACTCCGTCAAATACGACCACGGCGCCGTCCAGCACGCGCAGGGAACGCTGAACTTCCACGGTAAAGTCAATGTGGCCGGGTGTGTCAATGATATTGATGCGCACCTCCTTTTCTTTGTCCTTGTCTTTTACATAGGTTGGAGTCCAAAAACATGTGGTGGCAGCGGACGTTATGGTAATGCCCCGCTCCCTCTCTTGCTCCATCCAGTCCATGATGGTTGTCCCCTCGTGCACCTCTCCTATCTTATGAGAAATTCCAGTGTAAAACAAAATACGCTCGGTCGTGGTGGTCTTGCCGGCATCTATATGTGCAATGATACCTATATCTCGGACTCGCTCTATTGGATATTTTCTCGGCATGCTCCTGCAAATTACGAATGTGTACGAATATACAAATAAGTTGAAAGCGAGGAATGCCGCTCTCCGGGAAGCTCTCGGAGGCGTTTTGGCATGGTTCTGCCAAAGGCGGACAAAACGCCGAGAGCGCAGACCCCAAAATCTCGCTGGGATTTTGAGGGTCGGTTCCCGGGAGCGGCATTCCGAGTGGTCACCACGCAAAATGAGCGAACGCCCTGTTGGCTTCCGCCATTCTGTGCGTGTCTTCTTTTTTCTTGAAGGCGGCTCCTTCCCGATTATAGGCGGCTAGTAACTCTTCGGCCAATTTCTCTGCCATGGGCTTTCCCTTCTTGTTTCTCGCAGCTCCAATAATCCAGCGCGCGGCCAAAGATTCTTTGCGATGCTCTTTAACCTGAATCGGGACCTGGTAGGTTGCTCCTCCCACGCGCTTTGAGCGTACCTCTACCATGGGAGCTACATTTTCCAAAGCGCGCTCAAACACCTCCAACGGCTCTTTTTTGGTCTTCTCTTTGATGGTCTCCAGCGCCTTGTACACGATCTTCCTTGCGGCCGCCTTTTTCCCCTTAACCATGAGGTGGTTCACAAACTTTGCAACCTGAACGTTGCCGTACCTCATGTCGGGATTAAGAACTCTTTTTTGAAACTTGTATCGCGGCATACTATGTTGCTCGCTTGGTTCCGTACTTGCTTCTCTTCTGCTTTCTTCCTTCAACCCCTCCAGCGTCAAGAACCCCCCTGACGATATGATAGCGCACTCCGGGAAGGTCCTTGACCCTCCCCCCTCGCAGCAGAACCACGGAGTGCTCCTGGAGGTTGTGTCCAACGCCGGGAATGTAGGCGGTCACTTCCATGCCGTTGGAAAGGCGCACCCGGGCAACCTTTCTCAATGCGGAATTTGGCTTTTTGGGGGTAGTGGTAAAAACCCTCAAGCACACCCCGCGCTTGTGCGGGGCTGCATATTCCACTGGCTGGTTCTTCTTTGTATTAAAACCGAACGTCAGGGCAGGCGTCTTGTCCTTTTTCTTTCCCTTCTTTCTTGGGTTTTTCAACAGTTGGCGAATCGTTGGCATATCAAGAAAAGATGTAGCAAAAAATCCTCAAGGTGTCAACCTCAAAAAAATGGGGAGCCCACGATGAGGCGGAAAAGGAAGTCCACGATGGACGACACAAAGGAGAAGAAAAAGAAAATGATGAACAGCAAGACGAAGATGCCATACTGGGAAAGAAAAATCTTGAGGGAATCAAGCGAGCGAGGCAGGAAAGTAAACAGGGTGTGCGAGCCGTCCAAAGGAGGAATGGGTAGCAGGTTGAACACGGCAAGAAGGATATTCAAAAAAACAATGTAAGAGAAGATGGGGGCCAGGGCGTCATTCAGCTCAGCTACGGGGAGAAACCGCAGAGCCAAGCCAAAGGTAAAAGCCAAAGCAAGGTTGGAAAGGGGGCCGGCCAAACTCACCAGGGCCGAGGCGTGCCTGCCCCGCAGGTTCATGGGATTGACGGGAACCGGCTTTGCCCAACCAAAGATAATTCCCCCGCCTGTAAGCTGGGACATGAAAATCAAGAAGCCAGGCAGCAAGATGGAGCCAATGGGGTCCAAATGAGGAATGGGGTTAAGCGTGAGTCGCCCTGCGTTTTTTGCCGTGGGGTCTCCTAAAGCATTGGCGACAATGCCGTGAAATACTTCGTGCAAAACTACGGAGAAGATAAGGATTACAATCAAAAATAAAAATTCCATACATGTTAGCTTACCATAAATAATGCCAAATGACAAAGCTCAAATGCAAAAACGTTTTGACATTAAGTTATTTGACATTAGTTTGACATTTGGATTTTGACATTTGAAATTCAAAATGGTACATTTTAACCATATGGCACAGATATGCGAGAAATGCGGCAAAGGCAGGAATGTGGCCTGGCGCTTGGTAAAGCTCCGCGGAAAATACAACCCTACGGTAAAAAGAATCCAGAAACCCAACCTTCAGTGGGCCAAGCTGGCTTCAGGAGAACGCGTGAAACTCTGCGCCAAATGCAAGAAGGCATTGGCTAAAAGCTAGTTTTCCTTGACCGAGTCAAGGACGAACGGGCCATCGTATAACGGCAGTACGCATCCTTGGGGTGGATGCAACGGAGGTTCAATTCCTCCTGGCCCGACCAGAAGAAATGTAACGGATTTTGCTTTGAATAAATCCATTCTTACAATGGTAATTGCTCAACACTTACTGGTTTTTGCTTTGGGACGACCTTTCCTCAAAGATTCGTTCCGGAATTAAAATACCCAGACTTTCATTGCAGAAATATAAAAAATGACGATGCGGAAAAAAACCATAAAAGATTCCGATTATTGGCTGAAGACCATAAACGCTATTTCAACTTCTTTCAATCTCGCCTCGCGTGATATTGATATCATTCTTAGGGCCTTGGCAAAAAAACTGGTCAAGGAATTAGGCGCTTCCGCACTGGCAATCTGGACCGTAGAAGAAAAAACTCATTTCATGAGAATAGAAGAGTCGGTGAATCTAAGCAAAGAATATATCAGGTACTTTAATCAAACCGACCGCATAAAAGTAGGGCAGAGCTTGGTAGGAAAAGTCATGTCCGGCAGAAAAACGCTTTACGCTCTAGATGTAAAAAGCGAGAAGGTCATTACCATTGCCCGCTGGCGCGATATGATTATGAACGAAGGATTTAAATCAACTATTTCCGTGCCTATGTTTGTGGGTAAAAAAATCGTTGGAGCGTTCAGCGTTTATTACAAAACCAAGGTAGATTCTATTGATACCTATCAAGTCCAATTCATAGAAATCATTGCAAACCAAATTGCTATAACTATTGAAAACATAAAGGCGTACGGAACTATTGAACAATACGGCAGCAACCTGCTTGGCCAGGTAGAGAAACTGCTGTATCTTCAGAAAGTTACGGAGTCATTCAGCCTGGATTTTTATAAATCAATGGGGAAATCATTAGAATCCTACGCTGATTATATTATAAAACGATTTAATGCCAGCGGGATAAGCGTCTTCCGCTTGGAAAAAGATAGCAACATACTAAAATTAATCGCTTCCTACGGATTATCAAAAAAGCACAAAACCTACCTTGAAAAACATTCTGCGTCTTTAGAATCAGGCACGCTGGTAGGATTGGCTTTCAAGCAGAAAAAGATAGAAACGTCATCTAAGGTATTTGTTGATGAACGCATTGATAAACCATGGAGAACGCTTCTGTCTATTGAGGGAAAATCAGCTATGGCCGCCTTTCCCTTGGTTGTACAAGACGAAAAAATCGGCGCTATTATTGTATATTATAAAAAACCGCATATTTTTTCCAAAGAAGAAATCGGAACTCTTTCCCTGCTTGCTCAATATATGGGGATATCCCTCTTGAATATAAGGGTTTTTGACTCTTTAAGGTTAGAACAGCAAAAAATGGTTTCCATGATCAATAGTTTACATGAAGGACTTATCTTCTACGACCTCAAAGGAAAAATAACTGCTTTTAATCTTCGTTCCGAAGAACTCCTGTGGCTTAACGGCAAAGAAATAATCGGAAAATACATCAGCCAAAAGACAAGAAAAGAAAGTGTGTATTGGGAGAACCTTTATAACATAAAAAACCTGGTTCAACGGGAGTTTGGAATCAAAGAATATACGACCAAAGGACCGCATAAGGTAATCCTGGAAATCACGTACGTGCCGGTACGCGATGGGTATAAAAAAATTGGAGCAATGCATGTTTTGCGCGATATCACAAGAGAAAAAGAAATAGAGCTGTTAAAATCCAAATTTATTTCAACTGCGTCGCACCAGATGAGAACGCCTCTCTCTGGCATGAAATGGGCTATTGATATATTACGGAAAGGAGATGCGGGGGATTTGAATACAGAACAAAAAGAATTAACTGATAAGTTATTCTTGACCACCGACAACCTGATCCGGTTAATAAATGATATGCTTGATGTTACCAGAATTGAAGAAGGGAAAACTGGATATAATTTTGTTTTAGGCGATTTGGAGAAATTAGTGGAAAAGGTGATTGATGATTTGAATATGAACATCAGGAAAAAAGAAATCGCGCTGACATTTAAAAAACAAAAGCAACCTCTTCCTAAAATTGCGTTTGATTCCGATAAATTAGATATTGCCGTTAAAAATGTGATTGATAATGCTATCAAATACACAAGGCCAAATGGAAATGTTGCTATTGAACTTCAAGCTGGAAAGAATTCATTGCTTCTGACAATAAAAGACGATGGTATAGGAATACCAAAAAAGGACCAGAAGTTTATTTTCGTAAAATTCTTCAGGGCGGAAAATGCTATTAAATTCCAAACAGAGGGATCTGGACTGGGTTTATACATTGCCAAAAGTATCATGGACAAGCATAATAGCATCATTACTTTTGAATCAGAAGAAAATAAGGGAGCAATCTTTACTTTGCAATTTCCCATAGATCCGAAAAAAATGCTGAAATTCGCCAAAAACACAGAGGATTCCGTCAATGAGGCAACATGATGACTGATAAGACAAAAAAAATAATAAAATTAGGATTTGTTTCTGGATTATCAGGAGTTCTTGAACGGCTGGCAAACAATCAATTAAAAGGATTGAAACTGGCGGTTGATGAAATGAATCAACGGGACGGCATCCTTGGAAGGCAGATAAAAATTATCGTCAAAGACGATAAAAGCGATCCTCGACTCACGACAAAATTGTATCAAGAATCAATCTACCAAGATAAAGTGGATTTCTTTGTCGGGCAATTATCCGCGGGAACGCAGTTAGCGGCAAACAAAGAAACAAAAAAGGCAAAGAAAATTCTGATAAGTCTTGGCAACACAAACGAATTGACAATGGCTCGGTATTTTAGCCCGTATACGTTTCATCAGGCAATTACCTTATATATGATAGCCCAGTCAATAAGCAAATGGACGTACCAGAATTTAGGCAGGAAATGGTTCATTGTAGCGGCTGATTATGAGTGGGGTTGGCACATCATAGAGGGTTATAAGGCATTTGCGAAAAGAATGAACGCAAAAATTGTCGGCATTGCAAAAGTGCCGTTTCCAGCCAGTAAGGACGATGACTATACAAAACACTTTCCAGAAATTCTCAAGAAAAAACCAGAGGTGCTGATTGGCGGTATGAACGGAAGTGACCAGCTTAAATTTATCAGAGAAGTAAGCAAAGCTGGCTTGAAAAGAAAGATGAGCATTATGAATTCACTTTCCGAGCTGGGCATCATTGAACAACTTGATCCGGAAGATGCTGTTGGCATGTATTGGGGAGCCAGTTTCTACTGGAAATTACAGGATATACTGCCAATTGCAAAAAAGTTCGTTTCTCGCTATAGCGAGAAATTTAAAGAAGTGCCTTCTGCGTATTCTGCTTATGGTTACAGCGGAGCCATGGAGGCACTCAACGTAATAGATAAAGTCGGAAAATATCCAGTTGATTCAAACAAAGTAGCTCAAGGGCTTGAGGGCCGGATATTCGCCCACTATAAACATCCTGAATGGTGGCGCCCGTGCGACCATCAGGCATTTCAGGATTTTTATATCCTCAAATTAAAAGGGCCTGAAGAACGCAAATACAAAGATGACAGTTCAGAAATTATTGGAACAGCGTCATGGGATCTTGACATTGAAAGAACATGCAAAAATCTTGGCCATGCAAGGAATATGTGGGGGCATTTTGCCTGACTTTTTGCTTATCTTCAATTGCGGCATGAAACTCATTATTTCCCTGGGCAACGACACCCTTTCCTCCAAAATGAGGTGTCTTGGATATGCTCCGGAAGGCCGGGGTGAGAGAACCGGCGAATTCAAGTTCTGGAGGTCTGTGAGCGGAAGGCGTTTCCCCCGCTTTCATGTGTACGCGAGCCAGCAAGAAAAAGACAGGGCGCTCCTCAACCTTCACCTTGATCAAAAAGCGCCCGTGTATCGGGGCGTCTCTGCTCACAGCGGAGAATACGAAGGGCAGCTTGTAGAACGGGAGGTTCAACGCATCCTAGGTTCGCTCTAGCCATCTCTGCACGTTTACCAAACAAATGCTCAGGGCGCAAAAAACACCCTAAAGGGTGCCTTTTGCGCCCTGTCCTCTCATAAATATTTCCGACAAGAATTCAGGTGGGTGCCCAAGGCCGGGCCCGAGGGCCTAGCTCATTTCAGGCTCCCTAAAAAAGATATAGCGGAAAATTTACAGAAAGAACGGGGCTTTCTCTATCATACCACAAGGTCAAGAGGCCTCGTCAAATTGTGCCGCGGCTCATCTCATCGGCACATCCATTCTGCGCTCCTTGTCAAAGATGGTCTTTTGCTGCTCTGCGGGGACCTTCAAGGTGTTTAAGATGAAACTCCGTATCAACCCGGTTGCTATTCCAAAACCGGTTCCTATGACCAAAAGAATCCAAAAATTAACAATCATGGGTACGGTCATCTCTGTTCCCGCAAATCCTCCAAAGAGATATGCAAAAAACCCGGCAAAGCTGTAAAAGTACGCGGGAGCCAATTCAAACCAATCGGTAAGCTCAAGCATCACAATGAGGAAAGCGGCGCAGAACACAAGCAAAGGCAAGGCCCAGGTTCCTCCCACCGCCGAGGTGACAGCCGGCAGTAAGGCGACAAGAACCGCTGCAACCACCGTTCCTCCGGTAAGGCCAATAATTTCCTTGGGCACCCTGCTAAACTTTCCAGCACCAGCCCCAAAGAATAATGCCCAGCTGAGAAACGGCACCCAAAGAACCAATCCGTATGCAGAACCAACCACAACCCAGATTGCCGCCAAAACTCCCACGGCAGCCGCTACTGGCAAAAACTTAGAAACAGACATATAATGAATGAGTGAAAAAAATTATATACGACCTTTCTCTTGTATTAAGATAGTATACCGCATCCCTAGAGTTCCGAGAAACCATTTATCCACAGCATGGCAAAAACATCCCCGCAACAAAAGCGCAAATTTTCCAAAGCCGGGGAAACCACATCGCTCACCTTAAGACCAAAAGGAGCACCTTTTATTGAGGCAGAACAAAAACATCAAAAACAGCAGGAATTGCTCTTGGCTTTAGAGCAGGTGTCTCGCGTCCTTACCGTTGAGGTGGAGCTGGAAAAAATCCTGCAGGACATGGCAACCATTGTAGCGAAAGCCCTTGGGGCAAAATGGGTGAACTTCTGGCAGCTCACTCCCGACAAAAAGTCCGTATATATTACAGCTTCCTACGGCATGAAGCCCGCCTACAAAGAGCATTCTCAACGCTATCCCATTCGCCTGGGCACAGCGTGGATTGGAAGAGCGGTGCAGACGGGAAAGGCGTGGGGAACCAGCGACATCTTGACTGACCCCAAGCTTCTCCAAGAACTTGGTCCTGCCTGGGAAAAGGCAATCAAGAAGCAGGACTACCGGGCCCTGCTCTGTGTTCCTACCATCAGCAGGAAAGGACCCGTAGGAGGGGTGTGTGTATATTACCCAGACGCCCACGAGTTCACCGACTTTGAAATGCGCCTGGTGACCGTGGCCGCAAACCAGGCCGCAACTTCCATCACCAACGCCCAAATCTTTGCGGAGCTCACGGCCGAACGCAATAAGACCCTTGCAATGATCAATAGTCTTTCTGACGGCATCATTATGTACGACCTGGAAGGAACAATTATTCTTTTTAATCCCAAGGCGGAAGAAATTTTCTGGGTTAAGAGAAGCGAGGTCATGGGAAAAAAAGCATCCGAGTTCAAGGTTAGACGCAACCCTCTTTTCGCGAACATCAAAAACATTGCCTCCCTCGCCCTCTCGGACTTTGAATCAAAAGAGATAAAGATTGCCGATCCCCAACGCATGACCCTGCAGATTATCAATTTGCCCGTGCGGGACCCTGAAGACCGGAAGATCGGCTCCATGCGGGTCATTCACGATATCACCAAAGAAAAAGAGGCCGAAGAGATAAAATCAAGCTTTATCTCAATTGCCTCCCATCAGCTGCGCACTCCCCTCTCCGGAATCAAGTGGGCTCTCGCCATGCTCTTGGGCAAAGATCTGGGAAACCTTAACAAAGAGCAGTATGAATTGATGTCCAAGGTCACAGTCCAGAATGACCGGCTTATCGATCTTGTAGAGGACCTTCTTGACGCTTCCCGCATTGAAGAAGGCAGATTCGGCTATGTCTTCAAGAAAGCTCAGCTTGAGTCCCTGGTTCAGGACGCGCTCAAGGCCCTGCAGCCGTTCCTGGACAAAAAACGCTCTATCGCACTTTCTGTAAAAAGCCCCAAGAAAAAAACTCCTTTGGTGAACGCAGATCCAAAGAAACTCGGCATCGCAATTTTCAACATTATAGACAACGCAATCAAGTACACCACAAAGGGGACTATCGCCATATCATTTCTGCAGGCACCCTCCTCTTTGTTCCTGCAGGTTGCGGACCAGGGCATCGGCATACCAAAAGAAGAACAGAAATTCCTGTTTACCAAGTTCTTTCGAGCCAGCAACGCCGTGCGGATACAGACGGAGGGTTCTGGGCTTGGTTTGTGGATTGCCCAGGAAATTATGAAAAGGCACAACGGGAGAATACTCTTTGAAAGCGAAGAAAGAAAGGGAAGCACATTCTCTCTGCAGTTCCCATTGAAGGCGGATGATATGCCGAGGGGCAGGGTTGCGGGCCGATAGCCGCCCCGTGCGGCAAGAGAAAATGAGGATATGAGGATATAAAAAAACACAAAAACGCCATGAGATGGTTGTGGAACTCCAGCCTGCTTTTTTGGACGGGCCTCTATTTCAGCGTCGCAACCGTCTCGGTGCAGGCGGAAACCGTCGCTCAGCTGTCCCTGTTCTGGGTTGGAATCATGAACGGGCTTTTCGGAGCTTCTTTGCTGCTGGTGCGCATTCCCATTGGGATTGCGGCCGGCAAGATACCTCAAAAAAAGCTCTTGTTTCTCGGACTCCTCCTGGTGGCCGCAGGAAACCTTGTGGTGCCCTTGGTCCCCCATGCGGGAGCGCTTCTCGTCTCCCGCTTCCTGCTTGGGGCGGGAGCTGGGTTTTGGGTGGTCTTCAGTATCTTTTACGTCAACCACCACCCCCGAAGCGAGATTCCCAAGGCCATGGCGCGCATCACCTTAACCTATGGTTTGGGCATCACCATAGGAGGACTAGGGGGAGGCATGGCAGCAGAGCAGTGGGGCTGGCACGCTCCTTTCTGGCTGGGCCTGGGAGCAGCAGTGCTTTCAATGCTTCTGCTATTGCCGGTCAAAGAAGAGACGCGCATTGCCTATTCCTTTCAAAAGAGGCGGCTGTTCTCGCAATTCAAGAACGCCCGCCTCATGGTGGTATCTCTCCTTGCCGCCCTGCTCTTTTACCTGGGCACTTCCACGGTGTGGGGGTTCACGCCCAACTTTGCCTTTCAGGAATTCGGGGCTTCCCGTTTTGAGCTTGGCGTCATTGCCTTTGCCATGCTGGGACCGTATGCGGCGAGCATTCGCTTTGCGTATCTGCCGCGCGGCCTCCTGGGGGCAAAAGGCGCCGTACTCTCGGGTCTTGCGCTGGCCGGTCTTGCAACCTTTCTCATCCCTTTCACCGGCAACATTACGCAGGTCTTGTTCCTCCATGCTTTTGTGGGAGCGGGCTTGGGGGTTGTCTTTTCCACTACCATGTCCTTGAGTATTGAGGACCTGCCCCTTGAACAAAGGGGGGAGGCCATGGGCATTTTCCAGAGCGTGTACGCCACGGGGTTTCTTCTGGGGCCTTTCCTGGGCGGAATCATTTCAGACGCGTTCTCCCTGCAGTTCATCTTTTTTATCAACGGCGCCGTCACTCTTCTTGCGGTCCTTTTGCTTCTTTATTCTTCTGTTCTCACGGTTTCAAGAACAGCTGACCCCGGCGAAATGGCAGCATATCAAAAGGAGCCCTGACGAATCATGTCCGGGCTCTTCCCTCCTCTGCAGACATTATGTTTTAGAACATAATGTCGTCTTCTGCTCTTTTGTAGTCGTGGACTTCCTCTGGGGCAAACCAGAATTGTATCTCGTGCTCTGCTTCCTGGGGGGTTTCGGAAGCATGCACAATGTTGTGAATGGCCCGTTTGTCCCGGTTGGCAGCCGAAGCGTCATCTACGGAAAAGTCCCCCCGGATGGTTCCCATTTCAGCTGCAGCCGGCATGGTGGGGCCTGAAATCTTTCTCACCATGTCCACTGCATGAATCCCCTTCACAATCATTTTTACCAAGGGAGCTGAAGTCATGTAGTCAAGGAGCCAGCCCCGCACCATCAATCCAATCTCCTTTTTATCGTCCGTGCCCAGTTCCGCTTTGGCGTCAATACCATACTGTGTGTAGTTCGCAAGCGTTTTCTCCCCAAGGCGCAAAATCCACTTCTCATCTTTGGGATAGTGGTCGTCAATCTGCTGTTTGGTTGCAGAAAACAGCTCCAGGGCAATAATCTTCAGCCCCCGCCTCTCAAAGCGGTTCACAATCTCCCCAATCAAACCCCGCCTCACGCCGTCGGGCTTCACAATAACCACTGTCCTCTCTTCTTTTGGATGCATGCTATTTCAAATAAAAGAATATAGTTCCTTCTCGGTCTGTCCTGCGTATCTTTATACCATATTCCGCCAAATTCACAAGAACGTCCTGGGTGGGATGCCCAAACTTGTTGTCCCTGCCAACGGAAATGACGGCAACCTTGGAGGCCACCGCCTCCAGAAACTCTCTTGAACTTGAGGTGTCAGAACCGTGGTGGGCAATCTTGAGAATGTCGGCTTTCATGTCTTTTTCCGCTTCCAGCAGCAGCTCCTCAATCTTTTTCGTGGTGTCTCCGGGCAGCAGCACCTTGCGGTCTCCGTACGCCAAACGCGCAACGATAGAGGTTTCATTGCTCTTTCCTTGCTGCACATCACTGCTCTCTTGCGGATACAGAATCTCAAGAACGGCCCCAGACTCGCCGAGCACAACCTGCTGCCCTGCTTGAGCTAAGAACACGTTTGCTCCTTCTTTTTTGAGCACCGCCTCAAAAGCAGCAAAAACACGCGTGTCTTTCCTTCTTCCAGTCCAAAGAACATTCTCAACCTCATAGCGCTCAAAGACCGCAACCAATCCTGTAATATGGTCTGCGTCAGGATGAGTCAAAACAACAAGGTCCAGGGTCTTGTCCCAAAAAGGCATGACCTCTCCCAGGCGCGAGAGCACCTTGGTGTCGGGCCCTCCGTCTATGAGCACCTGATGGCCGTGGGGCGTCTCAAAAAACACGGCATCTCCCTGCCCTACGTCAAAGAAGGCAAGCTCTAAGGCAGGGCTGGAAGCCGTCTCGCTCCAGAGAACCGCAGCAAGGAGGCCTGCTCCCAGAAGGAGCGCGACAAGGAAGCTGCTTTTCATGAAAGCACAAATCCCGCCCTCTCATTCCTCATGGCTGCGTGAAAACCATACGAAATGCGAAGACGGGATTGCAAGATAAAAAATGTCTTATTATTTAGAGCCGAGTATCCGGAACATCTTGGTGCCGCACTTCGGGCAGGTCCCGGTAAGGGCCCTTCTGCTCTTTCCGCCCTTTCCCTTCATTGCGACTTCCTTTTCTCCCTGGATGTCCCTCTTTGCCTTGCACTTTACGCAATATCCTTGAGTAGCCATGTATTTCTATGACCTATGACCTATGACCATTGACCTTTGACTTATGACTAATAAGTCCGTGCGCTTATCATTGGTCAGTAATCAGAAAGGGTCAATTGTCACTTATCATTAGTCATTGGTTAAGTTGTGCGACCTTTTCCGCCTGTAATCTTCGCTTATTCTACCCTAAAGAAACCAAAAAAGCTAGTCAAGCCTCTTTATTCCATTCCTTGGCGATGCTTTGTATCTTTAATCGGATTAAGGACTGACTGCTCCTCCTGCTCAAGAACGTTAGAACCGAATTGGTGCAAAGATAAAGGCCCCGCATGGTAAGTGCTACCAGGGGCCTTTTGACAAGCATCGGCGACTACTCTATTGGCTGGCACGCCATAAGCTATAGGCACACCATTCTTGCAGGGTAGCAACATCTCCTTCTCCTTGGTACCGGGATATTTTTTCCATCTCCTCATCCCACTCTTTGCTTCCAGAAACCGCCGGACCTTCAGGATGCCAGGTCGGCAATATGGAGATGACTCTTTTTGTCCCGGACACGAGCATTGCCCGCACCAAGGTAAGGACGCAGCGGGGCACATGATAGGCCGCAGTGCATATGGCGATGTGATTTACCTCTGAGCTTTTCTTAAGTAGTTCAACCGCCCACCTCATTTGATCTGGGGTATGGTTCGCCCACCCGCCGTTCTCAAGATAAGCGTCTCCCTCTTTTGCTGTTATCCTCCCAATTATCTCGAGAATTTCTCTTCTGGTGTAGAAGGGATCTCCTCTGGTACCAGCAACCCAGAGCCGTTGCGCCTTCTCTGGCCAATACTTTACCCCCTCGGCAATTCGATACTCTTGAATCCCAGGGAGAATAAGCAGGACGCTCCGTTTTGGCTCTGTCTTTGGCCAAAAAGGCAGGGCCAGGACCGCCAGAGCTAATCGCTCGCTCAACTTTTACCTCCTCTCCTCTGCTCGGCATGCTAGTCGAGAATGATGACGGACGAGAACTGTTCTCGGCCGATTTGGTCGCCGAGCGAAGCGCCGACTGGAAAAGTTTAATTTCCTCTCAAGAGAAGCAGTTCGTATCTAGTTTTATGGCTCCGCGGGCGGGATTCGCCCCGTCATTCGACGGGGCGCCCAGTCGCATGACTGGGCGAACCTCTGAAAAAAATCTATCGAATCTATCGTAGAAAGCGACCGAGAAGAGGAACTTTGCCTTCCAGTCCCCAGATTCTCCCTGCCTTACTAAAGGCCAGCACAAGAAGGGAGAACGCATACACAATATGTTCGTCAACGATATATGAATGCTCGCCAACGTACGGAAACTCCAAGACCGGGAAATAATACAGAAACATAAGCAGGGCTCCAAGAATGCCGCTTAAGCGAACACCCACGCCCACAAGAAGGGAAAGCCCTATGAGGGTTAAGCCCCATTCGTTAAGAAGGTCAGTAAGGGGCAGTATCTCAAGAGAAGCAAACCACTGGTATAATCCAGAAAAGGTTTTTGCTCCTTTCAGGTATCCTGCCGCTGACCATTCCGGGTTCAGCACCTTGGTGATGCCAGCGTAAAGAAACAGCCATCCTAAAGAGATACGTAGGAAAAACAGGGAAAAATATTTCATATTTATGCGAAAACCATTATATTATTTATGTGGCAAGCCATCCTCCGTCAACATAGAAGGTAGCTCCCGTGACATAGCTGGATTCCTCTGAAGCCAGGAACACGACCATTGCAGAAACCTCTTCTGGCTTTCCGATACGCTGTAAGGGAACTGCGGCAAGCATGGCTTCCATTGCGGCTTTTGGTATCTGCGAGGCGGCAACCATGGGAGTGTCAATCGCTCCCGGAGCAACCGCATTCACCGTAATGCCAAAAGGCGCCCATTCCACAGCCAGGGTCTCGGTCATGCCAATGACCCCTCCCTTGGAAGCAGTATAGTGGGCGCCGCCCGCAATCCCTATTCCGGTTTGCCCTGAAGCAACAGAGGAGATGTTGATGATTCTTCCCCACTTTTGTTTTTGCATTTCTTTGGCTGCGCGCTGTGCGCACAGGAACTGCCCTTTGAGGTTAATGTGAATGGTTTTTTCCCATTCCTCCTCGCTCATTTCAAGGGCCGGCTTTGGAGAAAAGATCCCAGCATTGTTCACTAAGATGTCTACCTTCCCCCATTGGGAAACCGCCGCATCAAAGACGGCATTAATTTCTTTTTGGTTGGTGACATCCATGGCAAATGCCAGGGCCTCACCCCCGTTCTTTCGTATTTCCTCTGCCACGTTCTCGCATTCCTCTTGGTTTATATCCGTTACAACAACCTTTGCTCCTTGGGAAGCTAGAACTACTGCATGGGATTTCCCCATGCCCTGTTTTGCCCCGGTGACCAGGGCAACCCTGCTTTGTAAGTTAAACATATTATTCGTAGGTTTTACCCGTGCTCTGCGGCACGTACTCTGGACCTTTATTTAGATAACGGGAGATAAAGTTAGAGATGCGTTTTGTGTCAAGCGTTCCATCCTTTGGCAAGTCAAAGGCATCCAAGCGCGTCCAGGCAGCCAGCGCAATATCGGTTTCGTTGGCAGAGCGCGGGGTGAGGATGACGCCAAACCGGCCTGCCAGGAGTTTCTCAAGGGCCTGCACTATCTCGCTGTTCAGGTCAGACCGGTAGGAAACCCATACTCTGCCATGCTCCAAACTGTGCACAATCGCCTCGTCTGGCTTTTCTTCGTCATAGATGCCGTCTCGCAAAGGGTCTGGCCAGTGGTTCCCGGAGGTCGGAGGATTGGATTGGTATTCCACCCGCGTTCCTTGTGCAACATGGGTAGCTCCCGCATAGGGTATTTCCATAGAATAGTCCTGTCCCAAGGGCTTTGGGGTTAAGGCCTGCATGCCGAGCCACCCGGCTCCTGCAACCGCTGCAATGCCAATCGCCCAGCCCACCAGCTTCTTGGTTGCGCGGAGCCTTCGCGTTCTTCCTATCCCCTCGCGCTTTTCCTGTCGCCGCAACTCCTTTCTTTCTTTTTTGGAAAGTTCCTGCCCTTCCATTAGAGTTGAGAGTCAATAATGGATTTCAGCTGGGAATACGGTACCGCTCCCCGTACAAGCACGCCGTTCACGTAGCTTCCCGGGGTTCCGCTGACCCCGGCCTGAATGCCCTGCTGGTAGTCCTGTTCAACTTTGTTTTGGTACTTTCTGGTGGAGACGCAGTCGTCAAATTGGGCAAGGTTTACCTCAATCTGCTCGGCCGCTTCACGGTAGAAAGCAGAACCCAAACGCTCCTGTTCTTCAAACATGGCGTCTACAAACTGCCAAAAGCCATCATTGCCTTTTTGCTCCCACACACATTCAGACGCTTCAGCGGCAGGGCGCGCCTGCGGGTGAAGACCGTCTAAGGGAAAGTGCTTGTACACCCATCGGACGTCATCGCCATACTCTTGCAACGCCTGCAGAATCGTTGGATGGAACTGCCTGCAAAAAGGGCACTCCAGGTCAGAAAACTCAACCAGCGTCATTGCGGCTTCCGGATTCCCCCGAATGTGGTCGTCTTTTGTGATGGTGAAGTCCACGGTGGAACCGTTGCTTTGCACCGCGTCCCTCGCGGTTCCCGCCGGCAGGGCGGCCGCTGTACGCTCTGGCGTGATATCAAAGCCGCCCGTATACAGAATCGTTCCTCCAATGAAGATTCCTGCCAATAGAATAGCGGCTGGAATGTAGAAATCTTTATATGTTTCCATATCGTTCTCTTGTTATCCGTTATCTGCAACCCTACCTTGGCTCTGAAGGTATTCATAAGCAGAGGTTGCGGCCACCGACCCTAAAGCGGCGGCGGTAATGTCTTGCTTGAACCTGCCAAAGTACGAGGTAGCGTCCCCCGCGGCAAACACCCCAGGAATATTCGTCTTCATCATGCTGTCCACTTTAATATAGTTCTTCTCATCTAATGCAAGCCCCAGCTGATTTGCAAGCTTTGTGTCGGGGTCAAACCCTATTTCAACAAACACTCCGTCCACCGCAAGGTCTTTTGACCCTTGGTACTCTTTGGAAAGAACCAGCTTCCCCAGAAACTTTTCGCCTACAATCTCGGCAACTTCCGTCTCGGTTAAAACCTCAACCTTGTCTCCAAGTGCCTTCATGCGCTCTAGATTCACGGGTTCAGCTTGCACCTCCTTTCCTCTCACGATAAGATAGATTTTCTTTGCATACTCGGCCAGAAAGTTCACTCCTTTTACCGAGGAATCCCCTCCTCCAACTATGGCAACAGTTTTCTTTCCATACAGAGGACCGTCGCACGTCCAGCAGTAGTGCACACCTTTTCCGGTAAGTTCTTTCTCGTTGGGGAGATTCAGGTGGCGGCGCTGGGAGCCAGTGGCAAGGATAAGCGTGCTGCCTTGAAACTCTTTGTTTGCCGCCTTTACCACAAAACATCCTCTATCAGAAGAAATCTTCTCTGCCTTTCCCTTCTCAAACACTACTCCTAAGTTCTGTCCCTGTTCTTTCATTGCTTTCATCAAATCGTATCCGTCAATGGACAAAATGCCAGGATAGTTCTCAATGATTCCTGCCGTTGCCGTCTCGCCCCCAAACTCCCCTTCCATAACCAGGGTCTCCATTTTATAGCGCTTGGCGTAGATTGCGGCTGACAGGCCAGCGGCCCCCGAACCTATAATGATGAGGTCATACTTCATATCTGTTCCATTATACATCGCCTCTTTTACCGTTTGCAAGATAAAAGGCGCTGTTGATCAACCCGATGGGATACCCCTGTCCCGCACCCCGCACTGCCTCTCTCAACCCGACGAGCGCGGTATCGTTCTCCACGCGCACGGGAGCCCGGAACACGTACTCCAGCTCGCGCTTGAGGGGCTTTCCCACCCAGCTCGTAATGTGCAAGGAGGCGACCAGCATAAAGAAGATACATGCATTACTCCAAAAGATTATTCCAATCGGTAGAAAACTTCTCCATTCCCTTGTCGGTCAGCTCGTGGAAGATGTCAAAACTCTTCCAGTCCTGTTCAAGGTTGATTTCTTTGTAGGGAATCTCATGCAAGCCGCTCTTTCCCTCTCCAGACAAAGGCATGCCCTTTTCCGCCCATTCTTTCAGAACCTTTGCGGGGGAAGTGATGATATCAGAACCCAGCTGAATCGCATAAAGGAAATGGTCCAGGTGGCGCACGGAAGCCGTCAGCACCTGAACGTGGCCGTCCCCTCTCTTGTACATTTTAATAATATTCGCAATCAAATCCATGCCATTCTCTCCCCTGTCATCGAGACGGCCGACAAAAGGAGAAACAAACACATCACCCTTCCTCACCCCTTTAGTGGCAGCATACACGGCAGCTGCCTGCTCTTGCGTAAAGCACAGGGTCATGTTCACCCGCATGCCTTCCCGAACCGCCCTTGCTGCCGCCTGCAATCCTCCCCTGGTTAGAGGAAACTTAATGTGGGCGTTTGGAATCCAAGAAAACATCATTCTCCCTTGCTCAAGCATTTCTTCTGCCGCGGTATCCTTGTCTGCGTATACCTCAATGGAGACCGATCCTTGGGGAATCAGGCCTGAAATCTCACGGACCACGTTGTGATAAAACGAGAGAAGTTCCACCTTGGTAAATTTCCTTCCTGCGGTTTCGGGATTCTTGGAAATCAATGAGGGGTTTGTGGTTTGGCCGTCTAAAAACCCAAGAAGGTTTATTGCTTCTCTTGTTTCCTGTGGGTCTCCGCTGTCCAAAAAGATTTTGGTGTTGATGTTTTCGGGTTTCATGTTGGAATGTCGGTAAAAACATGGACTTCTTTCATTTCCCGCACAATGCGAGCGGGCGTCTCCCATAACGTTCCTTCCTTTACCAACATACGAGAGAGCGCCTGCCCTTTCTCTTTTCCTGCCATATACACCACAGAAAAGTCAACCTCCTGTAAAAACGGTATCGTTATGGTCGCCCGCAAGGGATGCTCGTTCCTGGAACCCGCATCATACCCCACTACCCAGTTCTTTCCCTCAAAAAGCTCAGAGAAGGCCTGCCTATCTTTGGGATAAGGCATGATGCCAAAGGTATGGCCGTCTACCCCCACACCCTGCGTAATCACAACCGTTCCTCCCGGGTGTTCTTCTTTCCAGGCGCGAATCGCATCTTCAAAGCGCTTGCTAAAAACCTGGATATCTTCTCCTGGTTGCACCCTGGTGTCAATGAAGTATGCCCCGCTTTCCTGCGCTTTCTGAAAAAAGGATGTTTCAGCTAACTGCGCAAAGTTGTTCGCCTTAGGGTTTTCAGAAAACCGCTCGTCGGTGACACCAACGGTGAGCTTTGGCGGGAAAATCGTAATTCGTTCAAGCAATGCCAAGGAAGAGCCGCCGGACAACAAAAACAGCGTCGGCATGCGGGAATGCGCGTCTAATAATTGATTGAGTTTTTGCGCAGCTGCCTCCCCTGCTTTCTGCTTTGTTGAATATCGTTTCACCTCCATATGTATACCCTAATTTTCACGATCGTAAAAATCACGTTATACCGGAATTTCTTTGATGATAAATAAACGGGCATATTCCCACAAATTGTACTCGCGAATCGCTTCTTCCGTTTCACGCTCTACCTTCTTTTTGCAAACCCATATACTCTTTTGAAACTCCTGGTATCCAAGAGATGCGAGAACGCTGCGAAAAATATCTCTCATCTGCCGCTGTTTTTCCGGCAAATCATACATTACCATCACCATTTTTCCATCGTTCCGTTTTTGGCTTTCCGCAAGCTTCCAGCGAATACGGAGCGCCTCTTCCCTGCCCTTTGAAGTAAGCATAACGCCCTCTCCTTGGACTTTTATCACTCCTCTTCGCTTCAAATCGTACACCAGCTTGCTGAATTGTTGAGCTGATCGGCGCTTCTCATATTCGCGGCGGAACTGCCGCAACTCCGGATTTACTGCCTCTTGCATTCCTCTAGGCGCAAGAACCCGATGGAAATCGTTTAATCCTTCCACCGCGCGATATACGTCCCACAAAAATTGTTCAGTAAAAGGAATCCTCATTTTAGACACGTTTATACGCAACCTTCCCATCTATTCTAATTTCTACGATCGTAAGAATTAGGGTATATCACAATCCTCCTTCGCTTCCCGTGGAACTTTTTATTCTTTTATTTCCTAGTCCGCAGGAATTCTTTTAGCCTGGTTACTGCGATCTTTCTCATGCTTATTTTATTCTTCTTTCTCTGATTCATCTCGGCGAATGTTTCTGAGTGTCCGTCGGGCAAAAAGATGGCATCCCACCCAAAACCCGAAGTACCTTTTTGTTGAACAATTTTCCCTGCTATTGCTCCCTCAAAAAAGTAGATTTCTTCGTGGCTTTTCGCATAACCGATAAAAGTTTTAGCCACAACTTTATCATTTCCCAACTTTTCAGCTATCCTGGTCAACCCCTCATTGCCAATTGACTTCAAAAACCATTTGATAAGGGGTCCCGGCAACCCATTAAGGCATTCTAGATAGAGCGAAGTATCTTCAACTATGAATTCTCCTTTTTGATGGTTCAATGCTTCTTGAAGTTTCGTTTTAATAATTGCCTTAGCATCAATCTCTTGAATTTCAGGCAAATCAATATCCAACTGCTCAACTTCTGGCAGAATCGCCTTCACTTCCGCAAGCTTATTTTTATTTCCCGTAATGAAGTAAATCATACTATCCCCTACTGCCTTCCTATATTATCCCAGATTGGAACACTCTATTCTAATTTCTACGATCGTAAGAATTAGAATAGAAACTTTCTAGCAGGAGCATGCGCTTATTATATCGTATTTTCTACGATCGTAGAAATCAAGGTATAGAACTACCTTTTTTCGTTTGGGTTGACGGAATGACCGCCAAACACTGCCCTCAACGTAGAAAGAATCTTGCCCGTAAAGCTGGGGCTTTTCTTTGACTTTATCCTGAAATCAAGCGCTTCCTTGATGACAGGGGTCGCAATTCCAAGCTCCCGCGCCGTCTTGAGGGTCCATTCCCCTTCTCCGGTATGGGCTACCGTTCCTGAAACCCTTGCAAGGTCTTCTCCGTATCGCTCGAATCCCTCCTGGAGCCAGTTGGTCAAACGGGAAGTGATGATGCTATTTTGGTTGTACGCCTTAGCAACATCTTTCAAAGAAAACCGGAAGGGAGCTTTTTTCAAGAGTGCAAATCCCTCTGCGAGCGATTGGAGCATGCCGTATTCAATGCCGTTGTGCACCATCTTGGCAAAGTGCCCGGCTCCCGATTTGCCCATGTATCCAGAACGCGTGTCTGAAAGCGCCCGGAACAAAGGTCTTGTTTTCTCATATATCCTCTTTTCACCTCCCACCATGACAGCAAAGCGCCCCTGCTTTATAGAAATGGGGCCGCCTGAAATCCCGACATCCAGATAGAAGATGCCTTTCCTTTTGAGTACTGCCGCACGCTTCGCGGAATCCTTGAAAAAGGAATTTCCTCCGTCAATCACCACATCTCCTTTGTTAAGAAGCGGCGTGAGTGAGCGCAGAACCTGATCCACAAGCTTGCCTGCTGGAATCATGAGCCAGATAATGCGAGGAGGGACCGTCTTTTTGACAAGCTCCGGGAGGGAACCTGCGTTGCCTCGCACCTTTGTGTCAAACGTAAACACGTTCCATCGCTTACGTCTGAGTCGCCAAACCATTGGTTTCCCCATCTTCCCCAAACCTATGAATCCAATCTCTTTTTTCATACTTTTCTCTTTCTAATCTTGATTCTGCCCTTTAGCCGGGCTAAGTTTCTATCACCGACGCTCCCCTAGGATATTGTACCAAAGGAACTCCTGTCTTGTCCCATCCGCGCAAGACGGCATCAACGAACTTCCAGCTTGCCATGATTTCTTCCGTGCTCACAAACAGGGTCTGGTCGCCCTGGATAATATTTAACAACAGCCGTTCATAGGGATCTGCAAATTCCTCTCCTTGAAAGGCCTGCTTGTAGTCAAACAAGAAGGCCCGCTCCTCAATAATCATCTCTGGACCAGGTTTTTTTACCCACAAACTCATCTCAATTCCTTCTTGCGGTTGAATATAGTAGTGCAGAATGTTACGGTAGTGCTTGTTTTCACCAGAGGGACACAGACAGGGGGTTGGATGCCGAAACACCACCTCAACTTCTACCAAATTTTCTTTCATGCCTTTTCCGCTTTCTAAAATAATAGGGACTCCTTTCCAGGCATCGTTGTCAAGAGAAGTTTGCAAGCGAAAATAGGTTTCTGTTTGTGAATGAGGGTCCACATTTTTTTCTCTGGTGTATCCTTGGTACTGGGCTCTTCTCGTGAACTTGCTTATTTCCTTTGACTTCATGGCAGGGAGGGCTTTGAAAACTTTTACGCGTTCTCTTCTCAAGGAGTCCCCATCGAACGCTCCAGGGACTTCCATGCAAAAGAGGGCAAGCAGTTGAAGGACATGATTTTGCCCCACATCCCGCAGCGCGCCTATCCCGTCATAGAAAGCGCCTCGCTCCCCTACTCCTTCTTTTTCAAAAAGACGAATGCTCATACCCTCAATTCCTCTTGCATTCCAAGAGTCCTGCAAAAATGAGTTGGAAAACCGAAACGCCAAAATATTCTGCACCGTTTCCTTGCCCAAGTAGTGGTCAACCCGGTAAATCTGCTCTTCCCGAAACAGTTTTCCTAGCAATTGGTCTAATTCCTGCGCGGTTTTAAGATCCTTGCCAAATGGTTTTTCCACAATGATTCTTGTCCACCCTTCTTGTGGACTGCAAGGTTTTGTTAAACCAGAAACAGCAAGGTTTCTCAAAATGATGTGATAGCGCTGAGGGGAAGCTGCGATGTAAAAAAGTTTGTTGGAACAGATTTTCCATTCATTATCCTTCATGCCCAAAAACTCAGCCAGGTTTCGATACCCTTCTTTTTCTTCAAACACTCCTTGCTGATACACAAAAAACCTTGAAAAGGATTGGATGTTCTCAAGGGAATTGCGAACCTTTACCTCTGCCATCTCTCGGACCAGCTGCTGGAACTGTTCCGTGCTCAAGCTGTCTTTGGAGAAACCGACCACCTGAAACAACGAAGAGAGGTTTCCCTCTTCATAGAGATGAAAGAGCGCGGGAACGAGCTTCCTGCGCATCAAGTCCCCCGTGGCCCCCAGGATGACAAATACGGTTGGAAGGGTATCCTTGGTGTTCATTCTGCCATTCTATGATGATCTTCGCGCCGCATCAATCCGTGCTGCCGCCAACCGCAGGGCAACCGCTCTCGGATTTTCCCCTTTCTTCATGCTTTCTTCAAGCACCTTTCGCGTACTGTCTTGTATCCTTCGCTCCACCGTACGGAACATATCTCTTGGGTTATACCCGCGGTATTCGGCATACGAGCTGATGACCCCTCCCGCGTTCGCCACGAAGTCCGGAACGATAAGGATGCCCCGCTTGTGAAGCTCGTCTTCCACGGATTCTGGCATGGGGATATTGGCCCCCTCCACGATGACCTTCGCTTTGATGTTGTCTTTGTTCTTCTCGTGAATGACATCTGTGACCGAGGCCGGGATAAGGATGTCCACATCAAGGCCCCAGAAGTCCTCTGGAGAAATTTTCCTGCCCCCCTTGTATTCGGTGATGGGGGCCTTTTTACTCATTAACTGGCGCATCTGCTTTTTCTCAAAGCCGTTAGGCGAATATACCGCGCCCTTGGCGTCCGCTATGGCAACCACCCTGGCCCCCATGTCGGACAGCACACTCCAGGTAAAACTTCCCACGTTTCCGAACCCATGAATGGCAACCGTGCTTTCTCGAAGATCCAGTCCTTTTAACTCAGCGGCAATTCTGGTTGCGTGCGCCACTCCAAACCCGGTGCTCCCGAACTCATGGGGAATGCCGCACTGCTCAACCGACCCTCCTTTACCGAACATGAGCATGCAGAGCTTTGCGGGTTTTCCCGTAGCTGACCTCCAGTTTCCCGTAGCCTCCACGAACCACTGCATCTCCCGGTCTCCCGTGTTGACGTCCGGGCCCGCGATGTATTTTTTCGGGGTAAGCTCCGCAATTGCCTTGGCGTACGCTTGCACGTACTGCTTTTTTAAAAAATCGGGGCCTCCCTTTTTACCCGCCGAAGCCTCGGCGGAGGCGGGCCACACAATGCCTCCTTTTGCTCCCCCGAACGGGAGCCCGGCCAGGGAATTCTTAAACGTCATGGCCCGCGCCAGGCGCCGGACCTCTTGCTCCGTCACGTCGGGGGTCATCCTGATGCCTCCCTTCCCCGGCCCCAGAACCATGCTGTCAATCACTAAAAATCCGGTCATCCCCAAAGCCGGGTCATACACCCTTATTACAAGCTCGGGTCCCCACTTGTCATATGCTTTTTCTTCCATAATCACAGATAATTGAGCAACGCCTCGTAATTAATGAAATCAAACAGCCGATAGGCGGCTCCCAGCCACCAGGCAAACTTGTTCGTGAACATGACGATACCAAGGAATATCAGGAACGCGCCGCCTGCGACCCCGACCCAGTTCAAATACTTTCCCAGTTTGGTGAGATGTGCGGAAGCCCACCCGATTCCCAGGGCAACCGCCAAGAAAGGAACGGCTAATCCCAAAGAAAACACCATGAGCAAGAGGGCCCCTTGCCCCACTGTGGCAGAGGAAGCCGCCAGGGTAAGAACGGAGCCCAAGATGGGCCCCACGCACGGGCTCCAGCCCAAGGCAAAAGTACCCCCAAACAAAAAGGAGGTGCCGGGAGTCCCCGGCTTTAATCCCCGTGCAAGAGACACCTGTCGCTCATTTAACAGCAAGCTGAATGGAAAAATTCTATAGAGATTCAGCCTCCCTTGCGTAAGGGAGGATATTGCTGGAACCAGAAGAAACAACCCGAATAAAATAACAAAAACGCCGCCGATTTGCGCAATCACTCCCCGGTACTGGAAGAATAATCCTCCTCCCAATCCAAATAAACTCCCCAGGATAATGAATATGGCGCTAAATCCAAGAACATAGAACAGGCCGTTTAAAAAAATCCTAAGCCGAGCTCCTTTCGCCCTCGCAGGGTCTTGTAAATCCCTGGCTGAAGTTCCAGAAATAAAGCTCAAGTATCCCGGCACCAGGGGCAGGATGCAGGGAGCCAAAAAAGTAAGGATGCCAGCAATAAATGCGGGGATAATAAGACCAAGAGGGTCCATAGATTACACTATAACGTCTACGGTAAAGCCAAAACAGCATTCATATGTTTTCTGGGGCTTGCCCGTGTGAGGTAATCTCCAGGTTGCAGCTGTGGTGCGCCACGCACCATGCCTCGCACTTCTCGGCCAGTTCTCTTGTCTCGTATCGGTACCCGCACGCCTCGCATATATACTCTTTTTTACCCTCTTTTTCGGCCTCTTTGACCATAGTAATCGTGCTACTTTATCCTCAAAAGCTCTAAAAGCTTCTTTTCGTCAAAGCCAACCACGATGCTGCCTCTCACATCAATGACGGGAACACCGAGCTGTCCAGACTTTTCCACCATAGCGTCTCTGGCCTGCTCGTCTTTCGCAACGTCCTTTTCTTCGTACTCAATGTTGTTTTCCCTGAAGAACTCCTTTGCTGCCTTGCAGTACACGCACGTTGGCGTGGTATAGATGGTTACGTCTGCCATATGTTTTTTGCTTATTGAATAATACTCATGACCTTTTTCACCAAGGGATCATCTTTACGCAGCTCATAGCAAATCATCTTTCCCATGCGTTCCCTGTGCGCCAGCTCCACGAACTCCAGCAGGCGCAGCTGGTGGGAGGCGGCTGCAACCGACATGCCGCATACTTTTGCTACGTCGGTCACGCACAGGTCCTTTTTTTCGGAAAGCAGGCGGAAAATCTTGAGCCGGGTTGGGTCTCCCAGCGCGGCAAACACCAAAGGTAGGCGGTCTTTGTCTCCCCGAAACGATTTTTGTATTCTCACGAGCTCTTTTTGCGCCAGCATCCCATTATTTGCTCACTATGTTATCTCTCCCCCATCGAAGGGTTTGGGCCATCCATTCTAACTCATCAAGGAATCCATTGATCCCTTCCAGATATGCTTCATCTTTCAATTCCCCCTTTGGGCCAAACGTGTTTTGCACGCTTGGGAAATTGAGATCGGCGGAAATAACCACAAGCCCCAGCTCTCGCATCACGGGAATCATATTTTCAATGACTCTGGCGCCGCCCCAGGGACCCGCTGAAACCCCTACCAGACCAACTGCCTTGTGTCTGTACTCTGGCAAGAGAAGGTCAAGCGCCGCTTTCAAAGGACCGGGATAGCCGTGATTGTATTCCGGGGTCACAATCACAAGTCCATCTGCCTTGCTCATGGCATCCCGCCACTCCGGGAACAGACCTTTTACTGCCTGTCCGTAGTCATCTTGGGGAAACTTGAAATCCCCAACATTAAAAAGCTGTATTTCCAAGTCCTTTCGACTCTTCATTTTCTTCACCAAGAGCTTGGCAACATTCTCTGATTGTCTTCCTTCTCGGTTTGTTCCCAGAATAATGGGTATAAAAAGCTTTCTCTGCATACTTATTGATTAAACGTTTTTATAACTATCTAAACCATATCACGGACCAAAGAACCTTGTCAAATCCCTAAAACAAAACTGCCCCGTCATCTGACATGGCAGCTTTGCGTTAAGTTTGTGTGGACTAAGAGCAAGCGCACGGGTCCTGGCCACACTTGGGGCATTTGTCTTTCATGAATGTTATTGTATGCCTCTCAAATCTTCTTGTCAACAAGGGTCGCCTCGGGCTACATGGAGACAAGTTCTCCGGAGAGACCGATAAAATAGGTCTCAATCTGATGTTGGGAAAAATGTTCCTTGAGAAGAACAGATGCTTTCTGGAGTTCCTGCCCCTGGTGTTCAAGTTCTTCCTCGGGCGTTCTAAAGGCCCCGCTCCCTCCGTATGCGCCGCAGTCCTCATGTTGGACCAGGGCAATGGTTTTGGGATGGTGAAGACGACTGGAGATCTGAAACTGCTCTAACAAAAGCTTCCTATGATCTTCATCGCTCAAGAGCCCCATGCAGCTTCCAGCCAAAGAAATGAGGTCGTATCCCTTGGGGAAACGCTGATTAAGGTAGGTATCAAGTTCTTTCTTGAAGCGAAAATCAATGCAATGGAGCACCACTGCCTGGCAGGAATGCGACGATGGTTCCTCTGGCGCCATAGGGTTAAAAGTTTACCAATACCACGACTTCCTTGTCTTTCACCTCAACCACTCCTCCCGCAATGGGGAGCTTTGTTTCTTTTCCGTCTTCTCCCCGAATAATCACATCTCCCTCTCTGAGTTGGGAAATTAAAGGGGTGTGGCCAGCTAAAATCTGAAGCTCCCCGTCTTTTCCTGGCACGGTTAAAGACTTTGCATTCCCTGCAAATATTTCCCTGTCTATTGCAAATACCAAAAGCGGGAATGTCATATTCTATGTATTACCATCTAAGAATGACTTCTTCTCCAAAAATGTTCTGATCAGTCCTCTGTGACCGATAAAAATATGGTCTGGCAATTTATCTAAAGAGAACCATCTCCATTCTTTGCATCGGTCAGGCTCTTTTACTTGAGGGTCGCCCTCAATGCCATGACCGAGAAATCCTATATGGATATAATGAACATAATTTCGGTCATTATTATTATTATGGAAAGCAATAAACTCTAGATCGTTTACATGCAACCCTGTTTCTTCTTCTAGTTCTGTTCTTGCTCTGTCTTTCATTAACTCCCCTTTTTCAAGATGTCCTCCCGGAAGCCCCCAGCCGTTGCCATCAGGCCATGTGTCTCCAATCCTTTCTCCAAGCAAAAGCTTCCCGTCTCTCACGCAGAATATATTAACCCCTATCCGAAATGAATCTCGTTCTTGTTCCATACCTATACCTCGTCAATACTTCCTTTGAGGTAGAAGGCGCCTTCATCTTTGGCATCGTGCTTGCCCTCAATAATTTCCTTAAATCCCCGAATGGTCTCTTCCCTTGGCACATATTTTCCTTCCCTGCCCGTGAACTGGGCTGCAACCGAAAAGGGCTGGGAAAGAAATCTCTGAATCTTTCTTGCCCGGGCCACCGTAATTTTGTCCTCCTCGGAAAGCTCTTCCATGCCCAGAATGGCAATGATGTCTTGCAGTTCCTTGTAGCGCTGAAAAATCTTTTGCACCTCGCGTGCAACCTGGTAGTGTTCCTCCCCGACGATTCTGGGGTCTAAAGCAGAAGACCTGGAATCTAAGGGGTCTACGGCAGGATAAATGCCCAGGGAGGCCAGCTCGCGAGACAACACCACCGTGGAGTCCAGGTGAGAAAAGGTGGTGGCGGGGGCAGGGTCCGTAATGTCGTCTGCGGGCACATAGATTGCCTGCACTGAAGTAATAGACCCGTTCTTTGTGGAAGTAATCCTTTCTTGCAGGTTTCCCATGTCCGTGGCAAGCGTGGGCTGATACCCAACCGCAGAAGGCATTCTTCCCAAGAGAACGGAAACTTCGGAACCCGCCTGCACAAAGCGAAAGATGTTGTCTATGAACAAGAGAACGTCCTTGCCCTTCTCGTCTCTAAAGTACTCTGCCATGCGAAGTCCCGTCAAAGCGGTACGGAATCTTGCTCCCGGCACCTCGTTCATCTGGCCGAACACCAAGGCAGTGTTCTTTAATACCCCGGATTTCTCCATTTCGCGGTACAAATCGTTCCCCTCCCGTGTTCGTTCCCCAACCCCGGCAAACACCGAATACCCCCCATGCTCTTTTGCAGTGTTGTGAATTAATTCCTGCAACAGAACGGTCTTGCCAACCCCAGCTCCCCCAAACAACCCAACTTTTCCTCCTTTCAAGAAAGGAGCCAGCAGGTCCACCACCTTAATCCCAGTTTCAAACACCTCGGGTTCTGTTTTTTGTTCTTCCAATTTTGGAGGAAGCTGGTAAATGGAAGAGGTCTGTGCCTTTATTTCTCCTTTCCCATCAATGGGCCGGCCCAAAACATTAAACATCCTGCCCAGAACCTCCTCTCCCACGGGAACCGAGATGGGTTTGCCGGTATCTTGCACCTCTGTCTTTCGCTGTAAGCCATTGGTAGAATCCAGAGCCATGGTCCTCACCCTGTTTCCTCCCAGGTGCTGGGCTACCTCTAAAACAAGGTCTCCTTGTTCCCTCTCAACCAAAAGAGCATTCCGTAAAGCTGGGAGTTCTCCGCCTGCGGCGGATCCGCCTTTGGCGGAAAACTCCACATCAACCACCGGACCCATGATTTGTATGATATGTCCTGTATTCATGTTTGATTGTTACATCGCTGCGCTTTGTTAGAATGTACATTCCAACATTCTAACAATCCAACATTTATTCAGCAGTTAACGCTTCCTTTGCTGTTGAAATCTCAGTCAATTCTTGGGTGATGCTTGCCTGCCTTGCTTTGTTTAACGCAAGCTGCAGCTTCTCTTCAATGGCGAGCGCATTCTCGGTTGCGTTTTTCATGGCAACCATCCTAGAAGAATGTTCAGACGCATTTGCCTCAAGGATAAAGTGCAGGATTTCCACTTGGAGCAAGTCCCTCACCAAGGTTTCAAAAATGGCTTCAGCGGTCGGCTCTAAAAGATACGGCAAGGCCTTTTCTTTTTTACCCGCTAAAGCCTCGGCGAAGGCGGGCCACTCAGAATATTTCCCGGTCTTTGGCACAATGTGCTTTATCATTTCTTCCAACTCATCCAGCTCCAAGGGCAGAATCTGATGGATTCCCGGCTTCTGGTTCAAAGCAGAGAGAAAATGGGTGGAAGCTATCATTATTTCGCTGTACCGTTCCTGCTCAAATGCCTGCAGAATCCATTCAGACAAGGGAGCTACATCATACAAGGTAACAATGTCTGAAAACTGCAGAAATTCTGAAACCGGAGTCACTCCCCTTCTCTTGAAAAAATCCCTTCCCTTTCTGCCCACCGCGACAATGTCTGCGCCGGGATTCTCCTGACACCATTGCAACGCTAAGCGCAGAACCTGGCTGTTGTAGCTGGCGCACAGCCCTTTGTCTGATGTCACAACGACCACGCACGCTTTCCCTTCTTTGTGCTGAAAGAACATGTTCTGCTCTTTGTCCTCCTCTTGATATGCAGAAACTGCGTACAGAAGTTCCAGGGCTTTCTTTGCAAAAGGACGCGCCCGGAGGGCCACCTCTTGGGACTTTCTCATCTTGGTGGCAGACACCATTTCCATTGCCTTGGTTATCTGTTTGATGTTCTCCACCGTGCGGAGCTTTGATTTTAATTGCCTATGTGAAGCCATGGAAAAGCTGTTGTAGCTGTTCTTGCGTTTCCTCAGACAAATCTTTGCTTTCGCGGATGGTTTTTAAAACCTTCTTGCCGTTGTTTCTTAGGTACTCCAGCAGTCTCTTTTCAAAATCCCGCACTTTCTCTACCGGGGTCTCATCTAAAACCCCCTGATTTGCCGCGAACAGCACACAGACCTGTTCCTCCATGGGAAGCACTCCAAACTGCCCTTGCTTTAAGAGTTCGGTAATCCTGGATCCTCTCTCAATCCTTTTCTTGGTTGCGGGGTCTAAATCCTGGGCAAACTGCACAAAGGCAGCAAGTTCCTGGTATTGCGCCAGGTCAAGCTTTAGCTGAGAGGCAACCTTTTTCATTGCTTTACTCTGGGCGGCGCTTCCCACCCGAGATACTGACAAACCAATGTTTACCGCCGGCCGTTGCCCTTTGGAGAACAAATCGCTCTCCAGGTAGATCTGCCCGTCGGTAATGGAGATAACGTTGGTAGGAATATACGATGAAACGTCTCCCAGCTGGGTTTCCACGATAGGCAGGGCCGTGAGGGAGCCGCCTCCCTTCTCGCGAGAAAGCTTTGCTGCCCGTTCCAGCAGACGGGAGTGCAGATAGAATACATCTCCCGGGTAGGCCTCTCTTCCAGGGGGCCTCCTTAGCAGAAGGGCGAGCTGGCGCCACGCCCAAGCATGCTTTGAAAGGTCGTCATAGACAATAAGAACGTCTTTGCCCTTGTCCCTAAAATACTCTGCCATGCTGCACCCCGCAAAGGGGGCGACAAACCACAAGGAGGCAGGGTCAGAAGCCGAAGCCATAACCACAATGGTGTATGTCATAGCTCCCCGTTCCTCAAGTTCCCCCACCAGCTGGGCAACCTTGGAGGCCCTTTGCCCAATGGCAACATACACACAGATGGGCCTCGTTTCCGCAGGTTCATTCAATTGATTGAGAATGATATCTTCCACCAAAGCGGTCTTCCCAATCTGGCGGTCTCCAATAATAAGCTCGCGCTGTCCTCTTCCAATGGGAATGGCGGCGTCAATAACCTTTATGCCTGTTGCCAATGAGGTGTTCACCGACTGGCGGTCCAACACCCCGGGGGCAGGTCTCTCAATGGGAAGGGTTTCTTTGCCAGCAATGCTTCCTTTTCCATCTAAAGGAACGCCCAAAGGGTTCACCGCCCTCCCCAGCAAACTCTCTCCCACTGGAACCGAAAGCACTTTACCTGTTCTCCTTACCAAATCTCCCTCCTGAATCTTGCTGTCCTCTCCCAGCACAACCGCCCCCACCGTGTATTCTTCCAGGTTCAAGACCAAAGCTCTGGTGGCAGAGGTATTGAGATCTCCTGGCCAGCGCGTTATTTCCACCATTTCAGAAAATACCGCATTGGGCAGACCCTCAATCTGAACCACGCCGTCTCCCACCGAGATTATTCTTCCTACCTCTTCTCCCTTCGGGCTCAGTTCCTTTCCTTCCAGTTCTTTTTGCAATATGTCAAAAATATGATCTTGCGCCATATATATTACAAGGACTGCACAAGTTTCTGAATTCTTTGCAGTTTCCCCCGAATGCTGTTATCCACAAGGTAGCTCTTTCCTAAAAACACCGCTGTCCCCCCAATCAGCTCCTTATCATACTCTTTCCTTGGCCGATATCCTCTTCTTTTGAGTTCTTGCTCCAAGGCGCTTCCCAAGGGCAGTTCTTTTGCGCTCACCACACTCGCAACTTTCCCCTTCCTTTCTTCCCACAGCCTCTGGAATTCCCGCACCACAGCGCTCAAAATCCTGACATCTCCTCTTTTTTGCAGCAGGAACTTGAATCTCCTTGCGATACCCGCCGCTTCTTTCTCTGAAGCATGAGAAAGCGCTCCCAGGAGAACCCGCGCATATGTTCTTGTTTTCTTAGACATTCTCCCTAAGATAGTTTGTGAGTTCTTTCGCCATGCGTTTTTCATCAGCTTCACTCAGTGTTCGCTCCAGAATCTTTTCTGCAACCAAAAGAGCCCTCCTTTGTATTTCCTCTTTTGCCTTGTCCACGGCATCTTCCTTTGCTCTCTCTGCTTCAATCTGGGCTTTCTCCAAGAGATCCTGGGCATTTTCTCTTGCGCCTGCCAACACTTCGCGCTCTTTTACTGAAGCTTCCGTGCGAGCCACAGCAGTTATCTCTTCTGCCTTTTTCCTTGCGTTCTCCAGCTCGCGTTTTCGCGCCTCCCCGATTCGCTCCATCTCCATCTGTGCCTTATGGGTCAGCTCCACCCCTTTTTCAATGCCCTGCTTTCTCTCGTCTAAAAACTTCAGGATTTTCTTGAACACAAAGCGATTGAGAAGCCACAACACCAGCAAAAAGTTCACTGCCTGAGCCAACAGAAGCTTTGGGTCAATCCCTAAATTGCTGAATAATTCTGACATCTCCTACAAATGACAAATGAATACAAATATACGAATAAAGCTACACTTGCCACGCCCTAAACAAACTTAATAATGAGCGCCACCACCAAGGCGTAGATGGCAATGGCTTCCGCAAACGCGATTGCCAGAATCATTGAGGTCTGCACCTTTTGGGAGGCCTCCGGGTTCCTGCCGATTGCCTCCATTGCCTTGCCCGCCAGAATGCCAATGCCAATGCCCGGCCCCAGGGCGCCGAGGCCAATGGCCAAAGCAGCTCCAATTGACTTTAATACTTCCAATTCCATAATCTAGCTTATTAGCTTATTAGCTTTTTAGCTTACTAGACCTTTTAGTGCTCAATTTCGCTTGTTGCTATCTTCAGAAAAATCATGGTCAGCATAGCAAATACCAGGGCTTGGATAAAGCCCACAAAGAATTCCAGCAAAAGAAAAGGGAAGGGGGCAAACAAAGGAACCAAACCCATGACGATGACCAGCAGAACCTCTCCCGCAAAGACGTTGCCAAAGAGACGAAAGGAGAAGGAAAGCACCCTGGCAAATTCCCCCACCGCCTCCAGCAGCCCCACAAAAAAATGAATGGGGCCCCTGTTGAACACCAAAAACCTTTTCGCGTGGCCCCAGAGTCCGAGTTTCTTTACGGCAAAAGAATGAATTGCAACCATGGCAACCAAGGCCAAAGCAAGGGTGGTATTCAGGTCGCTGTTGGCGGAGCGAAAGAGGGGCACGAACACTTTTTCTCCGTGGTCTGTCTCATAAAATCCAATGGAGCCGGTGCCCGGCAGCACCCCAATCCAGTTATTGAACAGGATAAAGAGAAAAATGGTCGCAATCAAAGGGAAAAACTTCTTGGCCTGTTCCATGCTTCCCAGGGTTTGCGTCATGAAACCCAGAATGCCGTCTAACACCACTTCAACGGTTCCCTGGGCCCGATTTGGGATCACTTTCAAGGAAAAAGCGACGAAAACACCGCTTCCCACCAAGAGGAGGCCCGTCAGCAAAGAGAGTATCAAACTATTGGTAACGGGGATGCCAAATAATGTGCCTAGGGTTTCAGCTTGTAAAGATATATGCATAAAGCAAAAAAGGCCAATCAAAATAGAATACCATCAAGGGACGCTTTTGTAAATACGCTCAAAATCTTATCCTCGCTGATGAATTATGATGGGTTTCTGGCTTAAAGGGTTGGAGACGCAAAAGAGTTATGTCTTTCCCTTTTTGAGACATCCACGTGCGAAGATCGCGCTCTAAAGCATTCTGGTCGTACCCAAGGCAGATGACGTCCGGGTTCAACTCCTCGAGTACGAGGTATGCTGACTGCTGCTCGTCTCCCAACACCGCATGGTCCACCTGCTTCTCTTTTGAAACGAGGTCTTGCCTCATTTCTTCAGAATGTTTGGGTTTCTTTCCTTTCCATTTTTTCGAGGCGGAATCCCGGCCCACAATGACTATCAATTCGTCTCCGTGTTTCCTTGCCTGGGCAAATAAACTTCGGTGTCCCTCATGCACACCGTCAAAAATTCCAAATACCACCACCCGCTTCATAAGAGAATTTACAATTTTCAATTCTCAATTTTCATTGAATTTTCGGTTTTCAATAATTCAATGATTGAAAATTATGTACCGCCGCCTTTGCGCCACTTCACGGCCTTGAGCAACGGGGCGTAGAGGTCGTCTTTCAAAGGCATCTTGAGTTTCTCCAGTTCTTTCTTGGTCGGGTTTCTCTGCTGGAAACGCACAAAAGGAATATCTTCAATGACCGCCAAAGGTGTTTGCTCGACCCCTTCTCCCATTACCAGCACGGCAGCGGTGCCCAGGGCGTCAGCTACCGCAGCAGACGTCATCTTGAAAGGCCTGCCGAACAGATCGGGCTTTCCAATGTAAGAGTTCAAAGCAGAGAACCCGCTGTGCGCCAAGACAAACACGCCCCGTTGGCCCCATCTCAAGGGAACGGATGTGGTGTCGGTAATAATAACGCCGATGTTCCTTTTCCTGTGCTTTTTTACTAAGTGTTCCCTGATTTTGTTTGCAGATTTTTGGGGATCTTTGGGCCACAAGACAAAATATCCCCCAGCGTTGGACTCATCCACTCCAGAAGAAAAGTTGATGGCGTTTCCCTTTACGGTGAGCAACACATTATATTTGCTGCTGGAACGGGGCAAGTACAATTCCGCTTCCCTGACAATCAGCTGGTCCTTGAGTTTGTTCTTTTCCTTCTCGTCCTTGGGGATGAGAATCGCCCTTCCTTGACACAAAGCTACTATCTTTGAGGTTACTGCCACCACGCTCCTGTCTTGGAGCCGGGGAAGATACCGGTCCACAATCTCCAGGATGCTGGCATATTGGGGAGTTATCTTTCTTGTCTTCACGCCCGTAACCTTCATACGAAAGGATTATAGCAGAGAAACAAAGAATATAGTAGAATAACGGCATAATTCCAGAACCCGTAAACCAATGGCTGTTTTTCTTATTCCTTTTCTCATTATTCTTGGAATCTTTGCCTTTGAAGCTAGAGACGAGCTCGTAGGCCGGCTTGATTTTCTGTTGCCAGATTTTCGCTTGCCTGTGCGGGAAAGCGAGCCCTCTGCGGCCGCGCCTCCCCAGCAAAGCATCCTGCGGCAGGGGCCTCCGGAGGCCCCTTCTCCCCCTTTGCAGGAACAAGGAGCGAACGTGTATGCTGACTGGATTGAGATTTCCAGCGTGCGCAGGCAAGACCCCTACCTTATCACCCTGCGCACCGACATCCCAAAAGGAAGCGAGCTCATCCTCACGGGCTGGTCGTTGGAAAGCAGGGTGCAAACCTTCAAGGTCCCCCAGGGAGTAAAGCTGGTCCCAGCTGGCCTGGATGGGGCGGTTTTTGCCCCCATAGTCCTGGAATGGGGCGACAGCGTAAAGATTTCAGGGGCGCAAAACCCTTTCAAGCCAAAGTTCAGCTTCAGACCCAATGCGTGCTTCGGCTATCTCAAAGAAACCACGGAGTTTCCGGTTTCGGTTCCCTCTTCCTGCCCCAGTGACATTCCGAAAATAGAAGGCGTAAGCCACCTGTCCCCTGCCTGCCAGGACTTCATTCTGGATTTTGACCGGTGCAAAGAGCCGCCCCCGTATCCTGCAACCTCGTCTTTCGCGAATGACTTGCAGTGCAAGAACTTCTATGAAAATCTGAAGTTCCAGCTTTCCTACGCAGGGTGCGTCAAAACCCACAAAACAGAGGATGACTTCTTTGACAACGAATGGCACATCTACGTTAACGAGGAAGAGCGCCTCATTCGCTCCACGCACGACCGCATCCTGCTCAAAGACCCAGATGGGGTGATTATTGACGAGTACGTTTATTAGATAAAAAGAAGGGGGTGACCGCAAAGGTCATCCCCTGTATCTCTTCTTGCCGAGTCCAAAGGCAGTAGGAATAGAGGCCGGGCGCTCCAGGGAAAGCTTCATGTACTGTTTTGAACGGGGGAGTTTAGCCAATAATGCGTCTACATCCTCCTCCCGAGCCAAGATGTGAAGCCCTCCCCTGTTTATCCGAAAACAAACAGGGAAGCCAAATCGAAATATCGCATCCCGCACATTTCTGCGAGTAAGTCTTCCTTCCACAACGGCTTTCGGAAGTTTTCCGTTGTTGAAGAGCTCTTCTGGCACGATCCCCTTGCGGAGATCTTCTAAGGGCCATTTCATGGTCTGATCTCCTTCAAGAAGATTAGGGTACTAGTTTTTAGTATAGGGCAAAGTGAACATAATGAAAAGCGGCGTATCCACAGCTACGCCGCTTTGTTGAGGGATGAACTTCCCGCACCCGACATGGAAGCGCCTTCCAGCTCTTCCTGTCGCGATGATTCCCCTCCATTTACAATTGCAAACGGAGTTCTCGGGAGTGATGGGGCTCCCACAGGTTATCTTCCCCTCTCCCTCTAGCATTTCTACACTTCTCACCTCTCTTAAAACTATCTTTGCTTATACTGCCAAACCAAGAATAAGTCAAGTTCACCCATGTTTTATCTCAATCACGTCGCCATCCTGCGCCGCGTACTCTTTTCCTTCCGTGCGCACCCAGCCCTCTGCTGCGGCTTGAGTGTATCCTCCGGCCTCCAACAGTTTGTCCCAGGAAATGACTTGGGCTTTTATGAAGCGCTCTTGAAAGTCGCTATGGATGACACCTCCAGCTTGAGGAGCAAGGGCTCCTCTTTTCACGGTCCAAGCCCTGGTTTCTTTCTCTCCTGCGGTAAAAAAGGTAATAAGGTCAAGGAGCTCGTAGCACTTCCTGATGAATTCTGGGAGGTTGGATACAAAACCAACTTCTTTTTTTTCTTCTTCTGAAAGCTGCTGCATTTCCAGTTCGTCTTTGAGATTTGCAATGACGTAAGGGCTGCCTAACTTCTTGAGCTGTTCTTGGAGCTCTTTTGAAACATCTTTCGGGTCGCAGTTCAAAAGATAGAGCGTGGGCTTTCTGCTTAACAGCTGGGACTCTGGAATGGAACTCCTTTTTTCATCTGCTTCCATATCCTTCAGCTCCAGTTCTATGTTAATGGTGTCAATATCCCGCATAGGGTCCACGGTTTTCTCAACATGGACAATATCGGCATTGGAAAAACAACGGGCAACCTGGCATATGGCGTCAACCTCCCTGATGCGGGCTAAAAACTGATTTCCCAGCCCTTCTCCTTTGTTTGCTCCCTTTACCAGCCCTGCAATGTCCACAAACTCTATAACCGTCGGAATGGTCTTTGCAGAATGAAAAAGCTGCGAGAGCCTCTCCAGGCGTTCGTCTGGAACCTGAACCACCCCTACGTTGGGGTCAATGGTAGCAAAGGGGTAGTTTGAAATATTTACTTCTTTTTTGGTCAGGGCCTGAAACAAGGTGGACTTCCCCACGTTGGGCAGCCCCACAATCCCAATGGATAAACTCATGCCCCAACTCTACCACTTCAACAGGCTTAGTGTAAACAAAAAATCGCTTTTCTGGCGATTCCTTGGGCTTTTGAGTTTATGCTTTGTAGGTAGAGTTGGATCGATCGCGCACTATGCCCTCTGCGATATACTCTTTCATGAGAGACTGATAAGGCACGTTGATTTCGTTGGCGCGCTCCTTTAATCGAGTGAGAATGTGGTCTGGAATGCGAAGGGAGATGGCGCGGGAAGTGGGTTTGAGGTTTGGGAAAGACGCCTTCTCAAAATCAGAGGATTCAAAGTAGTCGGCAAGATTTACTTTTGCCCAAAAATCTCTTTCCCGATCTTCGCTCTTGACTTTTGGAACTTTAAGATTCTTTTTCATGGTATAAGTGTAATTCTTTTTTGTTGAGGTCTCGGGCTGATATAACCCGTATCTTCTTTCTTCTTGTTGTAAAAGCGATAAATAATATCCGCTGCTTCTTTGTCTTTCCGAGAACGATATGCCGTTTCTCTTTGCCTGAATGTAGGGGGTCACGCAGTACGCGCTTTTGAGGGTCAAAGAATACTTCCTCGCATTCTTCGTTTCGTACTCTGTGCCTTGTAAAGTTCTTATCTAAGTTCCCTTTATCCCAGTCAAACTCAATCGGCTCTCGAAAAACTCTCATACTCTATTGTATAACCTGGTATATACACTTGTCAAGAGGTTTAGAAAGCTGGAGCTTAAACTCAAAAGGTATCAACCCCCCATTCTCATTATGTCGAATTGTGTTCGTGCCGTGCCGACTAATAAGGCCATCCTCAAACTCTACCAAAAAATCACCTGTTTGGCGATTCCTTGATTCTTTAGAAGTTTTTGTATGTACCCTCGGATCTTCGTTCAACCGCAAGGATGCTAACCGCTCCATTCTTTCGTTGAAAGATTACTCTCAAATCTCCCCTGCGAACTCGAAAGATATCTCCTCTGCCTTTGAGTTTTTTTACGTCGAGTCCTGCAAGTTCCCCGCTCTCAATCTTCAAAAGAAGTTCTTTTACCTGACCGCGCTCTTTAGGACTCAATCTCTTGAGGGCTTTTGAGATTTTGTCCATGAATCTCTAAAGGCGCGACAGAAGATCTTTGATATTCACTCCCCCTTTCTTGATCTTTGTGAAGTCAACAAGGGTTTCCCAGTTCTCGTCTTCCAAGGGAGCGACCATGCGAAACAAGGGCTTTGAGCGCCGCACCACGACATAATCGGTTCCCCTCCCAACATCGCGCACATATTTATCCATATTCTCGCGCAGGTCTTTCAAACCAACAATCTTTGCCATATATGCTAAGTTTATCTAAAGATAATCTTTTGTCAAGGGCTCCTCGTTTCGGTTGGATGTGCAGTGAGAACTTATTTACTTTAATAAATCCGTAAACTCACTCGCGGAAACCTCGGCATCTCGCAGTATTTTCCTCAGTAATCCTCTGCTAATCGTCCTGTAGTTCGGAATTGTTATAGGGCGTCTCTCTGGATGGTGTAAACGAAAATGACTACCTCGTTGTCGAACAACTTGGTAGCCGATCTTTTCAAACGTTTTTATAGCCACTCTGCAAGAAACTACTGGCAACTCTGCCATAAGAAAAAATTAGAGGGTAATGGTATGAAAACCCACCTCCCTTGGCCTATAGCTCTTGAGGGTCTGCTGGTTCTCTTTCTCCTCGAGTATAAGTTCAATAACTTCCCGAATGTTGCGTAGTGCTTCGTCAAGAGTTTTTCCTTGTGTATAACAACCACGAAACACTGGACATTCTACTACATAGAATCCATCCTCATCTTGCTCCACCACAATAGGAAGTTGCGTGTTTTTTACTTTAGCCGAGTATGCTTTCTTCATGTCTTCAAGTTTACCTCTTGCAGGAAAAGGAGTCAAACTGCTCCAATGGTTTATGTATCATACCGCATTTGCGCATATTTGTGCATATCCGAAATGAATTACGGGTGCCGAACTTGAAAGAACAGCACCCGTACTAAAAGACATTCCACGCTAAGCCGCCCACCGTGAGCAAAAACAGGTACTTACCTGTCCTTCCCACAAAACAAGCGAGAAGGAATTTCCACACGGGGTAGCGCATACCCCCTGCGATGATACCCGTCATGTCAAACGGAGGGATGGGGGTAATGGCGAGAAACACGATCCAGAGCCCGCTTTGTACAAGCAGGCGCTCGATCTTTCCCGGGGGTCTGGATTTCTGTTGTTTTCGGCGCCTTTGGATACCGAAAAAACCGAGTATGCGCAGAAGCTTTGAACTCTCCATGCCCACTGCGTACCCGCTCAGTTCCCCAATTGTCCCACCACAAGCATAGGCGCTTGCGACCAGAACAAGATTGAGCTGGTTCGTAAGCTCCAGAAGAGGCGGGAACGTGGCGCCAAAAAAGACAGGGGGCAAGAAGAGTGTGACATTCACCGAGAATCCCAACAAGAACGCCCCGGTGTAACCGTATTGGCCTAGCCCCTCCAGATTTAAGGCTCTAAAGATCATCATACTCCCTATCGCAATAGCAACCAGGAGCACAGCAAGAAAAGTAATCCGCCAGAAGTTCTTCTTTGCATCCTGGCAAACACCTCCAAGATAGGTTCCTGATGCAGCATTCAGCACGTCATGCTCCTTTCTTGAGTACGTTTTTTGAGTATAGCACGAATATCTCCAGGGAGAAACTATGGACGGATAAGGGTGCCGCGGAATTGTTTTCCTTCCACGGCGGCCCTCAAGCTCGCAAGGTCTTTGCCAGAAAGAATCTTTGCCTCAAGGCCCAGCTTTTCAGCAAGCTTGGTTGCCACAGGGTCAACGGGAACAGAAAGCCCGGGAGTCCATTTCTGCGGAATAATGTGCTTGTATGCTTCCCAGGATATCTTCTTAATCGGTTTTGCCTTTCCGTTCTTTTTTGGGTCTGAATTATAGACAAAAGGCATGTCCTTGGCAATGATTACCTCTTTTGAACCAAACTTTCGCGCAAGTTCCACTGCGATATAGTCCGTGGACCAGCCGGGCCTCCAGCCCGAAGCGAAAAAAAGACGCCTCTTT
>Ga0154962_115_pt1 | contig 39254 bp, 47 predicted proteins | sample RifCSPhighO2_01_FD_105930 | JGI IMG/M metagenome (GOLD analysis project Ga0154962, IMG submission 105930) | Candidatus Wildermuthbacteria bacterium RIFCSPHIGHO2_01_FULL_49_22b
AAGACCTCCTCCCCAACCCGGTCAATCTCGATCTCTACATCGTCTGGGCGCTCAATCACAGGCCCTAAAATCTTTCGTCCTCCCCCTGCCGCCGCAACCGTATGCACCTTTTCGATGGTTTTCTGGAGATACTCAATGAGAATATGTTGTATCGTTTCCTTGTCCATAGAGGATACACAGACCCTTCCCAGTGTACGCCTGCTTGCCGTTTTGTCAACTCCAACCCATGGCCCGGGAATAGGCAAGAATGAGCCGCTCCGTATCCTGCAGCGTGCCAATGCTTATCCGTACGGTCCCTGGGGGGTCTTCCCGGGGACGCACGAGGATCCCCTGCTCCTGCAAGTTCTTTATGAGCTTTTCGGGTTCTTTGGGCTCCACCAAAAGGAAGTTCGCAACCCCGGGGTAGAACTTCACGCCCTTTGCCCGAAAGAACTCCTCCACCTTTGGCTTTGCTTCTCTCATGACTTCTGCAATGTACCGCTCAAAGTAGGGAAGGTCTGCAAGGGCCGCGACAATCGCCGTTTTTGCAAACATATTCACATCATAGGGTCCCCGAATTTTCATAAACTCTTGAATATTCTGCGTCTGGCTTATAACATATCCGGCGCGCACGGAAGCCAAGCCGAATTGCTTGGAAAGGGTCCTCGTAATGCACAGATTGTCAAACTCTTTTATGAAATCCTTTGCCGTGATGCCAGAGAACTCAAAATATGCTTCGTCATGAAGCACGACAACATCTTTCTCCTTGGCTCTTTTTAAGATGCGTTGCACATCCTCCATAGAGATATCGCCTCCGGTAGGATTATTGGGGTTACAAAGAACAAAGAGTTTTGGCGAAGAATCAAGCAGCCCAAGCACTTCTTCAAGAGGAAAAGACAATGATGGCCCTTGGTATTCTGGTTTTATAATCTCCGCCCCTTGCACAAGAGCTGACTGATATTCCATAGCAAAGCTTGGGCTTGGGATGATAACCCGATCTCCTTTCTCCACAAAAGCCCTCATCACAACGTCAATGCCCTGGTCAGAACCGTTAACAACAAGAATCTCTTCAGGTTTTACTCCTGCGTAGGACGCAATAACCTCATTAAGATCGCCGTATTCCGGGTACACCTGCACCCTTTTGGAATCCACAAAGTCATGCAGGGCCTGCCTTACTTTTGGGGAGGTCTCAATGGTCATCTCGTTAAAATCCAGCAAAAGGTAGCCCTTGGCAGAACGACCCTCCAAAGGAGGGTTATATGGAGTCATCGCCTTAATGTTGTCTCGCACTCTTGCCATGCTAAATCTTTCCCTTTGTGCTTGGGAGTTTTTTCAAAAGGCGTTTATCTTGGCTGCATGCCATTTTCATTGCCTTGCCAAATGCCTTAAACATGGACTCTGCCTGGTGATGGACTTCACCGGGATAAATAATTCGTACGTGCAATGTTGTTTTTAACGCTCGGCAAAACGCTTCAAAAAAATGCTTGATAAGGTCAGGGCTCGTATGCCCTCCTATGTATGGCTTGAATTTCACATCATACGTGAGATGCGCCCTGCCCGAAATATCCACCGCAACCAGGGACAGCGCCTCATCCATGGGAAATACAAAATATCCTGCTCGGTTGATTCCTTTTTTGTCGCCGAGCGCTTTTCCAAACGCCTCACCCAAAGCAAGGCCAAGATCTTCAAATGTGTGGTGGTCATCAATTTCTATATCGCCCTTTGCTCGTACTTTCAGGTCAAAAGCTCCGTGCCTCGCAAAATTGTCAAGCATGTGGCTCAAAAATGGGATGGGGGTTTTAATGTCCCCGTGCCCCAATCCCTCAATAGCAAGATCAATGGCGATGTCTGTTTCTTTTGTTTTTCTACGACAATACGCTCTGCGCTTTTTCATATTTTCAGTATATCCTAGTTTGACGCCAAAAGGAAGTTGACATAAAGAAGAAAATGTGCTTGGGTAAACGCAGTACACAAGACACCGCGCATCTCGCGTAGAGGAGAGAACATTGTCAGCCAAGATCGGGTACATACTCGTCGATATCGATGACACCGTGGTCGCCACAGATGGGAGTGACCGTCGGGAATACGAGGAAGGAAGGAGGCAATTCACCCATCTCATTGGTCTGTCAAACCAAGGCATCATCCCCCCTATAGGGTTCTGCACGGGCAGGGAAGCCTCCTATGTGCTGGGATTTCTCCGGTGGATCGCGATACCGGACTGCTGGTCCATTGTGGAGAGCGGACTCATTCTCTACAACCCCCGCACGCAAGAACGTAAGGAACATCCTCTTTTTACCCCCGAACGCCAGGAGATGTTCAGAGAGGTAAAAGGAGCACACATTCCTCGCCTCCTTAAACGATTCCCATTTCTTGCCCCCTACAAAGGAAAGGAGTGGAACATAGCGTTGGAAAGAGGAGGGGGCGCTCCCCCAATCGCGGAATGTGAGCGCGTCGTCAAGGAAACCCTGGCAGGGATACCCGGCATCACCATCCACGCCTCCAGCATTGCCGTGGACATCAGTCCTGAGGGAATCGACAAGGGAGCTGGCGTCCTCTACCTGGCAGACACGACAGGAGTGGACCCTCGCACCATGCTGCTGATTGACGACTCCGTGGGAGGGAAGCCAGCCGCAGACCAAGTGGGCTTTCTCGCGTGTCCTGCAGATATTGAGAATAAAAGATTCCAGCAAGAAGTGGAGAGGCGGGAAGCTGAGGGAAAGGGACATGTCTCGCCTTGCAAACTCGTGGAAGGCATGGTGGAGACAATCTGTTTCTTCACGGGAGTCCCCCTCGCTGCCTAACACGTCCTTTCCAAGAGAGCCGGTAGTACTGGCTCTCTTTTTTCTTTGAGTTCATGTACCAGTCCAAGAAGGCCTTTCACTCCTCGCTGCACATATCTTAGAAAGTACGGCTGTTCCTTTTTGGGAACACTATAGTAGCGAAGCACTCCCCACCAGATACCCACCAACAGGGCCGCCACTATTGACCAATAGATCTGCTCGCGATCAAGTTTTCTTTTGTATGCCTTATCTGCTTGGTTGAGAAAGCTTTCAAATGTTTTCTTGCTTATCTGCGGAGGGTTAAAAAAGCTGTCGCGCAACGGATAGCCAATGTCGTAAAAAATCCCTCCCTTTTTGTTGAGGCCGGCATACTCAAAATCCAAAAGATATATCCTGCCCGCTCTCCCGACAAGAAAGTTCGAGAAGATAAAGTCGTTGTGCGTGGACACACCGCGCTTTAAAGAACGGAGGCGTTGTTGCGCTTTCAGCTCCAGTTTTTTCAGCTGGGCAATCGTCTCTTTCCCCAAGAGTTTTTTGAGAGTATGACGAAATGCCGCCACCCGATACTTATTAATCTCATTACGAAAGGGGTCATAAGGGTTTGAAAAACGCACTCCGCTTGCATGAAAAACGTGGAATGTCCTTGCCAGGGCGCGCTGATAGCGCACCTGCCTGAAATGGCGCATACTGAACTCCCGGCCCGGTATATATTCTGTCGCCATGGTGCCGTCTGGAACGCTGTATCTGTTTTTGTCTTTTGGGTCCAAGATATTCCTTTTTGAAAGAACGTAGACAAAATACCTCGGCAGAATGCGTTGAACCTTTTTATTGCGAGAAAGCGCGAGAATATTCTTCCCTTCTGTTTTCCTGTTTAACACGTTTTCCCAAGGAAGCCGCACAAAAAACTTCCTTGCCCTGAACTTGTTGCCCTTCAAATCCTTCAGGGCAACCCTGACTTTATGGAATGGGTTGAAGGGTTTCCTGAAACTTACCACATAGTTTCGGTTGGTCTGGCCTCCTGCTCTTTTCGCGTCAAAGGGCTCAGAAAAGAGTTTTTTGAGATAATGAATATCTTTGTTCATCTTCTTCAAAGATTTTGATTTTGCCGTATTCCCCGTCGTAGCCGGGCTCAATCTGCACCTTTCCCTCCCTGACCCTAACGATGCCCTCTGCTATTTCAGGAAGGGTTGCTTCCTGCAGTTCTTTTTCTGGCGCATCAAGCAATACTGCAAACTCGTTTTCAAATCGCCGAATAAGTTTTTCATATTCTTCCTTCCCTCGCTTTGTGCCTACTCCTTGGTGCAAGGCGTCTGCAATGATTTCCTGCAAAGGAATCAAGCTCTTGAAAGGAATTGCATTGTCTGGATGAAAACCTTCCGGCCTGTCTGCCAGCTCTGCCACGCGGTTTAAAACCCCAATGGTCAAGGGCCTCTTGCATACGGGACAGATATTGTTTTGCTTCTTTGACTCTTTTGGGCTTAAAGAAACATTGCACAGGCGGTGGCCGTCATAATGATACTTTCCTTCTTCGGGGAAAAACTCCACGGTATACAGAAAACGCTTTGGGTCTTTGCTTTTTATCGCCCCCGCTATCGCCCCAAAGCTCAAGTCCGTGTCAAACACGTTTGCCTCCCTGCCTATCTTTTCCAAAGAATGAGAATCAGAGTTGCTAATCAATGCAATCTTATCCAAAGCAGATAATCTCCAATTCATCGCAGGGTCACTGGAAAGCCCTGTCTCTCCTGCGTAGATATACTTAGTGTACTCGTCAAAACATTCTTGCATAGAGTTAAAGCCTGACTTCGAGCCAAAGACGCTGAACCACGGCGTCCACATATGACTAGGTACAACCAAAGAAGAAGGGTCTGCTCCCAAAACAATTTTAACCACTTCTTTTACATCAATGCCCAAGATGGGCCTGCCGTCTGACTTGAGGTTTCCTATCCACCCTAACTGCGTGTTGATTTTCTCCACCGCCGCCAGGGAGGGGGCCAACAGGATAAGGTGGATTTTTCTCACCTGCCCTTCCTTAGAATAGATGCAGCTGATTTCAGAGGTGAAAACAAATCTGGTGCCCTTGTTCTGCCCTTTGCCCTCCGTAGCTTTAGCGAAGGAGGGTTTCCTTTTGTACAAACCCTGCTCTGCCGGTTCCAGCTCTTCTTTGAGTTCCTGGAACCACATGGGGTGGGTAAAATCCCCTGCCCCCATGACCTGAATGCCTTTCTTTGAGGCCCACAGGTCTAGGTTTGCAAGATTCATATCTTTAGACGTTGCCCTTGCGAACCGAGAATGAATGTGAAAATCAGCTACAATTTTCATAAAGAAGTAAACTGCAACTCCAAAAGGATGTTTTCGAGATGACGATTGACTTCTTTCTTTGTGATATCATCTCTATCTCCCTTAAAGTATAAAGTCATTGGTACAACGTATCCCTCGGTCTCTCGCACAAGAACAAGCATGCGAAACGATTTACTCTTGCCCCGAGGGATATCTTTTGAGCGCAGCCGTACCTTGTAGACGTTATGGCCCACGTGCGCATGCTGTTCTTTGCGAAAATCATCTAACGCAATGGCGACAGCATCTTTAAGATGGCGATATTTGCTGGCGTGGGGTTCAAGCTGCCTTCTAAAGTAGGGCAGGACAAGCGGCTGATACATTCCTAGAGATTCGCAAGCTGCTCTTTTGCGGAGGGCAGCTTCCTGCCGCGATATCGATTTCTCAGTTCTCGCCCAATGGCGTTTGTGAGATATTCCATGCGCTCATCCTCATTTGCAAAGGGCTTGTTGACAACGTCAAGAAAATGAACTGCCGCAAAACGAAAGAACTCTGCCTTGCTCGCAAATCCTTTTTCTTTGATTGTTTGGACGATACGCTGCTCCAGGGTCTTTGGAAGAAAGAAATTAACAATGGCCACGGTATATGGATTATATATTGATTATATACAAATCATATCAACCTTCAGATACCTTGTCAACCCTATTTCACCAGCTTTACTCCAATGCCGGCTATCAAAGAGCCCCCGAACAAAAGAAGCCCTGCAAGCATAGACCAGGCTGCAAGGTTAAGCAGCTGGGAAATGGTTTCTGGGGGCAAAACCCCTTGAAGCTGCTGAGAAATCAGACCTGGAAGCTGGTTTTGCAAATCCTGCAGGGAACCAACGGAGAAAGAAGAGGTCCCTTGCTTTGCGGGCATTGGCGTTGAGAAAAGTTCTGGCGCCTCATTGCTTGCGGTGAAAATCAAATAGGAGGAAAAAAGCGCGTAGAGCATGATCATAATGCCCACTGCCACCAAGAGAAATCCGATTGTTCTTTGGGCGTTCACAGCAGTACCTTTTGCGTAATGTTTTGGGGATAGTTTGCAACCTTTCTCAAGAATGCCCGGTGGTACCATTCCCATACTTCCTTTGCCGCAAGAAACGCCTCCAGGTCTTCTTCGTATCCCTCCAACTCCAGAAACTCAGCTTCCCCGGTCGCAGGGCCCCATTGATGGTTGCAGGAATCGTTTCCCCCTTGCACGCGCTCCCTTCCGCTCTTTTCGCTCTTTCTCGCATAGCAACCCCTGCACTCTTCGTACTGGTCAATGCGGAGAATCCACCTGGAACCTGCCTGCAGTTTTTTTGTTGCTCCCTTGTTGTAAGCATTGAGGTAGGCGGCGGTCTGCAGAGAATGCTCTTCCCTGATGCCGTTTCCTGTTTTCACATCTACGATTCCCCTCCTTCCTGAAACCTGGGCCACCATGTCGATGGTCCCCGCATACCCGTTCTCAAAATCATACACCCTGCATTCAATATCCGCTCCCGGGTCTGCAATGCTTACCTGCCACTCCTTTCTCCATTGCTCAAAGGCCTGTAGGGAAGGGGCAATTCTTTCTTCTCTGGCATCCTTGTTCCCTTTCAAAACATTCTCAATGGCAGAGTGCACCGCAGTCCCCCAGTCAGCTGACCTGAAAGAGCCAACAAAAAAAGGCCGGGACACCAAGGCCGTGATGGCCGTGACCCGCGGCATCCATACCCCTTCTGTTTCGTAGCCGTACTTGTGCTTGAAGTAGTCAATGCTCATTTCTTCTTAAAAGAATAGAGTTCTGGGTTCTTGGTGATGATTTTCCAGATATTTTCAATTAAGTCCCCTCCCGCATACCCCACAATCAAAGCCATGGCAGGGGTCAGAACAGAAGAACCCAGAAACTCCAAGCCGAGCTCTCGCACGGTGAGTGCGGTTGCCACGCCCACGCCCCCTGAAATGGCAACGGTGGAAAGAAAGCTAGGCAGAGAAAAGGAGACCTCTTTGTAGGAATACTTGTGTTTCACAAACCCCATTAAGCCCCGAATGACACCTCCTCCGAATCCCGCAAGAATCATAATTTCCATATTAGACCACAATACCAAATAGTGTTTTTACCGCAAACCCAATGCCAAAGGCCACCCCGGAAGCAACACCTCCCACCAAAAGCATCTCCAACCCCGCTTTCACGGGAGAAGCTGCCGTCACCAAAGACCTGGCCGCCCCCACCCCAAAGAAGGCAAATCCTGCTACCACGCTTGATATCAAAAACTGGCTGGGGAGCTGGGGAATAAGGTAGGGCACCAAGGGCAAGAATCCAGCTGCAATAAAAGCAAAAAAAGTGGCGCTGCCGTGCTGGAGAGGAGAGCCCGGCTCCTCTTCTTTTAAATTTAGTTCTTCTCGCATCATCAAATCAACCCAGCGTTTCCGGTCCCTGGTGATGGATGCTGTGGCGGGCTCCACTTGTTCTTTTGCAACGCCCCAGCTGCGGAGAATGCTTCGGATTTCCTCGCGCTCAATTTCAGGAAATTGTTCCGCCTCCCATTCTTCTTTCTTTCGCTGAAGCTTCACAAAGTCCCGTTCAGACCTCAAAGAAAGAAGGTTGGAGGCCCCCATGGAAAATCCGTCTGCCAAAAGGTTTGCCAAACCCAAGATAATGACAACCCCGGGAGAAAGCAGGGCACCCGCTGCCCCCGAAACCACGGCAAACGTGGTAATGATGCCGTCATTGGCCCCGTACACGAGGTCCCCAATGTACGTGCCCTGGTGCAGACGATGCCACACCGCTTCTGCCTCCTTGTAGTTTTTGTTCTGAGCTAATTCAAAATACTGCTTCTTTTTCTTTTCTTCTGCGAGCAGCTGCTCTCCCATAGCTTAGGCGGTCTTCTGCCGACTCACGATGCGGGGCCAGTCGTCGTAATGCAAGAGGCCCTGGGCAATGACCCCGCCCAGAAATCCGTAGAACACAAAAGGGGCCACTAGAAAAAAGTTTGCTATGGCAGCTGCAACAAAAATGCCCAGGAACAAGAACCAGTGGTGCAGATGCACCCGCCACTGGCAAACCGTAAAGATTACGGAGGGGATGTTGCCTCTATTTGGGCCCGAGGTTTTATCGCTCGCAAAATAGCGGGCCGCAAAGTAGCCCGCCAGCAGGGCAAAACCCAGCTCAACGGAAACAAGCATGGGCAAAGCCCCCAGGGAGGCCTTGGGGAAGCTTGCCATAATTTCTTTTCTGGGAATCTTAGCTACAATTCCTCTCATTTCAGTTCTTTTCTATCATACCAAAAGCCAGCATCAAAGACAAATCCCTCAAAATCCAAACTCGCGTGCAACAAAACCCTCAAACTCTCCGGCGTATTCCTCCTCTGTCATTTCAACGTTATCCACCCTGGCAAGGGACGGACCCTGCCTTGCCCACGCAACAAACCCTTCAACTTTTTCTTTGGGCCCTTCCACCACAATCTCAACCTTTCCATCAAGAAGATTCTTTGCCCAGCCGGTTAAGCCGAGCTCCAAGGCCTTTGCCCTGGCGTGTTGGCGAAACAGCACCCCCTGCACCCGGCCAGACACGAGGATATGCATTCTTATATTTCTTCTCCCCATGAATATGCCTAGTAGGGTCTGACCCTACTAGAAGCTTACTCAAACATCTTTGCATCAAAGTTTGCTTGACCTCCTTTCAAGCGAATCCAATCTTCTACTGCCTGGCGGCACTTCTGCTCGTCACCAAAAAATTTAAGAAAGAAATCTTTGGTGGTGACAAAAGGAAAATTTTCTTTGCCTATATAATCGCTGTAGCTCGAAGCCCAGTACTGCTCTAATTTCTGAATTGCGTTATCTGTATTGCACACAGAAAATTTTTTCCACCCCGACTCCCAAAGTTCTACTGGATTTGTATGTACATATACAAATACATTATGGAGTTGAATATCATCATGGATACGCACATCTTTAAAGTGGGATTGGAATAGTGTTCCTACGCGCTTGTATTGTTTATTAAAATAGGTTGAATATCCACCGAGTTTTTGCATAAATTTAGAAATACCTCCTTGCAGAGTCTCTTGCAGAATCAAATGAATATGGTTGGGCATAAGTGTAAAGGCCAGCAACTCAACCAGAGGTGTTCGTTTCTTTGCCCGCTCCTCCGCTAATCTTCCTCCTAGCTGAGTAGGGTCAGACCCTACTAACGGCCAGAGGTTTGTGGCGGTATGGGTATTACAGAATTCCAGACCTAAAATAAAGCGGTGATAATCCTGAGGCTTAAGAAAGATATTGCGTTGCTCTACTCCTCTTTTTATGACGTGATAGATACCGTCAATCTCAAATTGTCGTGGTTGCCTTGGCATGAACAGATTATAGCATAGTAGGGTCTGACCCTACTATGCAGCTAGAAAAAAATAAGGCGCCAGAGCTCAAAAGAGACGGCGCCTTGTGATTTTCCCCGTTGGGGCCAGAGTTCCAGACAAGACCTCCCCTATTCTCTGTCCTGCCTTCCGGGCAGGAAGCGGGCCACTGAGGACGCTCCGGGCGAGCTGGCGGCCACACACCAGGCCAGGAGGAAGAAGAGAATCCTTCTTCAGGGGACATGCAATCCGCTTTGAGCGGAGCATCCCTATCTCCCGTCACATGAGTGGCGAGAGGACTCAGCGGTTGAGAACAGGAAAACCCAGTCAAAAGAACTCTGGCCCGTATGCTCTCCAGATGCCTTTAAGGGGCGCTAAAGAGCACGAGGCCCGCTACTTTTACTATACCAAAGAAAAAGAAAGACACCAAGCTCTGTTTTACACAGGTGCTGGCGCCTTGCGCTGTTCGCGCTTCGTTTGCCCAATCAATCGACGGAACCGCTTGCATTGTCGCAAAACCCTTTGCTCGCTTGCAGTGGGCTTACGCTGATTCACGATGCCCAGGACCACCGACATTGCTCCTTGAATCTTGGGCGCAAGAGAAAGGTCTCCTTTCAAGCCCTCGTGGAGCAATCCTCGCACATGCCGCAGATAGAAGGGTGGGACAAAGACCCTGCCACCCAGTTCCAACCCAATGCCGTTAATAACAAGCGTGCTTTTTTGCAGGTCATGCGTCTGAGACTTGAGGTGGTTAACCTTAAAACCAGCGCTGGCAATGATGGCTCTCACCTGCGCGCGTACCCTTCTACTCACCGTAATGTTTCCAGAAATGGTGAGGTCATCCACATAGCGCGTGTAGATTAAGCCGTGCTGGCGACACAGATTCCCAATCTTTTCATCAAGAAGCACTGCGCAGTAGAGATTAAAGAGATCGGGAGAGGCGGGGGCTCCTGCGGGCACTCCTCCTGTTTGGGACATGCAGTAGCGCTGAAGGAAAGCCCTGACTTCCCAGAACTGTCCTTTGAGCCGAGGGTCTGCCTGATGGAGCACGCTCGCTAACTTCCCAACCTGCACACTCTGGTATGCGCGGCGGAGATCCAGCAGGCAAAAGAACCTGCTTTGCCGATGCCGTTCCACGTTCTTCAAGGGAGAATCTCCGGGCCGGCATGCCGTTGCATAAGGCATCTCAACCTTAAGCGAGCGCAGGTATTTAATGAGCCGTCCATGGATGATGCGCATTGCATTGTTCGGCGCTTCCAGGGGGCGGCGCCCCTTTTCTCTCTTACTCAAAGGGTTTTTGTCCCTGATGGCAAAGATGCGAAACGCTGGAGTCCCTCCGAGGAGGGCAGGGTTTAGCTCAAATCCGAGAACCAAGTTTTCAAAGGACATCTTCTCCTCCTTCCTTGGGAGTACTTCTGAGGGCTCTATATCACAAAAGAGAAGTTGTGCAAGGTCTTTATCCTCCCAATAAGGACGCGAGCTGTTCTGAAAGAATCAAAAAAATGGCCGCCAACGGGATTATGATAAGGAGAACAATGGTTAAAATCTTATCCAACATAGGTGAAATACAGCTCGGCGGCAGCTCCTCCCGCCACGACAATTCCTACAATATACGGGAGAATCCTGGGAACCTTCAAGGCATACTCGGGCACCCGCTCTCCGACAACCCTTGCTTTCTGGTACAGCAGGATAATCAGCGTCCCCTCAACAATGCCCATCGCCATTCCCACCAAGCCAAGCACAACCATGAACTCCCGAAGACCAAGGAGAAAGAAAAGCATGGGCATGGCAATGGCAATGGCAGCAGAGAAAGTATACGAAAGGTTGAAATCATATCTCAAGGAGTTTTTCAAGTAGTTGCCCAAAACCAGAAAGGAAGCGGCAATGGCAACAAGACCAAAGAGGGCGCCAAGCTGTACGATTCCCCTGCCCAAAGGGCCTTCCAGTCCCTGGAGGGCATCCGAAGAGGTGGCAGGTCCTGAAACTCCTACCACAAACACCGCAAAGAAAAAGTAGAGGGCTGTGGTAATGACAGAGGCCCAGACAATGAGATTATCCAAACTCTTTTTTTCTTTGCTGTTCTTAAAAAAGTCAGCAATCTCTGGAATGGCAGACCACCCCGCCAGGGCAAACAAGATAACGCCGTAGGGCAAGAAAAGATGATTCGTATTTATCAAGGAAAAATTCTCAAGTTTTACCTCGGGGGCGGCAAAGAAAAAAATGAAAAAGACCGCAGCGAACAACGCAATGTTCATCACAAACTCGGCCTTTGCAATGAGCTGGATGCCCCGGATGATAAAAAGAGAAAGAACGAACCAGAACAGAATTGCAAAAGCGGTTTCAGAAAAAGGAAGCAGGGAGCCAAACAGAAGGACCAAAAACTTCCCTCCCAGGATAGTATAGGCAAGCAAAGCTCCCACAATGCCAAACACCGTGGTAAAGGCCGCAAGCCAACTCGCCCTTCTCCCAAGATACATCCTGGCGTAGCCGATAAGGCGATGCTTCTCATAGGTGCGCAAAACCACCTCCCCAAAGAACAGATGCAAGAGCATGACCGAGGCGCCCAGGATGATGAAATAAAAAATAGCGGGAACCATCCCGCTCTGAGCTGCCACATAAGGGATGCCGAAGATGCCCGCCCCAATAATGGTGCCCACAAGTACGGAAAGCGCCAGCAAAAAAGAATTGCTCATGCTTCCTCCCGGGAAGTTGCTAGGCCTTATACACGCGGTAGCCCTCCCTGACCTTCTTTGCAACCTTAATGCCTATCTCATCTCCCTTCTTTGCTGCGGCTACAGGCACGTGCTCTTTTTGCATGGAAGCAATCTTTTGTTTGAGCACCACGTCCCCCCCTTCAATGCGAATGGCGTCTCCCTTCTTTAAGGGAGCCCCTAACTTTATTGCCGCAACCTTGATGTTGCCAAAGTAGTGGGAAACCTTGCCAATTGGCTTCTCTTGAGCAATCTTTTTCTTGGATGGCGCTTTTCTCTTAGCTGGCTTCTTTGTTTCGGCTTTCATATACTTTTAGTATAACAGATGGTGCCCCTAGGAGGAATCGCCATGCAATGAACACATGGCGCCCCATGTCCATCACGGGGCGAACCTCATAATGTGTCCCCGGTGCGACTCGAACGCACAATCTTTGGCTCCGGAGGCCAATGTTCTATCCGTTGAACTACGAGGACGCTACCCGAGAGACGCGCAAAAATCCAGAGCAGGGAACAATCTCAATGCCCTGCTTTTCCAGCTCGTCCAAGATAATGTTCATGCCGATGGAATCAGAAGACATGTGTCCGGCAATAACCACATTGAGGTTTGCGGCTTCCGCCTCCTTTTTATGGTCTTCTGAAGTATGCATGCCTACAATAGTCCCAATGCCGGCCTGCGCCATCTTTTCCATGAGTTTGGGTGAGCCCTCGGTTCCTCCGGTAATCTCGGTCAAGGCAATCTTGCCGCATCTGCTCTCCGGACTTCCTACAAACAGCTTTGGGCCAGCACCCATCTCTATTGCAATCTTATACTCTTCAATTTCTTTGAGGACCTCCATGAGGTCTTCTAAGCGTTCAAGGTCTTTGCCTTCAATCCTGTCTCGCAGAAACTGCGCCGCGTTGTTGTCGGTAGCGGTGTGCAGACATATTAAGTTCACGCCCAAGAGCTTGGCAGTGTCCACCGTTCTCCAATTGTTGCGGGGATTCAAGCCCCGGGCAACTTCAGAGATGCGCTCTTTCAGCAAGCCCTCGGTAATATTTACGGGAACGCCGTATTGATTCAAAAGGTCAACCTGCAGTTCCATGACCTCATGCAGATCGGCCAGCGCCCTGCCCAAGGGATGATGAGAAATCACCAGGTCAATATCATCCAGCTGCTTTGCCAGCAGAATCTCGGCCGGCTCAATGTCAATACCAACCAGCGCCTTCCTTACTTCCCGGTCCTCTGCAATGTGGAGAATGCGGGTGTCAGAGTAGGGATTGGTCAGGGACTCTTGGTCAAACTCTTTTTTCTGCGAGTCAGAAAGCTTCTCAAACTTCTGTTTTCTCTTTTCCAAAAGCTTGGCTATGTACTCGTTGGTTCGAGGGTCGGCATCTATGCCCATTTGAACCGCTTTGTTGTAGATGTCTTGTATCTTCATTTTTCTTTTGCCGCAACAGCTAATTCTGCTTTGCGCCTCTTGGGCGCACCCGCCGATGGGGTGGATTCTTCTTTTTTCTTTGGCAGAAACTCTTGCAAAAGTTTCTCAATGAGCTCTCGGTGTAAATGCACATCCAAAACTTCCCGCCTGATGCGGGCCTTTTCTCTTCGTATATGCTTTCGCACGCTCTTTGAAAAGAGAGGTTTTGTCATGGAAAAATGCGCAAACTCTTCGTATCACCTGCATAAGCAGACGTTCAGAGTGTACCATGATTTTTTAGCTTTGTCCATTCCTCCCTAACTACCTCCCGGTCATCCCAGGGAATTCTCTTTCCCCCTTTAACGGCAATAACGTCCTCTGACCCCTTGCCGGTAATCACAACCATGTCTCTTGCATTGGCAATACGCAATGCTTTTGCAATTGCTTCCCTTCTGTCTGGGATTACTTCCGCCTTTCCACCGGCTCCGGCCGCAACCTCTTCCATAATCTTTCTTGGGTCTTCGTCGTATGGGTCCTCGTCGGTGACGATAACGGTATTGCAGTTGGCGGCCGCAATCTTGCCCAAGACCGGCCTCTTCCAGGAATCTCTTCCTCCTCCTGTCGCTCCCAATACACAAATAAGTTTACCGGAAGCGGGTTTCAACGTTTTGTATACTTTTTCCAAAGCAGCAGGAGTAAAAGCATAATCCACCACTACTCGGAAAGGGGAAGAAATGAGCTCTTCCATTCTCCCTGGAACCGCCTGCATTTTTGCCAAAGCTTTTTTGGCAACCTCAAGCGAAATGCCTTGCGAGCGGGCAACCGCAATTGCCGCCAAAGCATTGTATACATTAAACCTCCCAAGAAGATTGAGATGGAACATTGTATTCTCCACTCGAAATTTTAATCCTCGAATCTCCTGCACATCTTGCGCGCAAAGTTCTATGCTACATAGCATAGAACTTTGCGGCGATTTCATGCCGTAAAGATGCGTTTTCTTTGCGGGAAATCCAAGAAAAAAAGACGAATGTTCATCATCTGCGTTGATGACATGCACCTCGTGTGCAATGAAAAAGAGCTTGCCTTTTGTATTTTTATAGTTCTCGAAAGAGCCGTGTCGTTCAATGTGTTCCGGGGAAAGATTAGTAAAGACGGCCGTATGAAAAGGAATGAAACGGTGGCGGTGCTGGAGCATTCCTTCAGAGGTCACCTCCAGGACAGCGTGCGTGCACCCCGCATCCTTTGCCTGGCGCAAGAATCGCTGAATCACAAAGCGTCCCGGCATGGTCATTTTCATTGTGTTTCTCCACTCGTTTTCTTGGATTTGAAAGCGAATTGAAGAAAGAGAAGCGGTTTTAAAACCCGCTTCCCTGAAAATACGGGAAATCATGTCCACGGTGGTGGACTTTCCGTTGGTTCCTGTCACCCCAATAACAACCATGCCCCGAGCAGGGAATCCGAATGCCAGTGCTCCCGCAAGAGCCCAAAGAAAATGGTACCAGCTCATGAGAAACCTAGGGGCGATTTTTCTTAAGAGATTCAACATGCAAGATTATCCTTGGCTCAAACAAGGAGGTATGCGCTTAGTTAGTGCGGCAAAAATCTTAGACAAACGAAAACGGGGCAGGAGGGATGCGACTGCATTCCCCTCCCACCCCTTGCCAAATGAGCCCTCCTCCAAGGAACCCAGCGGGTCCAGCGGGTCGTCTGGCGGTGTCTGGGAAGCTCTTAGAGCAACCGAGGTCATAACCACCATAAAAAAGACGAAGAGTGCCACGAAAATGACGCCAGAAATAATCGTGAGCTTCTGCATACGCCCTCCTATCTAATACAATGACATTGAGCTTAGATAGAAAATTATACAACATAAAACATAGAATGTCAAGCTGCTCGCATGGCCTTGAGTGCTCCCCTGACTTTTTCTTCGCTTGAAGAAAGATTTGCCGGAAGATGAGACAGGGCTTCCCGTGCCTTGCTGCGAGAAAACCCCAGGGCAAGCAGGGCATCCATGGCCTCCTTATCTTCCGGGCTTTTTGCTTTTCTTTGGCCCAAGCTTTTGAGCTTTCCTGTAAGCTCCAGGATAATCTTTTGAATCTTCTTTTGCCCTACCCCGTGGACCTTGGCAAAATAGGCAACATCTCCCTTTTCAATTGCGGCTTTTAACTGCTCCATGCTCCCGAGGGAAGCTATGAGTAAAGCTGCTTTTGGCCCAATGCCAGAGATGTTGTCTGCTGTTTCAAACACCTCCAGCGCTTGGGGACTCTCCATGCCATACAGCTCCAAGGTTTCCTCCCGCTTTACGTGCAGGTGGCAGTACAGTTCTGCTTCTTGCCCCACAGGGAAAGAAGGGAGGCGATTTTCTGCCACATACACCTTGTATCCTATGCCTCCCGCCTCTGTTATGATATAATCAGGGCCTTTGGCAATGACCCTTCCTTTAATGTAGGAAATCATACTTCCACTATAACTATATATGGATTTTCAATTAGTTTCCAATTTCCAACCTACAGGGGATCAGCCGCGCGCCATAGCAAAGCTGGCACAAAACCTGGAGAAAGGAGCAAAAAACCAGGTGCTTTTAGGCGTGACCGGAAGCGGCAAAACCTTTAGCGTATCGGGCGTCATTGAAAAAGCGCGGAGACCAGCGCTCGTTATCAGCCCAAACAAAACGCTGTGCGCTCAGTTATTCCAAGAATTCAGAGAGTTCTTCCCCTCAAACAGCGTGCACTACTTTGTCTCCTATTACGACTACTATCAGCCCGAGGCCTACATCCCCCAGACCGACACCTATATTGAAAAGGACGCCAAGATAAACGAAACCATTGACCGCATGCGCCACGAGGCCGTGCAGGACGTGCTGACGAGAAGAGACGTTATCGTGGTGGCTTCCATCTCCTGCATCTACAACATTGGCTCGCCTGAAGAATATCAAAGGGTTTCCCTGGCGATTGCGCCGGGGCAAAAGCTCCAAAGAAAGGAGTTTCTTTCTACCCTCACGACCCTGCAGTATGAGAGAAACGACATTGACTTTGCCCCGGGAACGTTCCGGGTCAGGGGAAACGTTGTTGAGGTATTCCTGGTTACGGGAAAAGAAGTGCTCAAGGTAGAGTTTGGCGGAGATACAATAGACAGGATTGGAGTAGCCGATGTTCGTGAGAGTAGCGCCGCGAAGCAAGACCTTGCTCAACCATCCATGTACAAGCTGTACCCCGCAAAGTTCTGGATTACTTCGGAAGACAAGCTGAACATTGCCGCGGCAAACATCAAGACGGAACTGGGAGAGCGCGCGGCTGCGTTGAGAAAGCAGGGGAGAATCTTGGAGGCCCAGCGCCTGGAACAGCGCACAAACTACGACCTGGAAATGATCGCAGAAACGGGGTACTGCCACGGCATTGAGAACTACTCTCGGCACCTGGAGTTCCGCTCCCCGGGAGAGCCGCCCTTCACCTTAATTGATTACTTCCCAAAAGACCTCGCGGTATTCCTGGACGAGAGCCATCTTACCCTTCCCCAGCTTCGCGCCATGGCCGTCCAAGACAAAGCAAGAAAGCAGGCCTTGGTGGAACATGGGTTCCGCCTGCCTTCTGCCGTGGACAACCGGCCCCTCACCTTCAAAGAGTTCTTTGAAAAAACCTCCCAGCGAGTATTTGTTTCCGCCACGCCAGGAGAGTTTGAGCAAGACCTGGCAATGCAGGAAGGAGGCCCTGATTTTATCGCAGAGCAGCTCATCCGTCCCACCGGACTGCTGGAGCCGAAGATTGAAATACGGGGAACCAAAAACCAGCTCCGGGACCTGACGCGGGAACTCAAGTTGCTCAAAGAAAAAGGGCAGCGCGCCCTGGTTATCACCCTGACCAAGCGCCTGGCAGAGGAAATCGCGCGCTTCCTTGGCGAGCAGAGCCTGAAGATTCACTGGCTTCACTCTGAAGTGAAGACCTTGGAGCGCCCTCTCTTTCTCCAGGACTTGAGAAAAGGAGAGGTGGACGCCATTGTGGGCATCAACCTTTTGCGGGAAGGCCTGGACCTGCCCGAGGTTTCCCTGGTTGCGATCTTGGACGCAGACAAAGAAGGGTTCCTGCGCAACGAAACCACCCTGATTCAAACCATGGGAAGGGCGGCCAGACACCAGGAAGGCAGGGCGATTCTGTACGCAGACAAAACAACCTTATCCATGAAAAACGCCTTGAGGGAAGTAAAGCGGAGGCGGTCAATCCAGAGGGCATACAACAAGAAACACGGCATAACGCCCACCGCCATTCAAAAAGAGGTGCGCGAGTGGGAGGTAGACAAAAAACAAAAAGGGGTTGCGGCTGAGTTTGCAAACCTTCACGACCTTCAGCTCTTGGAGCAAGAGATGAAGCTGGCGGCAGCAAACCTGGACTTTGAGCGGGCGGCTGAAATACGGGACTTGCTCAAAGAAAGAAAGCGTGGTATATAAGGGGATATGCCCATCACTAAATCAGCGAAAAAGGCGCTGCGCCAAAACATCAGGGGAAAAATCAGAAACTTAAAGCGGAAAAACGCAGTAAAGGAGCTGGTAAAGCAGACCAGAAAACTGGCTCTTGCCGGGCAAAAAGAAGAGGCGGTCAGAATACTGCCCCGCCTGTACCAGGCGCTGGACAAGGCCGCAAAGAGAGGAATCATAAAAAAGAACGCCGCGGCAAGAAAGAAGTCCCGCCTGACCAAGCTCCTCTTGAAAAACAGCGTTTAGGTGCGCTGTTTTTCTTTGTTTCGGGAGGATGCCTGCCCAACAAACAGATGCAGAAGCTGGCCAGGGTTCCCCCTGCCGGTTTTGAATGCGAGGTCTAGGGCGAATAGTCTGCGGTACAGCTCTTTGAGCTCTTCAAAAGAAAACCTCTGGACCGCAGCAAAGCTCTTTTGGGCCACAAACGGGTGAAGCCGGAGTTTCCGCGCAATCTCTCCTCTCTTGACCCCTCTTTCCCCCATGTCTTTTATGGACACAAGCGCGCGAAACTGCCAGACAAACATCTTCAAAAGCTGCAGAGGCGCTTCTCCCGCCGCCAGATGCTCGGCAAGCAGTTTGGTTGCCACCCTTCGGTTCTTTGCTGAAATCGCGTCAATGGTAGAGAAAATCTTTGGTTCTGCGCGCTGCGCCACCAGGGAAAGCACGTCTTCTTTACTCACGGTTTTGTCTTCGCCAAAACGCTTAAAAGCGGCAAGTTTCGCTATTTCCCCCGCAAGGCGTTCTGCGTCGTCTGCGCAAGAAAACATCAGCAGGTCGTCAGCCCCAGGGGCAAGCGAGAGCCCGTGCTCCTTGCATTTTTTCTGAACCCACGTCCGGAGGGCGGGCCCTTTCAGCTTTGCGAACTCCTCAATCGTTCCCTTCTGCAAAAGAAACCTGAACAGAGGGTCGGTTTCATTAACCTCCCCTGCCGCAAAGACCAGGGTGTGAGGGTCTGCTTTCAAAAGAGCTTCTTGAATGTCTTTTTCTTCCCAGAAGGAAGAACCGAACGCGTTGTGAAACACAAGAAGCTTTTGGGGGGCAAAAAGAGAGGGAGTGTTTAGTGTGCCAAATACCTCTCTTGCGTCATCTTGCGCGCAGTCAATGTCCTCAACCAGCGCCCCTGCTTTCAGGGCTTCTTTTTTGAGTTCCCGCACCCGCTGGCGCGCCAGATAGCTTTCACCCTTTACCAAAAGCAGCATGGCGCTACTTCATGATGCTCTTTATCTTCTCTATGATTTCCCCGGGGGTGAAGTTCGCTTTAATCAGGTACTCAACGGCCCCGAGCTGCGCTGCCTTGTCAATGTCTTCTTGCTGGCCAAGGTTGGAAAGAATGACCACGGGAATGCTGTTTGTCGCCTTCTCTTGCTTGAGCTTGGCTAACACCTCAAAGCCGTCCATGCCTGGCAGCACAAGGTCAAGCAGAATGAGGGCGGGCCGCTCTTTCTGCGCTTTCTTTATTCCTTCTTCCCCGTCCACGGCGCCCAAGGCCCCGTATCCCGCCGTCTCCAGCTTTTTTATCATGAGCTCCCTCAAAAACTTATCGTCTTCAATGATTAAAATCTTTGCCATGATTCTTTATGCGCGCTTTTTTAAGAACCAGGGAAGGTCTTTGCGCAGGGCAAAGAAAAGGTAAATGTACTTCCCTTTCCTTCTTTAGAAACAAACCAGACCTTTCCTCCATGCGCCTCCACAATGTTCTTGACCAGGTACAGCCCCAGGCCGGAACCCTCCGTGTCCACGCGGCGGGCGTTGCTTGCACGGAAAAACCTTTCAAAGACGCGAGCTTGCTGCTTATCCGGGATTCCTATGCCCGTATCCTGAACCGCCACCTCAATGTCCCGATTGGCGTTCTGAGAAATCTTCACTTCTATTGCCGCTGCGGGGCCCTGCCTGGTGTACTGTACCGCGTTGCTGATGAGGTTTTGCACAGCAAGTTGGAGTTTTTCCTCGTCGGCAAACACCGGGGGGAGGGAATCAGGGGGCTTGACCAAGACAATCTTGAGCTTCTTGCGCCTGGCTTCTTCTTGGTATGATTCAACCGCTCGCCTGACAATGTCTTCCAGCGACACCAGTTTCTGCTTATACAAATATTGTCCTTCCCCAATCCTGGTCACGTCCAAAAGGTCGTTTACAATTCTGATAAGGCGTTCGTTGGACGTTTGGGTTTTGGAGAGAAACTCCCCTTGCTTCTTGGTTAGCTTCCCCATCTCTCCTTCTATGAGCATGTGAAGGGTCCATTTGATGGCGGAAAGAGGGGTACGCAGTTGGTGGGCTGCAAGCGACAAAAAGTCCGATTTCATTCGGTTGACCAGCACCTCACGTTCCTTGACGTGCTTCAGGCGAGCGGTCATATCGTTAAACGCATGGAATAAATCTCCAATCTCATTCTTGGGACCCTCTGGCAAATGGATGTCAAAATCCCCTTTTCCCACTTTCTCAAAAGCAGCGTGGAGCTTGCGTATGGGGGTCAACACAAAAGCAGTCAGCACAAAAAACAGAATGCCGCCAACGAGAAGAAGCATGGTGAGGATGATGAATCCCTGCTGAATCGCAATGGAAATGGTGGCTTCCCGCAGAAGCTCTTCTGGAGTATTCTCGGGGGCGCTCTGAAGAAGATTATGATAAAACACCTGCGTTGCAAGGTATACAAAAATACCCCCCATGAAAACAAAAAAGGCAAGAAGGCCAAGGATGAATGCTCGCAAGGAAATGCGCATAGTTCCAAAAGCAACTCTTTTTTGAGTATATCATGAAAGAGGCGCAAAACAAAAAGGACCCTGGCGCCGTAAAACCTGTTGTGTGAAACCAGGTTTCACACAACAGGTTTCACACAAGTTTCACAACAGTCAATCCTGGATTATCACCATGCGGCGGAGGGCAAGAAAGATCAAAGAGAGGCCGGTCAAAAGCGCAAACTCGGTAAAATAGTTGTGCATACCCAAGCTTGCCCTGAGTCCCGGAGTAAACAGGTCTGAAAACTCAGAAACCGTGTAAAAGAAAAGCCCGAAGATAAACATTCTCCATACCCCCCCCATGTGTCTTGCTTTTACTTTCCCCGTATACCAGACAACCGCCGCTGCGATAAACGTAGAGAGGACAAGAAAAAACACCGCTCCGTGAACAAGAAGATTTAAGAGAGGCGCTGGTGCGGGGGTGGGTATCATACAGGTGTTGCTTGCGCTGGGCGTGCCCGCCGAAAGAAGCGCCTAAAGAGGGAATAAAAAATGATTGCCATACCCAGGAACTGCAGGACCTCTGTCGTGATATCCAGGTTGTAGCTGAAGAACACCGATTGTCCGGTGGCGGTCAGCATGTTCTGTACCCAGTCAATGAACTTTGAGGTGCCAGACAGAATTATGCCAAGCAGGAGAAGAACAAAGAAAAGGTCTCTGCGCGCTCCTTGTTTCATAATCGCCGTGATAATAATGCCTCCTATGATGAAGTGCAAGATAAGATTAAAGAAGTTGGGCAGGGCGCATAGACATGCCATGTCTATGCCCCATATCCTTCCTGCCTCAAGCACCCAGCCGGGGAGCTTGTCAATGAAAAAGAAAAGGTTAAGAAACTGTTCCATGGTTTATGCGGCTGAACGCTTGGGTTTGCGCAATACTCTTGCTGCTGCGGCAATCACAAGCCCGAGGATAAAGAATCCCATCACGGCTGCTACCTCATATCCCTGCTCTTGATTATTGGAAATGAGATTCACGATTTTGACCAGAATTGGTTCGTAGTATACAGGAAGCCCTGCTCCTGTTAACTCTCCAAGTATCTTCCCTGCCGAGATAATGAAGGCCGGCAGCACAAATGCGAGGGGCATAACCAACAGCCCAAAGGGTAAAGAGAAAATAACTTTTTCTACCGCGGGTCTCTTGGGGAAGAGAAAACTGCTCCACAAAATGCCGAGAAAAATGAGGAGCGCGGTCCAGAAGCCCATCTGGGCAAGGTAGGCTGTCACGCTTCCCTGCCTAACCAGCCCCGAGGGATCATCGGGACTGCTCAAAAGAAGCGTGTCAATCAATCCCATCTCGGCATGCAGCAGATTGTATTCCCAATCGAACACCAAAATGTAGGCGGTCGTAATGATACCAACAACAAACAAGACGGGAATGAAGCGGTCTTTCATGAGATTACTGTATGATAGAAGAGAACACGCGGGCGTGTCAATAAGGAACCCGTGCAAAATCTCCTCTCCTGCTATTTCAGCGTTTCTCTGATTTTCGCCACAATCTCAGACGGAGTGAAGTGCGCCTTAATCATGTAGTCAACGGCCCCGAGCTGCGCTGCCTTGTCAACGTCTTCTTGCTGGCCAAGGTTGGATAAGATAATAACAGGAACCGCAGAAATTGCCGCGTCCTCCTTTATTCTTTTGAGCGCCTCAAAGCCGTCCATGCCAGGAAGGATAATGTCAAGCAGAACAAGATCGGGCTTTTCTTCTTTGATCTTCTTCACCCCTTCTTCCCCGTCCACTGCTTCGCTAACCTCATAGCCCTCCTCTTTGAGCTTTTGCACAACGAGCTCTCTCAGGAACTTATCGTCTTCAACGATTAAAATTTTTGCCATGTTCCTTAGTATGATTCTACCACGAACGAGGAATTCACGGAATGCCCTCTAGGCGCCCCCAGCTTTTCCCCGCACTCGCCCGTACTGCCAGGGGGACATTGAGAGAAACCGCGTTTCCCATGAGTCGCGCGATCAACTCCATGCGTTCTTTTAGTATAGCATTGCGTATCTCAAACACCAATTCGTCGTGAATCTGCAAGAGCATGCGGCAGTCCTCCTGCTGAAGCTTGAGCTCTTTGGCAATCTTCACCATTGCCATTTTGATAATATCGGCCGCAGTGCCTTGGATGCCGTGATTCATGGCAATGCGCTCGGCAGCAGCCCTAATATGAGGAGTGGCAGAATGAATATCGGGAAGGTATCTCTTCCTGCCAAACAGAGTTTCAGCGTACCCGAGCTCCCGCGTTGACTCAATGGTATCTTGCATATACTGGGCAATGCGGGGAAACTGCACAAAATAATTCTCAATGAAATCCTGCGCCTCCTCAAAAGGAATGCCGGCTGACTGGGCAAATCCCCGGGCTCCCATACCGTAGAGAATGCCAAAGTTCAGGGCTTTCGCGCGGAATCTCATCTGGGGCGTGACATTCTTGTCTTTCGCCCCAAACACTGCAGCAGCGGTTTCTCGGTGAATATCCCTTCCCTCCTTGAAGATCTCCTGCATTCTCTCCTCTTTGGCAAGATGGGAGGCAATGCGAAGCTCCACTTGCGAATAGTCAAAAGAAGCCAAAGAAAATCCCTTTTTTGCCACAAATCCTCCTCGTATCTTTGCTCCCCACTCTCCCTGAAGGGGGATGTTCTGAAGGTTGGGATTTGCAGAAGAGATCCTTCCGGTAGCAGCTCCCAGCTGGTCAAAATGCGTGTGTATTCTTCCCTCCTTGTCTGCCAATTGGGGCAGAGGGACAGCATAGGTATTCTGGAGCTTTGCTAACTCCCGGTAGCTAAGAATTTCGGCCACCACAACATGAGCTCCCCGAAGCTTTTCTAGCTCGGGAGATGCGGTGGAAACAACTCCGCCCGGCGTTTTGTGCAACCCTTTTTGAGGCAGTCCGAGCTTCTTAAAGAGAACTTCAGACAGCTGCCTTGGGGAACTAATGTTAAATTGCCCCCCTGCTTTTTTTGCAATGCTTGCCTGGAGCTTCTGCAGATTCTCCCCAAGTTCTTGAGACAGCTCCTCAAAAAACTTTTTGTCAATTTGAATCCCGGTTTCCTCCATGGTTCTCAACACCGGAGAAAGCTCGAGTTCCAGGTTGTAAATCTGTTCTGAAAACACGCCTTCTTTGAACAGGCGCTCAATCTTTTCTCTCGTTTCGTCTCCAGAACCTTGGGACTCTGTCTTTTTGCTCCCGCCAAAATCCGGAATGCGCAAGGCCAGAGAGGCGAACTCAAATCCCTTCAAAACCTCCTCTGCCTTGCCTCTGTCAAACCCTTTCCAGGCGAGAGCGGGCAGGCTGAACTCCAAGGGAACGTTCCGCTCAACAGTTGCCAATTCCTTGCTCAAAAAAGCAATGTCCTTTTCTCGCAGCAGGGTTTCCCTCATTCTTGGAGAAACCCCTTCAATTTCCTTTTTGGCCTGCAACGCAGCGTACACAGATTCCAGGGAGCCCAACGAAGAAAGGAGGCGGGTTGCCGTTTTCTCTCCGACCCCTTTCACCCCTGGGATGTTGTCTGAAGGGTCTCCCCGCAATCCCTTCCAGTCCGCAACCAATTCAGGGCCCACCCCAAGGCGCTCCTGGACCTTTTTTGAGTCAAACAGCACGGAGTCCTGGATCCCCTTCCTCATGGCGTACACCTTGGTATTGGCGTCAACCAGCTGCAGCAAGTCCATGTCCCCGGAAAGAATGATAGTTTCTACGGGAGGGTGAACCTGCCGCTTGGGAACAATCCTTGCAATCGTGCCGATAACGTCATCTGCTTCAAACCCCTCTTTTTCAAACACCGGCACGTGAAAGGCCTCTAGCACCTCTTTGACCTTTGGGATTTGCAAATACAGCTCATCTGGGGCCTTCTCTCTTTTTGCCTTATATGCCTGGAACTTCTTTTCTCGTTTTGTGGGAGCGGGGAAGTCAAAGGCAGCTGCAATGTATTCTGGCTCAAACTCGTTAACGGCCTTGAAAAAAGCAAGGAGAAACCCATACACCGCATTCACCATTTCCCCTTTTGAGGTAGACAAAGGAGGCAGGGCATGAAATGCCCGATGAATCAAGGAGTTTGCGTCAATAATCAACAGCCGCTTTTTCTTTTCTGCCATAGAAATATCCTCTAAAGTATAATGCTATGTAGCATTGAACTTTGTGCTGTTTTTGTCAGAAGAAGAAAGAAGATTGCCGAAGTGGCGGTAAAACTTTGACTTGTGATCAAGGGCCTCAACCGCTTTGCGGAATCGCTCGTTTTCTTTTTTATCTGCGCTACGCACTACCTCTTCTAATACAAGTTGGGGCCAAAACATCATGGGATATCTCCGCTTGAGCTTATCCCATTCTGACTTTTCATAACGCGACCACACATTCTTTCTTTGTTTTTTGGGGATACGCTCTGCGGCAAGGCGAAATCCCTCTCCTGAATCTGCAAGCCATGCGGCAATCTTTGCTATGGTTCCATGGCTTGTACGAAGATTCTTCTCGATGGTTCGGTAATCCTTGCCCTCCAAAAGCAAGCGAGCAATTTGAAGCCGCTTTGTCAAAGTAGTAACTTCATTCTTGCTGAGAAGATCGGCGAGAAACGGCAAAACCTCTTCTGGGGTACGCAATCTTGCCAGCACTTCACAAAAATCTTGAAAAAGCTCCTCTTGGGTCTCTTTTGAAAGACGCGGTGTTTTCATATATTTTTATCTTACCACAAAAGACAGTGTGCCTTAAAGTATAATGCTATGTAGCATTAGAGTTTGGTACCTCTACTCGGTATTGTTATAACAATAGTCCTTACTTTTGGTTGCTTTCTTACGTGGAAGAAAGAAAGCCAGACGGCGTCTTTTGGGATAATGCTTTTGACGTGGTCTGCCCATTCCACGACTACAACGTTGTTTGGGTCAGCTATGATTTCTTTCCATCCCAACTGCAAAAGTTCTCCGGGGCTTTTCAAGCGATAGCAGTCAATGTGATAGAGATTTTGTAGCTTGTATTTTGCATCTTGTATTTTGTATTTCTTGATAATAAGAAAGGTGGGGCTCAAGACGTTTTCTTTGATTCCTAGGCCTTTTACCAGCCCCTGCACGAACGTGGTCTTGCCAGCTCCCAGCTCTCCTTTCAACGCCAGCACTAAAGCCCCCTTTCTCTTGGGACTTTTCAGAATGGTCTGCGCAAGCTCTTTTGCAATGCGCTGTGTTGCTTTGTAAGAAGAAGAATGAATTGACTTTTTCACGAAAAAAAGATAGGTTGGGATAACATGGAGCAACAAAAGAAAACATTTGCGGTAAAGCTCAAGGGCTTAGCTCCCTGGATTTCAGAAATCCAGTACGAAAAAGAAGAGCGGGACCTCACTCTCTACTTTTCCCTAAAAAGGGATGCTGAAATCAACATTATTGTAGAGGATGGCGGGGCGGGACACAAGCTGTTCTCTCCCGCAACGCCCCCTCTTGGAGCTCTATCTCAAAAGCTCATCAGCAGCGTTGAATACAAGCCGAACTCAGACCTGTACATTGCTTCACTCTGCCGGCAGGACTTTCAGGCGTGCGGGGCAACCTCGCTTGCCTTAAAGGACGCGGTGGAAGAACTCAAACAATGCGGGGGAGAAAACTCTTCTCTGCTCGTGCTTCTTGAAACAGGCAAAGGAACTCAGGGGCTCTTATGGTCAAAGAGGCCTGAAGTCCGAGAGAAGGTAAAAATGCTTGAGCAGGGAACAGAAAAGGGGAACTGGGTGCTGTTTGCCCCCAAAGGCCCCCTTCCCTCCCTGCGGGAAGCGTTTAAGGCAAGGTTATGAGCCCTCTTGCCAAAACCCGACAAAAGATTACCGGGGAGGTTGTTTTCCCCAAGGAGCTTGCCTTAGAGCTCAAAAAGGGGGTGGGCGGCCTCAATGACCTGACCGAAAAGCTCTCTTCCTGGAAAACAACGGACACAAGCCGTTTTGTCATGTCCCTGCTTGGTTCCGCTGTCTTTCTTGAGGCCTCAGACCTTCACTTGGAAGCCACAAAGGGGGGGGCCCGGCTCCGTGCAAGAATTGACGGCATGCTGCATGATGTGGCTGAACTTTCAAAGCCAACCTACGAAACCTTGCTTTCCCGACTAAAGCTCCTGTCTGGGATAAAGCTTAATGTGTCTGAACGCCCGCAGGACGGAAGGTTCACTTTTCTTTTAGAGGAGGCACCGGTAGAGGCCAGGGTTTCTGCCCTGCCTTCAGAGCATGGGGAATCCTTGGTGTTGCGCCTCCTGAACCCCAAGAATTTAAAGGCCATCAAAGACCTGGGGTTGAGAAAAGACCTGCTTTTTTTGTTTCAAAAGGAAATCAAAAAACCAAACGGCATGCTCTTGGTAACAGGCCCCACGGGTTCAGGGAAAACCACTACTCTGTATGCCTTTTTAAAGGACGTGCAGAACCCCGAGGTTAAGGTCATCACCATTGAAGACCCAATTGAGTACCGCTTGGATGGAGTCAGCCAAACCCAGGTTGCGGGAAAAGAATATACCTTTGCTTTGGGACTGCGCGCCATTGTACGCCAAGACCCCGATGTCATTCTGGTGGGGGAAATCCGGGACTCAGAAACCGCAAGTATTGCCATTCAGGCGGCATTAACGGGACACCTGGTTTTTTCCACCCTGCACACGAATGACGCGGCAGGAACCGTTGCCAGGCTTCTTTCCCTAAAGGCAGACCCGGCAAATGTTGCTGCCGCCCTCAACCTTATTATCGCCCAGCGCCTGGTGAGAAAGGTGTGCAAGGCATGCGGCAAAACCAGAAAAGCAAGCTCTTCTGAGCTTGCCATCATAAAGAAGGGGTTAGAAAAGCTGCCCAGGGGGATAAGGCCGAAGATTCCCGCAACGGTACAAGTGGCAGACCCCAAGGGATGCAGGGAGTGCAGCAACACCGGGTACAAAGGCAGGGTGGGCATCTTTGAAGCGATTGTGGCAGACGACGCCCTGGAAACCTTTATAACAAATGGGCCTTCCATTGCGGAGCTCCGGGCCTATGCCGCAAAGCAGGGCATGGTGAGTATGTACCAGGACGGCCTACTGAAGGTGCTGGAGAAAACAACAACGCTCCAGGAAGTGGAGCGCGTGACCGCAGAATGACGGTGAATGCCGTCTCAGCTGGGGACCATTTGGTGTTTGGAACGCAAATGTGAAATTACCCCGGGGTATGGTTCAGCATGACCCGAGCCACCCTCCAAGACAGATAACTCCAGGTCCCCAGCTGAAATGGCATTCTAGAAATGTAGTATAATATATAACACAATGATTGTCAAGAGTGAAGAGGCAACCAAAAAAGAAGAGGAGACGCTGGAGCGCACGCTCCGGCCCCGGTCCTGGCAGGACTACATCGGCCAGGAAAAGCTCAAAGCGCAGCTGCGCGTGATTATTGACGCGGCAAAAAAGCGCGGGGACCCCTTAGAGCATTTGCTGTTCTACGGCAACTCCGGACTCGGCAAGACCTCGCTTGCTCTCGTGGTGGCACATGAGATGGAAGTCCCCATCACCTCCTGCTCTGGGGCCTCCCTGGAACGGGCAGGAGACGTAGCTTCCCTCCTCACCAATCTTCAGGATGGGGAGGTGCTGTTCGTTGACGAATGCCACCGTCTGTCAAACCAGGTTTTGGAAACCCTGTACTCTGCCATGGAGGACTACAAGCTCCATTTGGTCTTGGGTAAGGGCCCCATGGCCCGCACCATGGAACTTGCCCTCCCCCGCTTCACCCTGATTGGAGCCACCACCAAGATGGCACAGCTTCCCTCGCCCTTCCGCAGCCGCTTTGGAGCCATTTTCCAGCTCAACTTCTATGAACAAAAAGACATTGAAAAGATTGTGGAGCGCTCTTGTGCAATCTTGCAATTGCGGCTCACCGAGCAGGCGCGGGCAGCCGTGGCCTCCCGCTCCAGGTTTACTCCGAGAGCGGCAAACAGGATATTAAAGCGCATCAGGGACGTGGCAACCCTTGAAGAGGCCAAGCTGGTTGACCAAGCGCTTACAGAACGCGCCTTTGGTTTCTTGGGCATTGATAAACTGGGCCTGGAGTCAGACGACCGCAAGATATTGGAGGCCGTAATCCACAAGTTTTCAGGCGGGCCCGTGGGGATTCAGACCTTGGCTGCCACTGTGGCAGAAGAACAAGAAACCATTCTGGACGTATACGAGCCCTACCTGCTACAGCTGGGGTTTCTGGAGCGAACTCCGCGAGGAAGAATTGCCACTGCTCTCGCCTATAAACACCTGGGCATCCCCAATTCTCGGAAAGATTTGCTGTAACCTGTATCTTGTATTAAGATACAAACTACAAACATGAGCGGACACTCCCATGCAAAAACCGTAGCGCATAAAAAAGGGGCGGCTGACGCCCAGCGCTCAAAGATATTCTCCAAAATGGCAAGCGAGATTGCGATTGCAGCCAAGGGAGGGGGCGACCCTACGGCCAACCCGCGGCTCCGCATGGCAATTGACCGGGCGCGCTCTTTTAACATGCCCACCGCTAATATTGAGAGGGCGATAAAGAGAGGAACAGGAGAAGAAAAAGGAGCCGCTTTGCAAGAGGTGCTCTTTGAGGGATATGGCCCCGGCGGCATTGCCGTATTGGTGGAAGGCATCACCGACAACAAGAACAGGGCCTTAGGGGAGGTGAAGCAGGCATTTGAGAAAAACCAGGGAAAGCTTGCGGGGGAAGGAGCTGTGCGCTGGCTCTTTGAACGGAAAGGAATCATGAGCATCCCCCCGGGAGACAAACCCAAAGAAGACCTTGAACTCCTCTCCATTGAAGTCGGGGCAGAGGATGCCTACTGGAGAAAAGACGGGACGCTTGAGATTTACACAAAACCCGCCGCGGTAGAACAGGTGAAGAAAACCCTGGAAGAACAGGGCCTTGCTCCAGGACCTGCTTCTTTAGAATGGATTCCAAAAGAGAGAATCGCCCTTTCAGAAAAAGACCGGGGGGCCGCGGAACTCCTCTTTGTTGCCTTGGACGAAAGCGACGCGGTGCAGGAAATCTACTCAAATATAAACATCTGACATATGACATTTGACGAGTGCTGCCAATTGTTATGGTGATTCTTGGCATAGACCCCGGGACGGCGACAACGGGATATGGAGTGGTGGAAACAACGCCAAAACTCACCTGGGCCGCACACGGCACTATTGACACTCCCAAAAACAAACCCGCAAAGGACCGTCTTTTGCTGCTGGAACAAGGTCTGCGACAGCTGTTCAAAAAATACAGACCTGACCTGTTGTGTGTGGAACGGCTGTATTTTTTCAAAAACGCCAAGACCGCCCTTCCCGTGTCTGAAGCTAAAGGCGTTGTGCTGCTGGTGGCCGCTCACACCAATGTTTCTTTGCGAGAGTTCACCCCGTTGCAGGCAAAAATGGCGGTGACCGGGTACGGGAAAGCGCAAAAAATCCAGGTTCAGCGCATGGTGCAGCAGATTCTCGGCCTCACGGCTCTTCCGAGGCCGGATGACGCAGCTGACGCCCTTGCCTTGGCCATTGCGGGCTCGGTATTGACAAGAAGCGGGAAATAGAATATACTGGAGAGCGAGGTCACGAGAAAGGTCGGACCGTTTTCATTAAAAAGAGCTTAAACTTAAAACGGAAACCGAAAAAACATGATTCTCGACGAAATCAAACTGGCTTCCGCGGTCTTTACCGGAGAGGAAGAAACCCCTGCCGAGGAGAACACCGAATCTGAAGCTTTTGCCGCCTTATTGGACGGCGAGGAAGAGGATGGTTCCCCTAAAGAGGGGGAAGCCGAAGCTCCCGCTGCCCTGTTGGACGGCGAGGAAGAGGGTGATGCGAGCACGCCTTCTAAAGAGGGCAACGGCGACGCTCCTGTAGAGCCTGCTGAGGGCAACAACGGAGACAACCAGTAAACAAACAAAAAGCCCCGGAATTTCCGGGGCTTTTTGTCAGGCAATGCGGACAAACCTCCGCTTGCCAACCTGAATCACAGAACCTTCCCGCAACTCAACCAAACTGTTTTCTTGTCTCTGTACCGCGCCGTCCAATCGCACCCCGCCCTGAAAGATAAGGCGGCGCGCCTCGGACTTTGAGGAAGCGAGCTTCGTTTTCAATAGAATATCCACAAGGGGCTTTCTCCCGCGCAGCCCCCTTGCCTCTTTCATAGCGGAGGGAAGCTGCTTTGCCTGGAATACGCGCACAAACTCTTTTTCTGCAAGAGAGGTTGCCTTGGAGCCGTGGCAAGTGGCAACAATCTCTTTCGCTAGTCGGGCCTTGGCTTGTCGCGGATTAAGTTTTTTTGACTTGATCTGCTGTTCAATCTCTCCAATCTCTTTCTGGGGGATGTTAGTAAGGATCTCAAGACCAGACACAATGCGTTCATCGGGCCATGCCATAATTCTGCCGTACATCTCGTTGGGCTTCTCGTCGAGAGGGGCCAGGTTCCCCGCGGTCTTGCCCATTTTTTTGCCAGACGGGTCGGCCAGCAACTTTAAGGCCAAAACAAACTTCTCTTTGTTTTTTATCCTTTTTAAGAGCGCTCTGCCGGCCAGCATGTTAAACGTCTGGTCGTTGCCCCCAACCTCTGCGTCAACATTCATGGTCACGCTGTCGTAGGCCTGCAATATTGGATACAAAAATTCATGAACGCGGATATCCTTGCCTGCCCGCATTCTTTCTTGGAACATATCCCTTTCGAGCAGCCCTGCAACGGTAAAGTGAGAGGCTAACTCAAGAAGGTCTTTGAGCTTTAGCTTGCTGGACCATTGTTCATTGTATAAAAACCTGACGTTTGATTCCCGAAGGTTGAGGATTTTGCCAATCTGCTTTCTGTAGTCCCTGGCGTTCGCCAAAACCTGCGCGCGAGTCAGTGGTTTCCTCGCCGCGTTTTTGCCGGTCGGGTCCCCGATGGTGGCAGTAAAATCGCCTATCAGCACAATGATCTCGTGCCCAAGGTCTTGAAACTGGCGCAACTTTCTCAGGCTCACCATGTGTCCTATATGAAGTTTGCCTGTCGGGTCAATGCCATGGTAAATCCTGAGTTTTTTGCCTGCTCTTAAAACACTCTCCAGCACCTTGCGGCTAGGATAAATACGCTCTACCCCCCTTGTTAAAACCTCTTCTATCTGGTTTTGTGCCTCCATAGCAGAAAATGTACCATTTTTGAAGCAATAAAGCAAAGTTTGCTGTAAAAGGGTGGTCCTTACAAACATCGCTTCCCCTCAAACTTGTACAGGTGTATAATATTGAGGGATGACATTTTCTAAATATTATTTGAAGCAGCCAAAGCAAAAAATTGTGCAAGATATTTTACTCTTGCTTTTGGTGGGCGGGGCACTGGTGCTAAGCGGAGCTTCCCCTTCCCTTGCTACCGGTCTTTGGAAAAATCTTGGCAAAAAGAAAAAATATCGTAAAAAGAGCGTGGAAAACGCGTTCTCCCGTCTGAAAAAACAGGGCTGCCTGGAAATTCAGAAAAGCGGGCACCAAGTTTCTATCGCGCTCACAAAAGAAGGGCGCATAAAAGCGGGGAAGTTTCAAATCAATCATCTTGAAATACAACGCCCCAAAAAGTGGGACAGAAAATGGCGCGTAGTTATTTTTGATATTATAGAAAATGGTCCTGGCCGCACTAAACGCAATGGCTTGCGGGGATTTTTGTTCCGCTTGGGGTTTTGGCGCCTCCAGCATAGCGTATGGATTCATCCTTTTGACTGCACACAGGAACTTGCTCTTCTAAGAGAGTTTTTTGGCCTTACCACAAAAGAAGTGCGGCTTCTTGTTGTAGAAGCATTCGAAGGAGAGGGTGCGCTCAAAGAGATATTTGAACTTTAGGGGGATGATGGTGGTGCCCCTACCCCTCAATTTGAGACAGGTGTAAGGTTTTGAGGGACTATCGTTCTGCTTTTGCGGGCGTGTTTTATTTTTTCTCATTGCGAAAGGGGGCAAAATGTGGTATTTTTAATTCTTGAAATGGCGAGGTGGCGCTACAAAAAAACATATCAGAAGAAATTCCTGTTGCTTTCCCTGCTGGCGCAGGCTGTTCTTTTTTTGGTTTTGCTTGCGCTCCTGGCAGGAATAGGGATTTTTGTGTACTACGCAAAAGACCTGCCGCGTCCGGAAAACCTCGGCGAGGTGTCTTTCGCAAGGCCCACCAAAATCTACGACCGGACAGGCAGGGTCCTGCTCTATGAGGTGTATGGAGAAGAAAAGCGCGAATTTGCCCCCCTGCGAGAAATCTCCTCTTTTCTTCCCTTGGCCGTGATTGCAGCTGAAGACCAAAACTTCTACTCGCACTTTGGGGTGGACCTTAAAGGCGTGGCCAGGGCTGTGCTGCGCAACCTAAGCATGCTACAAGCGGCCCAGGGCGCCTCCACTATTACCCAGCAGCTGGCCCGCACGGTGCTCTTGAGCCGCGAGAAAACCTTGGGGCGCAAGGTCAGGGAACTCATTCTTACGCTGGAGCTGGAGCGCCAGTACTCAAAGGACGAAATCATGGAGTTCTATCTCAACCACATCCCCTGGGGCGGTAATTCCTATGGAGCTGGAGCCGCCTCCCAGGCATATTTTGAAAAGCCCCCTTCAGCCCTCACCCTGGCAGAATCTGCAGCGCTGGCTGCCATGATACAGGCGCCCACCCGCTATTCGCCTTTCGGCAACCACCAAGACGAGCTTTTAGCTAGAAAGGACTTTATGCTGGAACGCATGGCCCAGCTCGGTTTTGTGTCGCACGAGGAGGAGCAGGAAGCAAAAAAAGAAGAACTTGTGTTTGCCGTCTCCGGGACAAGCCAGAAAGCCCCCCACTTTGTTCTTGACGTGGTGGATTCTCTGCTCTCCCGCTATGGAGAGGACTTTCTGCGAGAGAACGGACTCAAGGTTATAACAACCCTGGACTGGGAAATGCAAAAGGCCGCTGAGGAGGCGGTGTCGGCCCTTGCGGAACGAAACGAGTTTTTCAACGCATACAACGCGGGGCTCGTCGCCATGAACCCCCAGACAGGAGAGATTCTTGCCCTGGTCGGTTCCAGGGGCTGGTCAGAGGAATCCTACCCCGCAGGATGCGTTTCTGGCAAGAACTGTCTGTTTGACCCCAAGGTAAATGTTGTCTCATATCTCCAGGGCAGGCAGCCAGGTTCAGCTTTCAAACCCTTTGTGTACGCAGTCGCTTTTGAAAAAGGGGCAGATGACACAACCATTGTTGAGGACGTGGAAACCAATTTCGGGATATGGGGGGGCAAGGAGTATATCCCTCAAAACTACGATGGAAAGTTTCGGGGCCCAGTCACCTTACGGCAGGCCCTGGCGCAATCTTTGAATATTCCTTCCATAAAGGTGCTGCTTGACTTAGCCGGACTCAAAGACAGTATTGAAAGGGCAAAGGAGCTTGGCATCACCACCCTAAAAGACCCTTCCAACTATGGGCCCTCCTTGGTGCTTGGAGGAGGAGAGGTTTATTTGCTGGACATGGTAACCGCCTACAGCGTGTTTGCCACGGAGGGGAAACGGGTATATCCCTCTGCCGTCCTCTCGGTGGAGGACTCTCAAGGAAGAAATCTTTGGGGGAATAAGAATGGCACAGCCCAGATTATGGAACCCGCAGTTGCAAGGCTCATCACCAGCATTCTTTCAGATGAGGAAGCCAGGGCCCCTATATTTGGCCGCGCCTTTTCGCTTTTGGTCCCCGGATACGAGGTTGCGGTAAAAACAGGAACGACCCAGGAATACCGGGACGCATGGACCATAGGGTATACAAAAGACCTGGTTGCCGGGGTTTGGGTGGGCAATAATGACAATACCGCAATGACCAACGCTGCGGGCTCTGTGGTTGGAGCCCCCATCTGGAACCAGTTCATGAGAGAAGCCCTTGCTTCGCTTGAAAGCTCAAAGTCCCAATTTCAAAATCCAAAATAAATTCAAATCTCCAATTTTTAATTTTTAAAACATTGTGGATTTTGTGCTTTGGATTTATGCTTTCACGGGCATGACAACGTACAGGTAACGCTCCTTGCTTGCGGGCCGAATGAGGGCCGGGGCATCCTCCCCGCCAAACCCAATGTCTACCTCGTGCGCTTTCATGTTAGACAGACCCTCTAAAAGAAACCTCCAATTAAAAGAAATGTCTAGCGGTTTGCCCGACACTTCCGAGGCTAGAAAGGAGGCATGGCGCCCCGTGTCAGAGGACTGGGCGGAAATGTGCAGTCCTTTCCTTTTTGGGTCTGTCGCCACTTTGACATCTTGTATTTTCCCGGAGAACACCGAGGCTGCTTTCAGACGCGAGATAAACTCCTGTCTTCCCGCTCGCGCTTTTGCGGCAAACTCCCGGGGAATCACATCCTGGTATTGGGGATAATCCCCCTCAATCAGGCGCGACACAACCTGAAGGGACACATGCTGCGCCTTCTCTTTTGAAGAATAGTCAAACAGCGCCTGGCTCGAGGACAGATAGAGCCGGGTCTTCTCGGGAAAGCCCCCCGCAATGGACACAAGTTCTCGCGCCGTCTTTTGGGGAAGAATGAAAGAGGCCTGTGCAACACAGGGCTTGTGGAGGTCAAGGGTTTTTTCTGCCAGGCGAAAACTGTCGGTGGCCGCAACCTTTATCTCTTCTTTGAGAATCTGAATAAACACCCCTGAGATTTCGGGGCGCGCCTGGTTTTGCCCGGTCATGCCCACAACCTGGTTGAGTCCAGCGCAAAACTCTCCCGTCTCAAGCTCCACGGGCTCTTCTGTCCCCTGCAGGGAAGGGATGATAGGGAAGTCCTCTATGGCCAGGGTTTTCAGGGCTGTTTGGTGTTCTTTGGATTCCACCCTAAGCTCCCCTGCTACTACAACAAGGGTGACTTCTTTTTCTTCAAGCGCGCTTACAACCTGAGAAAACAGACGCGAGGGTACCACAACGCATCCCTCTTTTTCGGTCTCTGCTAGAACCTTATAGCGAATGCCTATTTCCAGGTCTGTAGCCGAGAACTCAACAGTGTTTTTCTCGGCCTTCATTGCAACTGCCCCTAGGGCAGGAAGCGCAGACCCTTTGGCAGCTATCCGTTCCACAATCCCCAGGGCTTGTTTTAGATTTTCCTTTAGAAGTTTAATTTTCATTAAGTATATATATATTTATTACACTTAGGTGTGTGCAAAACTACAAGGCCCTCTGTATGTACAGCAAAAATCTTAGGGGGAACAGTGGGGAGAAAAACAAGGAAGGAGGCAGAGAGGAACGCGAGGTAAAACTTTCCCCCATATTATCCACTATATATGCGCTGGCGTATTAAGGAGATTTCATCAACCAGGGCCTCGGATCCCTGGAGTTCCTTGGAGATTTTCTCGCAGGCGTAAATGGCGGTGGTATGATCTTTGCCCCCGAATTTCTTGCCAATGAACGGATAAGACCCCCGGAGCTCCTCTCTTAATAGATACATTGCAATCTGGCGGGGCCGCACCACCTCTTTTTTACGCGAGGGGGACGAAAGATCCTTCTCTCTCAAGTCGTAAAACTCAGCTACCGCCTGAAGAATCTTTTTAGGGCTTGCAATTCTGTTTGGATTTTGAATAACCGTGTGCAACAGGGGCTTGGCCTCCGCCAGCGTCGGAATCTTGCTGGAGTTGAGCCGAGAGAACGCAGCCAAACGATTAAGGGCTCCTTCCAACTCGCGGATGTTTCGTTGAATGTGAGAGGCAATGTAATCCAGCACCTCCTCGTCTAAGGAAAGTTCCTTTTCTTGCATCTTGGCTTTCAGTATGGCCACCCTGGTTTCATAATCGGGCAAAGACACATCAGCTATCATACCTCCCTCAAACCGGGACCTGAGGCGCTCCTCTAGGGCCGGGATTGCTTTTGGCGGACGGTCCGAGGAAAAGACAATCTGCTTTCCCGCCTCATAAAGGGTGTTGAAAGTATGGAACAGCTCTTCCTGGGTTTTGTCCTTCCCGGCTAAAAACTGTACGTCATCTATGATTAAAACATCCAGGTCCCGATACAGGGCGCGCAGGGTGTCCATGTTCTTGTTGCGTATGGCAGAGACCACGCCCGAGGTAAAGCGCTCCGAAGACATATACTTAAGCTTTGTGGCGGAGGAGTCCTTGATGATGTGGTTGCCCACGGCCTGCAGGAGATGGGTCTTGCCAAGTCCTACTCCTCCGTAGATAAAGAGGGGGTTATACACACTCCCAGGATTCTTGACGATGGCGAGGGATGCCGCATGCGCCAACTCGTTGAACGGCCCCACGATGAAATTGTCAAAGGTATAGCGGGGATTGAGGTTGGTTGAGCGGTCTACCTTAAACTCGGGGAATTCCAGCTGGTCTTCTTCCCTGGCAGCGCTTCGGGGAGGGGCCTCCCTCGGCTTTTGCTGCGCTCGCTCTACGGTATAGCGGATTTCCCGCACCTCTCCATCCAAGCTCCTGATTGCCTGGAAAATAATTTTGTTGTATTTATGCTCCAGCCACTCTTTGGAAAAGTTGTTGGGCACAGAAACAAAAAGAGTTCCCTCTTTTTTTGAGAGGATGAAGGTGTTCTTGAGCCAGGTTGCGAAATTGGCAGGGGAGATTTTGAATTGGAGTTGGGCAAGGGTCGCCTGCCACAATTCTTCCTTATTCATGATTCATTGCAACGGGTTTATGGTACCTTCCCATTATACTGAAATGCAAGGGGCAGGGCAAAGCCCCGATTAAAACAAGGGTCCATGTGCACAATCTGGGGAAAAGCTGGGGGTAAAAAGCCAACTGCTTGGCTTTTGCGGGTTTGCTTTGGAAAACCGCCGAAGACAAATCGTTTTTTAAAGCATGCACCTTTATAGACACGAGCCCTCCTTTGGTATATAGTCGTGAATATGAGTCCTGTCAGAGATTGCTCCAATACCAATTCGTGTTTTGCGTTTATATCCTCCAAGGTAAGAATAAACGATGGTATACGGGCTCTGCCAGCGATTTACGGAAACGCTTCAACGAACACAATGCGAGGCAACGTGGTTGCATAAAACAAAAAGGCCCACGGGAGCTTATTTGCTACGAAGCATGTCTTCATGAACAAGGTGCAAGGTCAAGAGAGATATATCTTAAATCCGGCATAGGGAAGCGCTACCTAAAAAACAGGTTGAAGCGTTTTCTATCTCTAACGGGATGAGCAGAACATATCGCCCCAAGAAGAAAAAAAGGGCAAGGACCCACGGTTTTCTTAAGCGCTCCAAAACCACAAAGGGCAAAAGGGTGCTTTCGCGGCGCAGAACAAAGGGTAGAAAGCGCCTAACCACCTAATCATTATGGCCCTTTCTTCAGAAAAGCGGCTTAAACTGGCAGGCGATTTTCGCTCGGTGATGCGCTCTGGGGGAAGCTACAGGAGAGGCAAGCTTTTACTCAAGGCAAGAGCGTCCGGCAGGCAGGCGTCCCGGTTTGGCATTGTGGTGAGCAAGGCGGTTGCAAAGAAAGCAGTGGAGCGAAACCGCATGAGGCGCCTCTTGGCGGAAGCCGTCAGGGCAAGGCAAGATTTCCTGACGGACGCCCATGACGCGGTTCTGGTTGCCTTGCCGGGGTTTTCCGTGAAAGACCAGGCCGAGGCGCAAGACCTGGTGTGCGAACTCTTTGCCAAGGCGGGCCTAACCAAAAGCGCATGAACTTTCTTTTTTCTTTGTATCACACGGTTCTTTTTGAGCCACTCTTTAACATCCTGATTGTTTTGTACAACCTGGTGCCGGGCAGGGATTTTGGCGTTGCGGTTATCCTGGTGACCCTGCTGGCGCGCCTTGCCTTTGCTCCCTTGTCGGCAAAAGCCGTGGTGGCGCAGCGCAAACTCACTTCGCTCCAGCCGCAAACAAAGGAGATTCAAGAAAAGTACAAAAACAACAGGGATAAGCAGACGCGGGTGCTCATGGAGCTTTACAAAAAGGAAGGGGTGAATCCGTTCGCCGGTATTTTGCCCATTCTCTTGCAGATTCCCATTCTCATTGCTCTCTATCAGGTGTTCTGGAAAGGGCTTGGGCCAGAGCAGCTGGAGTTTTTGTATGGCTTTGTCGCAAGCCCCGGCCTTATTGACCCCACCTTTCTTGGCATAGTAAACCTGGGAGAGAAATCCTTTGCCATGGCGGCCCTCGCTGGAGCGCTCCAGTTTATCCAGGGAAAGCAGATGGCGCGCCAGGGGCGTCCCAAGGATGACAAAAGCTTTGCGGCAACATTTCAAAAACAGGCCCTGTATTTTTTCCCCGTTCTGACCTTGCTCATTGTTTCCCAGTTGCCTTCTGCCGTTGGCCTGTATTGGATGACAACAAGTGCGTTTTCCATTGGCCAGCAGTGGTATATTGCGCGCAAGGCGCAATTTTGAATTTTGAAATCCGAATTTTGAATGAAATCTTAATGCCCCAATTTTGAAACGATGGATGCGACACCCAAGCAGTACGATCTAGAGGAGAGAACAGCAGCGTTCGGCGAAGCGGTTATAGAGTTTTGCAGTCCTATCAATCAAGACGCCGTACGAAAACCCATAATCAGTCAGCTTGTCCGCTCTGCCACCAGTATTGGCGCAAATTACAGCGAGGCGAACGGAGCAAGCTCAAAGAAGGACTTTAGAAACAAGATTTATATATGCAAGAAAGAGGCGCAAGAAACCAAGCACTGGCTGCGCATGATAGCAAAGTGCGAACCAGGCAGTAAAGACCAGACACGCATC
>Ga0154962_117_pt1 | contig 27902 bp, 26 predicted proteins | sample RifCSPhighO2_01_FD_105930 | JGI IMG/M metagenome (GOLD analysis project Ga0154962, IMG submission 105930) | Candidatus Wildermuthbacteria bacterium RIFCSPHIGHO2_01_FULL_49_22b
AAACTCCAAATGAGCGTTCTGCCGACAAGAGATGTCATCATATTACAAACCTAACGGGGTGTATCACATGTATCTGAACCTAGACACCCTGCATTCCTTTTACGGCTCCAGTGCCTCCACAAAAGATACCCTCTGTGGTAGAATAGAAGGCAGGACATTTATACTAAAGGAAGGTGACGTATGCAACCAATCGTGGCTTTCCAGGGTCTGGGACGGCGCGACTGGGCTGCGCTGTACAAAAAACCGAAGTTCAAAGAAGCAATCAAACAGGGCAACAAAATCCTGCGACAACACGGCATTGCGGTTGAGGGGCGTCCCCTTAATCTGGTGGAAGCATGCAGAAAGGGCGGGCTTGTGCTCCAAGAGCACAGCCAGACCTGCTGGCAGCAGCCCTGCATCTTTCTGGCAAGCATGGTGCTGTGGGACCAGTGGCTCCAGGAAAACCCGGGGGCAAAACCCATTCTTTTGGGATTCAGTTTTGGGGAGTGGTCGGCTGCAACAGCAGCTGGCTGCATAGATAGCGAAACCGGCCTGCTTACCGCTGCCATGAGAGGAATCTTTACCTCCAGGGCAGGAGGTTCCTCGCTCCTCGTGAGCGTACGGACCGGGTCGCTCCCCATCCAGCGGCTGCGCTACCGCTGTAAACGAGTAGGGTCCGTATGGCTCGCAAATGTCAACAGCTCTCAACAGGGGCTAATATCCGGGCAGACCCCAGCTCTCCAAGAGCTTGAGCGGTCTTTAAAGCGCAATCTCCCTAGCTTGAAAACAAGCGACCTCGCCCTGGGAGGCGCCTTCCACACGCCCTTAATGCGCATTCCCAAAAAACAGCTGGAAAGATGGCTGGAAGGGGTGGAGTTTCAAGAGGCAAAGCTCCCGCTTCTGCTCAACGCAACAGGGGAAATCACTACAGACCCGCGAAACATCAAAGCAATGCTGCTCCGGCAGCTCTCTGCCCGACTCAATTTCAAGAAACGGGCAGAGGAGATTCCTGCTGACGCGGTTCTTCACGAACTCTGCCTGGGGAATCCCATCATTGGCCCCCTAACGCGCCAAACGCGCCAGGTAAAGTACGGGGCAAAAGCCGGCAGGATTGCGGCAGTACCCTTTTTCGCTTAACCCAAAAACCCGGAGCTCTGTACCTTATGGTACGGAGCCCCGGGATCTTTTTTTCCAAGCGATTACACCTTCAGGTATCTGCGAATGGCGATTAAACTGGAGAGCACCCCCAGCCCAATGCCAACCGCAAACTGCAAGAGCAGAATCCACAAAAGGTTTGCAGTAAAGTATTGAAAAAGATTAAATCCCGAAGCGAACGTTTGAAGTTTCAGCCCGAGAAACAGCGTCAGGGGGAAAAACAGCAGGGTAACGATAAAGGTGGCTGACACCCCTACAATCATTCCCTGAATGATAAAGGGGCCTCGAATAAACCAGTTGGAAGCCCCAACCAAGCGCATAATTTCAATCTCGTCTCTGGAACTGTATATGGTGAGACGTATGGTGTTGAACGCCACCAGAACGGCAATGAACCCGGCGAGCAAGGTAACCAGGAACACGGAGCTCTGAATGCCTGCGACCAAGCGAGAAAGCCTGCTAATGACCGGGGCGCGGTCAAAGTAGTCAACATTACTCACAATGGAAGCCAGGGGCGTATTTTGCAAAAAAGCGGATATCTCGGGATACCGGGCAGCGTCAAAGGCCTTAATGCTCAAGGAAGCTAAAAGGGGGTTCTGGCCCACGATTTCCAGGGATTCCAACACCACCTCGTCTTGCTTGTGCGCCTCCACAAAGCGCTCCAAGGCCTGTTCTTTGGAAACGTATCTGACCTCCCTTACCTCGGGAATGGACTCCAGCTCTGCTTTGAGCTGGGCCACCTCCTCTGCGCTTGCCGTGTCTTTTACATAGGTGCTGATGTCCACGCTTTCCTGCAAACTCTGAATCATAAAGGAGGCCGCGCCCTGCAGAAAAAAAAGCATGGTCACCACGGACAGCACGATGACCATGATAAACAAAGCGGCCCCCGAGGAACTCTTGTCCCGCGCGAACTTCTCCCATCCGGACCTCATGATTCTTTGAAAAGCGATAAGCATGAATACAATCCCATTATATCATGAACTTGCCCCGCTCCTCGTCCCGCACCATCCTTCCTTCGTCTAAGGTAATGACTCTCTTGCCCAAACGGTTAATAACCTCTTTGTTGTGCGTTGCCAGGATAATGGTGGTGCCCAGTTCGTTAATCTTCACCAAAAGCCCTATGATGTCTCTTGTATGATAGGGGTCCAGGTTTCCGGTGGGCTCGTCGGCGCAAATCACGTCGGGGCGGTGAATCAAAGCCCTGGCTATGGCTACCCTTTGGCGCTCTCCTCCCGACAACTGGGCAGGATAGTGGTGGGCACGCTCCAAGAGCCCCACAATCTCCAGCACTTCAGAGACGTCCCGCACAATGTCTTGTTCCCTTGCTCCCATAACTTCCATGACATAAGCAATGTTTTCATAGGCGGTCTTGTGGGGCAGGAGTTTGTAGTCCTGAAACACCACCCCGACTTTGCGCCGGAACTCCGGGAGGCGGGAATCCGGAATCTGGTGCACGTTCTCTCCCTGAAAAAACACCGTTCCCACAGATGGAAACTTTTCCCTTAAAAAGAGCTCCAGCAGGGTGGATTTCCCCGCCCCCGACTTTCCCACCAACGACACAAACTCTCCCTCGGTGATATGAAAGGAAATATCCTGCAGGGCAGCGCTGTCGGGGGGATAGATTTTGCTGACTTTTTCAAATACTATCATGAACCTGCAAGCTTCAGTTCACTTTTAATAAACATATCAAGGTCTCCTTCCAGCACCGAGTGCACGTTGCCAGTTTCAATGTTCGTGCGGTGGTCCTTTACCAACTGGTAGGGAGCAAGAACATAGGAGCGCACCTGGCTTCCCCATTCAATGGATTTCTTTTCGCCCTTCAAGGCAGTTAATTCTTTTTCTTCTTCCCCCTTCTTTCTGTCATACAGCTTTGCAGCCAGCATTTCCAGGGCTTTCTCCACGTTTTGCTGCTGGGAGCGCTGGCTCTGGCAGGCAACAATGAGTCCGGTGGGCTTGTGCGTTATGCGCACTGCGCTCTCTCGCTTGTTCACGTTCTGTCCCCCAGGACCAGATGAGCGAAAGGTGTCTACCATAATATCCTCGGGTGAAATCTCAATGTCTTTTTCCTCTGTCCTGTTAATCACCGGCAGAACCTCCAGAGAAGCAAAGGAAGTGTGGCGCAACTTCTTTGCGGAAAAAGGAGAGATGCGCACCAAGCGGTGCACCCCGGCTTCCCTCCGCAAGAGGCCGTAGGCATTGGGGCCCTGCGCCTCAAAGGCAACTTGCTTGGTGCCTGTCCTGCCTTCAACTCCGGCTTCCCCAAAGGAATGGGATATTTCTTTGACCCTGAATCCCTTCCTGTCTGCGTAGCGCTGGTACATGCGGTACAGCATGGCTGCCCAGTCCTGGGCGTCCTGGCCTCCTGCCCCGGCCGTAATGGTCAAAATGGCGTTACCCTTGTCATATTTTCCGGAAAGAAACGCCTGAAGCTCGGCCTCCTCCAAAGACCTTTCCAGGAAAGCAAGCTGGAGCTCCAAGTCCCTGGCGTCTCCTTCTCCCACTCCCAGCAACTGTTCTAACTCTTTTGCGTCTGCAATCTTTGCTTTGAGCTCTTGTAGCAAGTTCACCTCTTTTTTCAGCTCTGCCAACTCCTGGGAAAGCGCCTGCCCCTTTTCATTTCTCCAAACCTCTGGATTCTGCAATTCCTTCCCTATCTCTCGTATCTTTTGTTCTTTTGCCCCAGCGTCAAAGACAGTCCTCCAGTACTTGGAGGCGCTGCTGCAGCTCTTCAATTTTCCCTTTGATGTCTTCCATACGGAGCCGGAGAGGAGAGTCGAACTCCTGACCTTGGCTTTACGAAAGCCCTGCTCTACCTCTGAGCTACTCCGGCCTATGCATCACCAAAAAACGACCTTCTTGAGCCCTTCTACTTAAAACTCGACCCTTCCTGCCATTTCCCTTATTTAACCCAGCATACGTAGGAGTCAATGCATCACAGTTTGGACAAAGTAAACGAAGATTGCTTTCGGTATTGTTTCGCCAATTGCCGTCAATATGATCGGCAACCAATGGAACTTGCTGTGTCTTAGGATTAATCTCTGCCCATCCACATAAACAACACCTATTCCCAAACTTTCTTCGTAAATATCGTTTTACAGGCCGAGAAACCGTACCTATGGTTTTTAATCCACTCTCTTTCCCGGACTTCCACCTTTTAATGTAAGACGAGTATTGGTATTCAATTTGACACACATTGCTGCAATATTTATACCCAGCACGCGGTGTCTCTTTGGCGCAGCCGGGGCATTTCTTTCTGCGTTTTTTAGGCATTGGCATAACTCAAGTATACCTCATTGAACGACCAGTGTAAAGCTAAACAGTGGTTGCAAATTATGGAGTACCTTTACGACTGCGTTCGAACCTACTTTACCAAAAATTCGTGGACTAAGGAAGTCGCCCCGCCAGCCGCCAACGGCGGCCTACCTCGCAGAAAAATTTTCTCTTTTATTTGTCTTTCCCCCTGTCCCACTTTTTCTTTTAAAAAGGAAAGGAAATTTTTCTGTTCGGCTTTTATCCCCTCCCAAACAAAAAAAAAGGAAGAACGGCGGGGCGGAGCTAGGGCTCGCGGGCGAAAAGTTTCCTTCCCCCTTCATTCCCTTTTCACTTTTCGCCCGCTCGCCGGATTTTGGCGAGAAGTTTTTGAAAGAAACAAAGCTATTTAGTTCTAGATTTAATAATCAAAGTATCGGAAAAATTCCTGAAAGTCAAATTGTGGAGCGGGAAACGGGAATCGAACCCGCCTATCTTGCTTGGGAAGCAAGCGCACTGCCACTGTGCTATTCCCGCGAGAACCAAGTCCATGGATTCCACCACACTCTTTCTTTTTGCTCTTTTTGCTCGGGCTGCTCTAAAGGAAGCACGGTCACCACTTCCTCTCCGGGTTTTTGATATAGGCCCTGTTCCCGCAGAATCTTCTCTTGGTACTCTGGGGTGACGGATATCTCCAGCTGGCGCTGCAGCTCCCTATTTTTCTGATTGAGCTCCGCAATCTCATCCTGCAGCCGGGAAGCTCGTTCTTGCAGCTCTGCTCGCTTTTGGTAGATGCGCACGTTGTAAAAAATCAGGACTACCCCCAGTATAGCAACGGAGGCAAGCAGCACCCATCCCAAGGCCTTTCTTGTCTTAAAACCCTGTCTTTTTTTGCGAAACCCGGAAACCTTTGTTATCATCATTCTATGAGCTCAAGAAAACGCATGCGCGCAATCTGGACCGTGTTTGTGGTGTTTATTTCCCTAAGCCTTGTGCTCTCGCTCCTCCTGCCCCTCGGCTATCTTGCATTCTAGCTAAAAAGGGTTGCGATTTCAACCTCTTTTTTCGTATCCCCGGGCAATGACGTACAGCTCGCTGCTTTCCTTTCTGGTTGCCCTGGGCTTTGCTAGCTTCGCGGTCCTGAAATCTCTCTTGACTGCGTTCACAAATGAGGGGAATCCTTCCCCCTCCAGCACCTTGCAAACAAAGGTTGCCCCGCTTTTGAGCACGTCCACGGCAACCTCCAGGGCGCGAAAAGAAAGTTTCAGGGAACGCTCCGCGTCCAAACCATTCACGCCCGAAGTGGCAGGAGCCATGTCAGACACCACGGCATCATACTCGCCCATGTACTGGAGCGCGTCCTGTGCCTTGAATTCCATGACGCTTTTTTGCAGGAACGAGGCGTTGAAGGGTGTCTCAATCTTCAAGGGAGCCGTGTCCACGCCGAGCACAAATCCTTTCTCTCCCACCTCTTTTGCAATATACAAAAGCCAGGAACCGGGTGCTGCTCCCAAATCCAGGACCTTTCCCCCTTTTTTGAACAGGTGAAATTTTCTATCCAGCTCTTTCAACTTATACACAGACCTTGCAGGATACCCTTCCCGCTTAGCACGCAGAGTATATGGTTCGCTTTGTCTGTCTTTCCGGTACATTTTCTAGCTTCGGAACAATTCTAAAAACACGCGAGAGGGAATCACAACCCTTCCTTTTGATTTCAATTCTTTTTTGCCTTTCTTTTGCCTCTCTAAAAGCTTTCTCTTCCTGGTAACGTCTCCTCCATAGAGGGGAGCGGTGACATCTCTTCTCTGGGCTTTTAAGGTTTCTCTTGCAATGATTCTCCCCTCAACTACTGCTTGCAACGCAACCTCAAAGAGCTGGGGGGGAAGAGATTCTTTAAGTTTCTCTACAATGGCCTTCCCCTCCCGAAATGCATCCTTTCTTGGGACAATAACAGACAAGGCGTCTTGGTTCTCGCCCGCAACCCATATTTCAAGCTTCACCAAATCCCCTGTTTTCAACCCCTTCACTTCATAGTCCATGGAAGCCATGCCCTGGCTCACGCTTTTCAGGGTGTCATAGAAGTCGGCAATAATTTGGCGCAAGGGGATTTCATAGGTTGCGTTCAATCTCTCTTGGCCCACGTCATTAACCTCCAGAGGTATAGCTCCCAAAGAAACCATAAGCTGGGAGACCTTGGGAAAGTAGCTTCTGGGAACAATGATTTCCAGCTTTGCACAAGGTTCTTTTACCTCTAAAACCTTTTCTCCCTCGGGCCATTCGGTAGGGGTTTTCACAAAAATCATTCCCTTTTGTGTTGTTACCTGAAACTCCACAGAGGGTCTGGAAATCACCAGCTCTATTGCAAACTCCCGGTGTATTCTTTCTGCAATGATTTCAGAATGCAGCACCCCCAAGAATCCGCAGCGAAATCCCCTGCCCAATGCCTCTTTTGCTTCTATGTCAAAAGTAAAAGAAGGGTCGTTTAAGTGTAATTGCACCAAAGCTGCTTTCAGGGCGTCATAGTCGTCAACATCCTGGGGATACAAACTCACGAACACCATGGGTTTTGGGGTAAGGTATCCTGGCAAAGGAACTGTATTCTGCGTTTTTGCCACGGTGTCTCCAATGCGCACGTCTTCTGCCTCCTTGAGCCCTGTTGCAACATACCCTATCTCCCCTGTTTTTAACTCTTCCTTTCTTACCTCTTCTGGCAGAAAATATCCGACCTCCTTTGCGTTTCCCTGCGCTCCTGTTTGTGCAAAGCAAACCTTCTCGTTGCTTTTGAGCTCCCCGTCCTTTACCCGCACATATGCCACAATGCCCCGGAAAGTATCGTACTGGGAGTTAAAGATTAAGGCCCTAAAAGGACCCTGCGCTTCACCCTTTGGCGCAGGGATTTTTTCCAATACTGCGTCCAGGAGCAAAGGCACGTTGGTCCCCTCTTTTGCGGAAATGCGAAACACATCGTTCTCTAAAACATTTAGTAATCCCGCTAACTCTTTTGCCGCCTCCTCGGTTCTTGCCAAAGGAGAATCAATCTTGTTGACGCAGGGAATAATCACGAGGCCCTGCTTTCTTGCAAGGGCAAGGTTAGCTAAGGTCTGGGCCTGCACTCCCTTGGTGGCGTCTACTAAAAGCACGGCTCCCTCCACCGCGGCGAGCGCGCGGGAGACCTCATAAGAGAAATCCACGTGCCCCGGGGTGTCAATGAGATTTAAAACATATCCTTTGTAGTTCATGCGCACGGGCTGCATTTTAATGGTAATGCCTTTTTCCCGCTCCAGCTCCATTTGGTCTAGCACCTGGTCTTTCATCTTTCGTTTTTCAATGGTTCCCGTTAACTCCAAAAAGCGGTCCGCCAAGGTGGACTTTCCGTGGTCAATGTGGCTGATAATCACGAAGTTGCGAAGCTTCTCTTGCATGGCGAGTTCAATCCTTGACTCGGTCAAGGATTTCTTGACCGAGTCAAGGAAATAAGCAGCAGAGCGGCGAGCAGCAGGCACTGAAAGACCCCAGACAAGACCAAGGCCCAGGACAGAGCAAAAATGCCCCACCCAAGATTCAGAAACAAAAAGGCAAGGGCAATGTTCAAGACGACGGCAAGAATCCCTGCTATGGTAGGGACCACGGTGTTTTGCAGGGCAAAGAACGCCCGCACCAGCAAAGGAATCAGGGACTGAAAAAGAATGCCTAGGGTAAAGACGCCAAAGACCGAGGAGGCAAGCTGAACGTCCCTGCTCGTGAATTCTCCCACTTCAAAAAGCAGGCGGAATATCAAATCGCGGAAGAGAAAAAGCGCAAGGGCCGCAGGGACGGCAAGGAGCGAAGCCAGCTTTAGGGCAGAGACGACAGCTGAAGTGAATCCCGCAACATCCATTCTGGCCATGGCCTTTGAAAGCATGGGGAATGCTGCCGTTGCTAGGGGAATACCGATAATGCCGACCGGGAAATAAGAGATGTTTTGGGCAAAGGTGAAAATGCTGATGCTTCCCAGGGGCAGCAGGGAGGCGAATGCCACCATAACCATGAGATTGACCTGGTGAGCAATGCCTCCCGCGGTGCGGGGCAAAGACAAAAGGAAGCTGCGGCGCAACTTTTCGTCAAACAAAGAGAACCCCGGCTTGAAGGAAAACCCAACTGCAAAGAGCGATGGAACCTGGACAAGAAAGTGGGCCGCGGCCCCCAGCACCACGCCAAGGGCAACTCCAAAGACGCCAAGAAACGGGGCAAGAAACACGATGCCGGCAATAATCCCCAGATTGTAGAGAAGGGGGGCTGCAGCGTACGCAACAAACCTTTGAAAATACTGGAGCGCTCCCGCGCTTATGGCAGAAAAGGCAAAGAAGAAGGGTCCCAGGAGCATAAGACGGGAAAGGGAGACAGCGGTTGCGAACTGACTTCCCTCAAACCCGGGAGCTATGAAGGAAACCAGGGCCTCCATGAACACAAAGGCGGCAAGGGCTCCTGCCCCGAGCAAGACGGCGTAGGAGGTAAGCAGACCGTTCACGAAGCGCCAGGCCTCCTCTTTGCTTTTTTCCATGTACTCTGAAAACAAAGGCAAAAACACGGCAGACAGCCCCCAGATAACCAAAAAAGCATAGAGGAAATCCGGGATGCGAAAAGCCGCAAAGTAGGCGTCCAGGTCCTCTCCCGCCCCAAAGGTTCCTGCCAGCAGGCGGTCCCGCAAAATGCCAAGCAGGCGGGAGGCAAGGGCGGAAGCGGCAAGAAGGAAAGCAGCTTTGCTCACGGTCTTGCTCTCAAAGTTCAAAATCCTCGCAATCATAACTTTTGTATTCTACCTTAAAGGCGCCGAAAAAACCACCTTGACATGAACTTAATATATGGGATAATAGAATTGCCGCAGGAAGCCAGGTGATTGCCCGCAAAAATTTTCGCAAGAAAACTTAGCGGGAGGAAAGTCCGAACACTCCCCGCCACAACTTCTTCACAGAAGATGTTGGCGGGTCAATCGGTCAGGGCAATTCCCTGCCAAGGCAACTTGAGAGGTGCGAACAGAGACGTGCGAAACCGAAAGGTTGAGCACCCAGCTCTCTGTAAAGAGGGCTGGGCGAGCCCTGCAGTAATGCAGGGGTGAAACGGCTAAATCCTGCCTGAGTGCAAGAGCAAACCAGAAGGTCTGCTTTCATGTAGAGCTTTTGGAAAGGTGGCTCGCTTGACCCCGTCCAGTAATGGGCGGGGCAGATAGATGATCACCCCTGCCCGCAATGCTGCGCTGTGCTTGCATGGCGTTGCAGGCGGGCTCGACAGAATTCGGCTTATCGGCTTGCTGCGGCAAATACAAAACCGTCCTTCGATGAACTCAGGGCGGTTTTGTATTTGCATTAATACTACTGCGATAGCATTAGTATTTATACAATGAGCTTTTGGAAAGAATAGAAATATGATTGTGGAACCCTTCCCCTTTTCAGGAGAATGCCGTCTTTCTGTAAAAACTTTTCTTTTGCCTTCAGGCCCCCTGGAGCACTATATCCCGTGAGCTCTCCACTGGAAGCCACCACTTTATAGCAAGGATATTCTTTTGGATGTTCGTTTGAGGCCATGATGCGCCCTATGGCCCTGGGAGATGTCTTGCAAACCCTAGCCAGCTCCTTGTATGTTGCCACTTTGCCTTTTGGTATTTTCTTTAACAAAAGAATTGCCTTGTGCATATTGTCTGTCTATAAATCTACAATCGTGAGTTTATAGCCGCCAGCAACCCTATGTTTTATTTTAAGCGGTCGCTACAAATAACCCAGTTTTAGAGGAGCTGCTTTGTGTATCCTTTTGCGTCTAAGGCCTCGTTCACCAGGCGGTCTGCCTCCTTGTTCTTTTCCCTGGGAATTGCGGTAAAGGCAACCTTACCAAAGTCAATTTTGAGATTCCAGAGCTCCAGGAACAGATTTTGAATGTTCCGGTTTTCTATCTTATATTTTCCGTTGAGCTGATTCACCAAGAGTTCAGAATCTGCAAAAACCTGAACCTCCGCCTTCTTTGCTTTTTCTTTTCCCCACAAGGCCTTGATTTTTCGTAAAGCAAATATGGGGGCCCGATATTCTGCCTCATTGTTTGTTGCTCCCCCCAGATATTCTCCATATTCTTTCAGAACCTGGCCTCTGCTGTTTTGAATGACAACGCCCAGGGCAGCTGGCCCCGGATTTCCTCTTGCTCCTCCATCGGTGTAGACAATAAATTTCTCCATACCTGTTTGCCTAGACTCGGTCTAGTTCAACTAGACCGAGTCTAGGCGGGGCAATTTTCTTTAAAATACTTTATTAAACACTTCTTAAATTTTGCGAGGTTGGCGTTCTTTATCCTGAATCCCGATGCCTGAGGATGTCCGCCGTAGGTGATGGCGTATTGTGCGCAGTGTTTCATTGCTTTCACGGTATCTTGGCCCGAGGGAGCGCGCACAGAACCCACGCTCTCCCCCTTCATCTTCCGGTAGACGAAGGCGGACTTCCCTTGCTCTTGCGAAATCACCGAAGAAACCGTTCCCAGAAGAATGTAGTCAAAATCCTCTCCTCCTTCAAAGACAATGGGACAATCTGCCTGTTCCGCCACAGAGCTTCGCACCTTATCTAACAGCTTTTGGGTCTGCTGTTTTCTTAATTTGTGTATTTCCAGGAGGCGTTCCGCAATGGCTGTCGCTTCGCGCTCTGAATCGCAGGTCAGGATGCGAAAGGAAGCTGGGCATCCTTCTTCAACATCCCTCACGTTGAGTATGGAAATGAGCTTTTGCAGCTTTGACTCAATATTGGGGAATCTCTCCAACTCCTGGAGCTTAAAAAAGGCGCAGATGCCGGGTCTCCATGAGTTCTCTAGAGTTTCCAGTCCCTCCTGCACTATGTCTTTGTTGTCTGCCTCTTTTGGCATCATATCAGCTGTAGTGCCAATGGCAGCCAGCTCCACCAAGCTCTTTCTTAAAGCGGTAGATATATCTTTCCCCAGCATTTCCTCTGCCAGGCGAAAGGTGAGCCCGCACGCCGCCAGCTCCTTGAAGGGATGCTTATCCCCTTTTTGCTTTGGGTCAACAATAATGTCCGCTTTCGGGAGCTTATTGAGCACCACATGATGATCAACTAAAAGAACATCAAACCCGTCTTTTTTCGCTTTCTCAATCTCCTTGAAATTGGAAATGCCAAGGTCCATGACACACAAGAGGGCCGGGGAAAACCTTTTTAGCTCTCGCAGGGCCTTTTTTGTAATGCCGTATCCGTCTTTCTCCCGGTCGGGGAAATACACCTTCTGCACGCTCCCTCCCAGGGTTTTTAAGGTCTCTTGCATGATAATGGCAGAACACACGCCGTCCAGGTCAGCGTCTCCGTAGAGAATGATGCGCTCCCCCTGCTCTGCTGCCTTAATGAGTCGTTTAGCTGCCTTGTCTAAGTTTTTGATCACAAAATTTTAGAATAAAATTTTCAGTTTCCCCCGTGGGCCAAAAGCCAACTGCTTGGCTTTTGGCGGGCAGTTTCTCTCCGAGCGATGTTTGTCAGCAGACGAACCGGGAGACGAAAAACTGCACCGGCACATTATTTTAAATCGGGGGGTCGGGGGAAACTGCTTAATCATAGTAACCCAACGCTTTCAGCCCCGGGAGCTCCTCCCCCGCCAAAAAGGCAAGCATGGAGCTTCCTCCAGTTGAAATGTGGTCAAACTTTTCCCGTAGACCATGCCTGCCCAGAAAATCCAGCAGGTTCCCTCCTCCCGCTACTGCGTAGCTGGTCTCTTTCCCAATGGCTTTTGCCACGGCCCGTGAACCCTGGGCATACTTTTCTTCTTCATACCTGCCCAAAGGGCCAGACCAAAACACGGTTCTGGCCTTCCTCACCTTTTTTGAAAAGAGTTTTGTGGTTTTGAGCCCGATGTCGTATTCCTTGCCTGGGGGAACGCCGTCTGGAGGAAAGACAATCTTGTCTTTGTGTCTCAAAGAGATGCTCTTTGAGGTGATTTCCCGCGCCAGCAGGTTTCCTAAAAGCACCTCGTCAGCTAATTCTGCTATGCGGTCAATCACGGGGAGCTTGCTCTCAATCTTGCGCCCCCCGATGATTGCAACCATGGGGTGCTTTGGGTCTTCCAAAAGCTTTTGCAGACCCTCAATCTCTTTCTTCAGCAAAAATCCTCCGGCCGAAGGAAGAAATCTGGGGACGCCGACCACGGAAGCGTGCTCTCGGTGCAGCACCCCGAACGCGTCTGAAACATACAAATCCCCCAGCCGCGCTAACGCCTTGCTGAACCCTTCGTTGTCTTCCTCCTCCTCTTTATGAAAACGCACATTCTCCAGCAGCAGCACTTCCCCTTCTTTCATCTCCCCCGCTAGCGCTTCCGCCTCGCTGCCAACACAGTTTAAAGCACGTATGATGCGGGAATCTAAATATTCAGAAAGCCGCTCTCCCACTTTTCTCATGGTCAGCTTCTCTTGAAACTTTCCTTCGGGATCCCCCAAGTGGCTGAGCACCACGAGCTTTGCGCCCGCAGAAAGAATATGCCACATGGTGGGAAGGACGGCCGCAATGCGGAAGCCGTCTGCGATATCCCCGTTCTCTTTTAAAGGAACATTAAAATCGACCCGCAGCAGGACGCGCTTTCCTGTTAAAGATAGGTTGGGCAGCCACCTCATAATCAGGGGAATCGCAGGGTTTCGCCCGGGCGAAGCTCTCCTCTTTCTTCTTTCTTTTCAGCGCGTCTCTGGCTGAGCGCATCTCCCAAGGCCTCTTTCAATCCTTTCCTGTCCACTTCTTTTCTCTTTTGGCCGGGGGCTTCCTGGCGCCCCTTTGCAGGATGAAACAGGATTGGCCCCCTGTCTGCAGCTTCCTTTAGGGAAATCCGCTGCGTCTCTTTGCCCTGGACAGGCTGGCCAGCCGGGTTTTCTTGCCTCTGCCCCGCGCCATTTTCCAAATGGTGCGAGACCTGCTCTCTCTGGCGCTGGAGTTTTTTTCTGCATGACTTGCAGTATATCTTTCGTTTGCCGTCCGGGGCAAAGACCACCTTAGTGTCCCTGCCGCAGCTGTCGCACCTTGCATCATACAGGTCCTGCTGCCGACCCGAGGGGAACAAAGGATGGCCCGCCTGGGTCTTTTGCAGAGTTTTCACGTCAACCTCTGTCCATGCCGCAATCTCCTCTTCCACGCTCGCGCGGGGACTCGCGTACCGCTCCCTGGAATGCTTGATGATGGCCTGCTCATTGGATTCTTCCCGCGTGGCAAAGGACAAGACCGGGGGCGGCATGGTGGAGGCAGAAAACGGCCTTCCCGTGACCCCGTCAATCATGAGTTTCACATAAATGCTGTATTTCCCCAGGTTCACGAAATCCAGCGCCAAAAACTCCGGGGTGAACTCTTTCTCAAGGAATTCCGCATCTTCCGCTCCCACCCGGAAAGAAACAATAGTGCCTACGTTCCCAAACACCGCGTCCCTCACCCTTGACTCGTTCTCGTCTAACTGGGCTATATACTGATGGCTCAAAATCAAGGAAAGACGGTATTTTCTCGCTTCAGACAGAATGTTCACGAAGGAATCGGAAGCAAAGTTCTGAAACTCGTCAATGTACAAGAAAAAGTCCTGGCGCTGTTCTTCAGGGATGTTCACCCGGGACATGGCGGCCAGCTGGAGCTTGGTAATGAGCATTGCGCCCAGAAGCCGGGAGTTGTCTTCCCCAATTCTGCCTTTGGAAAGGTTAAGGATTAAAATCTTCTTTTGGTCCATGACCTCCCTCATGTCAAAAGACGACTTGACCTGCCCCACAATGTTTCGGATTAAGGGATTGGAAACAAACTGGCCAACCTTGTTTTGGATGGCAGCCGTCGCCTCCACCTCGTATCGCTGGGTGTACCTGGCGTATTCCTGCACCCAGAAGGCCTTGACCACGGGATCCTTGAGCTTTTCTATCACCTTGGCCCGGTAGTCCACGTCAACCAACATGCGGTTGATTCCCAGCAGGGTGGAACCGGGGTATTCCAGCAGGGCCAGCACGGTGTTGTTTAAAATGTATTCCATGCGCGCCGACCACACGTCAGGCCAGACCTTCTTGAACACGGACATTAACCCGGAAGCTACAAGGTGGCGGTGCTCGGGATTCACGTTCTCCATGACATTAAAGATAATAGGGTAATCCGTGTCAGCTGGGTTAAAGTAGATGACGTCTTTGACGCGTTCTTCTGGCACGAATTGCAGAAGTTCCTCCGCGGCCTCCCCGTGCGGGTCCACAAATCCCGTGCCGTTCCCTTCCTGGATGTCCTGCACCGCCATGTTCTTTAACATTTCGGTCTTCCCCATGCCGGTTTTCCCTACGGCGTAAAAATGGCGCCTGCGGTCGTCTAATTTTATGCCAAAGCGCCTTCTCGTATTCCTAAAATTGGTAATGCCAAAAAAGTTAATGTCCATGACTTTTGCTTCGCAAAAGAAATTCTAATTTCTAAACTCTAAATCCTAAACAAATCATAAGCTTCAAAATACAAATCCCAAAGCTATGCTGCTGCGCAGCAGTGAAGTTTTTGTTTGGTTTGGAATTTTGCTCATTGGGATTTGGAATTTGTTCAGAGTTTAGGATTTCTATTTCGGATTTAGGATTTACTCCGTTGGCAAACCGGAAGGAGCTTCCCCTTTCTTGGAACCCACCCTCACCACGGCAGAAGAAGCGGTGGTGATTCTGCCGGGGAAATGAAAGATGGTTGCCAGCTCCTCTATATTCAGCACAAAGGTGCCTCCGGGCTTGGGGAAGTACGGGGAAAGACGCATGGTGTAGTTCCGAAAGAGGCGGCGCTTTCTGACAAACACCCTTCTCTTGTCCAAAAACCAGGTAAAGATGGTGTATACTTTAGTTAAGGTTGGGCGCAAAGGACGAAAGTTGTTGTAGGTTGCGGTCCCAAACTGGGTGAACCAGGACATGGCCAGGGCCTTTGAGGGCCCAAAGTAGTTCTCCCTCTTTGCGATATAGATAAATCTGCTGTGGGCTCGAAAAGAGTACTTGCTAATTTTTTCTTCAATGCCAGACACGATGTCGCGCTCTCCCGGAGTCAGGCGCATTTCAGGAGGAATGATCTCCCGGTACTCTTCCTTTGGCGTCTCCGCCTGTCCCGTGGCAAGGGTTTTGCTCACTGTTCCAATGTCTTCTATGAGCTTTTTGGGCTTTGGGGCGGGAGGACGCTTCACTATTTCCGCAACAATCTCCCTTCCTTCCTCCACCATTCTGCTTTCCTGCGGATTGGTATGCAGAATGGGGGTCAAGACAAACTGAATCCAGAGGTGTTCCCCTTTTCCCAGGCGCGACAGCCCCTCCACCAAAAGGGCCATGGGGTCAATCCTCATTTCTTCTTTGTCTGTGGCGGTCGGCTCAAAGAACTTCGTATAGGTTCTAATGGGGTAGGGACTGGGACGCTCCAGCACATAGCTGGTGCCCCACAGCTCCCATTCCTTATTGGGAATGTCCTGGGGTATCTGTTTTGTGTAGTCCTTCGCCAGCTCAAGTTCTGCTGAAGGATAGTGGGCCCAAACTGCTGACTCCACCAGCTTTTGCATCCCTTCCGGGATGCGCAAGTAAAAGTGGATATCGCCTTCCGTGGAAATCATTTCCAGGGCAAGGGAGAGCTGATACTTTCCTTCCAGCCATTTCTCTCTTGGATTGGCGGGGTCGTGCATCTGCCAGAATCCAGCAAACACATCCTCCATTGCCTTGAAAGGCCGGGGGGCGTCCTCTGGCATTTTGATTTCCAGGAGAATGAAGCGCTGCTGAAGAGCAAAGGTCTCAATGCGCCAGAACAGCCAGAGGTATATGACGGGCTTTATGAGCAAGAACGGAAGAAACAGCCACCACCAGGCGGAGATGAACTGCCACGCGAGACTAAAGAAGAAAAGAACCTCCTGCATGAAAAGCATTATGTTTTCAGGGTATACGTGCCGTCCCCGTTTCTCAAAAAATACCGGCGGTCCTGGAGATTCAAGAGAATGGTGCTTTCCTTGACCCGGCGCAGCTCCAGGGTTTCTGCAATGAGTTTGGCTCTCGGCATGGTCTTGCCGTTGTCCCGCAAGATGGAGCACATGACGTCCTTCACGGTGCCCGGAGTCAACCCCCAATCAGCCAAGCCGTATGTGCCCCTCCCGATGAGCACAAATCTCGGGTCCTTAATCAGTTCGTTGTGCACGGTCTGGGGGAGCACGGTTTTATTCTTCTGCAAGACAAGGTTTTCCTGCATCCTTGCAATCAAAGAGGCCACCTCGGTGAAATGCAGGGGCTGGCCCGATTGCCGCAACACCAGATACGCTTTGTCCCGCATGCCGCGGGGGTTCACTTCGGGCCAAGTTCTCAACCCCCAGCGGCCCTCGGGACTTCTTTCAATCAGCTTTGAAACCTCAAGGTAAGGCAGCACTCTCTTGCCGTACAGCAACTCAAGCTTTTCTTGCTCCGCGGGACTCTTTTTCTTTTGAAAGAATCCAAGGAGACGTTCGTGCAAGGGCCGAGCATTTTTCACCATGTCCTTTTCCAAGGTCCAAAAGGGATAAAATTCCTGGGTTTCCCGCTGGTGGTAGAATTGCTCCCCTAAAGTCAAGAGAAACAGGGCGTGGGGCGCTGCTTCTTGCGCCTCTAGAAGCTGGAGCAGCAGATCTTCTCGCTTCATAGATTCTGCCCTTCTCAAGGTTTCAGCTATCCTCTCAAAAGCCGCTGCGGCGCGTGCTTGGTTCTTTGCCTCCCGTATGTTTTCTCGCGCCAGACGCAGTCCTTCTTGCACGATTTGCCTTACCCGCTCCCTGGTTATGCCCTGCTGTCTCCCCACGGCCTCCAGGGTCTGGGGGGCGCCCGAGTCCAAACCAAAACGCCCCGCAAGCACGTCCCTCACTCGCGGCGAGAGCTGTTCTATCAGTTCATAACTGACTTTTTCAAACGATACCTTTACCATGTTCTCATTATCCTATGGAACCATAGTTCAAAAGATTTGTCAAAGGGGAAACAACTCTTTTCTCCATACCAGCAAGAGAGAAGGAGCAAAAAACAAGGAGGAAAAGGTTCCCGCTATGATTCCAAGCATAAGCATGAGAGCAAAATCCTTGAGGGTGGTTCCTCCAAAAAAGTAAATGGAAAAAAGCACCGCCAGCGTGGTCAAGGAAGTGCCCAAAGAACGAAACCAGGTCTGCTGCACGGAGCGCTTGACGACGTCGCGAAAGTCAAAGCCAGCGCGCGTAAAGATATTCTCCCTGATCCTGTCAAACACCACGACCTTGTCATTAATGGAATATCCTATAACCGTGAGTAGGGCCACAACCACAGGAATGGTGACCTGCAGACCGGCATACTCCCCCAGAAAAGCAAATACTCCAAGAGGCAAGAGCATATCATGCACGGAAGCTGCCAGGGCCGCTGAGGACCAGTGCCAAGGGCGAATACGCTCTGCTGTTCTGCGAAAAGCAAAGGCAATGTACAAGACCACCACGGCTATGGCAAGCACCACCAAAAGCAGAGTTTTCTCTCGCAGCTCCTTTCCAATGACCGGGCCGATGGATTCAAACCTCAATTCCTGCGCCTCCTCTCCAAGTAAAGAAAGGAGTTGTTGGTGAACATCTTCTGGAATGTTTCGCGTTCGCAGCAGAACCCCGCGTTCTCCCATGTGCTGCACCGACAAAGAACCCGAGTCAATATCTTTGAGCGTTTCCTGGATTTCCTCTGTGCTGGGCCGTTCTCTTGCATACTCTGCCTCAAGCAAACTTCCTCCGGTAAAGTCAATCCCCAGATTTAAACCAAAGAACCCAAGCGCAAAGGCGCTTGCCCCCATGGCCAGAAAGGAGAGAACAAACAATGCACGCTGCGCTTTGGAGAACATCATATTAGCGCCACAGCCATACTATTCTTGTAATTGTGCTATCTGCAAATAACTTCAGGAGGTTCTTGGTCACGAAAATGGCGGAAAACATACTCATCAACACCCCCAGGGACAAGGTTACGGCAAATCCTTTCACAAAAGAGGTTCCAAACCAAAACAGGACTAGTGCCACAGCTAGAGTGGTGATGTTGCCGTCCCGAATGGAAGGCCATGCCCGAGAGAAACCATCTTTTAAGGCAAGGGAAAAACTTTTCCCGGATTGAAATTCTTCTCTCATGCGGGCAAAAATCAGGATGTTTGCGTCCACGGCCATGCCCAAAGACAAAATGGCTCCAGCAATACCAGCCAAAGTCAAGGTAATGGGAATAAGTTTAAACAGGGAGAGCAGAACAAAGACATACAGAACCAGGGCAATGACAGCAACCATGCCTGGGATACGATACGCCGCAATCATAAATCCAGCTACCAGAACAAAACCAAGCAATCCAGCAGTCAGACTCTTCTGGAGGGACTCTGTTCCCAGGGCAGCTCCCACGCTCTGCTGGGAAAGCAGAGAGATGGGAACGGGCAGGGCACCTGCATTCAGCTCCCGGACAACCTCCTGGACTTCTTGCGCGGTGAACTGACCTGTGATCTGGGCCCGCCCTCCGGAAATCTCTCCCTGCACAATGGGGGCCTGCAGCAAGACGCCATCCAGAAAGATTGCCAGGGGCAGACCCACGTTTTTCCGGGTCAGCTCCTCAAACAGTAAAGCCCCCTCCTCGTTAAACTGCAAAGTAATGAGGGGCTCTTGCGTCACCTGTTCCAAACCGATATCCGCCCGGGAAAGAAACCTTCCGGTCAGAGGGGTGGCCAAAAAAGGATCTTCCAGCTCCCCTTCCCTAGTTTCCAGCACCTGCTGGTTCTGCTGCAGGATTTCCTCGTAGTTTTCCTTATACTCTTTGAACTCCAGGTAGGGCGTTTGCCCGATGAGCTGGATTGCCTGGCCGGGGTCTTCAATGCCGGCTAGTTCCACAATCAATCTCCTGTCCTTTCCTTCCCCCTGGAGCTGGACAGAGGGCTCGGATATCCCAAAAAAGTTCACCCTGCGTTCAATAACGTCCCTTAGCCCCTGCATGGCGCTATCCCGGTCCACAGGAAGGATATTCTCTAGGTCAGCCCGGTACAGCAAGTGCAGCCCCCCCTGCAAATCAAGCCCCAGCCGGAAAGGACGACTGGGGATGCCGGGCAGGGAAAGATACTGCGGAAATACAAAAGAAGCTGTGGCAGCTCCCAAAAAAAACACAAAGAAAAGTATCAGAAACGCCGTTCTCTTTGGTGTCATAACCCTCTCATAATATCATTCCTCGTTCCTAGAGTCCAGCCAGGAGCGCGGCAACAATCCCCACCAGAAAGATTCCGTCAAACACCCCTGCCCCTCCAATGGAGAGCATGCCAACCCCACCCTTCATAACTTGAGGCAAACGCAAAAGGTCAGCTCCAATCAAAACCCCCAGAGTCCCCGCCACAAATGCAACGAGGGCCGGCTCCTGCGGAGCCAATACTACAGCAAACAGCACTGCAAAAAGGGGTGGAAGAAAAACTGGAACGGCAACTCCTCTATTGGGAATGATTCGAGATAGTTTCCATACAATCAACGTCATGAGAAGAATTGCAATAAGGGTCTCTTGCAATGGAACGCGAAACAGCAAAAATCCGGCGATTGCCAGGGGAATGGCGCCTCCCCCAACATTCAAAGAAAGTCCTTGTACAGTAAGGCGCTTGCGCGAAAACAACCCAAAAAAATGGGACTCGGTAACCTCCACCAGCTTCCTCTTGCTTAAGGGGATACTCACGAAAGACCCGAGGACCATAAGCACCAGTACAATCACAACCGTTTCCGGGGCAAATCCAAGATTCTCAAATCCAGTCCGCAGAACTTTCCAGAACCCAAAGAAAAGCAAAGCGGGTACCGCCAGAATGCCAAGGATAATGAGAAGAAAAGGCGCAAGCATAAAACTTAGGTGGATTCCAGAATCTAGCGCACCACCATGGTAGCATGAAAAAACATTGAATAACAAGCGTCGATGGGCTGCTAAAAATAAGATTGTGGAATATTACAAAAGTGGACGATCGTCCACTTTTGTAATATGTGAGATTAAATGCTATAAGGAATCAACCTCCTTGAGCGTGTGGTCCCTGATGATGTTTTTATCCTGAAAGAGAAACACACCCTTGAACTTTTTCCCCTGTAGAAACAACGGAAACCAGTGTTTGTCATCTGGCCACATGTCCTCAAAGGGAATATCCTTTTGTGAAAACCACTGCGGCTTCATTTCTTCGGTTTCCGCGGGTTCCCCTGCAAAAGAAGAAGTATGGAACACATGAACCTCAAGATACTCTGGTTTCCCTTGGAAATGAAACTCAAGGAGCGCCCTCTTCTCAAAAGAAAGAGGGGTAATCCCTGCCTCTTCCTTTAATTCTCGGAACATTGCTTCCTCAATGCTTTCCTGCTCCTGCACCTTACCGCCAAAGCCGTTCCATCTGTCCTTGCCAAATCCCCTCTTTTTCATTCCCAAGAGCACCTTGCCTTCTTGATGAACAATACAGAGAGTAAAAATCTTCTTCTTTTGCGCCATGGCGAGTCGCCGCTTCTTACAATTTACAAGATGCCGCGCTCATTTCTGGGAACGGCGTCTGTTAATGTTTATGGGCGATGTGGTGATTTTTCACTCGATACTGAAGCCAAAATGTCTGCACAATCATTTTTGCGACACTTTCAATGCTTGTAATGCCCAAAGATATTTTTATATCTCCAGAAATGATGTACGCCGCAAGAAAAGTAATAATAATTGCGATAATTCTCCACTCTACCGCGAAATAGAAGTGGCCAAAGAATTCTCTAAGTTTCGGATGCATATTCATCTTCATGATTATCTCCCGTGGCACCTTTTATATTTCTTTCCTGACCCGCAGGGGCAGGGGTCGTTTCTCCCGACTCCCTTGTACTGCTGATTCTGCTGGACCGGCTGGGGCGAGGGCTGCTGCCGATGAACCGCAGAAACACTAAGCAGGGCGCTGGCAATCGTTGCCTCCATATTCTCCATAAAGGACTGAAAAAGCTTTCTCCCTTCGTTCTTGTATTCTATCAAAGGGTCTTGCTGGCCATACGCTCTCAGTCGAACGGAATCGCGGAGCTGCTCCATGTTTTCCAAGTGGTCCATCCACAGAGAATCCAGCACGCGCAAAGCGACAATCTTCTCTGCCTGGCGCATGTTTTCTTGCCCCAGTTCCTGTTCTTTTTTTTCATACTCCTCTCTGCTTTTGCCTGCCTTCTCAAGAATTCCAAGAATGTGTTCTCCCAGGTTGCCTTGCTTTGCCATTTCCAGAATCTCCTTTCTCTTGCGGTACACGGTTTCCCGGTGCTTGTTGAGCACATCATCATACTCCAACAGGTGTTTTCTGGCGTCAAAGTTAAACCCCTCAATTTTTGACTGGGCAGATTCTATGGCGCCAGAAATCATCTTGGATTCAATCGCCTCCTCTTTTGGCAAATGAAATTGCTGCATTAATTTTTGAATGCGCTCCCCGCCGAAGATACGGATTAAATCGTCTTGCAAAGAAACAAAGAACTGGGTGGAGCCAGGGTCTCCTTGCCTTCCCGACCTTCCTCTCAACTGGTTGTCAATCCTCCGCGCCTCGTGGCGTTCTGTTCCGATGACGTGCAGACCGCCAAGGGCTTTCACCTCCTCTGCCTCCTTGTCATCTGGAGGATTTCCTCCCAGGATGATATCCACTCCCCTTCCTGCCATGTTGGTTGCAATGGTTACGGCCCCCTTTTTTCCTGCTTGTGCAATGACAGCTGCCTCCCTTTCGTGGTTTTTTGCATTCAGCATCTCGTGAGAAACCCCTTGTCTTTCCAGCAACTTGCCCAGGTATTCATTCTTCTGTATGGAAACAGTTCCCACAAGCACGGGCTGTCCTTTTTCGTGCAATGTCTTGATTTCCTCCACAATGGCCTGAAACTTCATTTCTTCTGACTGATACACCCTATCTTGCATATCCTGTCTGACCATGGGCTTGTTGGTTGGAACTGGGACCACCTCAAGATTGTACACCTTGGAGAACTCTTCAGCCGAAGTTAAGGCGGTTCCGGTCATGCCAGCCAGCTTCTTGTACATACGAAAGTAGTTCTGGAAGGTAATGGAGGCGAGGGTCAGGGACTCGGGTTGCACCTGCACTCCCTCTTTTGCCTCCAGGGCCTGGTGAAGCCCGCCAGAATACCTTCTTCCGGGGAGCAATCTTCCGGTAAACTCGTCCACAATGACAACCTGCCTGTCTCTTACCACGTAGTCCCGGTCCCGCTCAAAGACAACTTCTGCCTTCAGGGCCTGCTCTAAATGATGCAAGAATTTAATGCCGCGCTCCTGGTAAATGTCCTTTACTCCCATTAACCCCTCCACCTTATTAATGCCCTGTTCCGTCAGGGTCACGGCCCTCAACTTCTCATCCAATTCATAGTCCTCCCCCTTTTTGAGCTGGGGAATGAGTTTTGCGAACTCTCTGTACCAAGAAGAGCTTTCCTGGTCTGGGGCGGAAATAATCAAAGGGGTTCTTGCCTCGTCAATGAGAACCGAGTCCACCTCGTCTATGATGGCGTAGTGGTGCCCCCGCTGCACCTGCATTTCCAGGGATTGCGCCATGTTGTCTCGCAAATAGTCAAAACCAAACTCATTGTTGGTGCCGTAGGTAATGTCTGTCGCATATGCCTCGCGTCGCGTACAAGGACGTAGATATGATTCTTCAACTTGAAACGACCCGAGAGTATCTCGTTTTTCGTCACGCTCGGTATTACGCACATCTGACATTTGACCTTTGACATTTGACACTTTGCTTCTGTCAATTGTCAATTGTGAATTGTCAATTGTCGCACCGTAGGTGGGGTCGTATATATAGGAAGATTGGTGGGTAATGCAGGCGACAGAAAGACCCAAGGCATGGTAAATTTGGCCCATCCACACCGTATCTCGTTTTGCCAAGTAATCGTTCACCGTAATCACGTGCACCCCTTTGTCTTTTAAAGCATTGAGATACGCAGGGAGCGTGGCGGCCAGAGTTTTTCCTTCACCCGTTTTCATCTCTGCTATCTTGCCCTCATGCAAAACCATGCCTCCCATGAGCTGCGCGTCAAAGTGGCGTTGGCCCAAGGTCCGCCTGGCGGTCTCCCTCACCAATGCAAAAGCCCTGGGAAGGATATCTTCCAGGGAAGAACCGTTGGAAACCCGCTCTCGCAATGCCTGGGATTCTTCTTGAATCCTTACAGGCAACAGTCCCTCGAGCTTTGACTCCTGCGCATTAATGCCTTCCACCAAGGGCTGGAGCTTGCGGACCAGCGAGGATGAATCCCCGCCCAAAATCCGTTGCAGGATATTTGCCATAGTCCTCCTATTATGGCAGGAGAATCTCGTTATTTCAACTCCTGTTTGAGGTATAGCGGAAGAACCGAGGAGGCCTGGTGGATTTCAGGAGACCAATACTTTAGTCTCATTTTTGATGCCTTGTAGCGTTTTGCAAGGGTTCCCAGCGTCACCTTGGAAAAATTATAGTCAGAGGCCAAGGTAAAGATATACTCTCCTGCATAGTAGGAGGGCACGACCGCCTTTCTCACCTGAACATGGGAGAATACCTTCTGGAGGCGCTTTGAAATAGTAGAAACGAGTTTTGGTTGGGTGATGAAAGAACCTGACTGGACAGAAACAATTCCGTTGCTCCGCAATGCCTGTTTTATGTTTTTATAGAACGGGAGCGAGATGAGGTCTTTTGAGGGACCGTTGGGATCGGAAAGGTCAAGAATAATCACGTCAAACTCACTTTTATGCTTTTTGATAAACTTTTTTCCATCTTCGATAACAAGCTTCGTCCGCTTATCAGAGAATGCGTTTTTTGAGAGAAAAGGAAGATACTTTCTTGAAAGTTTGACCACCTTGCCGTCAATCTCAACAACTACCGCCTTTTTAACCGAGCGGTGCTTGAGAACTTCTCGTAAAGCCCCTCCATCTCCTCCGCCTATGATAAGCACATTTCCAAGAGAGGGATGAAGAAAGAGGGGTGCTTGGCAGAGCATCTCGTGGTAGATAAACTCATCTTGCTCTGCCGTCTGCAAGACCCCGTCAAGAAAGAGTGTTCTCCCAAAGAACATGAGGTTATACACCTCAACTCTCTGGAATGCAGATTTGCCTTCATAGAGTTTCTTTCGCACTTGGTACCCAATCTGTATACCCGTGATATCGTAGGGGACTTCTTGTGCAACCTCAAAAATATATTGTTTCCCCTTTCGCATAGTCCAGTGAGAATTACCGATAGACGAGTTTTTGTATTACCCGTTTTGTGCCAAAGTATTTTTTTGCAAACGCGGCGGCTTTTTTCTCGTCATACTCTTTACAAGAAAAGACATCAAGATATACCCGGTTCCATAATTCAGAAAAATGCCCCGTAATAGAGCTTGTTTCAATGAGCTGTGCCAAAGAGTACCCTGCGGTAAAGTCCTTACCAAGTCCAAAACGCGCAACAAAGGGTTTGCCATACGGTTTCATGCCAATAACCCCACACATCTGTTTTGTGAAGGCAACAATCTTTTGTTTTGAGCGAAGCGTTTCAGGATTGCAATCAATCAATGTTAAAAGAAGTTCTTTCCCGTAGAGCTTCTTTGTGCCAATTTTCCTTTTCATGCTTTTATTGTTTTCCCCGCTTCATTTCTGTTGCCGCTACCCGCTTTGGCTGCAAAGAATCTTTAAAATAGTTGAGGGCGTCCTTGGGGCGAGCTTCCTTCCCGCAGGTAAAAATGTCTATTGCAATGTAGTTAATCTCGGGCCACGTGTGCAGGGCAATGTGCGACTCTGCCAACAAAACAACCCCCGTGATGCCTTGAGGAGCAAACTTATGAATAGAAGTCCTCAATACCTTGCTTTGTGCGGCTTTTGCGGCTCCCAGCAAGAGCTGATGTAATTCTTGCTCGTCTTCAACGATTCTCCCATTCCAAAAGTCGGCTAGAATATGCTTTCCAGCGTATGTGAACTTCGGAACTATTGCATTGATGGGATTGGTCCATAAAGGAGCCCTCTTTATTTGTTGCATTGCGTATATGCACCCAATCGCTTACCCGGCACATTTACCGGGCCTCTGCAAAAGACGTATCCTTTGGAGAGTGCCCTTTGACAAGGGCGATCTTGCCTGCCCTAGATACAGGAAAGAAAAAAGAGAAAAAGCGATTGAAGATTATATTTTTCCTGCCTTGCCTTTGGAGTATACAAAAATAATCCCGCCCCGTCAAGCGAGGCGGGAAATGTGAAAAACTGCGAATAAGATAAAAAAATCGCTGGTATCTACGATACCAGCTCAATTTCTTGTTCCAATGCGACAGAAAACTTCTTTTTGATTTCTTTTTTCACCTTTTCTATCAATCGCATGACATCTTTTGCGCGGGCTGCACCCAAGTTCACCACGTAGTTCGGGTGTTTCTCTGAAACCTGCGCCATTCCAATGCGCAATCCTTTTAGTCCGGCTTCAGAAATCAGATAGGCGGTCGGCACAATGGGAAACGGGTCTGTTTTCACGACATCTTTGAGTTTTTCCCGCAGCTCTTTCGAAAATTTCCTGAAGTCGCAGTTTATAAATACGCTTCCCGCGTTCGGGTATTCCAAAGGATGCTTCTCTTTTCGGTACGCAATGTGCTCTTTTGCTTCCCTTTGAATCTTTTTTTTGTTTCCTTTCTGCAGCTGAAAGGTTGCAGACAGCACAATCCAATTCTTCTTTTTGAAAAAAGAATCACGGTAAGAAAACATGCATTGCTTTTTTGACAACGTTTTCACATTCCCCTTCTCGTCAAGGGCAGCGACGGAAATGACGCTGTCCTTGATTTCTCCTCCAAAGGCCCCTGCGTTCCCCCGCACCGCTCCTCCGACAGAACCCGGCAACCCTCCTGCCCACTCAAGTCCAGCTAACCCTTTCTTGCCGATTTCCCGCACCAGAGTTTCCATGGAAACGCCGGCTTCAGCATACAATCTTGTAGCTTGTAGCTTGTAGCTTGTAGCTTGTATTTTTATAACCAATCCGGGAAATCCCTTGTCTGAAATAAGCACGTTGCTTCCCCCGGCCAAAACAAAAAACGGCATCTTGCATTTTTTGGCGACCGATACCGCCTCAATAATATCTTTTATGTTTTTTGCAATAAAAAAGTAGCGGGCTGCCCCGCCAATATTAAAGGTGGTGTGAGGGGCCAGAGAAACATTTGTTTTGACCCCTGGTAATAAATTATGAATATCACTATTCATAAAATTTCAAGCGGAAATTTTTGAAATCATCTTGTGGTGTCTACCTGCCGCAGGCAGAGAAAAATATTAAAAACCGAAGGTTGTTAAAATTGGGGGTCGGGATGATTTCCATGGGGATAGGTCCAAGATTCCTTGGGCACATCCCCATGAACCGAGGGCGCTGGACTCCATTGGTAAGACTTTGTGAGCGCTGCCCCCGGTCCGCCTTTATTGTATCAAGTATTCGCTTTTTTGCAATCCATACCCCCAAGAAAGATTTCGCGCCTAAAACGTTTTAATGCGGCGATAGCTTTCTTAATACGTTTCTTTAAAGAAGATGAAAAAAACTGCGCACATTAGAATCATCTCCTATGTCAAGGGCCACAACCAAACGACACTCTTTAACAGAAAGACCAAAAAACTCTTTCAGGATTTTCACCTCTGCTTGGCATGGAAAAGCATGCGCCCACACGCTTTTCTGAAGCTGATAGAATCCCAACTGTTTTAATTTTCCCCGGAGCGCTTCGCGATAAATTCTTTTTGACTCCTGAATATCAAAAATCAAAAGTCGCCACCTCTTATCCCATTTTCTTGGAGTTGCGATCTTGAGCTTGTCAATCTGGAACCTCCCCGCGTATTTCCTTCCTTCTTCGGTAAGAGAAATGTATATTTGATGATCCCTTTCTGCAATCTTAATGAGGCCTCGTTTCCGCAATTGATAAAAGGTGTCGTACACTCTTTTCCGTGGATATTTTTTGTATCGCTCAAATCCATTTATCACATTGATGATAAAATAGGGAGAACTTGCCGCAATAACAAAGAAGCCGGCTGTCAGCAGCCCATAAAAAAGGTCTTTTGCAATCTCTGATTTCGGTTTTCGCAAATAATATTTATACTCATCCATAAAACACGCCAGCACCTGGTATAACCCAGTATCAGTATCCAGTATAACGTATTAAGAAGGCGACCGCAATGTTAAAACGTATAGAAAAACGCAAAACATGAAAACATAAAAGTACGCCGGGTCTAAAAAGCGAAAATTATCGCCCAAGGGGCGAAAACTCAACTGCTTGAGTTTCGGCGGGGTCAGGCACAACTACTTGGCCTGACTGGCATTCTAGTAATTCGTCCCCGAATTGTGTGAAAAAATGCCCAGGGCTACCTTGATTACGTCATGTCCCGCGTAGCGGGACGGCATAAAAAAGTTTCCCCGGGGTCGCCGAAGATGACTACCTTTCTAAAAAGTAACAAGCCCCGCTCGAGGGGGGCTTGGTACCGTCTTACTTGGAGCTCCGCCTGAGGCGGATTCGCTCACGCCTTCATCATATCTTATCCCTCCTGTTTTGTCAATCCCATGTGCTGGTCCATAACATATGATACACCCAGAACCTTCAAAACATCATGAAAGGAAGATACGCTGGGAGCC
>Ga0154962_120_pt1 | contig 23502 bp, 21 predicted proteins | sample RifCSPhighO2_01_FD_105930 | JGI IMG/M metagenome (GOLD analysis project Ga0154962, IMG submission 105930) | Candidatus Wildermuthbacteria bacterium RIFCSPHIGHO2_01_FULL_49_22b
TACCTGGCAAAACTCCAAATGAGCGTTCTGCCGACAAGAGATGTCATCATATTACAAACCTAACGGGGTGTATCACATGTATCTGAACCTAGACATCCCAACCTTAATCGGATTAAGTTATCCACAACTAATTAAGAAGCCAAAAGGGAGTTAAGTTTTGCCCGTGTGGCAGGACCCACATACCCCGTCCCCTTCTCTAGACCCAGCGGCAAAAGAATCTCGGCAGCGTACTTTTCTTGGAAACGCACCACCGCCTCCCTGGTCAAAACCAGGAAGTTCCCCGTTATGAGGCCTTCAGGATACACCAAAGGCCCCTGCCCTTTCAGCACCTGCTGGAGGCAGGAAACTGCGGGGTCTTGGGTCATGCCGAAAAAGAGATTGCGGGAAAACTCCACGCAAGACAGCTCTCCTCTGGCTGTCGCCAACTGTGCTTGCAGGAACGCAACCTGCCGCTGCAGATCCTCAATGAGTTTTTGAAGCTGGGCGATTTCTGCAGGGGTTTCCTCGCTTCCTCCGTTCTGCAGGGTCACAGCCGTCCAGGAAAAGAAGAACATGGCTTCTGGGGTGACGTTCTGGGGGTTTCCATATACAACGGGAAGAATGATGAAGGCGGAATACGCGTCTCCAAATCCAGGGACCTCAACCGTTCCTTTCTGCTGGCTGTTCAAAGAAAGAAAACCGAGTTTATAGTCCCCCGCGGCTTTCTGGAGCAGATAGGGCACTGCAAAGGAAACCGCAGGATTGCCCTCAAAGGTCAGGCGCAAGAGTCCTTTGCTTCCGCTAATCTTGTTCCAGTTTCCTGCCCATGCCTTTGTCTGATTCGTGACCCGCAGCTCGCTGTCCCCAAAGGGAGAAAGAAAGCTGGTAAAGGCAAGCACCCTGATTTCTTTGAGGTTTGCGTCTTTGTAGCAGTAGGCCTCCCCCAAAGAGCAGTCGTTTGCGAACACGGCAACGGTCCAATCTGTGAACACATCCTGAAAGGTCTTTTTTGCTCCCGCGCTCTGCAATGCCTTGTTTATCCCCTCAATACCGATAAAAGAGGAAGAAAAAAACGAGCGAAGGAATTCCGTGCCATACTGTTCTGAAAGGTAATGGAAAAACATGCTTGCCACGCCGTAGTCAGCTTCCCTGTCCCTCCATTCCACCAGGGGGTCCCGGGGATCTCGGGCAAAATTCTGCACGCGTTTTTGCAGATAGCTACCTTCAAATTCCTTTTCCAGGCCTGCCAGCGTGGGGCCGAGCTCCGCTAGCCCCTCCTGAACCCAGATCTGTTCTTCTATCCCCTGCATCCGGGTCTTTTGGTTGAACTGGATAAGGTGCATGAACTCGTGGGCAAAAAGGCTGTCAATATGCGGGCTCTCTGTCTTGCTGGCCGCAAAGTAAAACATCTCCCGCTCGTTGGACTCTGGCACGGCAAGCTTGCTGTAGCCGTCTGCGGTGCGAACGTACCCTCCCGCTGTCGTGTCCATGCGATGCACCAGCACGGTGATATGCGTGTCTCCGTCTATGCCGGGAAGGTTTTCTGTCCCAAACAGTTTTGTGAGCTTTGGGTAGGTCGTTTCTTCAAAGATCTCGGCGGCGGCGCTCAAAACGCTCAAGGCATTGTTGCGCTCTTGCAGAGAAAGCTTCTCCCACCACGTATCTTCTATATAAAAGTAGAGCTTGGACGTAATTTTCTGCAGGGTAGCAGAAACCTGGGAACGGCCTTCTTGGTCAAAGGCCTTGTCCACAAAAAAGGTTTCTGTCTGTCCCAAGGAATCAGCAACAGCGCTTGCCGGAACAGCAAGAGCTGCAAGTAAGAATGCAAAAAGAAAAACAAAACGCGCCATATTTCCCTATATTACCAAATACCTGCAGCAAAGTACAAACTTCACCTGCTCATGAGATGAAGCCGCGCTCTTGAAGATAGGCAACGAGCTTCTCGGCGTTTTCTTTCTCGTGGCGGCCGCTTGTATCTAGAACAATCTCCGGGTTCTCTGGGGCCTCATACGGGTCAGAAATGCCTGTAAATTCTTTAATCTCCCCGGCCCTCGCCTTCTTGTACAGACCCTGTTGGTCTCTTGCTTCGCACACCTCCAATGGAGCTGAACAATACACTTCAATGAAGTTCTCTACGGATTTCCGGACCTCCTCTCGTTCCTTTCGATAGGGAGAGATAAAAGAGGTTATCACTCCTACCCCGTTGCGGCTCAGCAATCTGGATACAAATCCGACCCTTCGGATGTTCTCGTCCCGGTCCTCTTTGGAAAATCCAAGGTCTCTACTTAAGTATTCCCTGATTGCGTCTCCATCCAGGCGCTCTATCTTGTAGCCGCGCTTCTGAAGCTCCTCTGCCACCAAATCCGCAATGGTGGTTTTCCCTGCCGCATACAGTCCGGTCAGCCACAGCACAAATCCTTTTTGGTTAAGATTACCAGGTTGCTTGTCTGTGGCATCTACCAGCACGTTATAACTCTGAGTGAGCAGATTGTACACCTCGGGGCGCAACAGCCATGAAGGGGGCTGCTCTTTTTGCGCAATGTATGCCCGCAGGCGGGTCCCGGAAAAGGATACTCGGTCCTGTTCCGGAGCTTCATTCGAAAAACAATGAATCTGCAGAGAAGGACGCCATACCACCTCCGGGAACTTGAGAATTTCCACCCCGATCTCTTCTCTGCTGAACTGTTCAAAGATCTCCTGGGCAGCAAAAGGAGGATAATAGTTCCCTACCCCGGCATGGTCCCTCCCTACGATAAAGTGGGTGCACCCGAAGTTCTTTCTGACCAAGGCATGGAACACAGCTTCCCTGGGTCCGGCATACCGCATTTTCAAAGGAAGAATACCCAAAAGGGTGCGCTCGCGCGGGTAGTACTTCTGGATTAAAATCTCGTAGGCCCCCAGGATGTACTCATCTTTGAAATCGGCGAGCTTCTTTTCTCCGATGACTGGCTGTACAAACAGGCCGTCTGCGTACTCTAAAGCCGTCTTCTGCAAGAACTCGTGACCAAGATGAGGAACGTTTCTGGTCTGAAAGGCCACAACGCTTTTCCAGCCCCGTTCCTGGAACATGGCTCTGGTTTCCTCTGGCGTGAAGTTGTGCTCGGGGAAATAGTCGCGGGAGTTGTCCAACAGCAGCACTTCTCCCCCGAGAAGATACGGCCCCATTGCGTACGCCGACTCTACTCCCGGATGTTTTTGGTCTAGGGTCCCAAATACGTTCTGGGCAAAGAACTCTTTGTCGTAAGAATACGCTTCCCCGTTGCGCAGAAGGGCGATGGGATTGCCCGCTTCATCTTTTAAGAGAATTTCTGTTTGTCCTTCAACAAGCTCTGCTTCCTCTTTCGTGAGGTCCAGCACAATGGGTATGGACCATACCAGACCGTTTGTGAGGCGCATTTCCCCCACAACGCTTTCAAAGTCCTCTTTCTTCAGGAATCCTTTCAGGGGAGAATACAGTCCCCGTGCAATGCTTTTCACATCCTTTACCTGCTCTCGGTCAAGGATGAGCGAGGGAAGCTGGGAAGCTCTCAAAAGAACCTCCTCATGCTCCTGGAATGAAGCTATGCTATGTACCAATGTCCCGCCGTGCGGAATGCTCAAACTATGCATAATTCTCATCATGAAAAGGCGTATAGGATGGAACAAGTTCTGCGAGCAGGAGCCGCAGCTCCTTTTGGTTCCCCTGCCCGCACGCCTTCTTTAACTTTTCCAGTCCCTCCATAATCTGCTGTTCTTGGACAAGGGGAAGCTTGGCAACAAACACCTTTGGGTGCGGGGTTTCCACAATCCCCTCCTCTGCTGTCAAGAGCTCCTCAAAGAGCTTCTCGCCCGGGCGCATGCCAGAGAAAACCACAGGAATATCCTTGTCTGGCTCCAACCCGGAAAGCCGAATCATCTCGTGGGCAAGGTCAAGAATCTTCACGGGTTTCCCCATGTCAAGGACAAACACCTCTCCTCCTTGCCCAATGGCCGAGGCCTGCATAACCAGCAAACAGGCCTCCGCGGTAAGCATGAAATAACGCTGCATGTCAGGATGCGTAACCTCAACGGGGCCTCCCCTTTTCAACTGGGAGCGGAACAAGGGGATAACGCTCCCTCTGCTGTCTAATACATTGCCAAAGCGCACAGCCACGAACCTAGTGTTCCCTTTTTTGTTGAACAGCTGGCACACCATTTCCCCGAAGCGCTTTGAAGCCCCCATGACCGAAGTGGGATTCACTACCTTGTCCGTACTCACATACACAAAAATTTCGGTCCCGGTCTTCATGGCGGCCTTTGCCACCACTCCCGTGCCCAACACGTTCGTGCGCACGGCTTCTTCAGGATACTGCTCCATTAAGGGGACGTGCTTGTAGGCGGCCGCATGAAAGACCACTTCGGGCCTCAACTCCTCAAAGACCTGCTCCATACGCTCTCCATTGCGAATGTCAGCCACCATGACAACAAGCTCTGTTGCGACCCCTCGGCGTCTCAATTCATCGCCCATCATGAAAAGACCGCTCTCATCTTGGTCAACAAGAACAAGGGAAGAAGGGACGAATTTTAGGGCCTGCCTAGCGAGTTCTGAACCAATGGACCCTGCGGCCCCGGTGATGAGGACTTTTTTGCCGGTAAGGAATCGCTCAATGACGTCTGAATCCAAAAACAGGGGCTCTCTTCCTAGAAGGTCTTTTACCTCCACCTCGCGAAGCTGCTGCAAAGAAACCTCTCCGTGTATTAGTTCAGCGAGCGGCGGAACAATTTTCATCTTCAAAATCCCGGCTTTCCTTCCCGCCTCCACAGCACGCTTAATGGATTCAGAACCCGCGGAGGGAAGCGCAATGACAATGTGCGTCACTTTGTGCTCGGCAGCCAAAGAGGGGATTTCTTCAATGGCGCCCAGAACCCGAACGCCGTGAATGGAAGTCCCACGTTTTGCGGCGTCATCATCAACAAAGCCGACGGGAACATATTCCCCGGACGCCAGTACGCTCCGGAGCAGTTCTGCGCCCGCATCTCCCGCGCCCACGATAAGCATGCGTTCTCCGTTATAATTCCCAAAGTTTTGGACATACGCTCCCCATATGCGCTTGCCCAAGCGAATGCCGCTAGTAAAGAAAAAGATGAGGACATAGCTCATCAAAAACACGGAGCGCGGAAGCCCGGAGAATGGGACAATGCCAGGAAACATCAAAAACAAAACGCCCACGACAACCGCGCTTGCCATGACCGCCTTTCCCAAAGAAAGAATGTCTGTGATGCCCACGTGCCCCCAGGAAAAAGAGTAAAGGCGAAGCAACCAAAAAGAAACTAGGGTTGTCAAAAGAATCAAGGCAAGGACTCCCTGAAGTCCCCCTTGAAGGTAAAAACTTGGAATGGAACCGTCAAAGCGCAGCAAAAACGCCAGCACCACAGCCAGCGCAATCGCCAAGGCGTCAGCTCCCAAAATCCATATGTTCGGCAGGCGCCGTTCGCAAAAGAAACCCATATCAATGCCTTCCTACCTTATGACAGAACTCGGCTTTTGTCTATGCGGCTGTTTGACATCTACAAAAAAGAAGGTATAATTCACCCACGGCACATTCACAACTATTGGCAACACAGAAAGGAGGATGAGGCTTGATTCCTCAAACTTTTCAAGACGAGGTTGACAAATACTCTGTACTCATAGTGGAGGGACGCGGGAGTGCGGAACGGCAAGAAGACGCGGTGCTCGCATTTCCACCTGTCTTTGGGGTGCTGGATGGAGTGTCCAACGTCTATACGCCAGACATAGGACCCGCCCTTATTGACGGACGCTCCACAGGCCAGGTCCCGCGAGACGTTGCGCTTAAGCTTCTCCCCAAACTTATCAACCAAGGAAAGCATTCCCTAAAAGAGCTTTTCTTGGCGGTGAACACGGGGATTGCTCGGCGCTTCGCTCAAGCTGGCCTTTGCACCAAGCACCCAGACGAAATCGGAGGGGCATGCTTTGCCGTAGCATCCATAGGCCCAAAAACGGTAGAGATCCTCCAGGGAGCAGACAGCTTTGCTCTTTGGAAGCTCAAAGATGGAACAAGCGGGGCAACGCCAAACCAGTTGTATCAGGCGGATTGGGTTGAAGACCAGATCGTCGCGTGGTTGCTCAAACAGCACAATGGCAACCGCTCCAAGATGTGGAAGACCTATAGCCCAAACTTCTTCGCCCCGCGAGTCAGGAAGTTCGCAAACGGGCCCGGCGGGTACGCTCTCTTGAATGGGAGTCCCGAAGTGGCAAAGTATTGGAACTCTTTCTCCCTCCCCCGGAGAAACCTTCAGACCCTGCTTCTGTTCACGGACGGCCTTGTGCCGCGAGAACAAACGGCAAGCCCGGAGCTTCTCGTTTCCTGGACACTCGAGCGATACCGAAAAGGGGGCATCCAGAAAATCAGGAAAGCGGCCTGGGAATTGGAGGAAGCACACAAAGCGGAAACCTACATAGACCATCCGGAGTACTCGATGGTCGCCATAGAGTTTCTGCAAACATGAAAAACGTGGGTAGGCCCTGCATATGCATGCGGGGCCTTTTCTTTTCTTTTCTTTTCTAATAATTTCAACTCAAGGAGTCGTGGGCTTCCTGGAGCAATTGCGCCGTTTCTTCCCAGCCAACGCAGGAATCCGTTATGGAAACGCCATACTGAAGTTTGGAAGGGTCATCTCCAAGCTCCTGCTTTCCAGACAAGAGATTGCTCTCCATCATGATGCCGATAATCCCCTTGTTGCCCGCGCACCGCTGGGCAAGAACATTTCGAAACACCCCCGGCTGTTTCCGATAATCCCTGTTCGAATTTCCGTGGCTGCAGTCAATCATGAGCCGGGGAGAAAGATTGGCTTCCTTCAAAAGCTCCATTGCCTTTGCCACCGCCTCCTCATCGTAGTTGGGGCCGCGCTCAATACTTCCCCGAAGCACAATATGGCAAGCGGTATTCCCGTCTGAGTGGATTTCACAAACTTTCCCTTCCTCGTTGATCCCAAGAAATCCGCGTGGGCTGTTTGCCGTCACAACCGCGTCCACGCTAAGCTGAATGTTTCCGCTTGTGCCATTCTTGAATCCCACAGGCACGTCAAGGCCGCTTGCCATTCTCCGGTAGGCGGGCCCTTCCGCGGTGCGGGCGCCTACCGCAACCCACGAAAGAAGGTCCGCAAGATACTGAGGGCTCAATACATCAAGGAACTCTGTTGCGACCGGAACCCCAAGCTCCAATACAGAAAGCAAGAGCTTGCGTGCTCTCGTAAATCCTGTTTTGAAGTCAAATTCGCCTTTCAGTGAAGGATCCGAAACAAACCCGTCCCACCCTATGGTAGAGCGGGGTTTCTCCATATAGCAGCGCATCACCACCAGCAACCGGTCTGACAAGCGAGGAACAATTTCTGCCAGACGCCTTGCGTATGCCAAACCGCTTCCTTCCGGATCGTGAATAGAACACGGCCCCACGACAACAAGCAGGCGATTATCTTTCCCCTTTAAAATATCACTGATGGAGCTCCGGGAAGAATAAACCAATGCTTTGGCCTTCTCGGAAGCCGGGAACTCCTGCTTGAAGTGCGCAGACGAAGGGAACTCTAGTATTGACATATCCTTATATATACATACCAAATCCTCTGAACTTGCGCAAGCTCGCATCTAAAGAGTGCTCTAGGGGTCTCAACTCAAAAAAAAGTTTCTTGCGGTTATAAACACCGCGCCAGGGCGCTACACACGCGCACGACTTCTTTTGCCGTGAGGTCAGGATAGAAAGGAAGTGCAATAGTCCTGCCGCTCAAGGATTCTGCAACGGGAAACATCCCTTTTTTGTATCCAAACTCTTTTTGGTACAACGGCTGTAGGTGAATGCTCTGAAAATAGGTACCGCATTGGATGCTTTGTTTCCTAAGCGACTCAAGAATCCTGTCGCGGTTTTTTCTCGAGTATCTCTTAGAAAGAGCTATAACATATACGAACCAACTCATCTTGGTAACATGGGGAGCAAGTGATGGAATTTCAACGTTGGGAACTCCGGAGAGCAACTCGTTGTAAAGGGAAGCTACGCGAGCGCGTTTCCTTACAAACCCTGATAAACGGCTGAGCTGTGCAATGCCCAAAGCTGCCTCCATTTCGGGCATACGATAATTGTATCCCAAGCGCACGTGTTCTAACCATTTCCCCCCCTCAATCTTTCTCCCTTGATTTGCCATGCTGCGACACAGGTCCGCAATCTCTCTTAAATTTGTAAGCACCGCTCCTCCTTCTGAAGTTGTGATTTGCTTGTTGGGGTAGAATGAAAATATGGAGGCGTCGCCAAAACTGCCGCAGGGCCTCCCTTTGTACGCAGAACCAATGGCCTCAGCAGAATCCTCAATAACCTTCAGCTTGTGTTTGGCTGCAATCTTGAGAATCGCGTCCCAGTCAGCTGGATGCCCAAACACGTCTACGGCCAGAATGGCCTTGGTCTTTTTGGTAATCTTTTTCTCTATTTGAGAGGCATCAATGTTCCTCGTCTTCTCTTTAATATCGCAGAACACCGGCGTAGCTCCCTCATACAATATGCAATTGGAAGACGCGATAAAAGAAAAAGGAGTAGTAATAACCTCGTCCCCCTTTCCAATATCCAGAGCCCGTACAATGAGATGGAGGGCGGCGGTCCCAGAGTTCACGACCACCGCATGCTTTCTTCCTGCCTGTTCTGCCAAACGTTTTTCAAACTCCCGTTGTTTCCTTCCTAAACTCAACTGCGAGGTCTCAAGGACTTTTGCAACTGCCCTGCGTTCTTTTTCTGTGATGGAGGGCCTGGCGAGAGGAATCTTCATATCCTTTGTTATACAGCAAAAACCCGCGCACTGTCTAGGCGCGGTAAACAGGAAAGAAAGAGGTTTCTGCTTCTGTTTTGCCCGAGGCCTCCTTCCAGGCGCGCACAATGGCCGCATAGGCCTCCGCATCATGAACAACTTTCCCTTGAAAAGCCGGTCTGGTGGTGCTTGCGAAAGAGGCCTTAAAACGAAAGAGGGAATCCTGGGCGCCCCCCACGCCTCCGCCAAGATTCAGGAAACGGAATCCCCGCGCCTTACCCCAAAGGGCGGCCTTAAACAAAAGAAGTTCGTTCGCGCACGAAGAACGAAACTCAAAGTCAGAGCCCGAAAGGTGGTAGGCAAGAAATGGGCCTGAAGCCAAAAAAAGCGAGGAGGCAATGATTCTTTCGTCTTTCTCTGCAAATGCAAGAAATGCAAAGGGCTTTAGCGCGGTCTTCAGAAAGGCAAAATAGTCCTGATTGAAAAGGTATCTCTGCTCGGCGACCCGCCTTTTCATGGTATCTCCATAAAGCCGAATAAAATCCTGCAGGCGCTCCAGATTCTCGTCAAAGAGAATGGTTACCCCGGCTCGCTCTGCGGTCTTGAGATTGCGCTTTACCTTTGGGGAAAGCTCCTCTTTCAGCGTCTCTTCTGGCTTGTCTAGTTCCCATACAACCATGGAGCCGCGCGGGACCAAGGCATCTGCTGGAATAAAGAGCTTATGATTTGCCAAGACGGGATGGAAAAACCGAATGAACTCGGCAACAATGCCGTTCTTCAAACAGTACGCGTGAAAGGCCCTTGCAAATTCCTTAGCAAGCTGCGAACTGCGGGGCTCATAGAAAGGTCCTCCGTAGCCATAGGGCGAAACAATGTCGCCGTAGCGCTTTCCTCCCGCAGAAAAGGGAGCTTCCCGGAATAAAAAAGGATACAGCACCCGGCCCTTCGCCCCTTCATAGAAGGCAAAGCGTCCCTTCCCTTCACCCGCAAGCTCGGAAAGCTTGAGGTATTCTGGGCGATAATACACGTCCAGTCCTTGAAACCTGGCGGCGGCTTCTTTTGCTTTGGGACTTTCAGCTTCAAAAACCTGCAGCATATCAGCGGGTAAGGTCTTTAATAAACTCGTCCTGCAAGCCGCCTTCTATCTCGTACATTCCCTCGCGCTTCACCAGCACCACCCAGAGGGTCTGGAAAATCAGCTTGAGGTCTAGCCATAAACTCCAGTTCTCAACATACTCAACATCGTAGCGCAGGCGGTCTTTCCAGAGCATTGCCCTTCTCCCTTTGACCAGCGCAAGGCCGCCCATGCCAGGCCGCATCCAAAGGCGCTTTCGCTGATTTTCGTTTAGCCATTGAATTTGTTCTGCAAGCATGGGGCGAGGGCCTATCAAGCTCATCTCTCCCTTGAGCACATTGAACAGCTGGGGAAGCTCGTCTAGTCCCCAATCGCGCAAAATCCTTCCGACCCTCGTGATGCGCACGTCGCCCTCTTTAATGCCGAGCTTCAAACCCATGGTGTCTGCCTTATGCACCATGCTTCGGAACTTCAGGGGAAAGAACTTTTTCGCATCCTTTCCCGCCCGCGCCCTCCTGTAAAACACGGGGCCTGGGGAGTCCAATTTAATCAAGAGCGCTGCGACAAGAAAAAGCGGGGTAAGAACCGCAAGGGCAATCAAGGCCCCCAAAAAATCCATTTGTCGTTTGAGAGCGAGCTGAATCATAGCTTTTCTTGAATCAGGCGCTCGTATGCCGTAAGCATGCGCTGGAACACCTCGTCGTCTCCAAACTCTCTCACTATCTTTTCTCTGCCGCGCTTTCCCATGCTGACAGCTTCTCTTGGATGCGATAACATCCAGGACAGCGCTTTCACAAGTTTCCCAGAGTCGTTGGGAGCAATAAGGAGTCCGGTCTTGCCGTGGTCCACCGCCTCCTGACATCCCCGAATGTCGCTTACCACCACGGGCCGCTCCATGGCAGAGGCCTGAAGGGTAGAGCTTCCGATGCCTTCCCGCAGAGAAGGGAGCGTGAACACGTCCATTATGGGATAGAGTTCTTCCATATCAAAACGCTGACCCAGAATAATGGTATATTCTCCAACGCCGTACTCTTGCGCCATAACATTCGGGTCAAAGCTGTCTTTTTTCACGGGGTCTGCTGGCCCTATGATGAGCAGTACGGTATCTGGATGCTTTTCTCGCAGGAGTCGGAACGCTTCAAACAAGGTTGGATATCCTTTCTCTTTCACCAGCCGCGCAACAATACCCACCACCTTCTTTCCAGCCGGGATGCCGAGCTCCTTCTTTTTGCGTTTTCTATCGTCTTCCGAAAACTTTTTAGGGTCAAAACGCGCAAGGGAGACGCCCGTACCCAGGTATTCTATGCGCTCTCTCCCATATATCCCTTCCTGCACCAACATCTCAATGTCTACTTTATTAATGGAGAAGGTATGGTGGGAGCAGAAAGCTACCACACGTTCCAGAAAAGAAAAAACCAGCCACTTGAGTTTGAAAGGAGAGTCCTCCCGCACGTACATGCCATGAATCGTGTTGCACCGTATGGGTACACGGGCAAGCCAAGCTGCAATCTGCCCCAAAAGGGAGGCCTTGGGCGTGTGCGTGTGCACAATGTCAAAGCGCTGCTTCCTAAAGTACCAAAAAAGGTGCCACAGCGAAACGATATCTGCAAGCAGACTGACGCGCCGCTGAATGGAAATGGTCTTCACGTTAATGCCCTCTTTTTCTACTTTGGGAACCAATTCGCCAGGCGAACAGACGGCAGAAACATCATATCCATTCTCCTTGAGAAACTTCATCTGGGGCATTAAAAGAAACAGGAGCGTCATGTCCACGCTCGCCACGCGGCATACCTTTATGGGATAAGTTCTTTTCTTCATGTTCTATGGAGAGTATCACGTAAGGAATTTCGTGCGCAGGGAATTCCAGGCGCGGCTTGCAAAAGGCCTCCACACGCGCCAAAAGGGCACAAAGGTGGAAAGATAGAGGACGGCCCCGAACAAACACCCCTCCCAGAATCCTGGGTAGTGCGCCCGGTGCCTCCTTCTGACAAGAAAAGCTGCCGACTCCAAGCGCCGCGCGGTCGCGGGACTCCAGCGCACGTCTTCTTTTGTATATGTTGCCAGATACCTCCGAAAGTTGTAAAGTTTGCCAACCGTTCCTAAGCGAGCAACGATATCCCAATCGTTTGCATAGATGACCGCAACATCAAATCCTCCCACCTCCTCTAACGCAGACCTCCGATACATGGAAACAACCCCCGGCATGGGAATATACCAGAGCATGACTCGTCGGATGTCCCGGTCCGTCTCAGGTAGGAGATAGCGGGCGCGCTCTTGCCCCCTGGAGTCAACGCGTATAACCCCTCCTCCTACCGCAACATAGTCCGGGTGTTTCTCCAAGAATGCGGCCTGGACCACCGTCTTCTCGGGATCGGACCAAAAGTCGTCGTCGTCCAGCCGCGCAATATACTTTCCCTCCGCCTTCTTTGTCACGTTCTGAATCGCCTTCGTGATGCTCCCTGACGCCTCCCGGAACGCCCGCAGGTTTGAATAGCGCTCCCGGAACGATGAGATAACCTGGGGAGTGTCGTCCTCCGAGCAGTCGTCAAGCACCACCACCTCCATATTTTCATAACTCTGCCGGAACACGCTTTCCAAGGCCCGCTTTAAAAGATGCGCCCGGTTCCGGGTTGGAATGACTACAGAAACCTTTGGAGAAATCCTGTTCATACTCAAAGAACCTTTCTGAAACTCACGAGTCCCGTGGCTCCGGCCATAAACGCATAGGAGACCGCGCTTGCCGCCGCCGCTCCGTACAAGCTGAAGGGCGGAATGAGGAAAGCATTCAGTAGAATATTACCAGCTGTTGCCACCCCCACCACAACAAGGAGGGCGTGCACTCGGTTTGCGGCAAGCAAAAGGAAGAAAAAAGGCAGATAAAAGAACTGCATGAGCACCGCGCCGAACAGCAGCTGCAACGCAGGGGCCGCTGGCGCAAAGCCCTGGCCGTAGAGCGCGTCTATGACAACGGGGGCAAGCGCCATCCCTGCGGCGCTTACCGGAACGCCGAGCACAACCATTGCGCCCAGGTACCTGAAAAAAACAGGCCGCAGAAAGCCGCGCGCCAAAAGGGCGCCACGAGAAAGCACGGGGAAAAAACTCGCCCCCACGAGTGCTGCGGGTACCGCCGCCAAGCTTGCAATCCGGTATCCCGCATTATACCACCCCACCTCCTGCACCTGCCCAAACAAGCCCAACATTACAGAATCAACGCTCCCAAGCACAGAACCAAGCACGACCGTAATGCCGACCGGCCAGGACAACAAAAGGAATTCCTTCCACGTGGGCCAATCCATGTGGAACCGCAGGGCGCACACGCGAACATGAAAGACCAGCAGCGTTCCCGCGACCGCAAGAATCCCCGCGGCAGCGTAGGCCGCGGCAAGCTGCTGGACGCCCGGAGAAAACTTCAGGACCGCAAGACCTAGGGCAAGAAGCAACAGGGCGCCACCTCCGCGAACCATCGCTTCCTGTTCCATGCGCTGGCGAGCGCGAAAGAACGCGCCAACAGAAAAAATACCCGCCTGGGCCAGAAAAAACACCAAAAGAAGCAGGAGGGATTTTGCCACCACAGAATCTTCCCCCCAAAGAAACAGAGCGGCTGCCCCGCCCAAAACGCCCAGCACCAGGACGCCAAAGCCAATCTGAAGCAGAAGGAGCGTGGAAAACAGGCGTTCTTCCCGTCTCTGCACAATTTCTCTCACAAGAACGTCTGGAAACCCCAGGGTCGCAAGTATGCCGAGAATGCCTGCAAGGGCGTACGCGTACGAAAACTGTCCGTACCCGAACGCCCCCAGCTCCCGCGCCGCCGCAACGAGAACGAGAAATATGGAGAGCAGCCGGATGCCTTCTCCAACAAACAAGAAGGCGCTGTTTCGGAGAATGGTTCCCATGGAAACTAGGAGTTAGCGGCTTCCCGGACTTTCATCCTCAGGTCGTCTTCACCCTCAATATTGGGGGCAAGGCACACCTGGGGCTGCGTGGGTTCGGGTTCTTTATAGACGACATTGCTCCCAGAACCTGTCTCCTGCTTAATGATGTCTATTATGTCCTGAACTTTCCTCACTTTGCCCGATACGGTATATATCCTGCCCTTGTGAGAGTCAAAGTTCTCCATTATGTCAGTTGCAATGGGAGTAAACGTATCAACATGCAGGGGCGAGAGCTCTTTCTCCGGGCTTCCGTATACATATATATCCTCATTTTTTTTTGCCGCTTCAATCCACTTTATCATGACGCGGTCGTTATCATACGAATAGCCCCAAATGGTTTCTGGCCTAATAATGACGTACTCAATGCCGTAACACTCAGCATAGGTCATGACAAGCTCTTCTGAAGCTCTCTTGCTGGCAATGTACGGGTTGTGCAGTTCTTTGTGCTCTATACGGGAACTGGAAAAGTACACAAACTTCTTGCATTCCGAGGTCCTGCAAAACTCAAGAGCGGAGAACGTCATAAGTATATTCTGAAGCGCTTGAGAGGGGTCTGCCGTTACCCTTTTAATAAAGCAATGGGCCGCGGAGTGGATAATCATCTCCGGGGGCTCTGGAAGCTCCACTAGAGAAGACATATCCTCGCAGCGCCCCCCCGTTTGTTCGTCAATACCGAACATCTCGTGCTGTCTACTCAACTCTTCGTAGAGCTTTAAGCCAATAAGGCCTTTATGTCCCGTGAGGATAATCATAATGCCTGAAACCATTTTTGCGTACGCCGCACACCTTCTTTGAATGCCACCTTTGGTTCCCAGCCGAGAAGCAACTTTGCGCGCCGGGTATCTGCTTTCGTATGGCGCACATCTCCTGGCCGAGGAGGAAGATACCGGACTTCTCCGCCGATAAGCTGCGCAAGCTCTTTTACAGAATTGGAGGTGTTCTGACCTACATTCAGCACTTCTCCTCCGTGGAGCTTGGACGAACTCATCGCCTTCTCGGTTACGGCAACCACGTCTTGAATGTAGCAAAACCCTCGCGTCTGCTTTCCGTCTCCATATATGGTAAGGGGTTTGCCTTGGCTGTGCTGTTTTAAGAACTTCCCCAGCACCAAACTATAGTCAGAATCAAAGTCTATGCGAGGCCCGTACACATTAAAGTATCGAAGGGATACTACAGGAAGCTCATACAATCCGGAAAACAGGCGGGCAAACTGTTCTCCCGCAAGCTTTTGAAGCCCGTAGGGGCTTAACGGTTTTGGCTTCATTGATTCTTGCAAGGGAAGCTTCTTTTGGTTCCCGTACACAGAAGAGGAGGAAGCAAATACCACGCGCTTAGCCCCAGCTTCCTTTGCGGCCCGGAACACGTTCACAGTACCTGTAATATTCACGTCTGAAGTGCCAACCGGATCTTCTACTGAAATGGGCACACGAGGAACAGCGGCAAGATGAAAGACCCCGTCTGGACGTTCTTTTAGAAACACTTTCTCTAAGCGGGAGTCCCGGATATCTATGTTGATAAACTTGGCCTTGGGATTGAGGTTCTGTTTCTTGCCGGTAGAGAGGTTGTCTATTATCACAACACGGACTCCTTTCTGCAGAAGCTCATCCACAAGATGACTGCCAATGAATCCTGCGCCGCCCGTCACAATGAATGACCGCATAGCCAAACCATACCATACGGCCAAAAAGGGTCAAGACGGGCCAGCTACTAATAAAATAACGCAAGAAGTCTTTTTGGAAGCAATCGCGACAGGCGGTTGAGGACACCTTGAAACGACGAAGAAAAAGCAAATGGCAAGAATGGCAAGAGGGCAAATACGGCAGGCATACGGATGCGCATGGTGATACCAAAATTGTTGATAAAGAAAGCTACCACAATAAACATGCCGAGCGCAAACAATACAAGCGCCAAAGCGGGGGTTCGCTTATCTTCTCGGAACTTCTTCCATATTCCTCTGATGATAAAAGGAACTAAAAAGAGCCAGGGGATCGTTTCCACTAAGGTGGCTGCGTGCCGGGATTCAGAAAACTGCCAGGGGAAGGGACCTAGAGTAACAAAGGCAAATGCCCTCGCCTGGTTCCAGATAAACGAACTTGGGTTGTCCGCTCCCACCTTAAGGTCTTCAACCGTGGAGGTGCGCCCTCTCTGAAATTCGTATGTCACCTTCCGCAGCGGTTCCTGTTGGCCTTCTCGCTGGACCTGTTCGTGCATCGTGGGCTGGACGGTCTTTACGGGGTCTGCAATACGGGGAATAAATTGCAGGTAGGCGTTTTCTTTCAGGTTCAGCGCCGTCTTCACGTTAAGAGAAGCAAACGTCCGGTAATCATAGTAGCCATTCTGCGTCCCCTTCATGGCAACCACGGGAGCAAAACCGTAAAGAAAAAATATCACCACTCCGACAAGCACGCGCCGCCGCCACTCCATGCGCGCTACCCCGAACCAAAAGACAAAAAAGGTGACTGCGAATATATCGTAAATTTCAGAGCGCAGATTCGCCAAAGGAATTGCTATAAGGAAAAGAAGAATATAATTCCCCCAGGAGAACCTCTTGAGAAGCTTAAGAAGGAGAAGCAAGCTCAAAAGAGCGAGTAAGATAATGAGCGCCTCCTTGAGCACATAACTGGTCAGGAAGAAAAAGCTGGGATAAAAACTGCCGAGGAGGGCGACAAGAAACGCCCAGAGCCTTGTTGCTCCCACTTCTAAGGTTAAAAAATATAACGTAAGAACTGCAAGGGCAGCCAGCCAAACCATAAAAAGCTGTCCCACAACCATAGCCGGCGTTACCAGGGCATATACATAGCCTAAGATAAGCGGAAAGTAATGAGGGACCCAGATTTCTTCAGGCTCCAGCTCCAGGAAGTTGCCTATCCGCGCCTGCTCCAGAGAAAAGGTCCCTGCCCGCAGATTCTCGGCAACCTCCTGAGCTGCCATATTGTATCGGATAAAATCACCGCCTCCCGTCCCGAATGGCTGAAACCCGGCGTAATGCACAAAAAGCGTAAAAACAGCATGGGAAACAACAACAAATACAAGAAGAAAGTATACTTCGCGCCGCCGCACTCCCAAACGACGCAGCAAAAACACGGTTGCCGTACTTAAAATAACAAGCATAAGGAGCGCTGCCCCTACTTCTCGGTCGAAGACAAATGTAAAGCCAAGAAGAACGGCCACAAAAAACGCAGACACAGGTAAAAATAGTTGAGAAAATGTGTTCATAAAATAAGGAGATTGCGTACAGTGTCTCGCCACGCTTTCTCAAAACGCTCTTTGGAGAACTGCCTGGCAAAAGTATACCCCATTTCTCCCAGTTTTGCACATACCTCAGGATGCAATAAAAGAAACTCCACTTTCTCTCGCAAAGAAACAATGTCTTTGCACGCTACCTGTTCTCCTCCTTCCAGAAGTTCTTGCATCCCCCCTTTTCCTGACCCAATAACCGGGGTCTTGAGGAGCATTGCCTCATGGGGCGTTCTCCCCCATCCCTCTTTAAAACGGGACATTGCAAGTACCACGCTTGATGCCTTAAGAAGCATAAGATATTCTTTGTAGTTCAGGTCCAGGTTGCGCGCCGGGATTCTTACATGCCTTGAGCCCGAAGTCAGCAAATGCACATTCAAGTCCTTGAGCATCTCATAGCTTTCCACCACCCCCTTTGCCTTCTGACAATTTCCCAAATAGATAATGGGTTTCCCTTCCAGACGATACTTTTTTTTGAATGCCTCCTCTTCTGTTTGAGAAATATCAAACTGGGAAAGGTCAAACCCGTTGTAGATAACCCGTACGTCTTTATAGCCCTTTTGCACATAGTAGCGGCGCCAGTATTCAGACACCGTGACAATACAGTCTGTCTTTTTAAGGTTCCAGTAGAATAGAGGACGCCAGAGAAGAGAAAAAAGAAGTTGTGCGTACCAAGGATACCCTGTAAAATCCTCATGATGGATGAGAACAAGATTCTTCCCCTTTGTGCGGTCCAGGCGCAGGGTAAGGGCAGCGTACACTCCCCGAACCCACAAATCTTTCGTTCCCCTTATAAATAGCAAACGAAACAAGAGTTCTGCCAACTTGAGAAGCCGATTGCCTGGGAATAAACGCGCCTGGGGGATAATTTCTTCCAAATCAAAGTGGGTACGGAGAGCTTCCCGAGCCATATCATTGTACACGATTCCTCCAACCTTTTTGGTATGGGTTTCAATCCAGCCGATCTTGCTCATAGTCCCCAAAGAAACCTCCATTGAGGAATGATTGTTTGAATATCAAAGTCCCGCACCCGGAGAGCAGATTTATCCTGAAACCGGCGAAGCGTCTCTGCATCCCCCAGCAGGCCTGCAATCGTTTTTGCCATCATGCGTTCTTGCGCAGTGAGGGGCTCTGCGGCCTTTCTCCATTTCCCGTCACACACGGGAAGAAGAATGCCGTACTCGCCTTCTTCCACGCTCTTCGTTTGAAAGAGAGGGTCGGTGGAAGGAGCGAGAATCTCTCTGGGCCCTGACCTGCAGTCAGCAGCGGCAACCGGAAGCCCGCAGGCCATCGCCTCTGGCATCACATCCGGGAGTCCTTCCCAAAGAGAAGAAAGCACAAACAGCTGTGCTGTCTTTAAGTAGGAGAACGGATTTTCCTGCCAGCCAAGGAAATGCACGGAGCCGGCTATCTTGAGCTCACGTGTAAGCTGTTCCAATCTCTTTCGCAACTCCCCTTCTCCCAACAAGACAAGCTCGGCTTTCGGCACTTCCTTCTTCACTTCCCTGAAGGCGCGCAAAAGATGCCACTGTCCTTTCTGTTGCGTTAATCGGCCCATCGTAATCACAACAGGATGAAAAAACAGCTCTTGGTGTTCTTTCGCTATTCCCTCCTCCGCTCTTCCCCGTGCAACCCTCACGTCTACGGGGTTGTAAATGGTCTTGAGTTTTGTCCGGGGCACTCCGTAGTGCTCTTCCAGGTCCTGGGCAATGGCCCGGGAAACCGCGACTATGAGTCCCGCCTTTTTGAGCAAAAATCTGGCCAGGAGCTTTGCAACAAAACCTAAAAATCCTTTTCTGCCCACAGAAATAAACATATCCACCCGCACAACGGGGTTTTTGACAACAAGAACAGCCATAAGCCCCACAGAAAGACCAAGAGTTATGACCGTGTCTGGTTTCTCTCGGTCAACTGCTTGCTTGAAACGCCAGAGGCGCTTTAAAAACAGAAGGATGCGGTCAAGGAATCTGGGAGAAAGAGGAATCCCCAAATCAATGATTCTCCCCTTGTAAGGATAGGAGGCCTTTTTCTCAAACACTGCAATCACGACATCCAGGTGTTCTGCAAACACCCGAGAGAGCTCGGAAACCACCCGTTCTCCGCCGCCCCTTGAGAGCGTGGGCATTGCAATGAGAAGTTTCTTTTTTTTCATACTCATAGCGACCGTAAAAACTGACGTACTCGTGCCGAGGATTCTCCGTCCTGTCTGCTAAAACACCTGTCTTGCTGTCGAGCCCTCTGCTCTCTGAATGCGTCTTTCCCGGCAAGGACAGCTTCCATCGTTTCCAAGAACTCATTGAAGCTGCGCGCCTTAGGCCCAGGAGTAAACTCGTGGTAATCAAAATACAACTCCCGGTCCCTCTTCATATATTTTTCCAAGTCATAGGCAAAGAAAATCTCCGGCCTGTCTAATAAGAGAAAATCCACGAAGATGGAAGAATAGTCCGTTACTAAAACGTCCGCAAGTTTCAGCAATGGATAAGAATCCGTGAGGGGCGCTGCGTTCAGAATGTTTGAATGCGTCCCCTCTCCCATGCTTACCTTTATGAAGGGATGGAGTTTCAAGACAAACAGCGCATTGCGCTTTTCCATAAGCTTGTTCAGTTTCTCTACTGCCGCCAAATCTTCCAAGAACGGGCTGTCCCCTGTATCCCGAAAGGTGGGGGCATATAATACAATCTTTGCGCCTCTTTTCTTCCAGGTCTCTATATGAGCTAATACATCTCCATCCACCCCAATGTCGGAACCTCGTATGTCTTTCAGTAAGATATCGTTTCTCGGGAAACCCGTCTCTCGCACCCGGTCTGCCGGGATGCGAAACATGGAAGAAAATATCCTCGTATACAGAGGCGAGGTACTTGCCACATAGGAGGGCTTTACAAACCGCCACGGGAGAAGAAAGCGCATGAGGAGTTGAAGCACTCCTTGGGAATGAAACAACACGACCTCCGCGGACTCCCCTTTCTCCACGTCCCGCTCCATCTTCTTAATCGGGAGCGCATGAAAGAGATTTATCACCTTAGCTCCTCCAGACAGCCAATAGCTGATAACTTCCACGGAGGTATCAACGATAAAATACTTGGAACGCAGAATATGCCATACCCCCTTAAAGGAATATGCGTGTGCGGCGCGGTAGCCGCGATGCCCGAGCTCCTGGAGCACCCTGCGGTTCCTGGAAATCCAGAGTGCATTCACATCCTTTGACTGCGAATTTTCAACCTCCAAAAACAGATACTTGCTGTTTCCCTCAAATCTGGCCGGATGCCCGAACGCCCAAACGTTTTTGCTCCGCGGCATGCCATACGAAAGAAAGCGCAAGAGAAACAGTAAGGGATGCGTAGCAAATTTCATCAGATATCGCGCAAGCTTTGCGCTTCCCATGTCCGTCTTGCCGATTTTCATGTCCTTTATGTTAGCACAGCGAGGACAGATTCTCAATCTTGACAAAATCAATATGGTATGGCAATGTATAGTAATTCAGCAAAAATGAAAAGGGGGTACCTTGAAAAAACGGGATGACTGCGAATGGTGCAAAGACCCGTATGGTGGAAGAGCCGTCCTCAAGCGTGGACGGACTACGGAGGGAATTGACTGGGTAGTCCTTCCTATCGATACAAGCTCGGTGAGTAAAGGACGGCACCTTATCCTTACCACCACTTCCCACCATGTGGGAGCTCAGGAAGTTGACGCGCGGAGAAAGCTTCTGCCGCTCGCATATGACTTGGGATTGGAGATATTAGGGAAAAACTTCCGGCTCCTTCTCAACCAGGGAACAGAGGCAAGTTCTGCCGACCATTTCCACGCCCACCTCATTATGCCCGGCCAAGGAGAGCGTCTGGTAAGGGCGGCGGCAAACATCCCGAGCACGCTCGACCAGTTCGTCGAAAGCGGCCACCTCAGCAGAGAGGCAGCAGACACAATCAAGGAAAAAATCGTTCAGAAGGCAAGCTAGTACCTTCAGCAGATCCTTGAACCCCCTTTCACAGAGAGGGGGTTTTGGTTTGACAGCCATCCTGTTTCTGTGATAAGAGGGGTTCGTATGGATCTGGAGAAGCTCAAACAGCTTTTGGGGAACCCCGGCGGGAAGGTGGTGGTGGTGGAGAACGGCGAGCCCGTCTTGGTCGTTTCCAGCTACGAAGAACACAAGAGATCCCTGGAGAAGCCGCAGCTCTCCCCAAAGGAAATGCTTATCGTATCCAATCACCTTATGGCGAAGGGCGGCTTCGTGCTGCCAGACCACGCGGTAGTCAGGGTGAACGTTGCCTGGATTCCCACAAAAGAAAAATTGGTTGAAACCCTGGGCGAAATAAAACACGACATATACCTCGACTATCCTCAAGGAAGAACCAAGCCGCCAAAACCCACCATCGCGCTCCACGAAACCATTGCAATCATCCCCCAGTTTCCACAGATAAAGCACTTTGCCGTTTCCAATGTTGAGGACCCCGAAGCAATCCACGCGATCAAAACGCAGCTGCCTTCACACGTTGGGATTGTTCCGAAAATAGAAACAAGGCGGGGCATCGAAAATCTTGAAGCAATCGTTGAAAAAATACAGAACCGCTACATCATGTTTGATAAAGAAGATCTCTACCTGGATGTTGACCGCGACCCCGTGCAGTTTGAAGCCCTCATTGATCTGGCGCGGCAGAAAAGCAAAAAACTCGGGATAGAAATCCTCGAGCTCCACGGCGTCGTGTTCCTCCCCTATCAAAACTCATAACCCACAAAAAACAGACCGGCCCACGAACTGAATCGTGGGCCGTTCCCTATCTCGCCTAGAAGCGTAAGGTCGCTTTGAGTCGGTTTAGGTCAAGGAGCAGCTCTAAAGCGTTGGGGGAACCGTGGATAAAAAGGTTTGCATTGACCATTGCGTCATACGCCACCCCCTCGCCATTATCTACTGCAACGGCGAGCCCACCGGCCTTCTTTGCCGCTTCCAGCATCCTTCGGTCGTTGTTGCCGTTACCGAAGACGGCAACATACTTTGCGCCTCCGACTTCGGCCAGGTACCTCTCTTTCTAGACATCATGGTCCTCATACCATAAGGTATCAAAAAGTCAAGACGCCTCGAAGGGCGCCCCAAAAAACCTTCCCTACCTACGCTAGCAGTCCTGGCACCGCTTGATTATCTGGGAGGTGGAGATGCCCTCATGGTAGCTTAGAAACACCACCTTGCCTCCGAGTTCCGCCATCACCTCCGCTCCCGGAGGCGTTTTCCCTTCCTCCCAGTTGGCCCCCAGCCCTTTGGCAAGAATGTGGGGTTTATATTTCTTCAGGTTTGTGTCTGGCGCAAGCTCGTGTTGCAAAACTACATCATCAACAAATCGAAGAGCTCTTAGCATCTCCATGCGCTGCTCTTGGGGGATAATGGGCATACGTTTGAAGGACTTTGAGACCTCGTCCGTGAATACGCCTACCATGAGCTTGTCGCCGAGCACCTTTGCCTCCTGGAGAAGCTGGACATGCCCTACATGAAGCAGGTCAAAGACACCGTAGGTATATACTATAACCTGTTCTGCCATACATTCTTATGTATAGTACGCATCTCCCTAGAGGTCAAATTTTCGCAACCAGAGTTCTGCGAGCAGAAACCGCGAAATATCCGTTTCCATGACCTGGCGGCTCCCTCCAAGAAACGTCCGATAGAGCCCGAGGAGCGCCTGCTGATCTACAAGCCCCCTTTTGGCAAGCCTGCTGTTTTGAAATGCCTTAAAAATGTGCTCCTTAAGATCTTCTTTGAGCCACTTTGCTTCCGGATTCAAGAACCCCTGTTTATCTCTGCGCCAGGCAATCTCACGAGGGAGCTCGTGCATCGTCTTTCTCAAGGCAAACTTCATCCACCCATTCCTGATGCGCAAAGAGTTTGGCATGCGGAGGGCGAAATCCACCAAGCGGTAGTCCAAAAAAGGAAGACGCACCTCCATGGAATGCTTCATGGCGTTGCGGTCCTCATAATGCGTGAGCGCTGGCACGGTGTAGCGCTCAACGTCTGCCTTCTGACGCTGAGCGAGCGACTCTGATTGCCAGAGGGGTTTTAACTGCAGGTCTTTGCGCAGCACCCGGCTCACGGGGTCGCGCCATCCGCGATAATACGGGATATAGCGCTTCGCTTCCGCCAACGAGAGCTGCCACAAGACGGTATGATGAACCAAAGAACCAAATACCTCCTGCGCAGTTTTTACCAGTTTTCCCTGCAAAAGCAGTTCTTTCAAGTAAAAGATAAAGAACTTCCGGTACCCGCCCAGAATCTCGTCACCTCCCTGCCCGCTCAAAAGCACGGTGATGTCTGTATCCTGCTTTATGGCGGCCAGCATGCGCTCATGCAGTACCACGTTCATGCCGCCAAAGGGTTCGTCTTGGTGCCATATCACGTCTTCCAATGCTGCCCAGGACTCTGCTGGCTGGGGGCGAAATTTCTGGACATTCAATCCTCCTTTCTCTGCGAGTATATCAATGAATCGTTCTTCTGAATACCGTGGGTCTTGAGAAGCAACTCCAAAGCACCGGATGTTG
>Ga0154962_131_pt1 | contig 22992 bp, 28 predicted proteins | sample RifCSPhighO2_01_FD_105930 | JGI IMG/M metagenome (GOLD analysis project Ga0154962, IMG submission 105930) | Candidatus Wildermuthbacteria bacterium RIFCSPHIGHO2_01_FULL_49_22b
TTGGGGTCGTGATTCATTACGGCAAAATACAGCGCGCAAAATACATCTGCCATGCCCAAAGGCCCGGCAGAATGCCCGGACCCTGCCTTGACGAGCATTTTAATAATGTCCTGGCGAATTTCGTTGGCCTTTTTCTCCAACTGCGCAATAGAATACTCTTTCATGCGATTTGTTCTAGCTTACCATCTCCTCCAATTTCCTTAAAGCGGCAAGCGGGTCTTTTGACTTCCAGAGAGCGCTTCCCACGGCGACGTAGTCCGCGCCCTTCTCGAATACTCCCAAGATGTTGTCTTCAGAAATTCCCCCATCCACCCCAATGAGCGTGTCAAACACTAAGTGTTTGACAACAGAAACCTTATCAAGAACGGAGGAGACAAACTCATGACCCTGGGCTCCCGGAACCACGCTCAACAAAAGGAGGGCGTCCATCTTGTCTGCAAGGGGAGCAACCATCTTTATTTCCGTCTCCGGGTTCAGGGCAACGCCTTTCTGGAAAGAATACCTTCCCATTAAAGAAAGAGTTTTCTCCGGGTCTTTTGTCCCTTCCCAGTGAAAGTACACCCGTTTTGCCCCTGCCGCGCCGCAATCCTCCAGATACTTTTCAGGTTCTGTGACCATTAAATGGATTTCCAGATTGAAAAACTGGCAGGCCTCCCCAAGTTCTGAAATGTTTACGGAAACCGAAGGAACGAACTTGCCGTCCATAATATCAATCTGCACCCACTTGGTGCGGTCCTTAAGAACCCCTAGCTGTCTTCTTAACTCAGCCGGGTCTGCGGTAAGAATGGCGGGGACAACCTTTTGCATCATTCCGCCCGTTTTATCTTTTCCACCCTCCGTTCATGCCTTCCTCCCTCAAAGTCCTCCAGGAGCCAGGCCTCTACCGCATCAATCATCTCCTCTGCTGTCAGGAACCTGGCTCCCAAGGAAAGCACGTTGGCATCGTTGTGGGAGCGAGACTTTTTCACCAAATCCAAAGAACCTCCGTAGTACACCGCGGCCCTAATGCCCTTTATCTTGTTTGCCGCCATGGCCTCTCCCTGCCCGGAAGCCCCAAAAAAGATGCCGAGGTTCTCTCGGGGATTCTCCGCCACCCGTTTGGCCGCGGGCAGGATGAAATCGGGATAGTCGTCGTCCGGATTCAATGCGAACGCCCCCATGTCTTCAACCTCCCTCCCCTGCTCTATAAGGTATCGTTTGACGACCTCTTTTAAGCCAAAGCCGGCATGGTCCGTAGCAAGATAAATCATATGCACATTATCCCTTGAGAAGGGCATCTCCGCAACGCCTGCACAAATGCGTTTCCACGAGATTCCGGTCAAGAAACGTCCAGATATGATACGCCTTGTGCACGGAAGTCCCGCATTGGTCGCACGAGAATGTTTTGTACGCGGATAAGCTAGGGTGCCGCCTCATTGCAATCGTCCTGAGACTTGCCTGCGCCTTTTCTGGAAGGTCTCTGTAAAATCGGGATGCGAGGGCTGGATTCCCCGGCCTCTTTGGCGTGACGTTTCCTGAAAGATACTCTTTCTCGCACCTACTGCAGAAATGCACGGGGGTCCTGTAGCCGTAGCTCTTCAGCCAGTGGTGCCACGCTCCGTTCAGATGCCGCTGGCAATTCGCGCACCGGAATCCGCGCCACTCAGGCTTTGGGTTGATTCTCCAAGTCTGTACTATGCCAAGGAGAGCGACCTGGTCCATACCCTCCAGTATATCAGCCCTGGATTCCCCCTTCAAGCAACGAAGAACGTCTCTTAAACAAAGAGGGCAGTATCTTCCATCCCCCAAGAACGAGGAACAGCAAGAGGCCCGTGCCAAATACCACCAGTGCCTGGCTAAGACCGAACGAAGAGAAGAACTGCGGGGCGACAGCTGCCGCCGCGGACGCTGCGGCAGCTTCCTTTTGTCCGTCTCCAGGAGAAAGCTCTCCTGAGCAATCCTACCTCCCTTCCCTACTCTTGAAGATGCTTTTTGAGCGTCTCTTTGAGTAAGAAGCCTGCGTGATCGGAAGCAAGATAAATCATTGCTCCATTATCCCCCGAGAATGATGTTTGCGCAATGCGTCTCTAGCTGCTCTTGCTGGCATAGCTCTGCTGCTCTTGCGCCGCAAGGGAACGCTGACGCGAAAACAGGCGCATCCTTCTCCATCCTCCAAGAAGAAAAAACAATACAATCCCGGCTCCCGCTATCAGGAGGATTCGCCCGATGCCTGATTCAAAGAAAGTGTCGGAAGCGCTGGAGGCCTGTGCAGCGAACCGATCTTGTTCATTGCCCTGCTCACCGCTTAATTCCTGAAAGGCAGCTCCCTCAAAGGCATTGCTCTCTTGGCCTTCTGCAAAAAAGGCATTGTCCCCCAGAAGCGCAATCTGACTCTGTTTTTGCGCCAGTTGATACTCCGCGTACACAAGAGAAACCTTCAGTTCAAGCACGGCAACTTTCTCTTCAATGACATTGAGCTTCTGCTGAATTTCCTCCAATACTTCTTGCTGACCTGATGATTCCTGCCGGCTTGCGGCAATGGGTTCTTGAGAAACACCTCCTGGATTCTCAAACTCGGAAAGAATCTCGCCCCAGGGTTTTTGCAGGGCCCCCGGCACGGCATACGAGGTGGCCCAAACCCTGTTTGCGGCGGTATCCCCTTCCATTAACCCGCCGTCCGAGGCCTGCAGGAAAAACAGGAAGTCGCCCGGGGTCTTGCCGTTCTTTCTCCAGTTTTCCTGGGATTCCCCAAGGGCCGCAATGGCCTGCATGGCCCACGAGGTGGAGTAGGCGTTTTCAAACCCGCCTGTCTGTTCCTCTTGTTTTGAAGTAAGGAACAAGCGTGCATTTCCAAGAGCGGTTGGAACACCCTCAAAAGAAGAAACAAGGGAAAGGGCTTGCACGGCAGCTGCAGTCATATCCACTCCTCCCCAGGAGCCGTTGGGCTCCTGGGCAGAAAGAATAAAAGAGGTTGTCTTATCAATCGCGGCTCCCTCAACGCCGGCTTTCAAAAGCACCAAAAGCCCAAAGATGTCATCGTTCACCAGGTCTGGTGAGCCAATTTGTTCCCCATCAAAGCTGTCCAGGATGTTTTGAATGTAGTTTGTCCCGCTTTCCCCGTACGGGTTTATGCCCAAGGCCATGAGCGCCATGGCTCGCCGTTCATAGTCGGTAGCCAGGGTTCCCGGGGAAACATCCCGGGAAAGATACAAGGAAAGAGTCGCTTTTGCCTCCTCCTCTCCCGGGAAAACAGCAAGCGCAAGGGCTGCCCAGTCTGAATGAAAAGGAGAGAGAATGGAGCCGTCTTCTTCCTGAAAGGAAAGCAGAAAAGCAACCGCCTTCTCCACATCCAAGTTCTTCGGGTAAATGAGTGTTCCCCCGCCCCCTCCTCCGCTGCCGGAGGAAGGTGCTGGCTCCACGGCAAGCTGTACGGGTGGAAAATAGAAGTCCTCCTTGATTCCGACAAGGTAGGTACCCGCTTCCAATCCTTCAAAGACGGATTTCCCTAAGACATCAACCGCCTGCGTTTTTAGCTCAATGGGGTTCCAGGGGTCGTCTGGGTTCTCTCGCAAAATCCCAATGGTCACTCCAGAGAGAATACTCCATTGGTTGCTTTCGTACTGATAGTCCTGGGCCGCAATCTCAAAGGAGTCCCCTGCGCCAAGCGTATCTTTTGGCAAGACCAGCTGATGAGGACTACCAAAATACACATAGACCTGTTCCCCGCCTTCAAGCTCAAAGGCATCCATGCCAACTGAAGGATACACGTTGTCCACCACGTACTGCCAGTTGTCACAGCCCTCCTCGGTTCCAACAACAGCGCACTTTAAGAATAAAGAGTCAAAATAGGCAAAGTACTGGATTGCAGAAAGGGTTAAGTCAGAACTTGCTTTGTCTGCTCTTGCCAAAAACCCAAACACGCTGTTTGGGGAGACGACCTTCTCCACTGCCTCCCCTGTGCCGCTGTCGGTTGCCTGTATGATGATATCCTGCTCTCCCGGGGTTACCACCTCAATTATGGAAAGCGGGGCGTCAAAGCCCACCTGGCTTCCGCTGCGCACCGTAAAACTAACTGTGGACTCTTGAGCTGAAACCTTGAGGGCTACTCCTAGGCCAAACACGCAAAGGAGCGCGGCAAGGAAAAAAATCTTATTCCTCTTGTTCATACGTCCAGGAGATAACGTCATTTGATTGTAGTTCATAGAATGATATGCCAAGCTGGGCCTTTTGGCCATTAATAGAATACATCCAGTATCTCTGTTCTTTTGGGTTTTGTCTCTTTCCTTGTATTTCTTCCACGAAAAACCCCATGCCTGCAAACTCCCTGCCCGAGAAGCTGAAATCAGTTTCTTCCTGCGCCTTGGCCATGAGTTCGTACACGGTGCTTCCTTGAGGCACGGCAATCTCGTATGTGGCGCCTTGCGCCTCAAGCACTGCAAGCACTACGGGAATTGTACCAGGGGGTGGGACAAGTCCTGATGTCCTATCCTGCAATGAAGAGGAAAAGGCGACTCCTCCTCCAAAAAGAACTATGGAAAAGAGCAAAACAAGCGTTCCGCGTTTCATTTTTGAACAAAAAAATACTCCCTTTGCAGATTTTCTGGGAGCATTCTACCCTGGGAGGCAAAAAAGTGTCAAGGCATACAACCCTTTGTCAGCTGTGGATTACTTGCTTTTCATGCTCACATGGGAAAGGGCGAAATAGAGGTTGCCTTCTGTCTTTTTGCCCGGGTTAAAGATGCCTTGAGGGTCAAATACCTGCTTCGTTTGAGAAAACAATTCTACCACTTCCTTGCCGTACATATCTTCCAGGAACGGCGTGCGAATGAGCCCGTCGTTGTGTTCGGCAGTCATAGAACCCCCGTACTGGAATACGAGGCGATGCACCTGCTCCATTAAAGAAGGAATAATAGTTCTGTTCTCTTCCTTTTTTAGATCCATTAAGGGAATAATGTGGAAGTTGCCGTCTCCCACGTGGCCGGCTATGGTGTAGATGAGCTTTTGGTGCTTTTCTAAGATATACCGGAGCTTTGGCAGGAACTCGGGAAGCGTGCGGGGAGGAACAATGATATCGTCAATAAAGGGGGCTGTGCGCTTACCCTTTGCGTGGTGGCGCAGAAGGTTAAAGCTCTGGCGCCTCACCGTCATGTATTTTAATTCCTCCCTGTCAGACCTCGCAATGCGCATTTGTGCCGCAAGGCCGGCAAGGTCTTTCTTTGCTGCTGCGGCTTTCCGGTATATCTCCTCCTCTGAATCCCCGGTGAACTCAGCTAACACCACGAGCTTGGGAAGTTTTAATCCTCCTTTCAAAAACATGACAAACTCGGGGATGAATTGAAAAGCCAGAGTAAAAGCGTTTCCCTTCAGGAGTTTGACGAAATCCGGAATATGCCTCATGGCAAACTGCAGCGTGTGGTCGTCATACGACTCCAATGACTCTGGTTTATGCTCTAAAAGCTTTTGCACAAGGTTGGCTAAGGGAGCGGTGTTATACAAAAACAAGATGAGGAGGGTAGAGTGCTTTTTAGGAACCACCAGCCTGAACATGAGTTCCGTGATGATGCCAAGGGTTCCCTGGGAGCCGCAGATGAGCTTGGCTAAGTCAAACGTTGCCCCATTCCATATGTTCCAAAGATAGTAGCCAGCCGAGTTCTTGGAAACCTTGGGCTTGGCTTTAGAAAGCAGGGCTTTATTCTCCTCTAAAAGCTCAAACATCCTTTGGTGCAGTTCACCCTCAAAACCCCCGCCTCGCATCTTTTCCTGGAGTTCCTGGAATGTGAGGGGACGAATGGTATGTTCCTGCCCGTCTGACAGCACCGTTTTCAACTCTATAATGTAGTCCTCGGTTTTTCCGTATCTTAGGGTCTTCTCCCCTCCCGCGTTATTTGCCGCCATACCCCCTACCGTGCAGATGCTCTTTGAGGCAGGGTAACAGGGAAGCAGGAGGTTGCGCTTTGCCGCCTCCTTTTCAAAATCTCGGTACCACACTCCGGGCTGCACTCTGGCGGTTCTTTCCCCAAATTCCAGGATGTTGTTAAAATGGCGCTGCATGTCCACCACAATGCTTTCTGTCAAGGGGCCTCCCGTCATGTCGGTTCCTCCGGACCTGCAGGTTAAAGACAAGCTCTCTTTTGGGTGTTCTTTTACAAACTTTACCAGGGCCTTTACATCCTCGGTATCTTTGGGAAACACCACCGCGCGCGGCCTTACCTCAAACAAAGAAGCATCCCTGCTGTATTCCTGGAGAAGAGCTGGCGAGTCGTCTACTTCACCCTTGAGTATTGCTTTGAGTTCCTCTTTGAAATTTAGTATCATATGTTTACTTTATTGTAGCAAAGAAATGGTGCGCAGAAAATAAAGACCGTCAAATCTAAACGTACAAAACTTTTACAATTGTTATACTTTTGTACTATCCCATGCTTCTCAATATCTTAAAACCAAAAGGCATGACATCTCATGACGTGGTGGATTTTGTGCGTCGGATCCTGGAACAAAAACCCGCCGTCGCGGTCTTGGGACGGGCTGCGCCCGCCAAAGCCCGCTATGGCGGGCGAAGGCGGGTGGGACATGCGGGAACCCTGGACCCTTTTGCAACAGGAGTGCTTGTGGTTGGCGTGGGAAGGGAAGACACCAAGAAATTGAGTGTGATAACAAAGAATACCGAGAAAGAATATATCGCCACCTTGGAACTTGGCAAAACCAGCTCCACTGGAGACCCGGAAGGCGTTATTAAACCAACTATAACGAACTTAGCCAAGATAAGTTTTCCGCGCCTTAGTCGGGTCAAGGACGTATTAAAAGAATTCAAGGGAGAAATTGAGCAGACGCCGCCTGCTTACTCTGCAATAAAACTCAAAGGGATTCCTGCCTACAAGCTTGCAAGAAGGGGCAAAAGCGTAAAACTTCCTCAAAGAAAGGTAAGGATTTACGAGCTGAAACTGCTTTCCTATGAACCTCCATTTCTCAAAATCAGGGTGGTGTGTTCGGCTGGCACCTACATTCGCTCCCTTGCTGAGGATATCGGCAAAAAATTAGGTACTGGCGCCTATCTCATCGAACTTGAGCGCATCCGTGTTGGGGACTTCAAAATCGAAAACAGCGTCCCCCTTGCGAAACTAAATCCGATTTAGGTGCAACGTTAGGTGCAATGCGAAACTAAATCCGATTTAGGTGCAAAATTACGAGGCCCGATAGCCAAGTTCTCCGATGGCTTTGACGAGAGCGTCTTTGGAAACCTTTGAAGAATCAAACTCAAAGGTTCCCTTTTTGTCCCCGTAGGAAACTTCTGCTAACTTCACACCCTCCATTTGAGAAGTCAGCATTTGAATGCCCACTGCACAAGAACCGCAGTGCATTCCTTCAATGTGTAATTCTATTTTTTCCATTCTTTGGATTTTCATTTTTCTTTTCAACCTTTCCTTTGTTGCCCGTCTTTTTAATCGGGGGGATATATCTTTTGAGCAACATTGAATTTGCTACCACCGAGATCGAACTAAATGCCATGGCAAAACCCGCAATTTCAGGCCGCAACGTTGCCTGGGAAAAGTTAAAGAATACCTGCCCCGCTTGCCCAAAACTCTGCTGAATTCCAACTACCCAATCTGCGGGCACGCCAAATGAACTTTGCGTGGCAAGAAGATGCACCCCTCCAGCAATGGGAATTGCCAACACGTTATAGATAAAAGCCCAGAATAGGTTTTGCCATATCTTCCTTATGGTTTTCCCAGAAAGCTGAATTGCTGTGACCACGTCCCGCAAGTCATCTTTTACCAAGACCACCTCTCCAGTTTCCAGTGCTACGTCTGTTCCAGAACCAATTGCAACCCCCACATCTGCTTGCGCCAATGCAGGAGAATCATTGATTCCATCTCCAACCATTGCAACGGTCTTGCCCTCCTTCTGCAGTTTTTTAATGACGTCTGCTTTCTCTTGAGGCAAAACCTGGGCCAACACTCGATTAATCCCCAGCTCACGTGCGATGGCTTGCGCGGTCTGGGGATTGTCTCCTGTTATCATAATAATCTCTTTCTTCATTTTTTGAAGCGCTTGAATGGCTTCCTTTGCATAGGGCTTGAGCGTATCTGCCATTGCAACTATTGCAATAAGTTTCTCTTCAGAAACGGCATATACTACGGTTTTTGCTTCGTTCTGAAGCGTTTCTACCAACCCCGTATGCTCCTTCACAGAAATCCGCAACGACTCCATCAACGCAACATTCCCTATTGCAACCTTTTTCCCAGATACCGTTCCCTGTATCCCCATTCCCACTTCAGCCTGTATGTTTTCTGCCTCTGGCAACTCGCCAACAACCTCTTTTCCTTTTGCCACGATTGCACGCGCTAACGGATGTTCAGACCCAGTCTCTACCGCAGCTATAAGGGCTAAAGCTTCTTTTTTGTTTATGCCTTCCATGGGCACAAAGTCAGTAACCACCGGCTTGCCGATAGTAAGGGTCCCTGTTTTATCAAGCGCAACCGCACTCACCTTATACGCCTTTTCTAATGCTTCCCCGCCCTTCAAAATAATGCCGAATTTCGTTGCTCGGCCAATACCGGCGACAAGCGCCGTTGGCGTTGCCAATCCCATGGCACACGGGCAAGAGATTACCAACACAGCAATCATGCGTAAGAGACCTGTGCGAAACGGCAAGGCCGCAACCAAAAACCAGCCAACAAACACCAATACTGCCAATACAATCACCGCAGGAACAAAGCGCTCTGAAATCTTATCAACAAGATTCTGAATGGGTGCACGCCGAGCTTGTGCTTCTTCTACCATGTTAATAATCTGATGAAGCAGGGTGTCTTTGCCCACCTTGAGTGCCTTAAACTTTATCAGTCCTTCCTGATTTACCGTAGCTCCAATAACTTCATCATCTATGCCCTTGCCTATCGGGAACGATTCCCCAGTCACTACTTTCTCGTCAATATGCGTTTTACCCTCAACGATGACGCCATCAACCGGAATCTTTTCTCCTGGTCGCACCACCACAATATCTCCCTTTTGAATTGTGTCTTTCGCAATAGTAACCTCCTTGCCGTTGCGCATTACATGCGCCTCTTTTGCCTCCAACTGCAAAAGTTCTTTGACAGCAGCTGATGCGCGCCCTTTGGCAACCACTTCAATGTATCTCCCCAGAAGAATAAAAGAAAGTAAAGCGGCAGAGCTCTCCCAGAAAGGATGGTCTATATTAAAGAACAAAAACCCAACGGCTGAATAAAAGTAGGCGGCCGAAGTCCCCAGCACCACGAGCACGTCCATATTCGCAGACCCCACGCGAAACGAGGTAAAAGAGTTTCGGTAAAAAGGCCAGGCAATAACAAATTGAATAGGGGTAGAAAGAATCCAATAGAAGTAATTGAGGTCAATGCGAAAGGGCGGATTTGCCACATCCATGAATAAACTCAATGCAAACTTCAAGGGTTGAGCAATGAGCCAAAATAGATAATTGGTCGCATAAGAACCCCACGCAAAAAATCCGCTTCCCATAAATTGGGGGACATTCAAATTGATAAAATCAAAAAGCTCATGCACATGCGTCACGTTGAACATGTGAATGAGCATGTAGTAAAGGATAATGGGAGTTGAAAGCGCAAATGCCGCCACAACCCTTCGCTTTGCCTCCTTCATCCTTCTTGCCTCTTTCGCCTCTTCCTCCTCTACGGTTTCGCCCCTTTCGTCCGGCCTGATTAAATCGTATCCGAGCTGGCCTATGAGTTCATCTATCTTTTCTAAAGAAATCTTATTCTCGTCAAACTCAATTGCCGTTTTTTCATTTCCATAATTTGTCTTAATAGAGATAATGCCGTCCTGTTTTTTCAGAAGTTTATCAACCAAAATGGAACACGACGCGCAGTGCATTCCCCTAACTTTCAAGACCAGCTTCTTCATGGATTATTGTGTTTCAGATATAATGCTGCGCACGTGCATGTTCCCAATCATGTCAAAATGGGTGCGCTTCTCGCCTTCCGTATAACCTTCTCCGCAGGGAACTGAACAGTAAAAGGGGAAATCACCGGCTTTTGTAACCACAAACTCCACCGTAATAGTGCTGTTTGCGGGCATACGCTGGGAAATGCCAAAGGCGTCAATGCCAATGCCGTGGTCGTACGAATCCTCGTTTACCAGCGTCATAATGATTTTGTCTCCCTGATTAACCTCAAGAACTTCTGGGAAGAACCTCCATTGATTGACCCCGGTGGTAACCGTAATCTTCCGCTCCACTCCTGAAACAAACGGCTTTGCTTCTTCTGGCAAAAGAAACATGCGCCACACCACGCCGGCGCCAATGGCAATACCTGCAACCGCAAGGATGATAAAATATTTATTCACGAGAACATTATTTCTTTACGGTTATAAATCTATGAACCACAAAACTCAAGAGGGCAATGAGCAGAACTGACACAGTCAAAAGCAGCCACCATGCGGGGCTCACCAGCGGCTGCAGCTGTCCCGTACTTCCAGGGGCATGATCTTCTAGGATTCCGTGCGGTTCCGCCTCATCGTGCCCTTCGTCTGCCAGCGCCCTCGGCAACACAGCATCAATCCAGTTAACACGGGGACCTTCCCCAACATCATCTTCATGCGGCTGATCCTCCTCCATGAAAGAAGGTTCTTCTTCATGCTGCTGCATGCCCGCTTGAAAACGAAAAGGCAGGTAAAAAACAAATACAATAATAAGTAAGACAGAAAATACTACGAGAAACCAGAAATGCAAGCGCCCCTTATTTGTTTTTAGCTGTTTCGCCCGCTCCGCCATTGGTTTGTTGTGGATTCTGAACTGTTGCTTTTCTATTCTTAAGATAATACCACCACAGCGGGATAAGCCAAAGGAGGACTAAGACCCAGTTTCCCAGCGACAGGGGCAAACCAAAGAGCCCAGTTTTCCCTTCTAGCTCTTGCGTTCTATGCTCGTGAGCCTCTCCCTGTCCGATTTGTTCAGCAAAAAGATTGGTCACCGTTTCCTCCTGTGTTAATTCCTCAAGCAAGCTGTGCTGCCCGGATGCCACCCACCAATCATGGGTGAACAATCCAAGCACCAGTATGAACCCCGCCACAAACACCATGCCCCAACCCGTGGCGCGCTCTACCTTCTCTTTCCTGGCAACAAGCCAAGAGAGTGCATTCACGCCGAGCACGCCCAGCAAAGCCAGCAAAAACAGAGGCAGTATTCTTCCTGCTGCATGAACTAAAAAGAGAAGCCACCCATAGAATATATCGCCGGACGCCGCAATACGGGTAAGAATCACGGGGGTAGCAGGATGCGGACATCCCACGCCAATATTGCCCAGGAAGATCCCCAGGAAAAATGCCTTGAGGTAGTCATGCCGCTTTTGAATAAAGCCGGGGGCGGCTCCGGTATACGTTGGCATGCGAAACTTGACCAACTTCAGTTCGCCCAGAGCAAAGACATAGGCAAAGGCTCCTGCAATAAAGTACAGCCAATTCTTTACGGTCTCAAGAGGAGCTCCCAGGGCGTCAATCGCCACTTCCCCCACAAGAGCTGTTATAATCCCATAAACACTCAATGTTACTGTTATGCCTCCGCCAAATGCCATTGCCATGCCCAACCCTTTTACCATGCCCTTTCCCATAGAAAGGGGAACAATCACAAAAGCCAGAGGCAAAGTACACGGCAGCACAATCATAGTCAATCCCGCTGCAAAACTAAATAAATACCATCCCATTCCTACGGGGGCTGCACTTCCCGCAATGAAAAACCAAAACACGCCCAAAACAATCAATGCAAGGATACCGACGGCAGTTAGTGCTAGTATGGTTTTCAATTTACTTGCTGCTTGCTCCATGTTTTTGAAACGTCATCAGGAAAACCGCGAGCGATGCGCCCAAAATGGGGATGTCGCGAAACGTAATGAGGTCTACACCCACAAAGAGAAGAATCAACACCATCTCAACAGCAGAGAGAAAGGCCGCAATGCGCACCAATCCTCCTGGAAGAAACCAGGCCAAAAACGCCAGGCCCAGCAAAAGCTCTCCAGCCCCTTGTATGCGCAAATACCCGTCCATGGAAGGAAACACCTGGAGAGCTGCCTGGGAAAACCAAGGGGGTACAAATCCGTACCAATGCTGCGGAGCGCGCAAAAAATCAATGCCGGTGTAGAGATACATCACCCCAAGCGTGCTGCGCAGTGCCCAGATGGGCTTTGTCTTCCAGAGAACTTTCATTGCTGTGAAAGCTCGTGCAGTTTCTTCACGAATTTCTTGCCATCAAAACCTCCGGTAGCCCAAAGCTCGCCGTTCAGAATAATTCCAGGGGAAGCCATAATCATGTATTTTTGCGCCATTTCCTGCCCTTGCGAAGTGGTTACGTCCACATTCTTATACTTCACATTGGGCCAGTCCTTTTCAACGGAATGCCAAAACTCTTCAAACTGGCGGCATATATGGCACCCCGGAGAAGAAAGTTCTTCAAGAGTTACAGGTTTCATATAAAAACTTTCTTGCAGTATACCGCATGTTTCCTCCTTGCGCAAAGCGCCATTTGCCGAATTGGTCTTTGCGAAATTGCCAGGCGGCGTAGCCAAACTGTGAAAGGAGTTTTTCAATAGCGCGCTTCTGGGGAGAATCAAACTCCAGATATATTCTCCCTCCGGGATTGAGGTGACGTTTTGCTTCCTTGAGAAACCGCCTGATGTATTTTAGGCCATCTTCCCCGGCAAACAGAGCTTCTCTGGGCTCGTACTTGAGAACCGAGGATTGGACCCTGCGCCTCCTTGATTTTGCAATATACGGGGGGTTGGCAAAAATATAGTCGTACAGACCCATAGACCGTTCCATGGTTCTGTTTTTTGATTGGAATACGTCAGATTCAATAATGCGGTATCGACGGGGATTGATACGGTTCAATGTTGCGTTGATGCGGATTTGCTTGAGAAATCTTGGTTCCTTTTCTGCAAAGTCCACATGTGCTGTTGGCATATGTTTTAATACAGCAACCCCAACGCACCCCGAGCCCGCAAACAGGTCCAAACACCGTATAGCATGGTTCTTCCGAGCCGTCTCATAGTTTGAACATATGTTCAAGTTATAAGAAAGGTCGGCGATTGCTTTGAGGGTCCAATGCTCGGTTTCGGGGCGGGGAATGAAAGGCCTTTCTGACAGGTCAATACGGCATCCCGCAAACTCCACAAACCCAATGAGATAGTCAAGGGGTTCTCCCTTCTGCAATCTCTCCTCATCCATCAAAAAAGCAGGGGTTCTCTTTCCCTTGTGCTTTTCCCTGAGAAGCCATGCTGTTTCGCGCTCAAGCTGTGTTCTCTGCATATCATTGCTGTACCATACCTTCTTTCTAAAACCAAAACCGAGCACTCAAATTGAGTGCTCGGCTGTGGCTTAGTTCTGGAAGTCCCTTCGGGGAGGACGGTTCTTTCGCCAGCAATCGTTGCAGCGAAGGTTGCCCTCTGTTCCGGGCCTGGGGTTGAAAGGAAGCTGGGTAATGGCTGTGCCACAATCAGCACAGGTCCAGTTTCCTTCCACCATGGGCCGCTGAAACCTTCCTTGATTTTCCTGTTCCACTTTCTTTGGAAGTACAACTTGATTTCAAAAAAGAATCTTGATGTGACTTCTTCTATCGCCCCAAACTATAGGTGGGGCGGGAACTGTACTCCGACTCTAGTACAAAAGCTAGTATACTCCCTCTCCTCCTTCCTGTCAAGCGCGTCTCTCTGGAAACAAAAAAACGCCCTTGGGGGAGCTTTTTACACTAAGCCCCCGAAAAGACGGGGAGCTAGTGTCGCCTGGCAAAAACCTTGTGCGGTTTTTCTTCCCTGATTGAGTCAGAGTTGAGATGGGCTGTATTTAGTTGTCCTGGAAGGTGCTTTCCCACACTATCGCTCTGCACTGGCCTCTTTGAGTTCTTATTGTATCCTTCTGGCATGCTGTCTCTCACCAGCAAGGAGGATTGCGCGCCATTCTCATCATGATGGAATGACTTTTTTCTCTTATCTCTTCTTTTTCGACCTTTCTCCCTTTCTGATATTACTAACGTCTGGGTTCAAAAAAGGTGTCTCTTTTTCCAGGATACTGCCCAGGCGCTTTCGGGAACGGGCAAGCAAGAGCTTTACTGCGTTCTCTGACTTTCCCAGCTTCTTGCCTATATCCTTTATGGAAAGCCCCTCTTCGTAATACGCGCGCAGGACCTTTTGATTGTTTTTGGGGAGCTTGCCGATTGCCCGCGCAAGATGTTCGTACAGCAGCTTCCTGTCTATCTCTTTCTCAATATGCTCCTTGCCCAGAAACGCAAGGATGTCGCTGGGAAGACGCGCTTCTTTGGTCTTTCGGTAAAAATCAACTAAAAGATTGCGGGAAATGCGGAAAAGATACGTGAGATAAGAATATCCCCGAGAGCGAAACCGCGATAATGCTGTAAAGGCGCGCAGAAAGGTTTCCTGCGCCAAATCTTCAGCTACCTCATGGCTTCCGCCAAGCCGTTTGGCAAGATACCCTTGTACTTTGCCAAAGTATTTATGGTAAAGATCCCCGAACGCTTCCTTGTCTCGCTGCGCCTGTTCCACCAGACGGGAATCTTCTTTGTTTTCCCGCTTGGGTCTCGGCATATAGCTGGTTTCATTCTAGCGTAGCCCTTCGCAAAAGCAAGGCATTAAAGGCAACAATAACGGTGGAAAGAGACATAAAGATGGCGGCAAGCGCTGGCTCAAGGAGAATTCCTTGAAACGCCAAAGCTCCAGCGGCCAAAGGCAAAGCCACCACGTTGTATCCTGTTGCCCAAAACAGATTCTGAAGCATTTTTGAATAGGTCATTCGCGAAAGCCTGATGATTTTCGCAATGTCCCTGGGGTCGTTTCTCACCAAAATAATCCCGGCTGACTCAATGGCAACGTTGGTTCCCGCCCCAATGGCAATGCCCAAATCTGCCTGGGTCAAGGCAGGAGCGTCGTTGATGCCGTCCCCCACCATGGCGACTTTCATCCCCTGGTTCTGCAAAATCTTTACTTTCTTTGCTTTTTCTCCAGGAAGAACTCTTGCAAAATATTCGTCAATGCCAAGTTCCCCGGCAACCCATTGCGCAACATCTTTTGAATCCCCTGTGAGCATTGCGGTCTTGATGCCTGCTTTTTTTAAACTGCTCACAGCTTCCCGGGATTCTTCGCGTATGAGGTCTGCAAGAGCGATGGCCCCCCGCACCGCGCCTTCCTGAATCACATAAATAATGGTCTGCCCCTGCCGCGCTGCTTCCTGGGCTTTTTGCTGCAGTTCTTTCGGCAAACTCCCTTTCATCTCTTCTAATATCACTTCTCCCCCAACAAACACTTCTTTGCCGTCTATGATTCCTCTTACTCCTTTTCCCGGAATACGTTTGAAATCCTCTGCTGGACGCAGTAGTACTCCCCTTTTTTCTGCCTCCCTCACAATTGCTTTAGAAACAAAGTGTTCTGAATGTCTATCGACGGAGGCCGCCAGCTGAAGCGTAAAATCTTCGTCCTCTGCAATGACTTTTGTTACTCCGTAGCTCCCCTTAGTTAGGGTGCCTGTTTTGTCAAAGAGTACAATATCAATTTCTCTCGCAGCTTCAAGCGCCAGGCGCTGCCTTACCAAAAATCCGTTCTGGGCTGCCTTGGTGGTGGAAATAGAGGCTACCAGGGGTACTGCCAAACCCAGGGCATGAGGGCAAGCAATCACAAACACTGCCACAAGCCGAGCAACGGCAAACGCTACCTCGGCTCCCGCAGCAAGCCAAGCAACAAGAGTAACGCTTCCCGCGACTGTCGCAATAATCGTTAGATAGAGCGCCGCCTTGTCAGACAATATCTGAAGCCGCGACTTTGAGGCCTGGGCTTCTGCCACCAGGCGCATCACTCCGGCCAAGAACGTGCGCTCCCCCAGCTTTGCCACCCGTATTTTTAAGCTTCCGTCGCCGTTCAAGGTGCCGGCGATAACTTCTTTTCCTGCGGTCTTGGACACCGGTTTTGATTCTCCGGTTATCATTGATTCATCTGCCTGGGACCTTCCTTCAATCACCGCGCCGTCCACGGGAATCCTGGTGCCTGGCCGCACAAAGAGCATGTCGCCCTCCTTCAGCTTTAAAAGCGCTACTGTTTCCGTGCTTCCGTCTGGCTTTATCCTTTCGGCTGTATCTGGAAGAAGCTTGGCAAGCTCTCTCAATGCTCCCTGAGCCCCTTGAACCGATTTCATCTCAAGCCAATGGCCCAAAAGCATAATGGTAATCAGCGTGGCAAGCTCCCAGAACAGGGGTTTGACTCCCGCAAATGTCGCGTATACGCTCCACAAGAAAGCGGCTGTAATCGCAAGAGCAATGAGCGTCATCATTCCGGGCAGCCTCGCTTTCAATTCTCTTGCGGCCCCTGCCAAGAATATCCATCCTCCGTAGAAAAATATGATGGCACCAAAAAGAAACGTCAGGTATCCGGATCCGGGAAACTTTGGGGCTCCAATGCCAAAGAAAAGCTCGGGCAACTCAGAATAAGCGATAATGGGAAAGGTCAACGCCAAACTCACCCAGAACTTTTGCAAAAAGAGCTGGGTGCTGTGCCCAGCGTGTTTGTCATGTTCATTTCTACGTGGTTTTGCGTAATGTTCTGCGTGGTTCTGCGTCTTAACTAAACTCATCCCGCACTCTTGGCAAAGCCCGGGCTTTTCCTGCCGGACCTCAGGATGCATTGGGCAAGAGTACATATCTTTCTATTTCTTTACAATGTTCTTGTAAAGCCAAATTACGGCAAGAACGCCGGCAACCAGCCAAACTACATACAGCATCCACAGGAGCCCTGCTCCAAGACCAAAGCTCCAAGGCATCATGCCCCAGCCAAAACCTCCTGTTGTGCCGTTCCCCATCATCATTGACATCATGCCCCCGCTCATCATGCTTTGGGGCAGGGGCGCGTTCGGCTCGCAATTGCTCATTCGTTTGCCCATGGCGATATGCGCTTGTTCTTCGCCTTCTTGGCCCATCGCCTGAATCATCATAATATTCATTGCCTCGTGAGAATCACCCATCATCTGGCCCATAAAATATTCCCCAAGCGCACCAAAATCTTCGGTGGATAAATCAGCGCAGGTTCTCTGTTTTTCCTGCAATGCTTCCCAGACGACTTTACCCTCGGCTTCTTGGCGGGCGGTGTGATTATTTTGTGCAGAAGAAAGGGTCAGGAAAGCAAGGCTGAAAATGAAAACGAGAATCGTGAGTGAAAAATATTTTTTCATAAGCTATCTGGCGTTATGGCTGAAATGAAAATACTATTTAGGTATGTTGTTTCAGTGTGCGCCAAGTAAAATGCTCATATACACCTGACCAAAGAAATCCAAAGCTGGCTGCAAACAGCAATTCTTCCAGGGGAATGCCTACAATAAGAATACCCGAAATCATTGAAAGATTCCAAACCGCTTGAACGTACCCAGGATAAAATGTGGTAAGGCTCAAGAAATAAACAAAATAAAAGGCGGTAAATATGAAGGCGCTCGCTATCATCTTTTTCTTTAGGTCTGGGCGGCAATACCACGTAAAGAGTCCCCCTCCGGTCAATGCGATGATGCTTGTATAAATGGGGTTCATGTTCGTAAAAATTAACAGCAATAGAAAGATGATTGGCGCTGAAAGTAGCGCAAGAAGATGGTAGTTATGGCGTGGGTGGCGTTTCTGTTTTGTGCTGATTTTTGTGTGCTTGGCACGAAAGATTCTTTCATAGAGAACAACGGCCAGGCCTCCAACTCCAAAAGTAAAGAGCAAACTCTCAATATCAAATCCCGTTTTGAGCGCTAAATCAAATAGAGACGGCGGACTCCAATATTCGGGCACAAACAATAGTTCAGAAAATCCGAGAAGCGAAGTCCATAAACTCACAACGAGCATCTCCTTTTTGCTTTCTTTGTCCCGCAGAGCAAGAAAAACAACAACCCAAATCGCCAGCAAAAGAAGACTCCAGGCCAACCAGGCGTAGTGCATTACAAATCAAGTTTAGGTAATTTTTATCTTTTTGCAGCTCCATCTTGCAGACCGAGCATTTTTTCTTGAAGATGCCAAACATAGTTTATTTGCTTGCCCCGCAGAACTTATTATGAAGCAAAGCAACAAGCCAGGCGGCAATATAGGTGTAGACGACCGCCTGCAAGAAACCAGCGATAAATCCGTTAAGGGTTATGGCAACATCGCCGGCAAACTTTTCTACGTTCACCAGATGAACAAGCCAGCCAAAAAGCTGCAAGGCGAATCCGGGCCAGAGCGCGACAAAGATTGCGCAAATGACATACAGCGCACCCATGACTCCGCCCGCCGCCAAAGCAAAACCATTTTTATTGATTTGGCAATAGTGCTTTTCGTTATTCATAGATTTATTATTATTTATTAACCTTTCAACCTTTATTTGTTCTTTGACAATTTGTACACCAAAAGAATCTCGCGTATCGCCTGTTTTGCCTTCCCGTGCTTCATTTGGCTAGTGCCGTGCGTGGCAAGATGATTCTCCAGTACCATGTCCTCAACTCCAGAAAGCGCCTTCTTGACTGCAGAGGACTGACGGAGAATGTCAATGCAGTATTGGTCTTTTTCAACCATTTTCTGGAGTCCTCGAATCTGCCCCTCCAAAATCTTGAGCCGCCTGATGGTTTTCTTTTTCGCCGCTTCCTTCATACAATACCATAATACCCCCAGGGAGTATCCCTGTCAATCCCCATATCCGTATAAAAAGTCCTCGTCTCAAGAAAGACGAGGACGAACCTCCTCTCTCGCTCAACCCAGGGGCAGAGGAAGCTGGGAAAATGTCCAACACTTAGTGTTGGACATCCAGCTGGTTTTCGTGCTAATCAAGGAATATCTCTGCAGGAAGTTTTTCTGCTTGCAATTTTGCGGAGCTGGTATCTACAAAATCCTGATAGGCACCCTTAGAAGAAAACTGATTAAGAAAAATGTCAGGCACAAGCAGCTCTCCCCAGCGATTTTCTCCTATGCAATCCTGAAAACTAGACCACGGATATTTGTGTTCTCGGTTTTTCCACTCTTTGATATCTCTGGGATTTCGATGGATATATGCAGAAAGATACAGAAGCTGTTCATCTGTCTCTACGGGCACTGCCCGAAAAGTGCCTTGAAAAAGATGTCCTCGTTTTTGGTACTTTGCGTTAAAATATTTTGCGTACCCGTCCTGGATACGCTGAAGGTATTGAGAAATGCCTTTTTCTATTTTCTCTTGAACAAGAATATGGAAATGGTTGGACATAATTGCAAACGCGCCAAATCTAACCTTCCGCGTTGCCAATACTTGGTCCAGTGTGTCTTGCGGCACATTAAATGTTCCGTGTTTACGAAAATGGGATGTCTGACGGCCAATTTGAAAGAAAGAAACCGGGGCTTGAAAATAAAGAAGGAGAAAAAGAAAGCGGGCATAATCTTGCTGGCTAAGAAAAATAGCGCGCTCGTCGTTGCTGCGATTGCAGATATGATAATAGGATTCTGTAGCAAAGCGAACTTTCCTCATATAGAGTTATTGTAGCATGGCCACAATAAGCATGTCCAACACTAAGTGTTGGACATTTTCACTAAGTGTTGGACATTTTCAATTTAGATGCCGCAACCGGGGCCTTCCTGCTGCTGGACGGACTCTACGGCGGCTCTCACCTGCCAAAATCCCTGGGCGCTGGAATAATCAAAGCCCAAAACCTCTTTTGGAGAAACCTTATCCCAGGAAATACCCTGCTCTGCAAAATATTTTGCAATGGTAAGGTAGGTGTCTGGAAACCAGTAGGAGTTTACCTGCAAGGCAACCTGATACATTTCTTCCTCCCCTATCCCTTGTGCCGCCATTAACTCCAGTAAGCCCAACATTGCCATGCCGTGGTTGCAGTCAGGGAAATATGTGGGATTGCCGCAGCAGGGACGATAAATGCCTTGAGAAACCTTTTCTACCAGCGCTTGCTGTTCTGGAGTGAGAACAACCCATGCATGTTTGCTGTAGTGGTCCATTGCGCTTCCCTTTGCTAAGGTCCATCCACCAGTTGAAGCAAATCTGCCCGCCTTCGCCAAGGCTTCGGTGGGTGAATCCGCTCCCCCGCCGTATGTGACCATCGGACCTTCTTGTAAAATAGGATTCTTGTTTGCCAGACCAAATGCCCAAAACATATTTAGGAGAACACTAGAATTATCGTAGGTCATAAGAATCTCTCCATTATCCTCTCCAACCAGGAGCTTCTTTTCGTTCTCTCCCAAACCCCCTCTCTCTGCATATACTGCCTCAAATTTCTCTTGGTCAATCACCCCCGTCTCTATCATCTGCTTTCCCAGGTCTACCCAGGCAATAGGCAGCACAATGCCTTCTGTGGGAAGCACAAGGTCTTGCAAGGCCCCCACGGAAACTGAAGATTGCTCCTCTGCAATCTGCTCTCTTGTATCTTTGTTTTGTCCTTTCAAGCCAATGTCCACTTTAACAAACTGGGTAAACGCAAAGGCCGCAAGGAAAGCTAACGCAATGCCCTTTGTGAGATCAAATGATGGACTGTTGGCGGTCATACATTTTTATGATTATTGATGAATGGGACAGCCGCTTTGCTGCGAAAGCTTTTTAAGACCTTGTTCTCCTACCAGCTTTCTGCCGTCCTGCATCATCCAGGTGGGATATACCTCAATGCCTTTTCCCAAGCAAAGCTGCGGGTCATCAGGACATTCCACATAGTTTATCAGACGAAACGAATCGTCAAATGCCTTCTTTTCATTCTGGCAATGCGGACACCAGTCAGCCCCGTACATTACCATACCCTTTTCGCTCAAACATTGGGCAAACTCATCATACCTGCCTTCTGCTTGCTTGGGAGATAAGAACGCCCAAGCGCCAAACGCCATAATCGCAATCCCTGCAGCAAGCACAAGAAATGATGATTTCATATTAACAGCAATCCTTCATTTTCTCTTCAAGTTCTTTGACCTTTTGCTGTTCTTGTTTAAGGGGAATCTTTAGCAACAAAAGAAATACGGCCAGCACTGCGACAGAAATCGCAATCCCCGCAGCAAGCCACGCCCACGCAAAAGTGAGCAAAGCCCAGACCGAAAAGAAGCCGGCTGGGATAAACAAGGACTTAAAGAGAAGCTGCGAGCTCCCTGCAGAAAGTCGCTTGTCTACCTGATAGGCAATGCCTACTATCGAGCCCCCCATCAAGATTGCTGGAACCAAAAGATTAATCTGAAAGCCAAGGAAATATGCCACCAGCATCCAGAGCCACGTTCCGCTCACCCCAGCGCAAATGGGGCAGACCTGAAACGGAAGAATTCTGTTTACCAGCCAAACCCCTAAGGTAATGAGAAGAATAGATGCAACAGCAATAATCATAGGGTTACAAGAGAAAGATAGCTACTCCCAAGAGAATCATTGCGGCCCCGACCCAAAGGCGCATTCCCTTGGTATTTGACTTGCGCCATGCCTGAACCTTTTCAAGCAGGTGCCTGTCTGAAGCGATGAACAGAATAAGAACAAGGGGCACCACAAAAATGAGGTTGTAAAAGATAAGGTAGGCAAGGCCTTTGAGATATGTTGCCTGGTCATGCAAAAAGCCAAGCACCATCAAGTACGGGCCTCCTGTGCAGGGAAATTCGCACAGCCCTACCAAAGCCCCCAAGAGGAACGCTGTTGGAATGGATGCTTTCTCCATGAGGAAGGCCATCCATTTGTGCGCTGCCTGCGGAATCTGCAGTTTTAAGGGAAACTGCGGGAGAAACACATTTAAGAGATTGAGCGCGCCAAATCCAATCAAGAGAAAGGCCCCAACCTTTCCCATGAAATGCGGGGTATTAAACAAATGCAGGGCCTGCAGAATGCCCAAACCGATGAAGAGATACGCAAAAAAGATGCCGGCAATGTATATTCCCCCAATCTGGAACATACGAGAGCGCGCAACTCCCAGAGAAAACAGAAACGCAATGGTCAAAAGAAGAATGGAAAACGCGCAAGGATTAATACTGTCCAAAAGGGCTGAAATCGCAACCAAAGGCAACAGCCACTGACCTTGGTTGCTTATTTGCCAGAAGAATTCAGCACCCAGGTTCCAGGTTTTTATTACCAAAACACCTCCAATGAGCAGGGCGGTAATTCCCACTAAGAAAACGATTCGTTTGTTCATTGTGGTTCAGGGGGTGACTGTTGCAGTAATCTCCAATGTTGTTTTCTCGCCGTCTTTGCCTTCAAGATACACGGCACGCTCCACCCTGCCCACTCCTGCCGGGCCATGGGCAGCAGGGTCAAATACTACCTCAACTACAGCTTCCTCTCCTGGCTCTACAACCTTGTTGAGCTTGGGGATATACCCGTGGCCTGCCATACCAAAAAACCCGCTCTGGTACTCCCCTATTCGAATCTTTGCGGTGGTGCACATGCAGGAAGTGTACACTCTGGAAATGGAAACTGCTTGTGCCCCTGTATTTTTTACCACAAACTCGTGGGAAACGTTTCCTTCTTTCATGGAAATTGAGCCAAAGTCAAAACTCCCCTCCCCGAACTCAAGGTTCTCTAACGCTCCCAAGACAGAGGCCTGCTGAGCTTCTGGGGAATTGGAAAACAAGAGAACCGCACCCAAGAATACTACTGCTGCAATGCCGAGAATAAAAAGATAATTTTTGTTCATACCTATTGTTTTACAACAAAAATCCCTTTAGAGAAGGGACATAAAGGACGCAAGTTCCAAAACCCCGACACGGGTTTTTGAACGCTGCGCCCTACAAGAACGTTGGGCTATGGAACCTTCTCTCCAGCCAGTGCATCTCCTTTGTAGCCGCCGTCACGGGTGCCTGGGCAAAAATCTCCTGCGAGACAAAGGACTCTATGCGCTTTGAAATGGGCGGGAAAAAGGAAATGGCAAAGAGTAAAAGTAAGGCAAGGGCAACTAAGGTCGCGATGGAGAAGATTTTGAGTACGTCAATATGAAACACACCCATTGCCAGGAAACCTGCTGATTCCGGACATTCCTTTCCCTGGAGAGCGACTGCAAAGCATCTTGCCATGTCATGCAGGTCTCCGGTCATTGCCGAAAACCCAAAAA
>Ga0154962_132_pt1 | contig 20958 bp, 17 predicted proteins | sample RifCSPhighO2_01_FD_105930 | JGI IMG/M metagenome (GOLD analysis project Ga0154962, IMG submission 105930) | Candidatus Wildermuthbacteria bacterium RIFCSPHIGHO2_01_FULL_49_22b
GAACTCCCTGCAAGGTGGACAAAACCAGAGAATCTTCATGTCACCCTCGTATTCCTGGGCAATACTTCAGAACAGGAAGTACGGGAAGTAAAAAAGATTGCTTCGCAGGTCGCAGCAAGACACAACCCTTTCTCTTTTTCCCTTTCCAAGATTATGTATGGTCCCTCTCTAAAACAACCCAGAATGCTCTGGGCAGTAGGAAAAATGCCAAAAGAACTCTCGTCTTTACAGGAAGACCTGGCTGGCGCGCTGGGACACCACGAAGAATACTTGTTCTCTCTGCACATCACTCTAGCTCGCCTCAATGAATGGGGATTTCGAGGCATAGAACCTGAAGAACGCCCCCAGATAGACGAAAAACTATCCCTGGAGGTTCCTGTTTCCTCCTTTGAGATTATGGAGAGCAGGCTGAAGCGGGGAGGAGCAGAGTATACCCTTGTAGAACAACTGCCGCTTTCTTTGGCTAGATGAAGCTGAAAGAATCCTTCCTCCAAAGAAGGCAATGTGCGGAATCTGGCACCCTTGTAAAAACATTGACAAAATTCATACTTCATATTATTATATATCCAGTCCTTAAGATGCTGAACGGGACCAATTTTAGATTTAGGGAGGTGACAGATGTCACGGCGATGGCTGCTATGTTTTGTTGGTTTTTTGGCGCTCGGCGCGAGTTTAACTTTTGCGGCGGGCACATCAAACACCGCAGAGGGCTCTCTCGGTGTTGAGCTCATTGCTAAGTCAGGGGAAACAAGATATGCGCCTGACGAGGCAATTGTAGATTTCGGCACGCTCATCTTGCGAGCGGGGAATCGGGACGCGACCGTCTCAAAGCTCCACCTCCGCAAGTACGGGCTCAGTACCCCGGAAGATCTCTCGTGGATCCGACTAGTCGATCAGACCGGCGCCATCCAGGCAGTAGGAGAGGTGAATGCCGATCATCGAACCATCCTTTCTTTGAACATCACGGTGCCCGCCGGAACCGAGAAACGGTACCATCTGGAAGCCATGATAGAAGATGGCACAGGGTCCAGCCAAACCATCCAGCTCGGCATTGAAGATGCTGGAAGAATAACGTCCACCGAGGAGGTAACAGGGGAGTTCCCGCTGAAGGGAGACTTTGTCGTAGTGGTACGCATCCCCATTGGTTCTCTCCTCTTGTCGGAGGATGGGATAACGCTAGACCAAATACCCGAGGTGGGGGAGCGCGTCATCCTGAATCAGTTCACGGTGACCGCCAGCTCTGTTGAATCGGCTGCGCACCTTAGCATTGGTGCTATCATTATCGGTTCAGCTCCCACAGCCGCCCTGGAAAATTTGATGTTGAAGGATGTTCTCACGGGGTATAGCTATCAGCCCGTTCCAGGATGGAAGGAGACCAGGACAGCATGGTGGGCCCTTTCCGATATGAGGATTGAGCGGGACATGACTCGCCGCTTCCGCATTGAGGCGGACATCGTGGGAGGATACGGCCTTACCCTCAACACGGACATCATTGACGGCACGCAACATCTTGTCCGCGCAGTAGGGGAAACATACGAATTCCTCTTGCCCATACACTCGGGCGATTGGGGCGGAAGCAACAATGGACAAGGCGCAAACTATCAGACAATTCAGACAGGCGCAGTGTTCTACGGTTTCCAGAAATCCCAAAGTGAGGTCCTGTCCCCGGGGACAGATCAAGAGCTTGGCGTGCTTAACATCCGGGTATGGGGCGAAGGCGTGGCCTTCTCGGATATACCCTTCAAGCTGCGGCTCATGGGAATGCAGTGCAGTGAGATAAAATCTATCCGGCTCATAGCGGAGAAAAACGAGCTCGTGGCCGGACCGAAAGATTGCTCCAAGGGGGGAGAAGTTTCCTTTGCTGGATCCATCTTATTCCCTCGCGGTGAACGCACCCTGTCTGTAGTCGCCAACATCGCAGACACAGTATCTCCAGGTGATGCGGTCCAGCTTGAAGTTGGACCTGCTGTGATCAATGGGCTTGAAACCCGCCAGGCTATCTCCCCCAGTATCGATATCCCTGTCACGAGACAAAAACTCGTGGGTTCCTTCCCCCGATTCTCGGTGAACAGCGCTTCGCCTTCAGGAGACCTCATTGCAAGCTCAAGCACCCTGCTTGCCGTATTCAACGTGGAAGCGGTGGGAAAAGACCCCGTCACCTTCCTTGGCGACAGCGGAAACTCCATAAGGGTGATGGTGAGCCAGCTCGTTCAAGACGCAGATGGTGAGGAAAATCTGCTCGTCATCAAAGACAAAAGGGGTAATATCCTCGACAGCGTAAGAATTCCCCTTGAATCAACGAGCTCTTTCCTCATCCAATTCGTGCAAGGAACCCTCGTGGTACCCGCTGGGACCACGGAGCAACTCTATATCTACGCTAACACTACCGAGTTTGAGGATGACGGGGACGTAATCCAGCTCTGGCTGGACGACGACAATCCCGAGAACATCAACTGGGGGATTGATGGATCCGGGAACTACTCTCGCGCGGACATCATATTCCGGGGGGATGTCTTCGCCAATGCCCTTTTCAAACAGGAACAGCATCAGCTCACTCCCGTTTAGAGCTTAGCGGGCCGGCACTTCGAGTACGCTCGATGTGCCGGTCTTTTCTTTTGTGCTACACTACCATAAATATTATGACCATCCATTTTATCGGCATTGGGGGCATAGGGGTGTCTGCCCTTGCAAAGTACTATCTCAAAAAAGGGTGGCGGGTTTCAGGTTGCGATTTAGCTCGTTCGGAAATCACCGACCAGCTCAAAAAAATGGGCGCGCACATTCGCATCGGCGATACCTCAAAAATTGACACCTGTATAAAATTGAGGGATCAGTACTCACAAATTGTTTATAGCCCTGCGGTTCCAAAAAATCATCCAGAAAGGGCTGCAGCAAGAAAGCAGGGGATACCTGAACTCTCTTATCCACAAGCCCTGGGAGAGCTTACTCGTAGCCACTGTACCATTGCGGTATCGGGCACCCATGGCAAGTCAACCACCACTGCAATGATTGGTCTTTTGCTCACCAAAGCAGGATTCGACCCAACAGTAATCGTCGGCACAAAACTCAAAGAGTTTGGGAACTCAAACTGCAGAGTAGGAAAGAGCAAATACCTCATCATTGAAGCAGACGAACACTTCGCTTCGTTTCTCAACTACTGGCCTAAGATCATTGTCCTCACTACTATTGAAGCAGACCACTTGGACTACTGGAAAACCCTCAAAAACCTCATAAATGGCTTCCTGAAATACACTACTCACATCCCTCAAGACGGCACTCTTATCGCAAACAAGGATGACAAAAACATTCAGAGCATCCTTAAAAAAAGCAAAACAAAAATTCAAGGATATTCTCTCAAACAAAAAGAGGCAAGCGTCCTTCAAAGAATTCTTAAAGTTCCGGGTCAACACAATGTTTCAAACGCGCTTGCGGCTCTCACGGTCGCAAGGCTGCTGCGTATCCCTGATAAAACGAGCTATCAATCCTTGTCTCAATACAAGGGGTCGTGGAGAAGGTTTGAGATATTCAGCATTAAGAAACCCAAGCCCTATACCCTGGTCTCTGACTATGGGCACCACCCAACAGAGATTAAGGTTACCCTTCAGGCCGCCCGAGAGAAATGGCCCAAAAAGAACATTTGGTTAATATACCAGCCCCATCAATACCAGAGGACTTTTTATCTTTTTAAGGAATTTGTAAAAGTACTCTCCCGGCTTCCCGTCCAAAAACTCATACTACTAGACATCTATGACGTTGCAGGAAGAGAAGAGGGGAACATCAAGAAGAAAGTATCCTCTGCCAAGCTTCTCAAAGCAATACAAGCTACAAGCTACAAGCTGCAAGCTACAGCATTGCACATTCCCACTGCCGAGGAAGCTGAACGATATATAAAAAAACATCTCAAAGGCGGTGAAGTTCTCATGATCATGGGAGCAGGGGACATCTACCAAAAGCTCACCCTGCAATTGACACATTCCTTGTGAAAGGAGAAAATGAGAAAAGAGGTCGAGAACATATAACTAACCCATTATATCAATGACTCTTCTTTTAATACTTATCGTCATCGTACTGGTGGCAGCGGTGGTGTGGTACCTTGCAAAGAGCAAAGGACCAGGGAAGCCCCCCAGGCCTCCGCAGGGACCACCCGCTCCTTTATACAAGCCGCCTCAAACACTGCCCCCCATGTCTGCCTCGCCGGCAGGCGGACCTCCAAAGAGACCAGAACCCCCGAGACCGGTTCCGTCGCCGCCTCCCATAAACGGGGAATCGGGAATGATGTAGGACTAGAGAAGATTTTTAAGAGCTTTTACAACAAGAGGACTATCTATCACGTAGCCCTCTTGTTGTTTGCGCGAGATAAAGATTGCCTTGTCGCCCAGAAACAGCGTCCCCTCCAGGCGGGAAGCGCTTTTTTCTTGAACAGAGAATCTTCCCAGGCGTTTTCTTATCTTTTCGTACATTCCTTCCCTGCGCTTTTTCTCGCTAGAAGAGTTCTCAGACGTAAATACCACAAAAGCAAGGCAACCACTAAACAAAAGCTGCTCTTCTAAAATCTCCAGGCCTTCCTTTCCCTTGAATACCTGTACCCCCCCTTTTTGTCCAAAGACCCTGCTTTCCAGGGCCGCAATGATGCGTATGAACTCGCGCTCTTTTTCTTCCACCTCCCTTTTTTGTAGACGCAGCATTCCCAAGATCTTCTCCGGGGACTGGGCAATAAAAACTCTTTTCTTATTCTGTGTTGCTTGAGCAAACAGCCCTTTTTCTTGAAGGATCCTGATAATTTCATACGTTGTGGCTCTAGCAATCCCCGCCTTTTTTGCAATATTCTGCACAGAAGAAGCACCAAACCCCAGGCCAGCCAAATACACCCCAACCTCCTTTTCCTTTAAACCAAGTTTTCTTAATTCCAACGAGAGAATGTCCATGTTTTTCTTATATTATTATACCATAAAACCTTCGTTTCATGAAAGAAAGAGAGGCAGGGATGCTTTGGGTTATTTTCAGCTATCGCTTAAAATAAAACAGTATGACAAACACTATTAGTGTGTTAGACACTTAGTGTCTAACACACTTATCTCACATCTCACTATGGCAGGTTAGTGATTATGTCGGCGATTTCTTACAATAATTTTTGCTTAAAATACCCTTATTGTGCATAATTCTTGTCGGAGGTTCTTGACATACATCTTTCCCGCAAGATATACTGAACGCAGTTAGGCATCTTGCCCGTCACAATATAAATAATCATGTGGTAAGTGAGGAGGTTTTCATGGCCACAATCAGACCCGCAATCCCTCAAGACATTGAGGGAATTATGGCACTAGAAGTAGAGACGTTCGGTCCTCTTGGAGAGGGAGCGATGGCACACCAGACCATGATGGAAAAACGCATCACCCTATGCAATCAAGGCGAGTATCAATTCTTCTGGGTAGCCATAAAACAAAAGGGTGTTGTGGCATATATCATTCTCCAACCTACTAGCCTTACCCAGAAAGAATGCACGTCTTGGGGTGCCGCAACCGACGATGGGACTTTGCAGAAAACCTTCGACCCTACTGGTCCTAACCTCTATGTTGTGTCGCTTGCAGAATCAAAACGTGCCCCCATAGGCACCACAGAGCTTTTGCTTCACGCATCTGCGGTGGTCTGGGTCAAGCGTGGCGGCCTCTATATGTTCTGCTCGCGCATGCCTGGATTCGCAAAAGCTCATAGAGAAACTGGTATTAAGGCTGAACAGTACTGGCGACTCACCCGTTCAGACGGCGGTCCCCGCGATCCGATGCTTCGCTACTACTGGAGTCGAAGCGGGGGTGGTTCTCCGCTGTGTCTCCTGCCGAATGGATTTCCGCCCGATAAGGAATCCATGGGCCACGGGGTGTTTTTCGCACTTCACGATCCTTACCAGGCGCTTCATGCCCTTGGCCAACTACTCCACGATCTGGGTAAACCAAAAAAAATGAGTGATTGAAGATTGCAAGGAGGAAAACCGTGGTAACTATTGTACAAGACCCAAGAATTGAATTACTGCAAGGAGGTCGCCGTCTCTGGCCAGACCTGCGCGACGGCCTCATCTCAACTGCTACGGTCTTTGTTCCCTACGGATGTCCTGACTGGGGAGAAAGCAAGGGCGAGAGGAACAATCTCTGTACCTTCTGCGCTCTTCCAAATGCTGTCATGGAGTATCGAAAGATGTTTTACGGAGGGTATCCCCCCTCTATCTCCGACCATATCAGCATATTCCAACAAACCCTCAGGGAAACTATGGGGAGTGATGTTCCCCATACGCTTATGGTCTTCAATGCTGGATCGTTCCTTGCAATGCCATCTGAGCTTCAACTGGCTCTCGTACAAGAAATAATTCCATATCTTGTGAAACGCGTGGTGGTTGAAGCTCGTGCCTCTCTTATTACTCCTTTGTCTTTAGCGCCGCTGGTGGAGATTTTATCGGCCCATGATATCTCTCTCACCATTCGTATCGGCGTTGAAACCCAGGATGATAACCTTCGCAACAAGGTTCTCAAGAAGGGGCACCAACGCAGACAGCTTGAGGAAGCCGTACATACAATACATGCCCTTGGGGTAACCGCTGGCGGATACGCCCTTCTGAATCCGGCTCCTGGGATCTCACTTTCCTGGGCCATTCAGGAAGCAACAAGCACTATCGCCTGGATCTTAAACGAACAAGGCGCTGACGGGTTGGGGATGGAAGAAGTCTATTTCTCACCTGCATGCGTTGCTCCAGGAACCCTGCTTCATAAGGCATGGCTGAACGATGGTTTCGTCCCCGCCAACCTCTGGGCAGTGCTCAAAGTCCTTAAGGACACTCTACCTTGTTTTGGAGGGCGAATTCATCTCTTGCCCTTCCAGGATGTACCGCCATTCCTTGCTATCCCTTCAAACCATGTACCCAAGGGAATCCCAGAAAGTTTGGAGGGTGCTGCAGAATGTGATTTAGAGTTTTATAACCTGTTTGAGCGGTACCGAGAAACAATGGACCCTCAGGTACTCGTCGCGCCAATGTGTTCATGTAGGCCATCTTGGTTCTGAACCAAAAGGCCCAGTGGATGGAAGGCAATGCGCTTTCTTTCTCTTCTGGGCTTCTTTTTTTCTATTCAACAATTGCTGTCTCGCTTTCTGGGTGTATAATAAACCAATGAAATCGGAGGGCTATTATTATGTTGTTTGACTCTGTTATTTATATCCTTCTAGTCGTAAACGCTCTTTTAGGTGTTGCTGTTTTATTTCGCGACAGCAAGCAAAAAGTAAATCAACTTTTTGCGGGATTTGTTATTTTAGTAAATCTTTGGATCTTTAGTAACTTTCTTGAAAACGAACCGGATATCGTGGGCGTAGAACGACTGGGGCTGTTCCTGCGCCTTGACTTTGCCCTTGCGCTTTTTGTCTTTCTCTTGTGGTTTTATTTCTGCAAAACCTTCGTACAACTTTCACATAGTCCTTTTTTCGATTTTGTACTTGGTAGGACGCTACTTTTTCTCAGTGGAGCTCTTGCACTTCTCTCATTGCTTGGCTCCTTTATTCTTACCGATATCACATTTCAAGACAATATCATTGCATTCAAGCAAGGGGTCCTATGGCCAATGTATGCATTACTCCTTTTGATATTGACTCTTGGAGGGCTCTTTTATCTCCTATGGGGAAGAATACAAACAAAACAGGAAAAACATATCCTAAAACAGCAACAGATTGAACTTATTCTTCTTGGTTTTCTTCTCTCTGCCGGTAATGCTGTATTCATTAATCTCTTCCTTCAGACCTTCTATACTATTACCCTAGAAATTTCCCGCTTCGGATTGTACGGTATGACATTCCTTGTGGGATTCACCGCATATGCCGTAATACGCAAACGTCTGTTGGGTATACGCATTATTCTTACGCAGTTGCTTGTTGCAGTGATTGGAATATTACTACTGATCAACGTCTTTTCATCCGAAAACTCACTCGAATATACTTGGAAAACTTTTCTCCTTGTTACCTTTTTGGTAGCTGGATATCTTCTCATTAAAAGCGTATTAAATGAGATCAAACAAAAAGAAGAACTACAACAAACCTACAAAAAATTAAAAGAGCTGGACGAGGCAAAATCAGAGTTCGTATCTATCGCTTCCCACCAGTTGAGAACCCCCCTTACCGCCATTAAAGGGTATATCTCCATGCTCCTGGAGGGAACCTATGGCAAGCTCTCTGCCAAACAGGAAAAGCCCATAGACAACATCTATGAATCCAACGAACGGCTCATTCACTTGGTCAACGACCTTCTCAACATCTCCCGCATTGAGTCGGGTAGAATTAAAGTGGAGTGGCAAAAAGCAAAACTCCAAGAAGTTGTGCAGAGCGTGATTGACGAACTCCAGATAAAGACAAAAGAGAAAAAACTCAAACTCTCTCTTGAAAAACCCATACTTCTTCCTTCCTTTAATATGGATCCTGCCAAGATACGAAACATTGTGCTGAATATTATTGACAACGCCATACGATATACCGCCGAAGGGTCCATTACCGTAACGCTTTCTGCGCAGCCGGAGAACAGGAATCTTCCAACAACGAGCGCGCTCATAAAAATACAGGATACGGGAGAAGGCATGGGCCAGCAGGAACTGCAACACCTCTTTGAGAGCTTTTCAAGGGGCAGGACGGGAACAAAGATGTGGACCGAGGGAGCGGGATTGGGTCTATACATCGCAAAGCAGTTTGTGAACATGCACAAAGGCAGGATTTGGGCAAAATCAGCGGGCAAGGGGAAAGGCAGTACCTTCTTTGTGCAGATTCCCGTGCAGTAGTATAGTAGTATAATAGTACAATAACAGTATGGCAAAACAGACAACAATCCTGATTGTGGAAGATGAGCACATTTTGGTTGACATGTATGCCGACCGTTTTCGCGCAGAAGGATGGAAAGTATATACGGCGGCAAGCAGAGACGAAGGATTAAAACTCACCAAGCAAAAAAAGCCGGATATCATCCTTTTGGATATCCTCCTCTTTGACGGCCACGGCATTGAGTTTCTTCAGAGAAAAAAACAAGACCCAATCATTGCCGACATCCCCGTGGTGGTTTTTTCCAACCTGGAAGACCCCCAAACAAAGAAAGAGGCCCTGGAACTAGGAACCAAAGAGTACCTTTTGAAAACCGATTACACGCCCCAGGAACTAGTAGCCAAGGTAAAGTCGTATCTAAAATAGGGGAAAAGGACAGTTTTTGCGTCTTCTCGAGTTGCCGGATATATGCTATCCTGTGCAAAGGATAGTTTTTGTTTGCCATGCAGCGAATTCTCACAACAGAAACCTCAAAAAAAATAGGGGAACAGGTGAAATTGGCAGGGTGGGTGCAAACGCGCCGCGACCATGGAAAACTGGTGTTTTTGGATTTGAGAGACCGGGCAGGGATAATACAGATAGTGTGCAAAAACGCAAAAGAGATAGAGAATCTACGCCCGGAATGGGTGGTAGAGATAGAAGGAGAGATAAAGGAACGCCCCCAAGAGATGAAGAATCCTGGAATCCCCACGGGAAATATTGAGGTCGCTGCCGCAAGGCTCACCGTGCTCGCAAAGTCCCAGCCCCTTCCGTTTCCGATTGACACCTTGGGCTATGACATTAGCGAGGAAACGCGCCTTAAATACCGGTACCTTGACTTGAGGCGCCCCAGGCTCCAGCGCAATCTCAAGGTGCGCTCTACGTACGTTCAGGCGGCCAGGGAGTATCTCTTTTCTAAGGGATTCACGGAGATCGAGACCCCCCTGCTTACGAAATCTACCCCGGAAGGCTCCCGGGATTTTGTCGTGCCAAGCCGAATCTATCCCGGCAAGTTCTTCGCTCTGCCCCAGAGCCCCCAACAGTACAAACAGCTCTTGATGGCCTCGGGCTTTGAGCGGTACTTTCAAATAGCGAGAGCTATCAGAGACGAAGACCCCAGGGCGGACCGGGCCTTTGAACACAGCCAGGTGGACCTGGAGATGAGCTTTGTCTCAAGGGAAGACGTCATGGGGGTCGTAGAGGAGATGACCGTGTTCGCGCTAGAGAAGATAGGGGGCAAGATTGCAAACAAGCCCTTTCCCGTGGTCACGTATCAAGAGGCAATGGAGAAATACGGTGCAGACAAGTTTGACCTAAGGTCCGAGAAGGAAAAGAAAGAGGGCGTTCTGGCTTTTGCCTGGGTCGTTGATTTCCCGTTCTTTGAAAAGACCAAGGAAGGCGAATGGACCTTTACCCACAACCCGTTCTCCTCGCCGGTGAATGAAGAGCAGGAGCAGTGGCTCTTGGAAGGCAAGAATGTAGAGAAGATTGTCACCTCCCAGTATGACTTAGTGTGCAACGGCTTGGAGGTTGCGGGGGGCAGCATCAGGACGCACAAACCCGAGGTGCTGCAGGCCACCTTCCGCATCTTAGGATATACGGAGCAGAAGATTGAAGAAAAGTTCGGGCACATGCTGGAGGCCTTTAGGTACGGAACCCCGCCGCATGGGGGATGCGCCCAGGGATTCGAGCGACTCCTCATGGCTTTCCTTAGGGAGGAATATTTGAGAGAGGTGCAGGCCTTCCCCCAAACAGGGCAGGGGAGAACCTCCGTTATGGAGGCTCCCTCGGAACTCAATGAAGAACAATTAGAAGAACTCCATCTCAAAGTGATAAACCCGCCTTCGCTAAAGCTACGGCGGGCAAGGAAGAAAAAATGACGCCAAACCTTAGAATCTTTCTCGGAGTATTCCTCTTGAGCCTGCCTTTGTGGTGGGGCTTGAACGTTGCGGGCGAACGTCTGGAGAATTTCTTTTTTTGGTCTGAACTCGCGCGCAACCCCCAAATGTTCACTGCCCAGGCGTCCCTGGAAACCAAGCTTTGGGAAATGCTGCCTTCAAGAAAGCAGAGCGCGGCTCCTCTGGAACTGGGCGCCTCGTCCGCGCTCTCCGTGTTTGTGCAGGGAGAAAGCCAAGAAAGCAAGGTCTTGTTTGAAAAAGACGCGCAAAAAAGGATTCCCATTGCCTCCCTAAGCAAACTTATGGGGGCCCTGGTAGTTGCCCGCCGCTATCCCCTAGACAAGGAGATTGTCGTTTCCCGAGTGGCCGTGGCAGAGGAAGAGAACTTTGGGGAACTGAAGGAAGGGGATAGCTTTACGCATTTTGACCTTTTGCGGCCCATGCTCATGGAATCCTCCAACGACGCCTCCGCGGCCTTTGCTTTGGAAATTGGCATGGCAAACTTTCTTAATCTTATGAACCAGGAGGCCGATTCTCTGGGACTCTTTGATACTTTTTTTGCCAACCACGCGGGGCTGGATCCTGACATTCCCGGGGAACCCCTAAATTATTCTACCGCGCGAGACCTCTTTGTGCTCACGCGCCACCTGAAAACCTTTTATTCTTCCGTGTTTGAGATTCTGGGGCTCAAGGAGTACCCTCTGTACACGGCAGACGGACGCTTCCACCACATGATGAAAAACACCAATGAGCTTTTGGCTTCCAACGGATGGCCCACCAGGGTATTGGGAGGAAAGACCGGCTGGACCCCGGAAGCGCAGGGCGGCCTCGTCCTGGTACTGGAAAGCCCCAAGGGAAAGGGATATTTGGTTAACATAGTACTGGGTTCAGAACAAAGGTTTCGCGACATGAAAGAGCTTGTAAACTGGGTTTTTGATTCTTGGCGCTTCTGATCATGATTCCCTTGCTTTCCTTTTCCGTTATCAAGATTGCCTTGATGGCTTCAGCCGGGTTTTTGTTTGCCGTTCTCTTGACCCCCTGGCTCACTTCTCTTCTTTACACATATAAGCTCTGGCGAAAGTCGGTGCGCAGCAACGGCATGGGGGGCGGGAAACTGCCCATCTTCCATAAGTTTCACCACGAAGGCGAGGTGAAGACCCCTCGCTTTGGAGGAGTCCTCGTATGGGTCACGCCTCCCTTCCTGGCCGTGTTGTTTTTTCTTCTAGCAAAGACCGGCAATCCCTGGTTTGAGGACCTCAACTTCCTGTCCCGTTCTCAAACCTGGCTGCCTTTGGCGACCCTGGCTGCCGCTTCTGCGGTGGGGTTTCTTGACGATATGCTTCAGGTGGTTTCCGCTCCCGCGAACCGCGTTCTCCGCTCCCTGTGGGAGAACATAAGCAGGTACACGGCAGGAGGACTTTCTCTAAAACTAAGAATCGCCCTTGTCTCCCTTATCGGTCTTACGGGCGCATGGTGGTTTTTCTACAAGTTGGGCTGGGACACCATCTTTGTTCCTGGAGTAGGGGACGTATTCTTGGGTTGGCTCATGATTCCTTTTTTTGTTGTTGTCATGCTCGCTACCTACTCGGGAGGAGTCATTGACGGCATTGACGGCCTTTCGGGGGGGGCCTTTGCCTCCATCTTTACTGCCTACGGGCTCATTGCCTTTGCTCAAGAACAGGTTGACCTTGCCACCTTCTGTTTTGCTTTGGTGGGGGCCATACTGGCTTTCTTGTGGTTTAACATTCCTCCGGCCAGATTCTACATGGGAGAGACCGGCATACTCGGGCTTACGGCAACTCTCACCGTGGTGGCATTCCTGACCGACTCGGTTGCGGTTCTGCCCATCATTGGCATACTCCTTGTCATGGAATCCGGGTCTGTCATTGTGCAGGTTGCCTCAAAAAAGCTGCGCAGGGGCAAAAAGGTGTTTTTAGCAGCTCCCATTCACCATCACTTTGAAGGCAAGGGCTGGAGCCCTGCCAAGGTGACCATGAGATTCTGGATTGTTGGCATTGTGGCTGCCTTCGTGGGAGTTGCCATACGATTACTCGGCTAGCTTCTTAACCTGACCAATTTATCCGCACCTTAGTCGGGATAAGTTTCTATGAAAGCAGATGAACTGAGAAAAAAATATCCAAAGTTTTTCTATCGGGGATACACCCATAGATACTCTGGAGGAGGCCTCCACATCTCTTTTCATTTTGTAATACCCCCAAACATCTCTTTTGAGCCAAGAGTTGTCATTAGGGACGCCTCAAAAGCAGACTTGAAACGAATAGGGGAGACAGCGCTCAACAATCTGGTATTTCATCTTGGTTTGGTGAAGATGCTCAGCTACTGGAAGGCAACTTGTTCTCCTGAGATTGTCATACAAGCAGGTTCTTTAAACAAACAGCAAATCGCTTGGTTCAAAGACCTCATCCTCAACGGGATGGGGGAGTACTTCTTTGAAAACAAGATTGACTTTACCGAGCCAAACTTTCTCACCATCACGGCCCCTGGATCAAACCTTCCTCGGAGGAAGGAATCCTTCCTCCGAGGAAGGATGAAGAAACGGACGCTGGTGCCCTTGGGCGGAGGAAAAGATGCGGTGGTAACATTAGAACTCTTAAAGAAGGAGGGGGTGCAGCTTAGACCCTTTCTTCTTAACCAAAAGCCAGAGCAGAGAAAAATCCTTAACCTAGCCAAGGTGGGCAAACCCATTGTGGTGGAGCGAACCATTGACCCAAAACTGCTGGAACTGAACAGAAAAGGATACCTGAACGGCCACACGCCCTTTTCTGCATACCTTGCATTTCTTTCAGTGCTTTGCGCAGTACTCTTTGACTATAAATACGTGGCCCTTTCCAATGAGAGAAGCTCCAATGAAGGAAACGTAAAGTATCTGGGGAAAGTTATCAATCACCAATATTCCAAAACCTACGAGTTTGAAAAAAAGTTCCGGGGATATGTGAAAAAGTATCTTTCAAAAGATATTGAGTACTTTAGTTTTTTGCGCCCTTTGTATGAGCTGCAGATAGCAAAGCTCTTTGCAAAATACCCCAAGTATTTTGGCGCTTTCTTGAGCTGCAACGAAGCACACAAAACAAAATCGGGGAGAAAAAAGCCCACGGGCAAGTGGTGCGGCAAGTGTGCTAAGTGTTTGTTTGTATTTCTTGTCCTGTATCCTTTTGCGGGAGAGAAGCGGACCGTTGCCATATTCAAAAAGAATATCCTGAAAGACAAGAAACTCAATCCTTTACTGAACGAGCTCACGGGCAGAAAGCGCTTCAAGCCCTTTGAGTGCGTGGGTACGATAGGAGAAAGCAGGGTTGCGCTCTCGCTCTGTCAGGAGAAAATCAAATCACACCCCTTGCTCCGCGCCTGGAACACAAAGCACTTCCTCCCTCCCCGTTTTGAAAAAATCCTCAAAAGGCACTACGTGTAAAAAATTGACTTTTAAGGGTTGTGGTATTATTAAAAAATGAAACTCAAAGAATTAAAAGGAAAAAAAGTGCTCATTCTGGGTTTTGCCAGAGAGGGGGGAGATACCCTCCGTTTTTTGCGCAGGTATTTCCCTAAAAAAATCATTGGCATTGCAGACCAGAAATCATATATTTCTAACGGCCGTGAAAAATATGTGATATGGCACCTGGGAAAAGATTACCTCAAGGCGCTCAAGAAATATGACGTCATCATCAAAGCTCCTGGCATTGCTCCCTATGTTATTGCTCCTTTTCTTAAAACACCGCATCATATAACTTCCCAAACCGATATTTTTTTTGAGAATTGTGAAAACACGATTATTGGGGTAACAGGAACAAAAGGGAAAAGCACCACCGCTTCGCTCATCCACCATATATTGCAAAGCGGGGGAGCGCGGACGCGCTTGATTGGAAACATTGGAGAACCTGCGCTTTCCTACCTTGCAAAAGCGAAACCCGAAGACATCTTTGTCTACGAGCTTTCAAGTTTCCAGCTGGAATCTTTGAAGGTTAGTCCCCATATTGCAGTATTTTTGAACCTTTACCCTGAACATCTCGACCATCACAAAACCTTTGGGGCGTATGCAAAGGCAAAAGCAAACATTACCCTGCACCAGGGAACAGAGGACTTTCTGGTATATAACGCAAAGGATGCCGAGGTAAGAAAAATAGCAAAAAAGAGCAGGGCGCAAAAGCTTCCTTTCTTGCCAAAGCCGAAGCGGGGACTGTCCCCGCATATTGCGGGGACTGTCCCCGCTCTAGCAGCTGTCGAGCCCGCAATCCTGGTGGGAAAACTCTTTGGCGTGTCAGATTCCAAAATCAAGCAGGCAATCAAAAATTTTAAACCCCTGCCTCATCGCCTTGAGGATATTGGAGAATACAAGAATATCCGCTTCGTGAACGACTCTCTGGCAACCATTCCAGAAGCAACCATGGCTGCTCTAGGCCTTTTGGGGAACCAAGTCGCCACCCTGATTGCGGGAGGATACGATAGAGGAGTAAGCATGACAAAACTCGCAAGGAGAATTGATAAAAGCGGGATTCAAACCTTAATCCTGTTCCCAGACACTGGAAAAAAAATCTTGCAGGACCTCAAAAGAAAACCAACAAACGTGTTTTTTGCGCAAAACATGAAAGAAGCGGTACAGCTCGCATACCAGCACACCCCAAAGGGAAAGACCTGCCTGCTTTCTCCCGCCGCTTCCAGCTTTAACCTTTTCCGCGACTACCAAGACCGAGGAAACCAATTTACAAAGTTTGTGAAGCGATATGGCTCCTAAAAGAAAGGGGTGGGGAGTTGACCCTATGCTTTTTAGTATCATTGCGCTCTTGGCGTTTTCTGGCATCCTCATTCTTGCCTCGGTGTCCGCATCATTTTCCTGGCTGACCTTTGGCACCACGTACTACTTTTTAAACCACCAGTTGCTCTTGGGTCTTTTGCCCGGCCTTGCACTCGGCGCCCTGTTCTTTTTTCTCGTTCCTTCAGAGCTGCTCAAAAAATGGAGCTTTGCCCTCCTGCTTTTCAACATTCTTTTACTGCTCATGGTGTTCCTGCCCGTTATCGGAAGCACGGGAGGGGCGCACCGCTGGATCTATGCAGGACCCTTATCCTTTCAGCCTTCAGAGCTCTTGAAGCTCACCTTCATTCTGTATCTCGCCTCGCTCCTGGCCGCAAGGGTCCCAAAACGCGGGGAATCAGGCAAAAAGAGGGGATTGCTTAGCCGTGTCCTGGAAGGAAAGGAGGCACTCTTTCCCTTTATTGCAGTCACAGGGCTCATTGGTTTTCTACTCTTGGCCCAGCCCGACATGAGCACCCTTGGAGTAATCGGGTTAACCGGCATTGTCATATACTTTGCGGCTCAAACTCCCTGGTGGCACACCCCCTTTATGTTTCTAGGCGGTCTTGGGCTTGTGTATCTTGCTGTCCAGCTTGCGCCCTACCGGTTTTCCCGCATCGCAGTGTTCTTGGACCCCTTGCTGGACCCTTTGGGCCAGGGGTATCAGATAAAGCAGGCCCTCATTGGCATTGGATCTGGAGGAATCACCGGCATTGGCCTGGGTCTGAGCTTTCAGAAGTTCGGATTCCTGCCAGAGCCCATTTCTGACTCCATTTTTGCCGTGGTGGCAGAAGAACTCGGATTCCTGGGAGCTTCCTTTGTTATTCTTTTGTTCGCAGCGTTTGCCTGGCGCAGCCTTGCTCTCGCAAAAAGAATAACAGACCCGTTCTCCCGCATCGCAACCGTGGGCATTGCTTCATGGATTACCCTACAGGCATTTGTGAACATGGGTTCCATTACCGGACTCTTGCCTGTAACGGGCATCCCCCTCCCCTTTATCTCCTACGGGGGCTCTGCTCTGGTAGTGGAGCTGGCTGCCATGGGCATCCTGCTGAAATTAACCTCAAAATAAGATATAATGAGGCTATGAAAATACTATTCACCGGCGGGGGAACAGGAGGGCACATCCTGCCCATCATAGCTGTAGCAAGAGAAACAAGGGCATTGGCAGGGGACAGGCCTTTGGAGCTTTTGTACATGGGTCCCAAAGACGAGTTTTCTGAAATGCTCTTGTCGCAAGAGGGAATCAAGGTCTACCGCATTCTTTCTGGCAAGGTGCGGCGGTACGAACCCTTACGCTCGCTGTCCAAAAACCTCCTGGACGTTTTTGTCAAAGTGCCTCTTGGCATTGTGCAGGCCTTCTTTCTCATTTTTGCGCTAAGCCCGGATATTATCTTTTCCAAAGGCGGGTACGGCTCGGTTCCCTCTGCTGTTGCAGGGTGGCTGCTGCGAGTCCCCATTATCCTGCACGAATCAGACGCCGTACCAGGTCTTGCAAACAGAATTATGAAGGGATTCGCTTCTGAAATATTTGTGTCTTTTCCCGACACCCAGTACTTTCCAAAAGACAAAGTTGCCCAAGCGGGAAATCCCATACGTGCAGAAATACTTACGGGTTCTGCCAAAGAGGCAAAACGGCTCTTTGGCCTAAAAGGAGGAAGGCCTATTCTTCTGATTATGGGGGGCTCGCAGGGAGCCCAGCGCATCAACGACATGCTCCTGATTGTATTAGATGAAGCATTAAAGGACTACGAAATCATTCATCAGACAGGGGAAAAGAACTTTGCCCAGGTAAAAGCAGAGGGAGACGTGGTGACAAGAAAAGAGCAAAGGCCTTTTTGGCATCCTGTTGCCTTTCTGCGCGAGACCGACCTGCGCCACGCATATGCAGCTGCCGATTTGATTGTGAGCAGGGCAGGCTCTGGCTCCGTGTTTGAGATTGCAGCTCTTGGAAAGCCCTCCGTCTTGATTCCTTTGTCAGAGGCCGCCCAGAACCACCAGATTGAGAATGCATATGCATACCAAAGAACCGGGGCCTGCATTGTGCTGGAAGAAAACAACTTGACCCCGCACTTTTTCTTAGAGCGCGTGCGCTATCTCCTTTCTGACAAAACAGAGCTGCAAAAGATGTCTCAAGCAGCATTGAACTTTGCAAAACCAGAAGCCGCCAGGGTTATAGCACAATACATCATTGACTCATTCAAATAGTTCCTTATTAAGGAGATGTGCAGTCTGCGGCATTGAACGGGGTTATTATGAGCGGTCGCGTAAAATAAAACATGGCACAAAGTTTAATGCTACATAGCATTATACTTTCTTACAACCAAATACTACATTATATAGTATGATAGTGTCCCGGCGGTTGACAAAAACCGCGATTTCCTGTATTTTACCTACAGCAACATTAAACTCAGAAGAAAGGATTGGTGACCAGAATGGAACTGCCGAGTATCTGGTTTCTATGCCGAGATCCAGATGGAACTATTCGGCTTAGCTTTGACTATGCCGACAGCCCTCGGTGGGAGAAAGGAGATAGAACAACCGATCTTGACGAGGAAGTCCTTTATGTGTTTCCCGAAGAGGACTGGGATGTTCTACAATTCCTCAATGCACTCTATGCTTTGGAGGGATTTGTAGAGGGACCCGACGACGTACTTGAATGGAGATTCAAGGGAGTTCTAGAGAAAATAATCAGAGCGGCCGTGAACGTCGTTACCTCGTCTTCGCACGAACGCAACCTAGAGACGTAGACCTCACCCACGAAGATGACTCGTCGTACCCCCTTACGGCCGCATGGTTCGCCCCTTCGACAAACTCAGGGCGAGCCAGCGGCCTTTTTCTTTAGTACAAAAATAAAACAATTGTTACGCTTTTGCACTGATATATCAATACGGTATGTTAGACCTCGGAGGTCTAACACTTTGTCTGCAAGACAGTTGACAAAAACTGCGATTTTTTGTATCATATCGTCAGTGTGAAATACATGCTTTATAGGAGGTGAATTGTGGGGAAGACAACGCTACAAAGCGGCGATGAACTCACTCTCCTGGCCGACAACTCTCGCTCCAATCTTTTTTTATTAAGGGAAGGTGGGCATGTGATGGTCATACGTTCAGAGGAAGGGGAACTTCCCATCACTGGAATAGGCAAGGTCTTTTCTCGGAATGAGGCCCGCCTGCTGGCAATAGGGCTTGCAGTAGCCACAGGCCTCTCTCTTGAAGAGAGGGGACCTGTATTCCCCGGGAACAATGTCATCTTCCGATTCGACTAGCGAAGATGCGGATGCCTTGAGCCACCAGCAAAAGTGTCATAAGGCCGCATGGTTTGCCCAGCGGCCTTTTTCTTTGTATTAATATTGATGCTATAGCTTTAGTGTTTATACAACCTGTATTGTAATTGCAGAAAGTGGTCGAGAGGATTATGATACAAATATGAAAGTACGGACGAGATTTGCGCCTTCACCCACAGGGCCCCTGCACATGGGAAATGCAAGGACCGCTCTGTTTTCCTGGCTCTTTGCCAGAAAGGAAAGAGGGGATTTTATCGTGCGGGTGGAAGACACGGACAAGGAGCGCTCTCGCCCTGAATGGGAAAAAGACGTGCTTTCCAACCTTGAGTGGCTTGGGCTGGACTGGAACGAGGGACCCGCAGGCGCCGAGGACAAGGGAAGCTCTGGCCCGTACCGGCAGTCCCAAAGAACCGGCATATACAAAGAGTATCTGGAACGGCTGCTTTCAGAAAAAAAAGCGTACTGGTGTTTCTGCACCCAAGATGAGTTGGAAGCACAACGGCAGGACCAGGCAAGCAGGGGAGAGACCCCCAGGTATTCTGGAAGGTGCAAAACGCTTTCTCAAGAGGAACAGAAACAAAACAAAAAAGCAGGGAATTCAGCCGTCATCCGCTTTGTAGTAGAGCCCAAAAAAGTTGTCTTCAAGGACCTTATACGAGGAGAAGTGGTATTTGATATGGCTTTGTCCGGCGATATTGTCATTGCAAAAGACCTGAAGACCCCCCTCTATAACTTTACCGTGGTGGTGGACGACTATCTTATGCGCATCACCCACGTTATCCGGGGAGAAGACCATATTTCAAACACCCCAAAACAGCTCCTGCTGCAGGGAGCGCTCGGCTTTCCTCAAAACATCCAGTATGCTCATCTTCCTTTGATTCTCGGCCCAGACAAAACAAAGCTCTCAAAGCGGCACGGAGACAACTCGGTAACCAGGTTTAAGAAACAAGGATATTTGCCGGAGGCAATCGTGAACTTCCTTGCCCTGTTGGGCTGGAATCCAGGGGACGAACGGGAGATTTTCTCTCTGCAGGGATTGGTAAAAGAGTTTTCTCTGGACCGGGTGCAAAAAGGAAACGCCGTGTTTAATCTCCGGCGCCTGGAATGGATTAATGGCTACTATTTGAGACGCATGGACAAAAAAGCGCTGGCAAGGATGGCGGTTCCGTACCTCAAAGAAGCAGGACTGTTAGAGCAGAATGGAAACGGAGAAGAGCAGAAGTTCTCTCTCAAGATACAAAAATCACAACCCTACACCATACAGGAGACGGGGGAGGGGATTGACCTTGAGTTTTTGGCAGGCATCGTTGGCCTGTACCAGGAGCGCCTGAAAAAACTTTCTGAATTAGTTGAGTTGGCCGACTTCTTTTTCAAAAAAGAATTAAACTATGAAGAGGAGCTTTTGTCCTGGAAGGGAATGGGGGAGCAGGAAATCAGAGAGTCCCTTCAAAAGGTAAAAGAACTGCTCTCTGGCATTTTAGAAGGGGAGTGGAACAAAGAGAGAATAGAGCAGGTCTTGATGAAGGAAGCAGAAACAATGGGAGACAAGGGAAAGCTGCTGTGGCCTTTACGCGCTGCTCTCACGGGGAAAGAGGCCTCGGCCGGCCCCTTTGAGGTGGCCTTTGTTCTTGGAAAAGAAAAAACGCTTTCAAGAATTGAACAGGCAATATCAAAGGTACAATGAAGATCACCAAGGCATCGGGCGAACAGGAAACCTACAGCAGGCAAAAGCTCTGCAATTCTTTGAAGGCAGCCGGGGCTCCAAAAGACCTCGTGGAACAGGTGTGCCGCATGGTGGAAAAAGAGATTGTCCCTGGCATGACAACCCAAGAGATTTCAGAACGCACCAGGGCCTATCTCACAAAAGAAAGCACTGTACACGCGGCCCGCTATTCCCTAAAACGGGGCATCATGGAACTGGGGCCCGCCGGATTCCTCTTTGAGCAGTATGCTGCCGCCCTTCTGAAAGAATACGGATATGCAACCCGCACCAACCAGATTCTGAAAGGGGAGTGCGTGTCCCATGAAATAGATATTCTTGCCTTGAGCAAAGACACCCATTTTATCGTGGAAACAAAGTATCACAACAGCAGGGGAATCAAGTCAGACGTGACGGTTGTCATGTACCTGTATGCCCGGCTCCTGGATATCGC
>Ga0154962_129_pt1 | contig 17747 bp, 17 predicted proteins | sample RifCSPhighO2_01_FD_105930 | JGI IMG/M metagenome (GOLD analysis project Ga0154962, IMG submission 105930) | Candidatus Wildermuthbacteria bacterium RIFCSPHIGHO2_01_FULL_49_22b
ACCTCTTACCGATGAGTTTCTTTTGAAGGTTTTTGATTGGTACCAAGCTTTTGATAAAAGCTACGATTTCTTTGCGCCTCGGACCATGAGAGAAGCAGTGTACCCTGAAATGTATAGATTCCGAAAGGCGTATGCAAGAAAGCGCGAACGAAAACAATTTACTAATCTTATTTATCATTTACGGAAGAAGGGATACATTAAAATTGCGCATTTTCAGGGTGAACAAGGCGTGCTTTTAACTCCCAGAGGCGCCCAAAAGGTTTTGAGAGCAAGGTGCAGATTAGCCGGCAAAAGAAAACGACGCGACGGCAAGTGGATTATGATTATTTTTGACATTCCGGAAAAGAAAAGAATACTGCGAGATATACTTCGGCAGATGTTATACCAGCTAGGTTATGAGAAGCTTCAGGGGAGCGTATGGATTTCTCCGTATGACGTTCTTGAGAAGACAGAAACCTTGGTGAGGGGATATGAGATTGATGACTACGTGAGAATATTTCTCATTGATGAAATTATAACCCCTTAGGGGAACAAAGAGAGAGCTTATGATTTTAACGGCCGTTAGATTTATATGATTCTACGCATGCGGGAGATTACAAATAAAGAAGAATGGGAAGGGTTTTTGACAGAGTGCACAGAGAAAACTTTTCTGCACTCTTGGCAGTGGGGCGAGTTCCAGCAGGTAATGCGCGGAAAGATATGGCGCTTTGGGCTCTATGAAGGAGAATCTTTGGCGGCGGTGGCCCTAGTGGTTAAGGTTGCCGCAAAAAGGGGAACCTTTTTCTTGGTTCCTCATGGGCCCGTAGTGCAAAATTCCAAATTCAAATTCCAAATTATCAAAACACTCCTTCAGCAACTTGTTCGTCTTGGAAAAACCGAGGGAGCCGCGTTCATCCGGATTAATCCTATCTGGGAAAGAAGCGAGGAAAACAATATGCTCTTCAAACAACTAGGGTTCCGGGCAGCGCCCATGCAGACGCATCCTGAAGCATCGTGGAAGCTGGATATCGTTCCTTTAGAAGAGCAGCTTTTTTCCGGCATGAGAAAGACCACGCGGTATCTCGTGCGCAAGGCGCTGGATAACAAAGACATTGCGGTGGAACAATCTGCCAGCGTCGTCGATGTTGCGACCTTCAGCGCCATGCATGAAAAGGTTTCAAGGCGCCAAGCCTTTGTTCCTTTTTCTAGAGAATATTTGGAAAATGAGTTTCAGGTGTTTTTGAAAGATGACGGGGCTCGTCTCTTTTTTGGAAAGTACAAAGGAGAGATTGCCGCCGCCGCCTTTGTGGTATTCTGGTCTGGCATTGGTTTTTATCACCACGCAGCTTCTTTGCCTCAGTTCTCAAAGTTCTCCATTCCCTATCTTTTACAATGGGAAGCCATACGGGAGGCGAAAAGAAGGGGATGCTTGCTGTATGACTTCTGGGGGTACGCTGATCCTAAAACCCTGCCCAAGCATCCTTGGGCAGGACCAACGCTGTTCAAACAGGGATTTGGAGGAGAGGCGAAAGAGTATATAAAGACGCAGGACTATCCTCTGAGCTGGAAGTACTGGCCCGTTGCCTTCTTTGAAGCTGCCAGGAGAATAACAAGACATCTTTGATGAGAAAGCTCCTGCGTTTCAAAAGAAAAAAGAAGCGGGCGTCCTTTCTGAAAAGGCGCCTGTTCTGGTATGCGGCGGGACTTCTTTTCCTTTTAACCTTTCTTTTTTGGGCTGTCATGTTTTCTTCCTGGCTGGAGATTCGCGAAGTAAAAGTGCAGGGAACAAACGAGGTTGCAAAAGAGCGCATTGCAGCTGTCGTGAAAGAGAGCTTTTGGCGGGACTTTTTTGGCGTCCCGCAAAACAGCATTCTGTTGGCAAACCTTCCGAAGCTGCAAGCAGAGCTGCGGGAAAGGTTTCCCGCGTTTTCTTTGGTTTCTCTGCGGCGTTCCCTGCCCCATGCCTTGGTGGTGGAGGTTGTAGAGCGCCAACAGGTTGGAACCTGGTGTGCGCGCGCGCAGGCAGGCGAGGATTCCCCATGCTTTGCCGTGGACCGGGCAGGTATTCCCTTCGCAGAGGCCGAGCAGGACGCTTTCTTTGCTGTGTTCTCCTCTTGGGGGACAGCCGCCCTGGGAGAGGAACTCCTGGACCCTTCTTTGCTTTCTCTGCTTTTGGGGTTTCAGGAAAAGTTTGAGAAGGCAGGGGAACCCGCCGGCTTTTCCGTGAGCGCTTTTGAGATTGGCTCGCAGGGGCAGGTAGAGGCAAGAACCGCAGAAGGATGGAAGATTCTGCTGGACCTTGCAGAAAGCATGGAATGGCAGGAGACAAAGCTTGAGCTGGTCCTGCGGCAAAAAATCCCTCCTGAAAGGCGGGAAGAATTAGAATATATTGACGTGCGTTTTGGCGACCAGGCCTATCTTAAGTATCTGGACTAGAGCCACTTTTTCTTCTTGAACAGGATAATCATGAAAAAGGTGCCTGCGAGCATGAGTCCGGTCACAATCCAAAAGTCCCCGGGCAGTCCGACCAGGGGCAGGTACTTTGTGTTCATGCCAAAGATTGCAGCCAGCAAGGTTAGGGGAAAGACAATGACTGCGAAAATAGTGAGGAGCTTCACGATTTCATTGGTTTTCTCGGTCAGGAGGGCGTTGTTGGTCTGCTCTAAGGATTCCAGGGTTTTTTTGGAGATGATAAGGTTGCTCATCACCTTTGCCCAGTGGTTGCGCAGGTGGGAGAAATACGGTGTCAGGTGTTCTCCAAAGAAGTCCGGGGAAATGTCCCGCAGGGAAGTGAATACCCCCTTTTGGGGCCGCACAATGCGCCAGAAATTAATGATGTCTGCTTTGGCAAAGGCGATTTCCCCGAGCATCGCCCGCTCCCTTCCTTTAAAGATGGATTCTTCAATAAAGGTGAGTTTCTGCTCAATGCGGGATATCTTGACGCCGCAGTCCTGCCACGTCCTGTGGAGAATGCGGTAGAGCAGGAATCCCGCCCCCTTTCCCATATACTCTTCCCTTTTTTGTTCGTAGAGGTTGCACTCGTCAAACACGGCTTTTAAAGGGATAATACTGTTGTAGTGGGAAGTGATGAGGACCCGGTCCGTTACGATGACGTCTAATTCCCGGGGCCGCGTTTGCTTTCTTTCCTTGCTGTACATAGGAAAGAACAAAACCAAAAACAGATGGGAATCAAAGCGCTCCGCCTTGGTTGTCCAGGAAGGGGGAATGATTTGTTCTATCACCACGGGGTGAAAGGAGAAGTTCTCCTTGAGGTATTCTAGGTCTTGCGGTTCCGGGTTCTGAATGTCTACCCAGGTGATGCTGTTGTGCGAGATGATGTTTCGCATTTCCTTATTCTATCAAAAGAAAAAAGATTGGGACAGCAATCTATCCACAACATTAGCAGTCGTAGGTCTTGACTGCTAATTTTTTGTCTGGTATCATCCGTCTATGCTTTCTGAACGCCAAGAACAGATTCTAGAGTCCCTTGTTGCAGAATACATCAATCTTGCCCAGCCCGTGAGCTCCCAGTATTTGGAGGAGACCTATGACTTTGCGGTGAGCCCAGCCACCATCAGGAATGAGTTGGTGCTGATTTCTGAAAAAGGGTATTTGGCGCAACCCCATACCTCTTCTGGCAGAGTTCCCACCGACAAAGGATACCGCTTCTTTGTGGACAAGTTCCTGGGAAAACGGGAGGAGACCGCAGGAGCAAGATTTTGCTTTGCGGTGCAGGACCCTGCGTTCATGCTGCGGGAAGCGGCACGAGAATTGGCCCTTGCTTCTTCCCTGGTTGCCGCGGCGGCCTGGGGCGACTTTGTCTGGAAGGAAGGATGGAGAGAACTGTTTTTGCAGCCCGAGTTTCAAAATACCCAGGTTCTGCTTGACTTTACGAGGTTCGTGGATGACTTTGAAAAGAACCTGAGCGATTTTTCTGTACACGACGCGGTGCACGTATCCATTGGCAGGGAGAACCGCTTTTCTCGGGTGAAGGATTTCAGTATAATGGTGAGGGTATGCGAGGTCCCGGGGAAGGAGCGGTTCACCGTCGCTCTCTTGGGGCCCCGGCGCATGGCCTACGACAAAAACATACAACTTTTGGATTCTTTCCATGGATCAGGATAAAACTGAAGAACCGCAAAAGAGGATTGAGGAACTGGAAAAAGAAAGAGATGAGTTTCTGGCGGGGTGGCAGAGGGCAAGGGCGGACTTCCTGAACTACAAAAAAGAGGAGGCAAGCCGCATGAAAGGATGGATGGAATACGCAGAGCAGGAATTCTTGTACCGCCTCCTTCCCATACTAGACAACCTGGAACGGGCAGAACGTGAGGTGAAGGAAGAAAAAGACAGCAAGTTGGCGCAGGGGTTCCTACACATTGGAAAACAACTGAGAGATATTTTAAAAAGCCATGGGGTGACAGAGATAGAAACCGAAGGAAAGAAGTTTGACCCTGCCTTGCATGAAGCAGTGGGGTCTGCGAAAGGGAATATGCCCATAGGATATGTGGCAGATGTAAAAGAAAAAGGATATATGTATAGGAATACATTGTTACGACCGGCAAAGGTAATGGTAATAACGGAAACAACAACATAACACACATGCCAAAAATTGTAGGAATTGATCTGGGCACGACTCTCTCTGAAATTGCAGTGGTGGAGGGAGGAGCGCCAAAGATGCTGGAAAACAGAGAAGGGGCAAGGACCACTCCTTCCGTGGTGGCATTGGCCAAAAACGGGGAAACCCTGATAGGGGTGCAAGCCAGGCGCCAGCAGATAACCAATCCCCAAAACACTATTTTTCAGGTAAAAAGGTTGATTGGAAGGAGGTTTTCTGACCCCATGGTGCAAAAAGACAAGAAACTTCTTCCCTATGAGATAAGGGAAGCTCAAGACGGGGGAGTGGAAATCAAGATGGGAGAAAAGTGGTTAAAACCAGCTGAGATTTCTGCCATGGTTCTTCGCAAATTGAAACAGGATGCCGAAGAAAAGCTGGGGGAAAAAATCACGGAAGCCATCATTACCGTTCCCGCCTACTTTGACGACAACCAGAGAAAGGCAACCAAGGTTGCAGGGGAGATAGCAGGGTTGGAGGTGAAAAGAGTATTAAATGAACCCACTGCTGCAGCTCTGGCATATGGATTGAACAAGAAAAAGGACGAAAGAATTGTGGTGTATGACTTTGGCGGAGGAACCTTTGACATCTCTATTTTGGAGATTTCTTCAGATACGATTGAGGTAAAAGCCACAGGTGGAGACACACACCTTGGGGGAGAGGACTTTGACCAAAAAATCATGAATTGGTTAGTAGAGCAGTACCAAAAAGACGAGGGTATTAACCTTTCAAAAGACCCCCTTGCGCTTCAGCGATTAAAGGAAGCTGCAGAAAAGGCGAAGATGGAGCTTTCTTCTGCGATGGAGACGGAAATCAACCTTCCCTTCATTACCTCTGACGCTTCAGGCCCCAAGCATCTGTACTACAAAATGACCAGGGCGCAGCTTGAGGGTCTTGTGCAAGAATACGTGGACAAATCCATCACATTGGTAAAGCAGACCTTGCAGGAAGCAAAGATTTCTCCCAAAGACATTGACGAGGTTGTTTTAGTTGGAGGACAGACCAGGATGCCTGCCATGCAAGAAGCGGTAAAGAAATTCTTTGGCAAAGACCCCAACAGAAGCATTAACCCAGACGAGGTGGTTGCGCTGGGAGCTGCCGTGCAGGGAGGGATTCTGCAAGGGGAGGTGAAAGATGTTCTCTTGCTTGACGTCACGCCCCTGTCTTTGGGTATTGAGACCCTGGGCGGGGTGAACACCGTGCTGATTGCGAAAAACACCACTATACCCACCGCAAAGACCCAAACCTTCTCCACGGCAGCTGACAATCAGACCTCGGTTGAGGTGCACGTGGTGCAGGGAGAGCGCCCCATGGCTCAAGACAATAAGTCCCTGGGCAGGTTCATTCTAGACGGCATTCCCCCTTCCCCCAGGGGAGTCCCCCAGGTTGAGGTTTCCTTTGACATTGACGCCAACGGCATTCTGCAGGTATCCGCAAAAGACAAGGCCTCCGAAAAAACCCAGACCATTCGCATTGAGGGGTCTTCGGGCATTTCCAAAGAGGAGGCGGAGCGCATGCGAAAGGCGGCTGAGACCCATGAAGAGGAAGATAGAAAAAAAAGAGAATTGGTGGAGACGCGCAACATGGCAGATACCCTTCTGTATACCGCAGAGAAAGCCATGAGGGAGGCAGGAGAAAAAGTGTCAGCGGAAGATAAAAAAGGTGTGGAAGAAAAGCTTGACGCTTTGCGCAAAGTGAAAGATGGTGAAGACAGAGAGAAGATTCAGAGAGCGGCCGAGGAACTTTCCCAGGCGATTCAAAAGATAGGAGCTTCCCTGTACCAGCAGCAGAACGCCGACCGGGGACCAGAGGAGAAAAATAACGAAGGAGAAAAACCCGAGGAAGGAGAGTACAAAGACCCCGCAAATGGTTAAATGGCTGCATGGCTCAATGGTCAGCGTATTAAAAACCTTTAACCATTTAACAATTTAGCCATTGAACCGTTGAGAGTATGAAGGATTACTACAAAATCCTAGGCGTTACCAAAAGCGCCACAGAAGACGACATTAAAAAGGCCTATCGGAAATTGGCCCACAAGTACCACCCTGACAAGGGCGGGGATGTTGCGCGCTTTCGTGAGGTTTCCGAGGCCTATCAGGTTCTTTCCAACGTAGACAAGCGCTCGCAATATGACAAGTTCGGCAGGGTGTTTGACTCTTCGACAGGTGCAGGGCAAGCGGGCCAAGGATTTGGAGGATTCCAGTGGGGATGGGGAGCTCCCCATGAACATGAGACAGACGGGTTTGGAGAGGGCTTTGGCTTTGATTTTGACATTGGAGAAATCTTTGAGGATTTCTTTGGGGGACGCTCCACGGGAGACACCAAGTCGGGGAGAGACATTGAGGTTGAGGTGCACATACCCCTGGAAGCCGCCCTGAAAGGGAAAGAAGAGATTATCAGCATCGTAAAGTTTGCCGTCTGCGCAAGGTGTCAGGGAGTGGGGGCGGAACCCGCAAGCAAGGTTAAAGAATGTTTTTCCTGCCGCGGCCAAGGCCAGGTACAGCAAATCAAAAGAAGCGTTTTTGGCTCCTTTACCAGGGTTGGCTTGTGTCCGGAATGCAAAGGAGAGGGATTGATTCCAGAGAAGCCCTGCAACGTATGCAAGGGAGAGGGAAGGATTCAAAGAGAAGACGCAATAAAGGTGCAGATTCCTCCAGGGGTGGACAGCAACCAGATTCTCAAGGTCGCGGGAAAAGGGGACGCAGGCAGGAGAAAAGGCAGAGCAGGAGACCTGTACATTCGCGTATTTGTGAAGCCCCATCAGACGTTCAAGAGAAAAGGGGACGACTTGTACGTAAGCGTTCCCATCCTCTTTTCCCAGGCAGCTCTGGGAGATGAGGTTGAGGTTCCCACCATTGAGGGAACAAGAATCCTCTTGAAGATTCCTCAAGGCACCGAGTCGGGCAAAGTTATGAAGGTTGCGGGAAAGGGCATTCCTCATTTCTCTGGTTTAGGACGCGGAAATATGATAGTTGAGATTGAGATTATTACGCCAAAGAAGTTGACCCGTGAACAGCAAGCGTTGCTTGAGAAATTAAAAGAGAGAGGGATATAAGATTTATTAATGTACCTGCCCTTCGGCACGATTGGCGTTCCGCCGTGCCTCAGGGGCAGGCCCTGGGCTCGCATGATTCCGCCCTCGAAGACTCGGGCGGGTGAGCCCGCAAAAAGCAAAGCAGTTTGCTTTTTGCCCCAAGAAACTCACCAAAGAGCAAAAAGAACTGCTTGAGAGATTGAAAAACGAGGGGATTTGAGGTACTATTTTAAGGTACCTGCTTTGTCAAGCGATTTGCCTTCGGTAGCTTGTCAAAGCAGGCCCGGGATTTGCAGGATTCGCTCCTCGAGGACTCGGGGCGCGCAAACCCCACAAACCCCACAAAAGCAAAGCAGTTGGGTTTTGAAATTTTCTGAAGGAAAATTTCCACAGGAAGGGTCGGGAGGATTGGGTATCCTCCCGTGTCGGAAATTATTCAAAACCGAGGGTTTTGAAGGAGCGATTAGACCCAGCCCATTTTCTTGCCTCGCTGTTCGCCTGCTGGCGAACATCGCTCGTAAAGAAAATGGTCCTTAAAACCCAAGCAGTTGGGTTTTAAGCCCCCATAGCTCAATGGCAGAGCAACGGACTTTTAATCCGCTGATCTCAGTTCGACTCTGAGTGGGGGCACTTTTTATTGTTTTCTAGAGACAGATGTCCAACACTAAGTGTTGGACATTACCGTCGAGGGTAGTTTTTTGTGACAGAGCTGAGAAATGGTGTAGTGTTGGACACTTAGTGTTGGACATTACATACTTGGGCAAGGGCAGGATTGTTTTCCAGAAGCAGGGACTGTTTCTTGGAGCTTCGCCTCCGTGCCCTGGATTTCCGTTGAGCGGCTGCGGCGTCGTAGACGCCGTCGTCTCTGCTGTTCCGCTGGATCTCCCGGGAGACGGTGCCCGGGAGGACTCCGAGGATGCGGGCGCAGTCTGCCTGGGACATACCCGCTCGAAGGAGGGGAGCTAGCGCGGAGCGCTGCTCCCGGGTAATAGTGGAATTTAGCCTTTTTATTTGACAAGGTATCACAAACGTGGTATATAAAAGAGCGCAAGTTTGAGAGGAGGTGTCTTGTGATAAAGATAGAAATACCCATTGGCGTCTTTTTTTTTGGAGGGAGACGATATGATTCTTGCCCTCCTTCGGGACTCCCGTCCTGAAAAGTACCGGGTCTTGTAGATGTCCACTTAGTGTTGTGTAGATGTCCAACACTTAGTGTTGGACATTACTCTTAGTGTTGGACATTACTCTCCATCACCAATTTCTGGGTGGAGGTGGAGAAGCTGGCATGCCAGGCTGCAAACGCCGTTAAGTAAGGCCTGGGCCTTGCCGCAAACTCCCAGGAAGCAAACACTGCTTCCTGGGTTTTCTTTTCTCTCAAAATAAGAGTTGCAGAGAGAAAGGAGGGGTGATATACTGAAACGGTCACACGGTTTCCCCCGACCCCTCTTCTTTTCAAAATCCTCGGTTTTAAATAATTTCCGACACGGGAGAAGCCGCAATTTTATGAATAAAATTGTCGTATGACAAGAGGCACAGGAAAACTCGCAGTCCTCTTTTTTGTTGGGGTGTTGGTGCTGGGAGCATATTTCTGGGGTTTTCAGGCGGGAAGGTCTGAAGCCAGGATTGTTCCTATCGAAGGGGCGTATAACTTGCAGGAAGGCAAGCCAGAGCTGGTGGACTTTTCTTTGTTCTGGGACGCCTGGCGCATTCTGCAGGAAAAGTACGCTGCCAAGGACTCCCTGGACTACCAGGCCATGGTGGAGGGGGCCGTGGCCGGCATGGTAAAGAGTTTGGGAGACCCCTACACTGTTTTTATGGATGCTCAAGAAACCAAGATATTCCGGGACGACATTTCCGGCTCCTTTGAGGGGGTGGGCATAGAGATTGGCATTCAAAACCGCGAACTGCGGGTCATAGCTCCTTTGCAGGGGACCCCAGCGCAGAAGGCGGGTTTGAGGGCAGGGGACGCGATTGTGCGCATAGAAGACACGTTCACAAGCGACCTCACCTTAGAGGAGGTGGTTTCCCTGATTCGGGGCCCGCGGGGAACCAAAGTAACCCTGGGCATTTTGCGCGAGGGCTGGTTGGAACCCCGGGATTTTACAATGGCCAGGGCGGTCATTGAAGTTCCTTCCCTGGAATGGGATATTCTGGAAGGGAACGTTGCCTATATTCAGCTTTTCCAGTTTTCAGAAAAGGCGGGAAGGGATTTTGCAAGAGCCGCAAACGAGGTTCTTCAATCGCCGGCAGACAGAATCATTCTTGACCTAAGAAACAACCCAGGCGGCTTCCTGGAGGTTGCCGTAGATGTTGCGGGGTGGTTTTTGGAACGGGACCAGGTTGTGGTGCTTGAGGATTTCGGCGAGAAAGAGAAAGAGCAGACCTACAAAGCCAACGGGAACGGGCGCTTGGGGTCTTTGCCCCTGGTCATTTTGCTGAACCAGGGCTCTGCTTCAGCTTCCGAGATTGTGGCAGGGGCCTTGCGCGACCACAAAGAGGTTTTGCTCGTGGGGGAAAAGTCCTTTGGAAAGGGGTCCGTGCAGGAGTTAGAGGAGCTTTCGGAAGATACGTCCTTAAAGGTGACCGTGGCAAACTGGTTAACTCCCAACGGAAACCACATTACTAACGTGGGTTTGAGTCCTGACGTGCGAGTGGAGCTGACCCCCGAGGACTTTGACCAGGAACGAGACCCCCAGCTTGACAAGGCCCTTGAAATCATAAAAAATCTTTGAGAGAATAAACCATGCGTAGATGTTTTTCGTATATTCGTACACATTCGCCCGCCTGCATCGGCTATGCCTAAGGCATTGCGGGCAGGTAATTCATAGGCAATGAAAGTCATTCTATTACAAGATATTCCAAAGCTGGGCAGGAAGTTTGAGGTAAGAGAAGTGGCAGACGGCCACGCCGCAAACCGCCTGATTCCAGAAGGCCTGGTAAAACCCGCAACCAAGGAGGCCTTGGAGTGGCTGGAAATGCAGAAAGAACTGCACGAGAAGGCGGCCGAAGAGAGTTTAGGCAAATCCCAGGACATTGCCTCCCAGTTAGACGACACGGAGGTGCAGATTGCGGTCAAGGTAGGGGAGGAAGGCCAGCTATTTGAAGGAATCAACGCCCAGAAGATTGCAGAACGCTTGAAAGAGCTTGGGTACGACATCAAGAAGTCCCAGATAAAGCTGGAAGAACCCATAAAAGAGCTGGGGGAGTTTCCCGTCAAGATTGTCTTTGAGCACAACCTGGAGGCAGAAATCCGAGTAATCATTGCAGAAGAACAGGCAGAAGAATGACCCGATACATCTTTGTTGCTGGAGGCGTCATGTCCGGCGTTGGCAAGGGCGTGGCTACGGCCTCTCTGGGAAAAATATTGCAGAGCAAAGGATTCAAGGTGTCGTGTGTGAAGATTGACCCTTACATTAATGTTGATGCCGGGACCATGAATCCTTTGGAGCACGGAGAGATTTTTGTGACCGACGACGGAACCGAGTCCGACCAGGACCTGGGGAACTACGAGCGCTTTTTGGAAAGGTCTTTTTCCCGGGTCAACTACATGACCACGGGGAGGGTATACGAGTCGGTTATCCATAGGGAGCGCAATCTGGAATATAAGGGAAAGTGCGTGGAGGTAGTTCCCCACATTCCGGAAGAGGTGATTTCGCGCATCCAGGAGGCAGGCAGGATAGACAAAGCCGACTTTGTGTTAACGGAGATTGGGGGCACAGTAGGGGAATACCAGAACATGCTGTTTCTGGAGGCGGCCCGCATGATGCAGGTACAAAACCCAGAGCAGGTTTTTTTTGTGCTGGTGAGCTATCTTCCCATTCCCCCCAACATTGGGGAGCAGAAAACCAAGCCCACGCAGACAGCTGTGCGCACGTTGAACGCCGCGGGCATTCAGCCAGACATGATTATCGCCAGGTCTGAACTTCCGGCCGACAAGCCCAGGAAACAGAAAATTTCCCAGTTTTGCAACATTGTCCCCGAATATGTTATTTCAGCTCCCGACGTTACGTTTATCTACGAGATTCCCGTGAACTTTGAAAAAGAACGGGTGGGAGACAAGATTCTCCAAAAGTTTGGGCTGAAAGGCAGAAAGCAGGATATGAGGGCGTGGAGGGCTTTGGTGCGCCGGGTGCGTTCCTTGAAAAAGACAGTGCAAATAGGAATTGTGGGAAAGTACTTTGAAGTGGGCGATTTTATCTTGATGGACTCCTATCTTTCCGTGATTGAGGCCGTCAAGCACGCCTCGTGGGCGCAAAGAAGAAAACCCGACATCACGTGGCTGTCGGCAGAGAAGTACGAGAGGAACCCTCAGGCGGTACGGGAGTTGAAGAGTTTTGACGGCGTCATTGTCCCGGGGGGATTTGGAAACAGGGGCATGGAAGGAAAGATAAAGGCAATTGAATTTTGCCGAAAGCAGAAGGTTCCTTTTCTGGGTTTGTGCCTTGGTTTGCAGCTGGCGGTTGTTGAGTTTGCCAGGAATGTTGCGGGTATCAAAAACGCAACTTCAGCTGAGTTTGGAGGAAAGGGACCTGCCGTCATTGACGTTATGGCAGAGCAGAAAGCCCTCCTCAAAGAAAAGAAATACGGGGGCACCATGCGCTTGGGGGCTTACCGCTGCCGCCTGAAAAAAGGAACCAAGGCGTTTGCCGCATACGGCAAGAGAGAGGTTTCAGAACGCCACCGGCACCGCTACGAGTTCAACAACGAGTACAGAGAAAAGCTGGAGCAGAAAGGCATGGTGTTTTCCGGCATGAACCCGAAGAGCGATTTGGTGGAGATAGGGGAACTGCCCAGCCACCCCTTTTTCCTGGGTACACAGTTTCATCCGGAATTAAAATCAAGGCCTTTGGAGCCCCACCCCTTGTTCTTGGAGTTTGTGAAAGCGGCAATTTCTAGGAAGTAGCTAATCCCTACAGCTAAGAAACAATGTTTACCACCCTGACTGTTCGTTGAGACCTGTTAAATCCCCGCTTGCGTTTTGCCGAAAAGCTCACCACGCCTTCTTTCAAAGCAAAGAGGGTGTGGTCGTTTCCAATTCCCACGTTGGTCCCAGCAAGCAGTTTGCTGCCCCGCTGACGGACCAGAATCTGGCCCGCTTTGGCCTTTTCTCCGGCAAACAGCTTTATTCCAAGATATTTTGGTCGAGAATCCCTGCCCAAACGGGTGGATCCAGCTGATTTCGTTGTTGCCATGTTCTCTACGAATTACCTGCCCGCAATGCCTTAGGCATAGCCGATGCAGGCGGGCGAATGTGTACAAATATACGAACGATATGAATAGCATAGAAAAAATAATAAAATTTGTCAATCCCATGAGAGGCAATCAAGTTAGACTTGGTGCCGATTTGCCCAGTTTGGCGAATTGGGTTTTTCATGGGATTAAAGCAAACCAAAAGGATATTGCCTTGGTTATTGGAGTTTTTCTCATATCCCTTATTTCCTTTGCCGGAGGGTATTTGGCGGCAAAAGACCAGCTGAAAGGCCCCATACAAATAGAAAGTCCCAAATCCCAAGTACCAAATTCCAAATAAATCCCAATGACTGAAATTCAAAATTCCAAAATTCCCCAGCATATTGTTCTGTTCCCGGACGGCAACCGCAGGTGGGCAAGAGAACTGGGCTTGGACACCCTGGAGGGGCATAAGGCAGGGTATGAGAATCTGGTGCGGTTGGTGGATTGGTGTCAGGCGCGGGGAGTCAAAGCCCTCACGGCCTTTGGTTTTTCCACGGAGAACTGGAACCGTGCGGAGCGCGAGGTCGCCTATCTAATGCGCCTTTTGGAAACCGGGCTTTTAGAGCACCTGAAAAAATACGGAGCGGGCAAGGCGAAAGAACGGGGAGTGAGAATAAAAATTATCGGCCAAAAAGAGCGGCTGCCAGAATCCCTGCAAAAGGTTATTGCCAAGGTTGAGGAAGCCACCATGAGCAATGACAAGTTCTTTTTGACCTTAGGCATAAGCTATGGGGGAAGATGGGATATCGTGCAGGCCGCCCAGAAAATTATGAAAGAAGGCCTTGGTCCAGAGGAGCTAAGCGAGGAGGAGTTTGCTCGGCATCTTTCTACCGCAGGCCTGCCAGACCCTGACTTGGTGATACGAGCAGGGGGAGAACAAAGGTTTTCCAACTTTCTGCTGTGGCAGTCAGCGTACGCGGAACTCTACTTTTACAAAAAGTACTGGCCCGAGTTTAAAGAACAGGACTTGGATGAGGCCATTGCAGAGTACCAAAGGCGCCAAAGAAGGTTTGGGAGATAAAGTTGTTGATTGCAACCCTAATCTTGCGCGCGTTCTTCCACGCCTTTTCAAACCAGCGCAGAGAGTAGCGGTTGCAAAAATCATACATTCTGCTAGGGTTAGCGTATATAAGAAAAGCACCTACAATCTCCCATATCAAAAGAGAAAGGAGCATGTCATGAGGGTACTCGTCCTCGGCAATGGAGCAAGAGAGCATGCTTTAGCGTGGCGCATCTCTCAGAGTCCTGAGTGCAAGAACTTGTTCGTGTGGCCCGGGAACGGAGGAACGGAGCAGTGCGGATGGAACGTTCATCTCAATGCAGAGCAGCTGATTGATCATGTAGCTGGCCTTTGTCCTGACTACGTGGTGATAGGGCCTGAAACCTTTTTGGCAGATGGTCTGGTAGACAAGCTCGCAGAAAAGGGCATTCCTGCCTTTGGTCCCACCCGGGCTGCAGCTAAGGTGGAAACGAGTAAGGAAGCCGCCCTGCAGCTCATGCAGGAAGCAAAGGTGCCGCATCCAAAATCCTGGACGTTCCCTAACCCCCATGTCGTGGCAACCTTTGTTCAAGGATACAACAAACCCGTGGCGGTAAAGCCAGACGGACTGACTGGAGGCAAGGGCGTGCAGCTTTGTTCTAACCCAAAAGAAGCAGAGAATGCGGCGAACCTCTGTGGGGAGCTATATCCCGACCAGCCCATTGTGGTGCAAGAGCTCTTGCAGGGCCGGGAGGTGAGCGTGTTCTGCTTTACCGACGGCTACCACGTTTCTCCTCTTGTTGTCGCCTGCGACTACAAACGCCTGCTGGACGGGGACCAGGGTCCCAACACGGGAGGCATGGGGAGCTACTCCTGGCCCCGCTTTTGGAACAAACCTCTGGAAGAAGAAATCCTCCAATGGATCGTGATGCCCATACTCGGCAAGATGGAGCTGAAAGGCACTCCCTTTGTAGGAATGCTGTATGCGGGTTTGATGCTTACAAAGGAGGGTCCCAAGGTTCTGGAGTTCAACGCCAGGTTTGGGGACCCGGAGGCCCAGGTCATCCTCCCGTTGCTTCAAGGGGATCTGCTGGACATCATGCTTGCCTGCACCCAAGGCCGGCTGGATAAGGTTCAGGTCTCCTGGAATCACGCTCTCCATGCAGTTGGCGTGGTAATGGCTTTTCAGGGGTATCCTGGAAAGTGCGAGGGCGGGCATCCCGTGACCCGCCGCTACACCCGAAAGCAAGCAAGCGCCCTGGTCTTTCATGGCAGCACCAGGCTTGAGGATAAAAGTTTGGTGACTGACGGGGCAAGCGGCAGAGTTCTGACCGTGGTGGGCACAGGAACCCCTGTCTCCCATGCAAGAGAGATGGCATACTATGAGACAGACAAGTGGGGTTTCTTCGGGGCAACCTGGCGAGAGGACATTGCCGCCGGGAACTAACGGCTTTTAAGGAAACAACAAATAGGGGCCGATGTAGTATTGCACCGACCCCTTTTTAATCCTCTATGTTTTTTTCCACGCCTTTTCAAACCATAATGCCATGCAGTACGCGGTTGAGTTGACAATACGTTTTCCATGAGTCATGCTGAAAAAAGAAAAAGGTCTCAACAAAGGTTATTTGCATTATTACGAAATTCATTTCATTATGGCAACAGACGTTGTTAAGCGAGATGGTTCAAAACAGCCCTTTGACGAAGGGAAAATCAGAAGGTCCATTGAGTTGGCCTGCCAGGATGCAGGGGTTGGTCCCGAGAAGACGGCAGAGGTTGTGAACCAGGTTTTGCCTCAGGTTCTGGAAACCGCAGGCAGCAAAGAAGAGATCGCAACCTCTGAGCTGGCAGAGGCCGTTCTCGCCGGTTTGGATGTGGCAGATTCCGCAGCTGCCGAGGCCTGGAGAGCGCACGTGCAGAACAAGGGAGCATAATGTCAAGAGCTTTGTCTTAAGAAAGCAGAATGCAAGAGCATTCTGCTTTCTTCTTGACACGGCAGTATTCCTGCTTCACACTTATCTAATAATAGGTTTGAGGAGGGGGCTGCCATGGAAACTACGGAGGTGCTGCTGTTCTGTCCCCGTTGCCACGAGCAGAAGGTGCGATATGAGGAAAGGTGGGGCTCGTGGGTTTGCCGCGAGGGCGACAAAGAAAAGGGAAAGATCTGCTGGCATTCTCCAATGAGGCCGGATCAGAACATCCATGCCCCACGAGAAAGGGCCCCGCTATGAATTCCATAACTTCTTGGAATATAGCGGGGCCTACTTGTATATATACGCTGGGCTTGATGAATGGAGGATTTATGATATCATGGGGTTGTGAGGAATCGGAAATACAACGACTTGGAAAAGAACCAGGAAACAGTATCTCTTGCAAGCTTTATGGAAACGTACAACAAGAGCGTTCCCGAGAGTTTTCCTGTGGCTTCAATCAAGACCCTCAAGCAGTTCCAGGAAACCTATCCTTCGCTTTTCAAAAAGGAAGGGGAGTGGTGCATTGACCGGCACAGAAAGAGATTTATGGATTGGAGTTTTTCGAATCGGAAAGCTATCTAAAACTGAGTGTTATTTGTAGCGATAGCTTAAAATAAGGAGGAAAGATAAGTTGGTATAAGAAGCAAACCTTACTCTTTTCTCGCGGAAAGAGCTTTTTTTATGCAGGGATTCATTCCTCCAATCTATACGGCAGAGAGCGTAACTGCGGGGCATCCGGACAAAGTATGCGACCAGATTTCAGACGCCATTCTGGACGCGTGCTTGGAACAGGATCCGTTCTCGCGGGTCGCCGTAGAAGTAATGGGCAGCCATGGTCTGCTTGTTGTTGTAGGAGAGGTAACTACTAAGGCTCAAGTTGATTACAAATCCGTAGCCAGAGAGGTTTATCGGGAGATAGGATATGAAGACGAGCTTGAGGTGCTTTTTCGGGTGGCACAGCAATCACCAGACATCGCTCAAGGCGTGGATACGGGCGGGGCTGGGGACCAGGGCATCATGTACGGCTTTGCCACGGACGAGACGCCAGAGTTTCTTCCCCAAGGCGTGGTTCTGGCGCACAAGCTTGCTCAAGAGCTGGAACGCAAGCGCAAAAGCAGGGAGATTCCTTGGCTGTGCCCGGACGGCAAGACCCAAGTTACCATTCAGGGAGAGAACGTTAAGACAGTGCTCTTGAGCTGTCAGCACAAAGACGGAATAGGCCAAGAAGAAATCAGAAAGACCTTGATTGATTCTGTTGTTGCTCCTGTTGTCGGCAGAGATTCTTTGACAGCAGAGGTTCTTACCAACCCTACGGGAATGTTTGTTCAGGGAGGATTTCAGGCAGATTCCGGGCTTACGGGCAGAAAAATTATGGTAGATACGTATGGCGGTATTTTGCCTCATGGTGGGGGCTGCTTTTCCGGGAAAGATGCCACCAAGGTAGATAGGTCAGCGGCCTACATGTGTCGGTTTGCCGCCAAGAACCTGGTTGTCAATGGATATGCCAAGCAATGCCTTGTTTCTGTTGCTTATGCTATAGGGCGGGCAGAACCTCTTATGGTTGCCGCCGCCAACGAAAGGGGAGAAGATTTGAGCGGCCTTGTCAGGGAGAAGTTTGACTTTAAACCCTCTGCTATCATTGAGCGCTTGGGCCTGCGAAAGCCCATCTTTCGCCAAACCGCCGCCTACGGCCACTTTGGCCGTCCCAACCTTCCCTGGGAGGAGCTCATTTCGTTTTAATCCTCTTCCCAATCCTTGAACAATAGGAGTATGGTAAGAAATATGCCAGATAGAGCATTGTTTCAAGCATCAAAAAACATCTCATGGAGAGTTTTAAAAAGCTTGTAGCCAGAGCCTTAGACCTGCTTCCTTCTGCCGTGGGCGAAAAGATGGAAAACGTTTCTGTCTGCGTTGAGCAGAGACCAACAAAAGAACAGCAAA
>Ga0154962_109_pt2 | contig 16012 bp, 21 predicted proteins | sample RifCSPhighO2_01_FD_105930 | JGI IMG/M metagenome (GOLD analysis project Ga0154962, IMG submission 105930) | Candidatus Wildermuthbacteria bacterium RIFCSPHIGHO2_01_FULL_49_22b
CAGCTGTTCTTGGGGGACAAATTGGACCACCTGAACCACCAATAGAACCGTAGATATTACTGCCACCGGTTCCACCAGGCCCAGCAGTAGCTCCTCCATCAGCTCCCGATGCTCCGTTTAATCCGCCAGCACCGCCACTTGTGCCGCCAGTGCCGCCAGCAGTAAGAATACCTCCTCTCCCGCCCTGACCGCCGCCTGCCGTAACAAATACACCAAACGAGGTCGCTTCTCCGTTGTCTCCACTCTGGCCTCCTACTGCATTCCACCCATCACTATTACCCCCCCCTCCACTGCCTCCGCCTCCGACAAGCGTAACTGCCACATTTGTTACTCCTGCAGGAACTGTAAAGGTACCACTGGAAATAAATTCTTGTTGACCTGGCGCTGGCGCTGCGCCAGAATCAGTCCAATACAACCTTCCACTACCATCTGTAGCAAGAACCTGCCCTGGCGTACCATCGGCGCTTGGCAAGATATATGTTGTTGAACCTGCGTTAGCTGATGGAGCAAGTCCAACATAACCGGATGTGGAACCAGAAAGACTCAGTATCCCCTTAATATCAAGGGCTGATCCTGGATTTACCGTCCCAATACCCACGCTACCTCCAAAGGTTGCCCCGCCCGTAACGCCAAGGCCGCTGTTAACCCACAAATTAAACACGCTAAGCAGGCCTCCTGCTTTTGTTTGGTTAGAAGTTCCCGTGTTTATGGGAGCAGGCACATTTCCTCCTGGGGGCGCTTGCGTAGGCGGGTCAAAGGCAAAAACAGCGTAGCCAACAAGCAAAACGCCGAGTGCCGCTCCCAAAACGGTTGAGTTGAGCAGTTTTTTGAGATAAATCATTTATTGCGGCGCGCTTAATGATTCCAATATCTTCTTTTTTTCTTCGTCGCTTAACGCTGGATTGTTAGATGGAACTAACAAGCTTCTTAAAATTTGTTTTTTTTCTTCATCGGTATACTGGGGGGCGTCTTGCGGCGCAGCCAAACTGTCAAGAATTGCTTTCTTTTGCTGGTCTGTCAGTTCCTGCCTTGTTGGCGTTTCCGGGGGCTCCAGTTTAGCTTGGCGCTGCTGCAAAAAGATAAAAGAAATACCGAGAACCAAAAAAAACAATGTGAGCCCGAGAACGCGCAATACCGAAACCAGTGTTTCTTGTTTAATCTTTCTTGCAGTTTCTCCAAAAGACGCCATGCTCTGTCTTTGATTATACCCCGCACATAAAATAGTGACAAGTTTCAGGAAGATAAACTATAAGTCAAGCGTTCTCTTAATCTTCGCAGGCCCTGGCCATTGTGTTTGAGCATTTTTTCTCGTCTGAATGCGTCTCGCTTATCTCGATAAACTTCGCAATACATAAGTTTTAGAGGAAGTCGAGATTTTGTCGCAAAGACCTTTCCTTGGTTATGGTCGGATAATCGCTTTTGCAGGTTCCCCGTTGCACCAATATAGAGATTGTTATCCTTTGCACTTTTGAGTATATAGACGCTGTACATAAGTTTTATGTGCGGGGTTATACCAAAAGCAAGGATAAATAGAAATCCACAAGCGCCCCTCCCCAGAATAAAGCAACAAAGGTGCCAAGAACCAGAAACGGGCCAAAGGGAACCTGGGAACGCATGGTTTTCTTCTTTGCAAGAATCAAGACAATGCCAACCAGCGCCCCCAGAACAAAGGCACAGGCAAGGGCAACAAGAATGTTCGGGAATCCCAAAAACAGCCCCATGAACAAAGCCAGCTTTACGTCTCCAAAACCCATCCACTTGCCGCGGGAAAGGGTGTGGAGCGCAAAAAAGAAGCCAAAGGCCAAGAACGCTGCGGCTAGGGCTCCAATAAGGTGGGTGGGAGCCCGAATCGCCAAAAACCAGAACTGGGCAACAACCTCCCACGTGGTTTGGTCTAGGGCCTCAAAAACCCGAAAGGCGGCGGCAATCGCGATTGCGGGGTACACAAACCGGTCTGGAATAATGAAATGCTTTAAATCGTACACAAAAATCGCCACAAGCAGACCCGCTATGGCCCAAAGATAAATCAAGCGAAACAATGAAATCGCCTGTGGAAAACTTAGCTGGGCTAAGTTTTCCACAGCTAAGCCGAGCTTAGCAAAAATGAGGACGAAAAGGAGGCCGGTGGCAAGCTCCACAAAGGGATACTGCAAGGAAATCCTTTGCCCGCAGTATCTGCATCTTCCCCGGAGCAAAAGATAACTCACAAGGGGAACTAAATCATACCAAGCGAGCTGATGGCCGCAGGAAGGGCAGAACGACCTTCCTTGAAAAGGGTTTATACCGCGATTTCTACGATCGTAAGAATTAGGGTATAGCCCTTGATGTACGGCAAGGCGGTAGATTACGGCATTCAAAAAGCTCCCAACCGCAAGTCCAAACGCAAAAACAATCACAGAAACCATTGTTGATAGTATACCACCCAAATCAATCCTCCTCAAACTGTTCTCGACCGTCTTTTAATCCTACCAAAAAGCCCCGCCTCTAACAGGGCGGGGCTTTTTGGCGCATACGAGCTGCGCGCTATAGGCCTAAGGGCACGAAGCTTTAACAAACACGCCGTTGGTCTTAATAGCGTTCTTACCAGCTAGCAAGTCCCCGGAGCCCTGCTCCAGGAAAAAGCAAATCGAGTAGTCGCCGGTTGTGGCTCCCGGATCTCCATCCGCTTGGCTAATGGAATACTGGCAGGTTGCGGCGGATATTGAATTACAAGCGGTTCCAGCTACTCCAACTGACGGGTCAGCAAAGTTTACAAAGTCCTGTATGGTATTGTTGACCGCGCAACCCACACAACTTGTGCAGCTGTTCACCGGGGCATCGGCAATAGTGCATCCTACCAGCGCCTCCGGGCTGTCTGCGCCTTCAATCTCCAAGGCAGTGGACATTTGCCTCACGTCAGCCACCCGCCTCGCGTCCCTGGCCTTGGCACGTGCAGGACCCAAAGAAACCAAGACAATGGAGGCCAGCATGCCGATGATGGCAATAACCACCAAAAGCTCAATTAAGGTAAATCCTTTTTGTTTCATGCGTTTTTTAATGGATAATTTTTTTAGAATGGTTCGACCTTATGAATGAAATGGTTACATGGCTCTATGGCTAACGGCTATCAGGTAACCATGCAACAATATAACCATTTAACCATTATACAGTGAGCAAGCATTACCAGCAAGGGCATTTTCCACTATTGGGGGAGAGGGGGTCTCCAGGGTCGTAGTCAAGCTTCTTTGAGCCCTTTTCAGAACCCGCAAACCATCCTTCTTCTTCCAGGTCGGCGTACACGCAGTAGAGCTGAGCTGAACAATTGGTTGTCAAGCTGTTCAGGTTGTCTATCCAGCTGTAAGGGCCGCCCTGCGGGTCTTGAGAAACAGGATTCATATAGCTGCCGTCTCCTGCTCCATCGCACAACAGGGGGTTGGAGCAGGGAATCTTTGAGGGCGCCGAGGAGCCGGCAACTTGAGAATATTTTTGGTCTTCCGCGTAATCCAGCTCCATTGCCAGGGTTATTTGAAGAATGTCCAGCTGGCGCCTTCCGTCCCTGGCCCTGGTCCGCGCTCCATTCAGGGAAACCAAAATAATGGACGACACAATCCCAATAATGGCAATAACCATGAGAAGCTCAATTAAGGTAAACCCCGCACCAAATCTTTGGCTTGCAAGGTTTCCTTTATTCCCGGCACGACTCTGATGATTCATATCAAAGATTTGGTGCGGGGTAAATCCTTTCTGTTTCATGCTAGAAAGAAGAAAGCTGGTAAAGGGGCAAGAGCACGGAGGCCAGGAGTCCGCCCACAACCACTCCTAAAAACACGATGAGGGCGGGCTCCAGAATACTCAAGAAGGCCTCCACCGTGCGCTCCACCTCTTTTTCGTAAAAAGAAACAATGTTGGACAGGGTCTTTTCCACGGTGCCCGACTTTTCTCCCACAAAGACCATTTGACTAAACAAGGGAGGAAACTCTGAAGGATACTTTTGCAGCACGGAGCTGATTTGGTTTCCCTTTTGCACCTCCTCTTTCGCTTCCTCCACAATCCTGGCGTACACCGTGTTCCCCACGATTTGCGAGGTGATGTCTAGGGCCTGCACAATGGGAAGACCGCCCGCAACCAGGGTGGACAGGTTTTCCGCGAACCGGGACAGGTACACCATGCGCAAAAAAGAGCCCAGAAGCGGAACCTTCAGATACACTCTGTCCACCATCTTTGTTCCTTCGGGGGTCTTTTTCCAGCGCAAAAACAGGAACACGGCTCCTGTCCCAAACACCAAAAAGAGCCACCAAAACCCCCTGACAAAGCCAGCCGTGTTAAGAACTATCTGCGTGATAACAGGGAGCTCGGCCCCTGTTTCTTCCAAAACGCGGCTTAGGTTGGGTATCACAAAGAACATAAGCAGGGACAGCACGACAATAGCCAGCGTCACCACAAAGGCGGGGTACACCAGGGCAGAGTGGATCTTGGACATTAAGTGGTACTCCCGCTCCATGTGCTCGGCTAAATATTCCAGCACAGAAGACAGGGTCCCGGAGGCCTCGCCCGACTTGACCATGTTTATGTAAAAAGGAGAGAACGCCTCGGGGTACTTTGCTAAAGCCCCAGAGAGTGGAGTTCCTCCTTCTACTTGTTCTGACAGGCGAAGAATTTTTTCCCTAAAAGACCTGCTTCTAGTTTGGGAAGCCAGCGTCTGCAGCGCCTCCACCAAGGGCACGCGGGAAACAAACATAACCGCCAGCTGCCGGGAGAAAAGCACAACGTCCTTTATGGAAGTCCGTTCAAAAAACGCAATGTTCTTTTCAAAAAAAGGCCGGGCTTCGGCCGCCTCCAGAAAGGTTACAAACAGGTTGTGTCCCGCCAGCAACTGCAAAGCGGCCTCATTAGAAGAGGCCTCTATCACCCCTGACTGGGTTTTGCCTTTTTTGTCGCGCGCCTGGTAGTTGAACTTCATGCTAGCTTCGTTAGCTTCATTAGCTTTTTAGCTTATTAGGATACATGTTCTTAATCATCTTATTCAACATCTTCATTACCTCTTCAAGCAATGAATCAACTTCGGAATAATTGAGTTTACTTGTTTTAGGTAGACGTTTTGCTATTTCAACTTGGGTTTCTAATTCAGCACCCGAAGAATATGATATCCTAAGAAAGTTCAAAAAATCATTTTTTGTTCCGCGGAATCTCCCTTCGGCAATGTTTGATGGAATTGACACCGCAGCTCTTCTCATCTGAGAGGTCAATCCATAAACTTCCTCTCTTGGGAATAAATCGGTAAGTTTATACACGGCCAACACCAGCTCAATAGAGCGTTGCCAAACTATCAACTCTCTATACGAATGTATCATACTAACAAGCTAACGAAGCTAACAAGCTAACGAAGCTAATTCCTAGCTAGCGTGCGCAGCTCCACTGGATTCAAGGAAAAAGAAAGGGCGTTTTCCAGGGTAATGCTCTTTGAACGAACCAGGTTGGCTAAAGCCCGGTTCAAAGAAATCATGCCGGCTTCAGCCGACGTATCAATCACCAGGGGAAGCTCGTGGATTTTGTTCTCACGGATAAGGTTCGCAACCGCGGGGTTGGACAGCATGATTTCCACGGCCGGCAGCAGTCCCCCATTCAAGGCCGGAACCAGGCGCTGGGAAACCACGCCCAAAAGAGACCCGGACAGCTGGGCCCTTACCTGCATCTGCTGTTCTGAAGGAAAGGAATCCACGATGCGATGCACGGTCTGGGCGGCAGAGTTGGTGTGCAGGGTGGCAAAGACCAGGTGCCCGGTTTCAGCCGCCGTAATGGCCGTTGCTATGGTTTCCAAATCCCGCATTTCTCCCACGGCAATCACGTCGGGGTCCTGACGGAATGTGGCGCGCAGTGCCGAAGCAAAGCTCTTGGCGTCCTGGCGCACCTCCCGCTGGTCAATAATCGCTTTGTCGTCTTCAAACACGTATTCAACGGGGTCTTCAATGGTAATGACGTGGTCTGCCCTGGTGTGATTAATCTCGTCAATGAGGGCGGCCAGCGTGGTTGACTTTCCATGCGAGGAGGGACCCGTAATGAGCAAAAGTCCCTGTCGCGCCTGCGCGAACTTGTGAAGCGTTACGGGAAGGTTAAGCTCTTCTAGGGTTTTAATCTGCTTTGGGATAAGGCGCAAAACTGCCGACGGGGCGCCCTGCTGATAGAACACGTTCACCCGGAATCTCGCCCTGCCGTCAAGATTGTAAGAAAAATCCACCTCCTTTTCCTGTTTCAGGAGCTCTTCTTGTTCTTGCGTCATGAGAGAGCCGGCCAACTCCATGATTGATTCTGCCGTAGCCGGCTTCTTTTTAACCAGGGGAACCAGATTCCCCGCAATGCGGAGAGTCGGGGGGTGTCCAAGAGAAAGGTGCAGGTCCGAGGCCTGTTCTTTTACGGTAAGCTCCAGAAGTTCTTGCATGGCAATGTTTTGCATATTTGCTATTGGTTCAGTTTTCCAGCTTATGAGCTTACTAGTAAGCTCTTTACTTCTTCTACCACCTGGGTGGGGGTGAAGTGCGCTTTTATCAGATAGCGGTCGGCGCCCAGGGCAATCCCTTTTTCAATCTCTTCTTTTTGCCCAAGGTTGGAGAGCACCACAATCTTTGAATGCTTCAGGTTCTGGAGTTTTCTGGCGGCTGCCAGCAGTCCCCAGCCGTCCACGTAGGGAAGCACAATGTCCACGACAATGACGGATGGCCTGGCCTTGGAAAAAATCCGGAGCGCCTTCTCTCCCGAGTCCGCTACCCGAACCTGAAACCCCGCTTCTCTAAACTTGGTGGTATAGATATCCAGCAGGAGGGGGTCGTCTTCTATAAGCAGGATGCTCTTTTTTTGAACCATGTTATTCTTCCGTTACGCGAATAACCTCCTCTATTGTTGTTATACCATCAATGGCCTTTAACACGCCATCCTGGCGCAGGGTAAGCATGCCCTGGCGCGTTCCTTCCTTTGCGATGTTCGCTTCGGAAGGAACTCCCAGAACAATGCCCGCAAGCTCGTCGGTCATCTCCAGAACCTCAAAGAGAGCGATTCTGCCCGTGTATCCCGTCTTGCCGCACTCCCTGCACCCTTTTGGGGAAAACAGATTCAGGTCTCGCCCCTTGCCTGCCAGGTGCCCCGACGCTGATTTCTCTGTTCCCTCCGGAATCTTTTTCAGCTCTTCTATAATCAGTTCCCTCATTTCTTTTTTGGGCTGGGAGCGTTCCTTGCAGCTGTCGCATAAGCGCCTGACCAGGCGCTGGGACGCGGCCAAGGCAATGGTGCTTGGAATCAAGTACTTGTCCATACCCATGTCCAGGAGGCGCGGAATGACTCCGGCCGCGTTGTTTGTGTGCAGGGTCGCAAGCACGATGTGCCCCGTTAAGGCCGCATGCATGGTAAGGGAAGCCGTTTCCTTGTCTCTGATTTCTCCCACCATAATCACGTCGGGGTCCTGGCGGAGAATCTGGCGCAGTCCCTGGGCAAAATCATACCCGATTTCGGGCCTTACCTGGGATTGGTTGACTCCCTCCATCAGGTATTCCACGGGGTCTTCCAAGCTCACGATATTGCGGCTTTCCTCATTCAAACTCTGCAGCATGGTGTACAAGGTGGTGGTCTTTCCAGACCCTGTCGGGCCCGTCACCAAAATAAGTCCGAAAGGACGCTTTGTCGCTTTTTTCACTTTCTCCAGGTTCGTCCCTTCAAGGCCGAGCTGTTCAAAATTTGTGAGGGCCAAGGCGGGGTCCAGCACGCGCAGGGCAACCTTTTCTCCCAGGGCCGTGGGAAAGGTGGCAACGCGAAAATCAATGGAACGCTCGTTGATAACCGCAGAAAACCTTCCGTCCTGGGGAACGCGCTGTTCGTCAATCTTGAGCGAGGAAAGAATCTTGATTCTGGCAACCACGGCCGCGGCCGCCCGTTTTGGCAAAAACAAGGAAGAATACAGTTCTCCCAGCATGCGGAATCTTACCCTAAGCCGGTCCCGGGTGGGTTCCACGTGAATGTCAGAGGCCTTTCCCTCAACCGCATTGCGCAAGATGACCGCCACCATCTTGGTGATAGGCGCTTCCTCCACCAGGCGCTGAAGCTGGGGCCCCTTCTTTGTTCCCCGCTCTTCCTGCATTTCCCGCTGGAGCTCCTGCAAGGCCTGGCTCATTTCATTCTTCTGACTCCTGTAGTGGCGCATGACAGAGGCAAACTGGGAAAGGGTGAGAAGTTGCGCCCGGAAGGAAAATTTTCCCTGGCGGGAAAGAAAATCCAGGGCCTCCTTTGCTTTGCTGTTGTCTGGGGCCACCATGCCGACTTCCACCACTCCTCCCTGTTCAGACAGGGGGACCATGCGATAGTATCCTGCGGAATCTTCGGGGATAAGCTTCAAAACCTTTGCGGGAATGTCTTTGGGCTCAATGGTTTTTAGGGGCAGGCGCAGAAGCTCCGCCTTGAGAGAAAACAGCTGCTCTTCTTGCACAAGCTTTTTTTCTATGAGAAGCTCTTCGACCAGCTTTTCAGAATGCAAAGATTCCCGGCGAACCTGGTCTGCTTTTTCCTTGGAGAGAATATTCCGCTGAACAAGGGTATTGAGAATATCCATTATGGGGCGGGTAAGAACGGGTTGTCGCGGCCAATTCCCTGGGGAGCGACGGTCGCCTCCCTGGGCTCATCCAATTCTTGCAGCACGGGATGGGAAAGAATGTCTGTTTGCACCTCTATCTTTTTGGGGGAAGGCAGAGTGACGTTTGCAGGACTTAGGCCCCCGGCAAAGAAAAACCCCCACCAAAGAACCGCTCCCACGCTTGCTATTGCACCCAGCAGCACGATGATAAGCATGCGCTGGGTCTTTTTTTGCTGAATAAAGGTTACCGCCATGGTTTTGGGTTAGTAAGAATATGCCTTTAGCTCAAGAATTGCCTTGAGCGTTCCCTGGTCTTGGGAGCCGGAAATGTTCACGGCCCGCAAAGCAACCGCGCGGGAAGCCCTGTTCAGGTTAGACAGCAATTGCTTGAGGGAACCGTAGGAGCCCGTGAACTCAACTACTGCCGAGATGCGGCGCAGGGGCTGGTCCTTCGCTTCTTCAAGGGAAACCGCGACGCTCTGCAAAACCATTCCGGAAAGAGCCGCGTTCTTTTGCAGAAGGTCGTAGAAAAGGGGGAGTTCGGGGTCTAAAGGAAGAGCCGCCTCAACCTTGGCGAGTTCCCGGGGGAATTCCTCCAGGCGCGCTTTCACGCTTGCCAAATCCGCAAAGTAGGTCTCTTGGTTTTTTACCTCCTGCGCCCGCTGACCGAGCAAAAATCTATCCTGCTGGTATTCCTGGTATGCGGGCATGGTCAGAAAGAGGCCGATTGCGACTCCGCCCAACAGCAGCAAACCAATGAGAAGGGTGCGATTCATATTATTTTATTGGAAAAAATCCCCTGGAAACTGCATCGTTATTTGAAACTCAATGGTCCCGTCCTCGCCCAGCTGGATCTGCGTCAGGGAAAAATCAAGCAGTTCTTCTCGGGTTTTCAGCACCGCAAACTGTTCGTCCAGGGCAGAAAAGGACCTTGCCCGTCCTTTCATATCTGCGCTTTGGCGCAAGGCATCCACGCTCATAACAAGAAAAGTGATGTCGGGGTGCACCACGGCTTCCACAAATGAGAAGACCGGGGCCATGTTGCTTCGCTCCTGCACCACGGTAGCAAAATCCTGCAGGCGCGCTCTCGCCGCAAACACGTATTCTTCCATGTCAATCTGCTCTGGGGTCTTTTCCGCAGCCAGGATAACCTCTGCGGCTTCTATCTTGTTTTGTATTTTGGAATCCAGGAAAAACAGGATAGCGAATCCTCCAAGCGCAGCCGCAAAAACCGCTGCGGAAGCCGTCAACAAGGCCTTCATGAGCAAAGAAGAACTCTGTGGTGTTCTGGGAATGATATCTACCATTGTTATTTTGATATGGGGTCGTTACTCTAATCCTCGCAGCGCCATGCCCACCGCTACTGCGTAGGCAGGCCCCATCTCTTTTATTATATCTTCCAGCACCGGGGGGTAAAATACGGAACGAAAAGGGTCAATAAGTTCAACTTCTCTATGGAGGACTTCCTGAAAGTACCCGGGGAGCCCCTTGAGCAGAGAGGATCCTCCGCCAAGAACCACCTTGTTTATTTTCTCTCCCCGGACTTCCTCTTCTACCCGGTTGATTTCCGTTACCACCGTATCCAAGAGGGGCGCCAGCACGGTCGTGAGCTGTTCTGAAGAAAGCCCTTCTGTTGTTTTCTTGCGTTCAGCTGCCTGGCGGTCAATGGACAAAGATTGGGCAATTCGTTCTGAAAAGTCGCCTCCTCCGAGATCAATGCTCCTGGAGGATTCAAGCTGTCCTTGCTGCACCACGTTAATGGTTGTGCTTTGAGCTCCAATGTCCAGCAGGGCAACGGTTTCCTTTTCCTCATGCAGGGAAGAACGAATGAGACCGAACACCTCCGCCTCCAGAGCCCACAGCTCAAGATTCGTTAACGCCGCTATCTCCTGGTACTGGCTGATGAGCTCGTTGGGAACCGCAACCATTAAAATCTTGATGGATTCTTCAGACGAGCCCAAGCGCTTCTTGTTTACAATCTGCCAGTCAAAGGTTACTTCAGAAAAAGGAAGCGGAACGTGTTTTCTCGCCTCGTACTGCACGGCTTCGGGCAGTTCCTCCTTGCTCATGGCGGGAAGCTCAAAACGGGTGAAAAAAGAGGAAAGGTCCGGAATGGAAAATACCGCCTGCCTGGTTTTAATCTTTGCCTCCTGCAGCATGCCCCGCATAGCCCTTGCAATGTCTTTTGAAGAAAGGAGCAGGGAGCTTTTCTCCGCGGTACGGAAGGGTTTTTCGTACAGCACTTCAGAACGCATCTCTGCGTAGTTCTTCAAGCTCTTTCTCGCGCCCCACCGCGAGAGCTCCACTATCTTAATGGTTGAGGTCCCAATATCAACGCCAAGAAAGCTTTTTGGAAGGAATTTAAAAGAACCCAACGCCATATTTATTCTACCAAGAATATCGGTTTCATGCCATCTAGTAAATTATAACGCATATGCCAGCAGAAAACAAAAACCCCAAACGGGACGGGGCTGCTGCAAAACTGGCGGTGTATTTTAAAAATAGCTCAATTGGCGGCAAATTCTCGTTAAAAAGAAAAAGGACGCCTCCGTAGAGGGTCCTCTGATGTTTATGAGACACACTGGGATAGTCGTTACGCCACGGGCTGTGCTTTAGGATTGCAGAAAGATAGTTGCCTCTTTGAGCAGAAGTCCTGGAGAAAACTAGAGAATCTATCCTCGTCGTTTCCCCCCACGCTCACTTGAATGTGCCAATGGGCGGGATTCTCGTAGTAGTCATAAACGACCTTGGGGTTCTTGGCACCCTTGTGGTTGTCCTCAACGACAAATGCCTTGCTGAACTCCTCTATGAATTCCCGGACGTGCTCCTCTGGCATGACCACATCCAACAAGATGCAGCGCATGCAAATGATCACATCGTGCCTATCTGGCATGTCCATCCTCCTTTCTTGAGAATCTGGGTGTTTGCCAAACTTCAATGGAGTTTACCACTAAAGGCATCCGGTGTCAATACGAAACATCTAGTGTCAATACAAAATTGAAAAACAGAAACTCTTTCAAGTTTCTGTTTCAAAAATCAAATTATGAAAAAAAATTCTTATTGGCGGAGGGGGTGGGATTCCCAGCGTATCAGCCTACGGCTGACCAGCCGGAGGCTGGCGGCTGGTCAACCGCAGGTTGAGAACTCGCTATTTTCAAAGAGTCGACAATTCTTGCTTTCAGAAATTCTTTTTGCTGACCCCTCTTCTTCAATTCAATCTCTCGCTTTCTTGCATCGCGTTCACTAAGATAGGCCTCGTAATAAACCAGAGTAAACGGCCTATAACTCTTCGTAACTCCGGCTTTGCCTTGGTTATGCTCGTGAAATCTTTTTCTCAGATCCGAAGTAAAACCGATATAATTCCAATTCTTCTTGCTACTCTTAATTACATAAACATAATGCATAAAAGCGGAAGCGGGAGGATTCGAACCTCCGAAGCCATTGCTGGCTTACCGCATTTCAAGTGCGGCGCGTTCGTCCACTCTGCCACGCTTCCTTGTATTTAGTTTTTCTCCCTGCGGGAGATCACCCGCAGGGTGACAAGACCGGTGCAATAAACCGCTATGCGACCCCTCCACGTTTAAGAATACAGTTCGCTGTGGGTGCCAATTTTTGCAAACACCACAATATCTGGCCTAATCCTCCGATACACTACGCTTAGATCGCCACCTATATGGATACTGCGGTATCCCTTGTATTTTCCCTCGAGAGGATGATTCTCAAGAAGCGGATGAAACTCGTTTTCAAGAAAGAGTTCCCGCCTCTCGCGAAAACGGCGTTTTTCTCCGGAGCGCAACTTTTTGAATTGTTTCTTAAACTCACGGTGAGCAACAATTCTCATGCCTTACGGAGAATTAAGCCAGCGATCCATTTCTTTTCCAGAAGAGAACGCTGGAGAAAAATTTCTTTTCTTCTTTATATCTTCCTCCACGCGCCCGAGGAACTCCTCAAGCTCTGCTGACATGTGGGGCGCGGCACTAAGATGTATCTCTTTATTCCGCACAAACTGCCTCAAATACGCGTTGATAACCGTACTCAGAGAAAGCCCCAACTCTTCTGCTACCCTTTGGGCGCTCTTCTTAATATCTTTGTCCGTTTTCACGTTGATAACTGAAGTCTTCATGCCTAAAGTATATACAATGGTTAGAGTATTGTCAACTGGCGGTGAAATTATATCCTTTGCGCGAACTTATTTTACCAAAAATCCTGACAAATGACGAACATAGTGGCGCGCCGCAGGCGCGCCACTCCCACCCAACGGCTCGCCACCTGACGGCGGCACAAAACTCGCAAAATTTTCAAAATCATTTAAGAAGGCGCGCGCAAAAATTTTCCAATAAAGGAGAAAACTTTGCGAGTTTTGTTTCTTTGCTGACGCAAAGACGAGCCGCTTTCCACCCTTTTGCACGAGGACGGCGCGGCATCCTCCCCGTGCCCCTCCTGCCGAGCCGTCCTCGTGCAAGCCCTTGCGTTAGAGAAAAATTGATAATAAAAGTGAAAAGTACTAAAATGACTTTATGGATACAGCAAAAAAAGGAACGATAATTCTTACTTCAACAGGATTATCAGCCGAGCCTGTTCGCCGAGTAGCGGTAAAGTATTTCGATACATTACCATTCAAATCCGTCGCTATTGTTACAACCGCAGCAGAAGGCAAAGAGAGAAACAAATACTCAAAATTGGCTGAAGCGCAATTCAAAGAACTCGACTTTAACATTGTTGATTTTATTGATATTGAAACTAATCCGCAAGCTGATTTTTCTCAATACAACGTTATTTATGTATGTGGCGGCAATACTTTCAAACTTATGAAATTCGCCAGACAAGCAAATTTTGACAAAGATATAAAATCCTTACTTGAAAGAGGGGGCGTATATGTTGGAGTAAGCGCAGGCAGTCTTATTGTCGGACCATCAATTCAAATAGCTAATGAAGTTCATCCTGACAAAAATGAGGTTCAGCTTACTGATTTCAGAGGTTTCAATATAGTTAACTTCATTATATTTCCACACTACTCCTCTGACCTTGAAGAGGAGATAAAATCATTCGAAAAAAGAAATAACGCCAAAGTAGAGAGAATAGATAACTCTCAAGCGATCGTAATTGAAGATAGAGAAAGGCGCTGATCTGATCTGATTTGACTTAATCTAAAAAAAAGTTTAATATCAACGGTAGTTTGCTGGGAATACCCCAGCTTTGACAATAAAACTCTGATAATGAAAGGAGATGAGCGTGAAAAAACGAATAGTGTTTATTACCGATTGTGTAGACATCGCGTATAACGAATTGCGTGGAACGGTTCTGTCGCAACTGCACAAACTGGGCAATAGCATCGACTTGGAAATTGAACCAGTCGTGCCAGTCAATCCTTTTTCAATTGTGAACGGAAGTTTCACTTTACGATTAATGGCGGAGACATATCCGGAAGATACTATCTTCTCCGTCATTCTAAATCCCTTAAAGGAGCGGCCAGCTCGGCTTATTGGAAAAACAAAAACCAAGAGATTCTATTTCTTGGGCGCAAATACGGGAGTATTTGACTGGTTCCTTAGGGATTTTGGGATAGATGAGCTGTATGAAATCCACGATCCCGGATTTTTCCCATTCGGAGGAAAATATGTGCATGCTCCGGCTGCGGCACAAATAGCTTCTGGCGGCTTGCTTAGCTTGATCGGAAGTAAATTTGACCCCGGCGGTTTAATTAAGCTGGACATACCAGACGGAACGATTCTGCACATAGACAGCTTCGGCCTCATGAAATTTAAAGGTGTCCTCCCCGAGATCAATGAAGGCGACAAACTGACGATCGAGATTTCTGGAAGTTCTTTCTCTGCAGTTTACGCCAAGAGAATGATGAGCAGAGAAACTGGAGAATGGGTTCTATATCCGGGTAGCTCCCTTGGATTGCCGGAAATCGGAAAAGTCCGAGAGGACGGCGCAAGTGAAATCAACGCTAAAGTAGGAGATATTGTCAAAATATTTGTATAAGAACAAGGCCCCTTAACATCTACCGATGTAGGGGCCTTCTTGTTAGAGACTTATCGAGTCTCTTTGAATAGTTTGTTAAATAGTTCCGTTCCAAAACCTCCAGTTATAAGGTGCTCTTTTTTACTGCTAAGCAGTTTTCTCGTCCAGTCGCAAGCGCCCCCTCCGGCCAATGGATATTTTCCACCAACCACATTTTGCGCAGTCAGCTTATAGCAAAGCCCAGAATAATACCCTGCGCCTGAACACCTCGCCAGATCGAAATAGAAGCGCACAGACGGATACTTGTCCCTAAGCGGGTCAACTATCTGTCTTTCTGTAAACTGGAGTTCTCTTATGTAGGTCTCTAACTCTGGATGCACAACAGGAATATCGCTAGCGCAATCAATTTGACCCGGTAGATCAATTGAACAGACATTGAACAAATTGAATGCTTTGTCTTTTGCGCCGTTAATTACTACCTCCCTGCTCACACGACCTTCTGAAATCAGCTTTTCGACTATCCCGATGTATGATATAGCAACAGAAATATTTTGAGCTCTGTATCCTATATCCGACGAACGCGCCAGAAAATTTAACCAGGTTTCGATATGGGCCGACAAAGAAGCTAGTTCAAACTTGTTAAAGCCGGTGGTGTCTCTTGCGGCAGAGGTCAGCGCAAAGGCTCTGAAGTGCGGAGTGAGCCCGGAACCCTTGGGAAAATTCTGGAGTCTAAGGACACGGTGGCTTGTTGCGAGATGTACTTCCAGACTTTCTTTGGTGGTCCTTATTAATCTTCGTCTATGAGCACATTCGATAGCCAATGCCATACTTGGGTCGCCCACCACTTCCATGTTCCTTATTGTAGACAAAACTACTTTAGGATCGAGCATGGTAAGAGCTGTATTTGCTCCAATTGGGTTGACTGGCGACAATTCAATCGCCGAAAAATAACCGGGAAGAACTTCATAAAGCATTCTGTCGATTTCCAGTAGCGCTCTTGGGTCTGTGCTTGCGGTTGCGCTGAAGCGGTTTTCTTTGTAATTCTTCATCACGTCAGCAGGACCAACTCCTTCAATCTTTTTCTCGAAGATATGAAGAAGTAGAGTGTGAAAATCTCCCCACTTGAGGTTTTCGGATGATAATATCTCAATAATATTATCTATGCCGATAGCCAAGAGAATTCTGTCTATGCCTTTCATGTTTATCTCCTCCGTTTTGTAAAAGAGCTGTTGTGAAAAAAGACCACCGCGGTCTCTTCTCCTGATTGCTAGTTTAACACAACTTTTTCTCTAACGCAAGGGCTTGTGCTGGTCCATGACATATGATACACCCATGGCCTTGAAAAGAGATGAAAGGAAGATACAGTGGGAGCCGTATGACAATCTACGGCTCAGTGCTCCCGGGAGCCAGCTCCATCGCTCTCAGAGCATGGAGAACAGAGAACTTAACGGAGCA
>Ga0154962_103_pt1 | contig 15005 bp, 20 predicted proteins | sample RifCSPhighO2_01_FD_105930 | JGI IMG/M metagenome (GOLD analysis project Ga0154962, IMG submission 105930) | Candidatus Wildermuthbacteria bacterium RIFCSPHIGHO2_01_FULL_49_22b
GCGAAACTTTACATCTGGTGCCAAGAAAGTCTCCATTTGTTTAAAGTCACGAAGCGACAGCGCCTTCAAGAATGCTTCTCCTGTTGTCCGTAAATTCTTCATATAATTTGTTATTTATTATGACCCACTTTAATTGGAGGCGATTGGCAACCTGAAGCCGCCACTAGCCAAGCACAAACTCAAAGGTTAACAGTCACTCGCAAGAAGGTGGCAGGTATTGAAGTGCTGCCGTCCGTGCTCTTGTTCTGTGTTTTCGCCAGTTCCACAAGTTGGTTGTGGAGCTCTTCCACTGTTCCGCTCTTTTCAGCCGCTTCGAATGCGTTCATGGTTGGGCCATAGAATTGTCTAAATGATTCGATGAACTGTGTTGGACTCTTGTCAGGCGATATGAAGTAGAACGTGTCCTTGACCATGGATATTTTCTCCTTGGGCACTCCGGCCTGGCCAAAACGCTCAATGATGTGAGTATCCACACCCCAAGTCATTGGGCTGATGAATCCTTCTGGAGGCGGAGGCATAAACGACGAGCTTATCTTCAGCAGCTGGGACACGAATGAAGTTGGGTCATTTGGGATCCAGTTGCCCATCACAATACGACCACCGGGTTTTGTGACCCGGACCATCTCTTTAGCTACGTCGAAAGGTTTGGGAGCAAACATGGCGCCGAAGACAGAGAGGGTCAAATCAAACGAATGGTCGCTGACTCCCTGCAAGTTGCACGCATCTCCCTCTTGAAATGTCAGTTTGTTGAGACCCGCCTCCGCGGCTCGTTTGTTTCCGGCGTCAACGAGGTTCTTGGCAATGTCAATTCCAACAACTTCAGCCCCCAAAAGGGCTAGAGGAACTGCCGTAGTGCCATCTCCACAGCCGAGGTCCAAAACTCGCAGCGGTGTCGTTATTCCGAGAGACTTAACAACTGCTTCGCCAGATTGACGCATGAAGGCGGCAATTTCAGTAAAGTCGCCTTTCTCCCACAACGCTTTGTTTGGATTCATATTGTTTACTTCTTTTTAGTTTATAATTTAATTATCGATCTTTGTTTATTTTACCAAATCTTCCATTGGAACACCTAATGCTTTAGCGATCTTGGCGACCGTCTGCACGCTTGGCTTGACGACAACATCACTCTCAATCTTGGTAAGGGTAGTGTGTTTAACGCCGGATTTTCTCACTAAATCGTCTTGGGTCAAGCCAAGCTTATTTCGTGCCTTTTTGATGTTTTCGCCAATCGTTGCCATAGTTTCAATACTTTGATATCATTACTTATGTTATACTGATTACAATACTATGATAGCAAAATTATTTAATTCTTTCAAGAAAAGCCCGCTTCTGGCCTTACTGAATTCAAAACGGCTTGAAATTTCCGCGAAAAACGGCTGGCGAGCCCGCGGGGCGGGCGGGCCAACGACTTCATTTCCTAACTGGCGGAGGGTGCAGGATTCGAACCTGCAAGGGATTGCTCCCAATGGTTTTCGGGACCATCGCAATAGCCATTCTGCCAACCCTCCCAATTGGTGGACCCGATGGGATTTGAACCCACAACCCCCTGACTGCCAGCCAGGTGCTCTGCCGTTGAGCTACAGGCCCATTTCTTCTTTGTGCTCCCGGCAGGAATTGAACCTACATCAGAAGCTTAGGAGTCTTCTGTTCTATCCGTTGAACTACGGGAGCGAAAACACAGGAATATACCAGTAAAATATAGCAGAAAACGCCCTTTTTTGCAACGCCAGACACTCCTGTGCAAAAGTTATATTGACAATGCCTTTTAGCTCAGTACAATGGGCTTTGTACAAGGTCGAACAACAATGACCTTTCTCGTTTGAATCTTATAAAGCATACGATATGCCGAAAGAAAAATATCTTCTCTGGGCTCCCCGTCTGCAAGACGAGGATGAAACCCCAGAGATTTCCCCCGACGACCCAGACGACGCTGAGCTCACGCAAGAGGAAGAGGATGATGACTCAGATGAGGATTGGCAGGACGAAGGATAGCGGACAAAACAAAAAGAGCCCCGCCAACGGGGTTCTTTTTTTTAGCTCTTTTTCTTCCTTCCTGCCTCTGGTATATCTTGAGGGTTTTCCCGCTCCAGCAAGAACAAGCGGTCCTGCATGCCTTTCAGCAAAATGTTGGTCTCGTGGTCCCGCTCAATAAGTTGGTCAATTTTCCCGGACAGGTCTTCAATCTGCTGGTCTTTTGTATCAATGATTTTCTGCAAGGTCTCAATCATCCTCTCTTCCATGCTCCCTTCACTTGGAGGAATGAATTCCTTCTCTTTCTCTAGAGAGGGGGCGGCCTGTTCTTCTTGGGGAGCTTCTTTTTCTTTTGATGCCTCCTTTATTAAAAAGGTTTTGCTCACCAGATACATCATGCGTCCTTGGCGCATCTCGGCCTTCATGATTTTCTCTTTTTCAACTCCTGCCTGCAGGGCTTCTTTAATCAGACGCATGACAACACTATCTGCCTGTTTCAACAGTCGTGCCGCTTCTCCTATGGTAATGAATTCCTGTTCCATTGCATCACCATAGCATATCTCCTTAACAAAGTTAAGGACTCCTTCCTTAAAGGAAGGGGCTATTTAAGTTTTTCACGGGGTGGTCGACGAGATTTGAACTCGCGATCTTCGCTGCCACAGAGCGACGCTTTAAACCACTAAGCTACGACCACCATGTGTCCCCAGTAGGAATCGAACCTACATTCCCAGCTTAGAAGGCTAGTGCTCTGTCCGTTGAGCTATGGGGACAAAAAAGACAACTGCTTGTCTTTTTTGTGGGCTCGCCCGCTTCACGATGTCTGTCGCGGGCGGACCAGTGAAGCGAAATCATGCGAGCCCCGGGCCTGTTTTAGAAAACTGCGGAACGCAAATCGTTTTCTAAAACAGGTATCTTAGTTTCTTCATTATACCAAAAAACGCGTCTAAAATCAATCTTATGAGGGATTGAACAAATCCCGGGGATTCAACAGGTTTGCGCCTTCCACGCTTGCTGCTTCCTGCTCAAGCTGGAAAAGCAGGGCGTTGAAGATTTCTTCCCGGAACTCAAACTCGGAAACAACCCCGTCCTTTTCCGCCTGGGGAGAAAAAATCACATATTGCCAAAAGAGAAGGGCGGCAATGACTCCGGCTCCCAACACAAAGAACAGAGTCGCAACAAAAGCGTGCTCTCCCAGAAACCAGAGGGTTGAGATTAGCTTTTTGCCCAATTGTCGCGTGTCTTGCTTTAAAAAGTTCATGGCGTTGCTGTTTTAGGCAAAGGGCCGGTAAATACTTCAACAAACATGGTAAAGCTTATATCCTCTTCAATGTTTTCCTCTGCCGCGGGGCTCCGCTCTCTTGTAAGGGAGGTGTTCTTGAGAAAAAGAAGGTGGGGACCATTCTCCAACTTCTCTAAAAATCTCACAAAGTCAGGGTAGCTTGCCGAGGAAGCAAGCTGAAAGCCCATGACGGGCCAGGGAGCCCCTTCTTCTTTTTTGGAGTTGCCGGGCGTTATCTTTAGTTCCAGGTTTGAGGATGCGGCAATCTCCTCTAAAAATTCAATAAAGCCCACGGGGGTTTCTGCATCCACAAAGACGCTCTCAATGCGTTCAAGGTCCTGCTGGTGCTCCTGGGAAAACTTCAGGAATTCTGCCCCCTCGTTTTCTGCGGAGCTTGCCTTAAATACCTCTAGGTACTGCGCTTCCAGGTTTTTAGAATCCCTTGTAATCCCTTTAAACAGGGGCACAATCACAAAGACAACAAATAGGATGATGCCGATTGTAAAGGCCGATGTTGCGATAATGATTTTCTTGCTCATGGGCTTGGGGCAATGCGCGCTTGGAAAGAAAATGTGATGTCGGTCGGGGTTACCCAGTTTGAAGGAGGAAAGACCACGCCGGCAAAAAAGGGATTAGAGCCAAGCGCGTCCTTAAATAACAGCAGCTGTTCTCTGGCCTGCGCCTTCCCGGTCACGGCAATGATTGCCGGGGTCTTCAATACTTTTCCTTCTTCCTTTTTCGTTTCAAAAGCAGGGATGTAAGAAAAGGAGAATAGATAGAGTTCCGGGGGAAGGGAAGACGCCAGGTGGTCAAGCGCTTCCTTGACTGATTGGTTCTTCTTCTTGAACTCTTCTATATTCCGAAACTTTGAGTTCCAGCTCCGAATTTCGCCCAGCATGGAATCTTCCCTGGCGCTCCTCTCTTCAAAGGAACTAAGTTTGGTTTTCTGGGACATGCGCTCGCTCGCCAGGGTGACCTGAATGAGTATGAGAAAAATGCTCAGCGCAAACAGGGCAATGCCCAAGACAATACTTAAAAGAAACACGAGCTTGAAGCGTTGTTTCTCCTTGAGTTTCTGCTGGTAGAGGGGGGGCAAGAGGTTAATCATAATCTTTTGCGGCCCGCAGGGCCAATCCCAGGGCTGCGGTGTATTTTAACGACTCCCCAAAGGGAAACGGAGGAAGCTCTTTGAGTGAGGTCTCCAAGATATTTACCCAGGGGTTTCCCAAAAGAACCTCTCGCTTCAGCTGTTGCGAGAGGAATCGCGTGAATCCCTTGAGATTCGCCCCTCCTCCCGAAAGGACGATTCTTCTGATGCGCTGCTGGTTTGCCCCCATGTGCTGGTGGGCGGTATGGGATTCATAGTAGACAAGGTACCGCTCTATCTCTTCTGCAAGATCGGCGAGAGGGGCTGAAAGCGCATCAAACACCGCCTTTCCCTCATTATCGTCCTGCCCTTCTAGGCCATGGCGGATCTTGAGCTCCTCTGCTGTATCCTCTTTGACTTTCATGGAGCGGGCAACAGCGTAGGTAAGCTGTCGTGAAGAAACAGGGATGGAGGCGGTGAACCGCAAACTATACCCGGAAAACACCGCAAAGCTCGTGCGCGTCGCTCCAAAATCAATCAGCAAAAGGGGCGTTGGAGCTGTTTCTTGCGGAACCAAGGCGCGGGAAAGAGACAAGGATTCAATCTCCAAGGCCTGGGGAGACAGCCCCGCGTGCTCCAAGGCCTCAAGATACGGGTCTATCATGACTCTCGGCAAAGCCGCCAGGAGAACGTCTGTGTGGTCCAAATGGTTGTGGAAGGGCTGCACCACCTGAAAATCCAAGTACACCTTCTCAATGGCATGAGGAATGTAGTTTTCCGCCTCAAAGCGCACCGCATGCTCCAGCTCTTCTTTTTTCATGCGCGGCAGCTGCATAACCTGCAGGAACGCCTGCTCTTCTGGCAAAGAGGCCACAACATGCCTGGTTGGGAGCTTCTTGCCCAATTTCTCCACGGCCTTTTTAATGGTTTTGGCCAAGGCGTCTCCCTGTTTAATCTCTCCCCGCTCCACGATGCCCTCGGCAATGGGAAAAGTGCCGAAGGCATGCAGCTGAAATCCCTTGCCCCGGCGCTCCACATACGCAATCTTGAGCGAAAGGTCCGAGACGTCCAGCCCAAAGGCCGGGGGATGAAGAGTTAACGCATCAAACATTCTCTTATTGTAGCTATTTATTCAACTTCTTTCCAGGACATGAGCTCCCATCCTCCCCCCGGGCCTGCCGTGAACTTTGCGGAAGCCAGGCCCAGATCATACGTTACGGTTGCTTTCCTAACCACAATTTTGTGCGCCGTGACCTCAACTAAGCTTGCGTTGTTGTGAATGACAATCACTCCGTTAGGAGCAAACATCACGGCGCTGTCAACGTTGTTGGCAACCCCGATGGCGGGGCTTGCTTCGTCAAGCGATGAACTCATGCCAACTACCAAGAGAAAGCTGCCCGGCGCCCCCGAGCCGCGCAAAATCACATTGTTGCTAATACTCACCGTTTGGTCAACGATGAGGGCTCCGCTCAAATCCCCGTAGTCCTCATCCAGCTCCACCAAGGTGTTGTTGCCTGGAATAAAGGTTCCTGTCACCCAGAGGGTACCTCTAAGGGTCAAGGTCATATTGTTTTCAATGATGAGGTCCCCGGTAATCTTGCCTGGTCCCAGCACCCGGTTCTCTCCTATGGTGACATTCCCTCCACCATCCACAATCCCCCCCCCTTCAGCTACCTCTTTCCAATCGCCAATCATGGCCGACGTAATCGGAAAATCAATGGGCGTTGTGACGTCCGGCGTGGAACCTACCTCCCCTGCCACGCAGGTATTGCTTCCAGATGAATTGTATACTAATTGCCCGCCTATCGTTGCGCCCGCGCAGTTGTACGTCTCCGCATTGCCATTAACGCTTATGTCTTGGAGCGTGTTGCCAGCGCCCGCGATAACAACAGAATCCGTGATAGTGGCAGGAGAAAGTCCAAAAATGTTGGCGTTGGAGAATACATTGCCGATAACTTTAGCGTCGTTGTGCTGCATTTCCAGGCCTCCGCAGGCGGGAGGACAGGCAATGCTGGGATTGCCAACATGCGCCCCGAAGTGGAAAGAAACATCCTCTGAAGAAAAGCCGTAGACGGCCTGCGCCTTGCGGATTCTGCCACTCACGTCCCCTTGCGCTGTAATGGTGCGGACCCCGCCAATCATGGGGGAAATGCTTACGTCCACAAAAGCTGCTCCCGCCTGCAGGAAATAGGGAATAGACCAGCTCATCTCCTGACCAATGCGCAAGAGCGCGTCTTCCACTCCGGCTTCAGCTCCGTAGTAGGCCCGCAAAGATGCCTGCGTGTTCTGGATGATGCGCTGTTGCGAGGAAATCAGAAGAAAGGCGGAAACCCCGATTCCAGACAACACGAACAGCACCAAAAGGGCAAGGTAGAGGGCTACAAATCCCTGCTGACGGTTTCTCATACTATCGCAATGACACCGCGGAGCTCAATTCTATTGCTGCCGCAAGCTCCGGCCTGGCGTTAGGATTTTTATGCTCTAAGGTAATGTCTATTCGGAGGGAGGGGAATGGAGTGTTCGTGGAAACGGGGGTAAAAGAAAGATTGGTGACCTCAACGGTGTCCGGGGTCAAGGCGACAGGGCCCTGCTCTTCTTGCTTTACGCACAGGGCCGTGCCGCACAAAAAGAAGTCCAGGAACCCTGCTGTCTCTCCCAGAGGAGCAGATGCTTTGGTCTCCAGGGAAAGCTGGTTTGGGGTTGTCGTAGAAAGATACAGCGCCTCGGCCTCCCTGACTTCATGCATGATGAACTCCAGGGCGCGTTCGCTGGAAACGACCGTCTCCTGGAGAACCTGCGCTTTGGTGTGGACTTTGAGGGTCCATAAAAATAGGGTGGAAGTTGAGCCGCCCAAAATGGCAAGAACCGCAATGTACACCACGAATTCTATGATTGTGAAGCCGCGTTCGCGAACATTTGACATGTGATATTTGACGGATGACATTGTCAATTGTCAAAGGTCATTATCTCCAGTTGGTAAAATAGGTTATGGTTTCAATCTGCCGCGCCAAGTTACGCTCCGTCCACAAAACCCTAACCGTGGCCTTTTTGGTTTGAGAGTCAAGCACTCCTCCTGCTTCCACAATGTTGTCTGAAAGGTCGCGCTCCACGGGCTCCAATATTACTTTCCTTTCAAAGATGCCTATGGTTTCTGCGCCGGAAAGAAGCTGCCATCGCGGAGGACTATCAAGGGAAAGCTCCAGATGCAGGGGGACTGCCGTTGGAACCGTTCCCAGGCCGTCATACTGGTCTGCGGGGTCGTCATCATCCCAGCCCGTGTTGTCCCGATAATTCCTTAGGGATTCCACGGCTTCTTTGACTAAAAAAGAGGCCTGGAGCGTTTGCTTGTGCAACAAAGCAGTCCTTAGGGTAAAGGTGCCGAACGAAAGCAGCGCGGCAATCCCCACCCCGATGATGACAATAACAATAAGCAGCTCAATAATGGATATTCCTTTGGTGCTATTGAAGTTCTGGTGTTCCGGCATAAATGGATGTTCCTTGCGTTGTGATACCGGCTGCGTCATAGGAAATGAGATTACCCGTCACATCTCCTGAAAGTTCAATCTCCAAGGGCTTGCTGTTTAGGTCCCGGCTCCGATGCACAGAAAACAGCGTTCCCTGCGCAACATCATTAAGCAGATGGGTGTGGATTTTAAGATGCTGGGTCTCTCCTTGCGACACCACGTCCCCTTCCCAGAAAATCTGCCCGTCTCTCATGTTGTCTGAAATCGCAAAAGAGAATGTGGTGTCTGGAAAAACTAGGCGCACGCTTTCCGTTGCCGTGTCAATATTCCTTCCGACATAAGGAACATGCACATGCCTAGAATCTGTCACGCGGCCCGCGTCTGAAGGGACGGGTGCTGTTCCCTCTTGGATGGCGCCCGAAGCTAAGATCGTCACGGTCTTGGTGCTGGCTGGGTCTGCAACCTGCCGGAACACAACCGTGCCTACGGCCTCTGGATCTCCAGTCAGGCGCGAAAACACCGCTTCGCTCTCTCCGCCCAGGGAAATCGCGGAAATCTCAATTGTTTGCGGAAGTTCCGCCGCCTCGTCTTTTGCGGGGTCTCTTGCCGCGTAACTTTCCCCTTCAAAGAGGATATACCGGTTTGGACTGCTTGCCGTATCAAAATACACGCCGTACTGAGAAGCGCCTTCCGAAGCTAAGGTTTTGTTCTGGGCAAGGCGCAGGGCCGAGACCGCCTCCCTCCCCACATTCTCCAGGCGCGAGGAGGACTGAAAGGAACGAAGCTGGGGAATGCTCATAGTTAAAAAGATGGCAATGATCCCCATAACAACAAGTATTTCAAGCAAGGTAAACCCCGCACCAAATCTTTGGATTGCAAATTTTGTTGTATTCTTAAAATACGTGCGGCGACTCATAGCAGAGATTTGGTGCGGGGCTGTCTCATGTACAAACTTCCCAGCATGTATACCCCTATATTATAACGAACCAAGCATGGATTATAACGAACCAAGCATGGCATACATGGGCTGGAGCATGGAAATGGCAAAGAACCCGACCGCAGCTCCAATAACAAGCATGAGCACGGGCTCGATGACCGAGGCTAAATTCTTGGTTGCGTTGGATACCTCTTCTTCAAAGAAATCAGCTAACTTTGCTAAAAGGTCTGAGGTCTGCCCGGTTTCCTCTCCAACCTCCACCATCTGTACCACCACAACGGGATAGAGGTTACTGTATTGCTCCAGAACCTCAGAAAGCTTTACCCCTTTTCGCATTGCCTCAACTCCCTCCAGCAAGACCCTGCGAAAGTGCACGTTCTGCAGCACGGTGGCGGTCACCTCCAAAGAACGCACCATTGGTATGCCAGCTCCAATCAGAGAACTCATGGTCCTGGCGAAAAAGGCCGTATTTACCTTCTTGATAATCGGACCTGCAATGGGAATTTTCAAGAGCACGGTGTCCAAGAGGTTCTTGCCCGTTTTCGTTCGCAAACCCTGGTATGCAGCTCCTGTAATCCCTACAGCCAAAAAGATGGCGAGATACCAAAATGTTTTCAAAAAATCGGCAAACGCAATGACCATTCTCGTGGTGGCAGGAAGGGGAACCTGGAGGTCCTCAAACGTGGCCGCAAGGTTGGGCACCACCAGTATGAGCATTAAAATCCCAATGCCGAACATGGCCGCAATAATCACGGCAGGATAGATTAAGGCCCCCTGGAGTTTGGAGCGCAAATCGTGTTCCCGCTCCAGCTGCAGGGTGAGCTGGGAAAGAACGACTTCAAGCGTGCCCGATTCCTCTCCCGCCCGGAGCATGTTGGAAAAGAGCTCGGGAAAAATGGCGGGATAGCTTGCCATGGTTTCAGACAGCTGCTGCCCCTGGAGCACCCGCTTTCGCATTTCCTCCAAGGCAACTCTCAACTTCTTGCTTCTCGCTTGGGAAGAAAGTGTCTCAAGGGTCTTGGGCAGGGCAATGCCGGCTGCCACCATAACCTTGAGGTTACGCATAAACATGAGCTTTTCTTCCAGGGAAACGCCAAATATGAACGAAAACAGCGAGGGAAGCTGAAAGCCCTGTCTCCTTGCGCCCTGCGGCAAGGTCTGTGTGAGGATATACCCCTTCTCGCGGAGTCCCTGGGCAAGCTCGTGTTCGTCTTTGGCCACCTCTTCTCCGCTTACGTATTCCCCCTTCTTTGAGATTGCGGTGTATCTATACGTCGGCATTACTCGCTGATGACTCTTAGCACTTCTTGAATGGAAGTAATTCCTTGGGCCGCTTTCATGAAGCCGTCTTGAACCATGGTAATCATGCCTTCCGCCTCGGCTCTTTCCTGGATTTGGTCTGCCGCGACCTTTTGGATAATGAGGGCTTTGATGGACTCTGACACCGGAAGCACCTCGTAAATGCCGATTCGCCCCCGGTATCCGTCTTCTGTCTCCTTGCTGGGCTTGGGCTTAAAAAAGGTGAGGGAAGAAAGCGTGTCTTTGGCTTTGATGGCCTTTTGTTCTCGGAGCCGATGCACAAGCTCATCCAGGTCGCACCACTCCCCCAGGGTTTTAAGTTCCTTTCGAGACAGCTTGTAGGGTTCCTTTTCTTCGGCGAGCTTCCTGACCAAGCGCTGGGCAACAATGACATTAAGGACCGAGGCGATGAGAAAGGGCTCTCCCCCCATTTCAATGAAACGGGGGATGGCGCCCGCAGCCGAGTTGGTATGCAAGGTGGAAAGCACGAGGTGGCCGGTGAGGGCCGCGTTAATGGCAAGCCCCGCGGTCTCCTGGTCCCGTATCTCTCCTACCATGATGATATCGGGGTCTTGACGCAGAAGAGAACGGAGGCCCGAGGCAAAGGTAAGCCCTATTTTGGGGTTCACCTGCGTCTGGTTAATGCGGGGCATGCGGTACTCCACGGGGTCTTCCACCGTAGAAATGTTTACTTCGGGAGTGTTCAAAATCTCCATTGCAGAATAGAGGGTGGTGGTTTTCCCTGACCCGGTGGGTCCGGTCACCAAAAGCATGCCAACTGGTCTCTTGAGTGTGTGTTCAACATATTCCAGGGCCCCTCCGCGCAATCCCAGCTCCTCTAAGGTAAAGGCCTTTGCGGTTTCAGACAGCAGACGCATAACAACCTTTTCCCCGTCAAAGACCGGCAGTATGGAAACTCTCACAGAATACTTGTATTCTTCCGACTCCACCTTAAACCTCCCGTCCTGGGGCAGGCGGTGCTCGTCCAGCTTCAAAGACGAGAGTACCTTGATTCTTGCCACGATTCCGGAAGACGCGCTGTGAGGCAGCACCATGGCATCCCGTAAAACTCCATCAATGCGGTACCTCACCACCACCTCCTTTTCTTCGGGCTCAATGTGAATGTCGGAGGCCCGCTGCAAGATGGCATGCTTTAACAGGGTGTCCACGATGCGGATGATGGGGAGGTCTTCGGCGGCCTTTTCCAGCTCCTTTGCGCCCGGTCCCTGCTCTTGTTCCTTGACCGCCTTGATGCCTCCCGCCTCCTTTTTGATGATGTCGCCGAACTCAGCTTCCAGGGTCTTGGAATACTGCACGAGGATTTGCTTCATGCTTTCTGGATTGGTAAGGCGCGGCAGGATTTTGAGATTCGCCTTCTTTCGGACAAAGTCAATGGTGGCAAGGTCTTCAGGGTCCAGCATGGCAACCTCAAGATTCTGGCCCGACTTGCGGAACGCTACAATGTTGTGAGACCTGGCAATGGGTTCGGGGATAATCTTCAATGTTTCTGGAGCAATCTTCTCTTTTTCCAGGTTCACAAAGGGGATGCCCAAGATATAGGCCTCCATCTTGGTAATCTCCTCTTCGGCCATGAAGCCCTTGTGAAGCAAAACATCGGCCAGGCGCTTGCCGCTTTTTTTCGCCTCAGAAAAGGCCTCTTTGAGAGCCCTTGTTTCAACCAGACCTGAATCCACGAGAAAGGCCTGGAGCTGCTGGTCTTCAACCTTCATTCCCTTAGGGCTGTCTTTACCTTTTCCACGACCTCTGCAAGCTCATAGTTTGCCTTTACCAGATACGTGGTTGCCCCCAGCTCCGTTGCCCGCTGCACATCCTGGAGGTTTTCCAAGTTGGTCAGCACAATAACTGGAATCCTCTTGGTTTTCTCGTCTGCCTGAAGTTTTTCGAGCACCTCAAATCCCGTGAGCTTGGGCAAGACAAGATCCAAAAGGATAAGGTTGGGGGTTTTCCCCTTTGCCAGCCTAAGTCCTGCTTCCCCGTCTAAGGCCGAAAGTACTTTGTATCCTTCGTCTGACAGAACGTCTCCCACGGTCTTTTGCAGGGCTGATTCGTCTTCAATGAAAAGAATTGTTTTCATATGCGTATGGTATGCTAACCCTCCGCGCCGAATTTAGGCGCAACCTATTGCCTTGCAATAGGGAGGGTGAACCAAAATGTCGACCCTTTGTGTTCTTTTGAACGGAATCCCATTTTCCCCCCGGAGCTTTTGACAATGGAGTTGGCAATGTACAGCCCGAGGCCCGATCCCTGGGTTTCATGACGCAGTGCGTTCGTGGAACGAAAGAACTTCTGAAAAATATATTTTTTATCCTCCTGGGGGATCCCGACCCCTCTATCCTCAATCTCACAACGGAGATGCCGCGCTTCTTTTTTTAAGCGTATGGTTACCGTGCGGTCCCGCGCCCCGTCTTTCAAAACCGCGTCTTTGGTTCTGCCCGTGTACTTGATGGCGTTCTCCAAAAGATTGTCAAGAACCTGGTGCATCTGCCTGGGGTCGGCAAACACCTTTGGCGGATTTCCCTCCGTCTCCACCTTCAAGATAATGTTGGCGGCCCGTATCATGGGCTGAAGAGAAGAAATAACTTCTGAAAGCGAGTCCTGGAGCGCAAACTCCTTTTTCTTGAGCGCCAGCCCCCCTTCTTCAATGCGAGATACCATGAGAAGGTCGTTTATAAGCTCTTGCATGCGCGTGGAGTTCTCCTGCAGCATCTGGAAATATTCTTCCTGCTTGTGGTTGTTTTTGCCGGAAGCTAAGAGTTCCGCAATCCACTTCATGTTGGAGAGGGGAGAACGCAACTGGTGAGACACAATGCCAATGAATTCGGACTTTAAACGAGAGGCCTCGGCCAGCTTCTCAAAGCTTTTGGCGATGATAAAGGCGAGCACCAGCAGGACCAAGGTCAGCACTATGACAAAAAGGGCCACGACTTCGGGGTCTGTAATATACCTTCTGCCGATAAAATAGGAGAGAGTGGAAGAAAGGATGATAATGACTCCCATAACCAAAAACAGAAACTGCGGATGCTGCCACAGGGGAATCCCGTATTTCTTTGCCTGCCCTACAATGTTTAACTCGTCATTAAGGTGTAGCAAATCCATTGGTGTAGTATATCACATTGAAAAAAGAGGGCAAAGATGATATACAAAGAGTGCTCGGGGCAATCTTTTCTTCTGTCGGGATGTGGTGTAACGGTAGCACGCGTCCTTTGGGGCCAGACACAACTGCTTGTGTCTGGCGGGCGATTTAGCGAGGCGTCCCTGCCGAGCGTTAAAAATCGCCCGGGGTTTCACGAAGTAAAAAACATTTACCAGTTCGCCCCGTACCAAATGTGTAACGGAGAGTAGTGTAACGGTAGCACGAATCCTTTGGGAGGATTTAGCCCGGGTTCGAATCCCGGCCCTCCGACATATTTGGTACGGGGTAAAAATCTGGGCATCCCGACACAAATGAATAATCCCGCCGTCGCGGACTTTTTACGGGCTTTGCCCGCCGAAGCCCGCTATGGCGGGCGAAGGCGGGCGTCGTATAACGGCAATACCAGACCCTTCCAAGGTCTTGCTAGGGGTTCAATTCCCCTCGCCCGCTCATCAAGAGGCTTTATGTAAATCTCTTTCATCTCTTATTTATTTTCAGCGTTTTAAGTAGGCTCTTCCCGTTATCTTTCGCCGTTATCCTCAATGCGGTACTATAGAGATATGACCGACAGCAACCTCCAAAAACAGCTTGAATACTTCAAGACTCACCAAGAGGAACTCGTAAAGAAATACGAGGGGAAATTTCTTGTTATCAAAAACCAGGAGGTGCAGGGCGTCTATGATACAGAAATGGAAGCATATACCGAGGCCAAGAAAAAGTTTGAGCTCGGAACCTTTTTAATTCAACATTGTCTGCCCGGTCAAGAAAGCTACACCCAGACCTTTCACTCTCGGGTGGCATTCTCTTGACCCATGCAGCAGCGTGCTTTTACCACCAGATACAACGGTCGGGCGCGTGTACTGCACAATACGGTTGGCGTCTGTCTGCCCGTTACCCAAGAGGAAGCAAGAACACAGCAGGTTGACATAAGAAGATATCTTGCGATATGGGACACTGGCGCCACCCATTCAGCTATTACCAAAAGGGTTGTAGATGATTTGGGATTAAAGCCCACGGGCGCCAGGGAAACAAGGCATGCTGGCGGGAAATCCATCAATAACACCTATCTTGTTAATATCACATTGCCCAATGGGGTGATGGTTGGGCAGGTGCGCGTAACAGAAGTTAGCCTTATCCCCGACGACAACACAGCAGATGACAAGCAACCCCAGATTTTAATAGGCATGGATATTATTGGTCTTGGTGATTTTGCCGTTACCAACGCCAATAACAAAACTACTTTATCATTCCGAGTCCCGGCGGTTGAGGAGATTGATTTTGTGCCAAGCGCCCAAGAAAGCAATATAATGGAAGGAGGCAATCGCCAGGCCCGCCGCGCCTTCCAAGCCAAGAAAAGACGCGGATTGATTTAGTACCTGTGCATTTCAGATATGCACGCACACAATTCCCCTCGCCCGCTCCATGGCAACATACGAGGACTTTCAAAAAGTGGTACTCTCTCCAGACAAAGATATCCCTCTGGGAGGAAGAGTATATTAAGAGAACAGAAAACCGCCTTGAGGGCGGTCTTCTGTTCTATCTCGCGTATTCCACAAAACGGTTCTCCCGAATAAGAGTTATCTTAATTTCTCCTGGGTATTTGAGGTCATCTTCAATGCGGTTTGCAATGTCTTTAGCTAGCTTTTCTGCCTCAAGGTCAGAGACCTCGTGGGGCTTTACAAACACCCTGATTTCCCTTCCCGCCTGTATGGCATAGGATTTCTCCACTCCCTCAAAAGAGTTGGTGACGTTCTCTAACTCCGCAATGCGTTTCAGATAGTTTTCCAGCGTGTCCTTTCTTGCTCCGGGTCGGG
>Ga0154962_133_pt2 | contig 14844 bp, 10 predicted proteins | sample RifCSPhighO2_01_FD_105930 | JGI IMG/M metagenome (GOLD analysis project Ga0154962, IMG submission 105930) | Candidatus Wildermuthbacteria bacterium RIFCSPHIGHO2_01_FULL_49_22b
TGTTTGACATGTTCAGCGGTTGAGGTACCGGCATCAATTACAACCGCTCCCTTCTTTATCATCTTGCCTGTGAGCAACCCTGGTTTCCCTACTCCGGAAATAACAATGTCTGCTTTTGAAATCAGCTTGCTGGCGTTCTTGGTCCCTTTCTGAATCAAGGAAACGCTGGCTCCCTGCTGGGCCAGCCATAAGGCAGTGGGCAAACCGACCAGCTTGCCTGCCCCTACTATTGCTACCCTGCTTCCTTCCAGCTTCCTTCTCGTTTCTTTCAGCAATAGGGCAATGGCAGCTGCGGTAGGGGGCAAGATAGGCAAGATTCCCAAGGCAAAGTCAGAAAAAGAAACCGAAGAGAGAACGTCCACATCTTTCTCTTTGGGGATAAGGTCCAAAACATGTTGAGTGTTCATTTTGGGGGGCAAGGGAAGCTGCACGAGCATACCAGAAACCTTTTTGTCTTTCCCTATTCTTGCCACTTTTTGCTCCAGATTCTTTTGAGAAATGCCGTAAGGAAGCTGTACAAAACGAAAGCTAACCCCGAGTTCCTTTGCAACCTTGCGCTTCTCTCCCACATACTTTGCGGAAACCTTGTTCTCCCCAACCTGAACCACCGCAAGAGAAAGTTTTCTTCTTGATTTTTTTCTTTTTTTCAAATTATTGAGAATGCGGCGAGCTATTGGCTCCCCAGAAAGAACGCGTACCATAGAAAAGAGAAATATGATTACTTATGATTTTAACGGCCGTGAAAATTGTAAGGCCGTTCCTTGTAAATAGCAGAGGCCGGACTTTTGCAGCACAGTTTAATAGGGCAGGGGAAATCTGCTGCAGAGCTCTGCAACCTGCCCCTTTATCTCTTTGAGCCTCTTGTTTCCTGCAATGTCCTTTTTGAACTGCTTAAGAGAGACGATGCGTTCTTCCTTGGTTTCGGGAAGCTGACAGTGCTTCACCTCTTGGATAATCTCTGCAATCCACTTTCCAATAATCTTCATCTCTTTTTCTTTCATGCCCCTAGTAGTTATTGCAGGAGTCCCCAGACGAATGCCGCTTGGGTAAAAAGGAGAGGAAGGGTCTTTTGGGATGGTGTTTTTGTTCACGGTAATCCCTGCCGCATCCAGAGCATCCTGTGCAAACACACCGGTGCCCTTTCCAAAGGGCGTGAGGTCTGCCAACAGCATATGGTTGTCTGTTCCCCCGGAAACCAGGCGCAAGCCCTGTTCCTTCAATGATTCTCCCAGGGCTTTTGCATTCTTGACCACCTGCTTTCCGTATTCTTTAAACTCTGGCGTCATTGCCTCTTTCAAGGCCACTGCAATGGCTGCGGTCTGGTGGTTGTGGGGACCGCCCTGTACCCCAAAAGGAAACACCGCTTTGTCTATCTTTTCTGCCAGTTCGGGATCTTTATCCAATCCTTTTTGCGTCACCATGATAAGGGCTCCCCTGGGACCCCGCAGGGTCTTATGGGTTGTGGTAGTAATGATGTCAGCATACGGAACCGGGCTCTTGTGGGCGCCGGCTATCACAAGACCTGCAATGTGGGCAATATCGGCAGCAAAGTATGCGCCCACCTCATCTGCAATCTTTGCAAATTCTTCAAAGGGAAACTCTCTGGGGTAGGCGGTTGCTCCGCACCAGATAAGCTTGGGTTTCTTTTCTTTTGCAAGCACTCTAACTTCCTCAAAATCAATGATTCCTTCTTTGGTAACATGGTAGGGAGCCCTCTCATACAAAGTTCCTGAAATGTTGAACTTCCAGCCATGCGTTAAATGCCCTCCGTCCGGAAGGTCCTGACCCATAACCACGTCTCCCGGCTTCATAGTAGCTAGGTACACGGCAAAATTTGCGGGGCTCCCTGAATACGGCTGCACATTGGCATGAGGCACTCCAAACGCTTTCTTTGCGCGCTCTCTCGCAAGGTTTTCCACCTTGTCAATAAACTCATTTCCCGCATAGTAGCGCTTGCCGGGATACCCTTCAGAGTACTTGTCGGTAAGTATGGAGCCCAAGACCTCCAGTACCGCGGGAGACGTATGGTTTTCAGACGGAATCATTTCCAGGCCAACCCTTCTGCGCTGGGCCTCAGCTTCTATTAACTCGTAAATCTCGGGGTCTGTTTTGCGAAGAGATTTTTTCATTTAAAAAAAAGAAAAGCGTGGGGTCTTCCCTAAAAACATGAATCCTAAAGAAAAGACCGCTGCAGCAAAAAACGTAGCACGAATGGGTAATAAAGGAAAGAGAAAAAAGACCCCCGCAAGCACCAGCAGGAACACGAATCTTGCCATGTTCATTACTATTTCCCGATACACCAGGAACTCGTCTGCGTCCTTGCCTTTAGCGGCTGCCTTTTCATAGAACAGGGTTTGAAAGGGTATGCTTGCTGCAGTGGAAGAAATGTGGTACAAGGTGTGCGCGAGAAAGGCATCAAAGGGGGTAACGATAAAGTATTTAAGGACCCAGGAGATGCCTGTCCACAAAGAACCTAACTGCAGAATCCAGGAGCGGTCTTTTGGGATGGAGATTCTGCCTATGTACAACATAAACAAGATGGAAATTCCAAAGGCACCGGACACAATGCCGCCCATAAAGTCAAAATTCGCTGTCACGAAAAACAAAAACAGGGGCCAAAAAAACATATACACCATGCCTTCCAGTCCGCTTGCCGCAAACCCGATGTTCAAGCCCCAATTCTCTTTTTTAAAGGCCCTTCTCCATGCGTCTTGATAAGAGTCAGAATACACCTCGTGGGTTTCTGTGCAGTAAAACAAGGGTAAGGCAGAGGCAATAAGCACAACGAGCACCACCACGAACAGCACGGGGTATCCAAAGGAAGCTAAAATCCATCCACCCAGGGCAGGGCTGATGGCGGTCGGGATAATGCTCATGACATTCAGGCTCCCCACCTGGCTTCCCCTGGTCTTTTGGGAAGAAAATCTCGCAAAGTCCACATGAAAGGAGGGCCAAAACAGCGTCATGGCGATAATTGCAAAGACAATGGAAAGAGGCACAAACCAGAAAGAAACGGGGAAAAAAAATAATGCAAGGTAGTAGGCAAAATAAAAGAACAAGCTTATTAAGATGGTCTTGGTGGTGCCTATCTTCGTCATAATCTTTCCGCCAAAGGGACTCAACAAGCCAAATCCCCCAAACATGACCGCAAAGAAAACAAGGGCCATGGGGATAGATTTGCCAAAGTACAAATAGAGATACACCGGTTCAAACAGCAACACCATGCCCAAAGCAAAGTTGCGAATGGCAAAGGCAAGATAGAGCTTGGTAACGTCTCTCCGGAAAAAGTATTCAAAATAATGGGCGGACTCAATGGAAAATACCATGGTTTTATTTTCTTAAAATCTTGGGTTCGCTTCCAATAATATCAATAACCCGAGACGGCCGGGAGCGCGGAAGTTTTCCTGCGTCAAGCAGTATATCTGGCTTGTATGTTCTTTTCCAAAACTGCTTGACAATATCTTTGCTGTCCAAAATTGGCGGCTTTCCGGCAAGGTTTGCAGAAGTTCCTACAACGGGTCTTCCCAGCACAGCCAACAGCATCTGCAAAAACACGTGGTTTGGAATGCGAAGGCCAATGGTTTTGGTGGTGCCTGTTTCTTTTGGCAATACTCCCCTGCTTTTGAAAACCAGCGTAACCTTGCCTGGCCACACTTTTTTTATATACTTTTCTTGCAAAAGAGAGATCTTTGCAAGCTGTTTTGCCGTGGCCATGTCTTTTACAAAAATGGGCAGGGGTTTGCCCTGCTGCCGTCCCTTGATTTGAACAACCTTGCGAACGGCTTTTCCGTTGGTCGCGTCAGCAAGCAGACCGTACACCGTGTCGGTAGGACAAACCACCACGTTGCCTTGCAATAGGGCCGCTGCCGCCTTTTGGACGGCTTTTTGGAAGTTCTCGTGAACAACTACTTGGACAATTCGCATTCCCCATTATATCAGCTCCCGCTGGGACGGAAAAGAGAAAAGCTGTCCGGAGACAGCTTTTAGAGGTGGGATTAGGTTTCGTTGGACCTATTTGAAATCGTGTCAACAAGGAGAGTTTTTCTGCTTAAATCTGGCAAAAAGGGAGGTGTTGTCTGGTACGTTTTCAAAAACAATGGTGCCAGGGCCAATCTGGCATCTTGCCCCTACAAATACGCCCGGCATGGTGCCGGCCTGAATGCCAATGCTTGTTTCCTCTCCCACGACAGCCCCCAGGTGATCCAAATCAGTATCCATCCTTTTCCCTTGAACCTCGCAGGCAATATTCTTTCTGTCCAGGCGCCTGTTTGCCGCCACAAACCCGGCCCCGAAGCGGCAGTTCTTGCCAATGAGAGAATCGCCAATGTATCCTGAGTGAAAGTGCGTGCCTTCTTGCACGACCGAGTGCTTGATTTCAAAGAAAGCTCCTGTTTTTGTTCCTTTCTCAATGTTCAGAGGTCCTCGCAAGACGTTGTGCGGACCAATTTCGCACTTCTCTCCAATATACACGGGCCCCTCAAAAGCAGTGCCTTCCCCTATTTTTGCGGTAGGGTGGATAATCCGCTGCTGCTGGCGCGAACGAAAAAGAATGTCCAGAACCGAGAACAGGTCCCAGGGATACTTTAAGGCGGGGACATCATTCTCTGACATCACCAGAGACGCCTTCTTGTCTTTTAAATACAGATTCAGTGCCTCAACAAAGTCCGCCTCGTGCCGCCGGGACAAACGTCCGTAGTAAGAAAAATAGTCAGATTCAAGGAGATAGGCGCCGACAACCTTGGTGTTTGAGGGCTCATGCCCCTGCTTGGGATTTTCCACGATTTCTGCAAGGCGCTCCCCTTCCATGCGGGCCACCCCATAATCCCACGGGGCCTTTGTGAAAGCTCCCACGAACACCGCTTTTGCCCCCTGCTTTTTTTGAACCTCCAACATTTTCCCCACCAGCTCTCCTGAATTCACCTTGTTGGGCCAAAACACAAAGAAGGAGTCCTTGATGTATTTTTTTGCGGCAAACAGCGCGTTGCCCGTTCCCAGGGGCTTTTCTTGCACGGCATAGGAAAGGCGCAGGCCGAGGTCGTTCTCTTGTTCCAGCATTGCAGGAATTGAGGAATCTCTGCCGTGCACCACCACCACATTTTTGATGTCGTGCTCTGCCAGTCCTTTCAACGTCCAGTACATTAAGGGCTTGCCGAGCAAAAAAAGCTGGGATTTATGGATTCCGTTGGCAAGGGGCCAAAACCTGGAAGATTCTCCCGCCGCAATAAGGACTGCTTGCATTATTGTTTCTTCATAAAGTAATGATAGGCGCCTGCCGGCCTGGAAAAAGCGTACACCCGGGAAACTCCGAGCTGCTGGGCAAAGCGCATTGCCGCCTCCACCAGCTGAACCGCGCAGGAAGAGGCGGCATCCGGCTCAATTTCCTTTGTTTCAGGAATCTGCGGGTAGCGCAGCAGCATGGCATAACCTAACGCCAGTGTATCCTCTGGCCTGGCTTGGGGCAAGAGGGCAATCAGTTCAGCTCCCGGAAGAGCCGCTTTTGGCTTTTGGTGAAAGTTGTACACCATATCATTTCCTGAACGAAGATAGGCCTCCATATCTTCTCTGGAAGGGGACGGTGGAGTAATGTCTTTACGCAAAGGCTGCTCCTGGGCAGTATTGCTGCACACGGAAACGCATACAATCTTGTCGCCCTCTGGCTCGTTGCTCTGCAGAGACAAATCAGAGGTGAGCTCTCGGTAGGTGAGGCGAACAAGCTGTTCTTGCGTGCGCAAGGTGCGCACAAAGCTCACCAGCCCGCACACGGCGTCTGCTGCATCCACTGCGATGATAACGGTGCCGTTGCGCACGTGAGCTGCAAACTTCTGCTCATCAATGGTAAGGGGCTGCCAGCAAAAGTTGAAAAGCTCAAGGGCCTGCTTGAAATGGCGTTTGTCATCTGCAGAGAGCACGAAAAACGCAAAGGCGCTATTTTGGGCAACCAGGGAAACCTGCTCAAAGGCCCCCGAGGGAAGAATGTTTTTCAGGGCTGAACGCTGCACCTTCCCCGTAGGGGTCATGGGGACCTGGTCTGCCTCAATGACGGCAAGGTATTTTGGCCTCTCGAACAAGGGGAACTCTTTTGAAGGCAGGGAGAGCTTGTACTTGAGCAGGGCAAGCTGTCTTGATGGGTTTTCCTGTTTGTTAAAGCACACAGCTGCTGCCACCTCTTCCCCATACCTTGCGTCAGGCATTCCCATGACATATACCTGCTCAATGTCCTGGCACATGGTTTTTAGGCGGCTCTCAATGGCTGCGGGAGACAGGTTCACCCCTCCCTTGATAATGATTTCTTTTATCCTTCCTTTGAGGAAAAAATACCTGGCACCCGCGATCGTTTTATAGAAGCCGAGGTCTCCGGTCAGAAAATAACCATTCTTGAACGCTTTCTCGTTTGCCTCGGGATTCTCCAGATACCCTTTCATGACAGCGGGCCCTTTCACGGCAATCTCTCCTTCTTGCCCCTCTGCCGCAAACCCTCCTTCCTTTTTGAGAATCCGCACATCGGCCCATTCCATTGCCTTTCCTATGCTGTTTTCTTCCACCAGCTGCTCATAGATTTCTGGGGGCAAGCCCATGGGAACTCCCGTGACCCGCAGGGCGGTCTCGGTCTGCCCATACCCTTGGTACAAGGGAATGCCAAACTGATCCATAAACTTTTGCGCGTCAGCTGCCACCACCGGGGCAGAGCCGATTTGTATCCTGGTGAGCTTGAGCTCCTCTTTTGCCTGCGCAAACTCTTTGCCGCGAGACAGCTGGTCATAGCAAATCGTGGGGACAATGGAGGTGAAGGTGCTTTTTGTTTTTGCCAGGCATTGCCAGAACCTTGAGTTGGAATACGAAGGAGGCACTGCAATACTTGTCCCTGCCAGCAGGGCTGCCAAACAAAAGGTTGTGGAGTTTATATGATGCAAAGGCAGCAGCACGCAAAAGCGATCCCTTTCTTCTATCTTCAGCCAATCTTTGATTCCCTCTGCGTTGACCAGCAGGTTTTGTAACGTGAGTTCCGCCCCCTTGGGTTCTGCGGTGGTGCCAGACGTAAAAAGAATGAGGGCGGCATGCGAGGTTCCCTGCTGCCACGAGGGTTCCTCGGCTGCATCCTGGAGTTTTTGCACATCGCTGACTTCCACAACCTTGCATGCCTTTCTCAACTCCTCTGAATCCAGAGAAGAGAGCATCTCTTCTCTCCCAATAAGAACCTTTGCCTTGGCAAGCTGCACCTTGTAGGCGCACTGCCTTGCGGTGTCTCGTTTCGTGTCCAAGGGAAGGGTAATGATGTCGCTTGCCCAAGCGGCCCACGAAATAATGAGCAGTTCCACGCTGTTTGGCAATGCCAAAGCCAAAACATCCCCGGGGCGCAATCCAAGGTCTTTATTGAGCCAGCCGGCAATGCGCTCAACGCTTCTCTTGAGCTCTGCAAAGGTAAAGGATTCTTCTTGTTCTCCCTGTTCGTCGTATGATAAGAGCGCCTCTTTGGAAGGGTGCGCTGCCGCAAGATTTGAGAAATGCTCGTGAAGAATCATATCTTCAGCAAAAGGCGAGCCAGCTTGTCTGGGTCATGGCGGATAAAGCTGCGGTGAATGCGGTCTGTCTTCTGCGGAGCAAAGATTCCTTTGTTGAGCAAATCCGCGCCCACAAATCTTGCCTTGTCTAGCCCCTTTTGGGCAAGCACCATTTGTTCGCCCTTTCTCGCGTATTTTTTAAACACCCCCGCTCCCGGCTTGCGGTTGTTATAGACAATAGCGTCAAAAGAACATCCAAGGTAGCGTTCCAGCTGGGTCGCATACTCTTTTACGTTCCATGCATCCGTATGCCTTGCCCTGGTCACGAGGTTGCACGCGTAAATCTTTTTTGCCCTGCTTTTGCAGATTGCCTGCGAAATCCCCTGAACCAAAAGGTTGGGAACCAAACTGCAGTAGAAATCCCCGGGGCCAATGATAATGGTGTCTGCCCTGGAAATTGCCTTCAGTGCCTTTGGGTTTGCCCTTGCTTTGGGCTGCAGAGCAATATGCTTGATGCGCAGCAGGTCTGCCTTTTGCACGTTATCTTCTCCCCGTACCATCTTGCCGTTTCTCAAATACGCAACAAGGTGGGTCTGCTGCAGGGTTGCAGGGATAACATAGCCTTGCAGGCGAAGGATTTCTGAGGCCCTTTGTACGGCAAGGTCAAAGCTCCCGGTCACCTTTTCTAGGGCAGAAAGAAAAAGGTTCCCGAAACTGTGTCCCTTGAGCCCCCCACTGCCAAACCGATAATTCATGAGTTCCCGCATCAGAAGGTCAGAGGAAGAAAGCGCTACTAGGCATTGACGCACGTCCCCCGGGGGCAGCACCCCCAGCTCGTCTCGCAAAATGCCCGTGGAGCCACCCTCGTCTGCCATGGTCACAATGGCAGAAAGCTTGACCGGATATTTCTTTAACCCGGAAAGCACGGTGTAACTTCCTGTTCCCCCGCCGATAACCACAAAGTTCTTTTTTTTCGCGTGCTGTTTCATAGATTGTTATTCCACCGTCACGGATTTTGCAAGGTTCCTTGGCTTGTCCACGTCATATCCTTTTAATACTCCCATGTAATAGGCAAAGAGCTGCAAAGGAACAACAGAAAGAATGGGGGTGAGCATCTCTAGGGTTTTGGGAATGTAAATGACATTGTCCGCAACATTCTTTATATCCTCGTTCCCCTCTGTTGCAATGGCAACGACGGGTCCCCTTCTTGCTTTTATCTCGTGGATGTTGGAAACCATCTTTTCGTACACGGAGTCGGAAGGCGCAATGGCTAGCGTGGGAAATTCTTCGTCAATCAAGGCAATGGGTCCATGCTTCATTTCCCCTGCCCCGTATCCTTCAGCATGCACATACGATATTTCCTTTAACTTGAGCGCTCCTTCCGAGGCCACCGAATAGTTGTATTTGCGGCCAATGTAAAGAAAGTTCTGGCAGTCCTTGTATTTGTCTGCAATCTCCTTTACTCTTGGCGCCTGCTCCAATACCCTGGCAACAAGTTCGGGGAGCCGGGAAAGCTCTTTGGCAATGCGCTGGCCCATGACCAAGGACACATCCCTCTGTCTTCCGAGAAACAAGGTGAGCAAAACCAAAAGCACAAGCTGGGAAGTAAAGGCCTTGGTGGAGGCCACCCCGATTTCAGGCCCGGCATGGTTGTATATTCCTGCCTCAAGCTCCCTGGCAATGGAAGAGCCAACCACGTTCACAATACCCAGGGTTAGTCCTCCCTTCTCTTTTACCTCTTTCAAGGCGGCCAGGGTGTCTGCGGTTTCCCCGGACTGGGAAATAAACAGGGTTGCGGTCTGCTTGCTAAGCACGGGCTTGCGGTAGCGGAATTCAGAGGCAATGTCCACCTCGCAGGGAATGCCAGCATATTCTTCTAGCATGTACTCTCCGGTGCGGCCTGCGTAAAAGGCCGTGCCGCAGGCAATAATCTGAAGGCGGTCCAGGGAGCGGAGGCGTTCTGCCACGGGCTCCAGCCCTCCGAGTTTCGCTCTCCCTTCTTCTGGCAGAAGGCGCCCCCGCAGGGCGTTGGCAATGCTTTCTGGCTGCTCCATAATTTCCTTGAGCATGAAGTGGGGATATCCTCCTTTCTGCGCCTCCTCTGCAGTCCAGGCAAGCTCCGTGACTTCCTTTTCTTTCAGGTTGTTTTTGAGGTCTGATACCCGGAACTCCTGGGGAGTAATGACTGCAATCTCTCCGTCGTCTAGAAACACCATCTTGTTTGAGTACGAAAGAAGGGCTGCCGGGTCTGAAGCAACAAATCCTCCAGAGTCATTCACAGAAATAACCAGGGGACTAGAGAGGCGGGCCGCAACAATTTTCTCCGGGTCATCCTTTGCAATGACAGCAATCCCGTAGCTCCCCTGCACCAGAGCCAGGGCCTTGCGCACCGCTTCCTCCAGGTTCCCCTGCCTGTTTGCTGCAATCCTGGCGGAGGCGGAAAAGAAATGTTCTATGAGGTGCGGCAGGACTTCTGTGTCCGTTTCAGACAGAAACCTGTGTCCCTTTGCCAGGAGCTTTTCTTTGAGTTGGCGGTAGTTTTCAATAATGCCGTTGTGCACGACAAAGATGTTTTCCTTGCAGTCGGCGTGCGGATGGGCGTTTGCTTCTGTTGGAGCGCCGTGCGTGCTCCAGCGCGTATGGAGCAGAATAGGACTTCCTTGTGCAGAAACTCCCTCCAGGCTGCGCTCAAGCTCCTGAATCCTGCCCAGCGCCCTTTTCCATAGTATTTCCTTTCGTTCTGGAATGAACGCTGCAAGACCGGCTGAGTCATACCCTCTGTACTCAAGCCGTTTGAGCGAATCCAGCGCGCTGCGCACGTCCTTTTGTTTTCCAATATATCCTACGATTCCACACATAACTCAATATGATACCAAGTTGAGTAATCTTCCTTTTATAAACACCACATTCTTTGGCTTGCCTGAAGGAAACCATTTCTTGATCTTCTCTTGCTGCAAGGCAAGGGCAACAGCTTCCTTTTCGGAGATACCCCGGGCAACCGAAAGAACCTCCCTAACCCTGCCGTTCACCTGCACCACAAGCCGCAGCTGCTCTTCTTTGAGAATCCTTGGATTGTACTTTGGCCAGGGCTGATTGTGAATACTGCCTTTGTTTCCCAGCTTCCCCCACAGCTCTTCTGTAAGATGAGGGGCAAAAGGAGAGAGAAGAATCAGCAAGGTGTTGATTTGTTCTCGCGTTGCCTTGTCGGAGCGCTGAAGGGCATTAAAGTATTCCATTAAGGCGGCGATGGCGGTGTTGTAACGAAGATTTTCAAGGTCTTCTGTAACCTTTTTGATTGTTTTGTGCCGCAGAACCTCGTTTACCAACTCGCTTGCTAACTCGCTTGCTAAGCCGAGCTTAGCAGTTGCTAAGCTCGGCTTAGCAACAAGGGTCCAGAGACGGTTGAAGAACCGGTACACCCCGACAATGCCTTTGTCTGGCCAATCCCCGCCTTCTGCCATGGGGCCTAAAAACATCAAGTAGGTGCGCACCGTATCGGCCCCATACTTTACAAAGTACTCGTCCGGGTTCACCACGTTGCCCCTGGACTTGGACATCTTGGTTCCCTCTTTGGTTATGAGGCCGTGGGCTCGAAACTTTTTAAAAGGTTCTCCAAACTCAATGTAGCCCATATCCTCTAAGGCCATGGTAATAAACCTTGTGTAGAGAAGATGAAGTACGGCATGCTCGTGGCCGCCGATGTACATGGAAACGGGCAGCCACTTCTTGATTCGCTTTTTATCAAAAGGCTTGTTGGCGTATTCGGTGCAGGGATAGCGCAGAAAGTACCAGGCGGAATCCAGAAACGTGTCTGAAACATCGGTTTCCCGTTGGGCCGACCCTTTGCACACAGGGCACTTGGTTTTCATAAAACTGGACACAGAGGCAAGGGGCGACTTTCCTGTCCCCGTTGGCCTAAAGTCCTTTATCTTGGGAAGCCGCACCGGAAGATCTTTTTCTGGAACCAGCACAATGGCATATTCAACCCCATTGATAACAACGTAATCAATGCCGTATCTATCTTCTGTCTGCGATTTGTGCTTTGTGTTTTGTGATTTATTTGTGCTTTGTGTTTTGTGTTTTGTGCTTTCCCGGCATTTACGACAGTAAATGACGGGTATGGGAGGACCCCAGTATCTCTGGCGGGAAATAAGCCAATCACGAAGATGATATGTTACCTTGCTTTCCCCTAGTCCTTTCTCTGTGAGCCATTCGGTTACCTTTTTCATTGCTTCCCTTGAGGTCATACCGGTAAAAGGACCAGAATCCACGAGAATCCCATACTCGGTAAAGCATTGTTCAAGGCTCAAAATCTTTTGGTCCTGCTTCTTGTCTCCCGTAATTACGGTTGCTTTGAGGGGAATAGTATACTTTCTTGCAAACTCAACATCGCGCTCGTCGTGCGCGTCTCCAAACAAGGCCCCTGTTCCGTATCCCATGAGCGCATAGTCTGCAACCCAGACAGGGATCTTTTCTTTGTTCAGAGGGTTGATGGCATAGAAACCGGTAAACACACCTGTTTTCTCTTTTTCCTCAGCCCTCCTCTCGAGTTCCGTCTTCCGCTTTGCTGCCTCAACGTACTCTTGAATCCCTTTTGAAGTTACGGAGGCAATGAGAGGATGTTCTGGAGCAAGAACCAGAAAGGTCGCCCCATACAAAGTATCGGCGCGGGTCGTAAAGGCCTTGATTTCTTCTTTTGAGTTCTCGATCTTAAACGTTATACTCGTCCCTTCCGTGCGACCAATCCAGTTTCTCTGGGCAATCTTTGTTTTTTCTGACCAGTCAATCGTCTCTAGGTTCTTTAATAACCGGTCTGCGTACTTGGTAATCCTGAGAAACCACTGCTCCAGGTCTTTTTGCAAAACTACAGAGTCGCATCTCTCACACTTTCCTTCAATGACCTGCTCGTCAGCGAGCACGGTCTTGCAAGAAGGGCACCAGTCCACGGGGGCCTTACCCTTGTAGGCAAGGCCTGCCTTGTAGAGTTGCAAAAACAGCCATTGGGTCCATTTGTAGTACTCGGGTTCAGAAGTAATAACTGCCCTGTCCCAATCAAAAAGCGCTCCCAATTGCTTAAGCTGTTCAGTGAAGTGCTTGATGTTTTTTGCGGTCTGCTCTTTTGGATGAGTTCCCTTTTTTATGGCAAAGTTTTCAGAGTGAATGCCAAAGGAATCAAACCCTATGGGCTCAAAGACATCATGCCCCCACATCCTTTGGAACCTGCCGTGGATGTCAGAACCGACAAATGCGTACACATTCCCCACGTGCAGACCTTCGGCCGAAGGATAGGGAAACATCATTAAGTTATAGTAGGGCTTTTTTGCCCTACCAAGATTCACCTTCCATGCCTTCCTTTTCTCCCAAAATCTTCTCCATTTCCCCTCTATCTCTTGAGGATTATATCTTTCCATATGCTCCCTGATTGTAGCCAATTTAGCCATTTTTGTCTATCCTAAAGGATATGACGATTTCTGCTTTCCAAAAGACGATTCTGGACTGGCACAAAACGAACCGCAGGAACATGCCCTGGAGAGAAACCAAAGACCCGTATAAAATCCTGGTGTCTGAAGTCATGCTCCAGCAAACCCAGGTGGCCAGGGTTATTCCCAAATACCAGGAGTTTTTGAAAGCTTTCCCAACCTTGCATGCTCTGGCAAAGGCACCAGATAAAAAGCTCCTGTTGGTCTGGCAGGGGCTGGGCTACTGGGAACGAGCCCTTGCCTTAAAAGAAACCGCAAAGAGAATTGTAAAGAAATACAAAGGAATATTCCCAAAAGATACAAAGGTTCTGGAAACTTTTCCCGGCATAGGCCCCTACACGGCAAGAGCTGTTGCTTGCTTTGCCTTTGGCAAAAAGGAGGCCTTTATGGACACCAACATCAGAAGGGTTTATCTCCACTTCTTTTCCCCTAACAGAAAAAACGTGCCTGACAAAGAAATTCTGCCCATTGCCCAGAAAGCAATGGACGCTATTCTATACCCTAATTCTTACGATCGTAGAAATCACGGTATATCTCCGCGGGAGTGGCATTACGCCTTGTTTGACTACGGAGCAACGGTGCTGAAAGACAAGAAGATAAATAAAAGGAGCAAGCACTACACAAAGCAAAGCAGGTTTACGGGCTCCTTTCGCTCCTTTCGCACCAAAGTCATGCGCTTTCTCCTGGACCAGCCAAGGCAAACTGCGACAAAACACAAACTGGAAAAGCTTCTAAAAACATCGGGGAGTCCTTACGCTTCAGAAAAGATCTTTGCCTCTTTAGAAAAAGACGGCCTCATCAAAAAGAAAGGGGCCTCGTATTCCCTGTAATTGCCTAAATGAAAAACAGGGATTTGGCGTTTTTACTGGTGACAAGGGCTACTTCATCCATTGAGATGCCTTTGATACGGGCAATCTCCTCTGCAACATATTTCACAAACAAGGGCTCATTACGCATAGTAGGGTCTGACCCTACTATCGCTTGAGGCGGTATCAGATATGGAGAATCTGTTTCTAGAACAATCCTTTCTAAAGGTAGGGCTTTGATAATCTCCGTTGGGTCAGGGAGCGCAGGCACCTCTTTGAAAATCAAGCCGTTGAAGCCAAAGAAGAGCCCAAGCTCAAAAAACTTCTCTGCCTGCTTCATGTCGCCCGTGTAGCAATGCGCCACCCCCCGAATTGCTCCCTTGTGGGGCCAAAGGAATTCAATGAGGTCCTCGTGCGCCTTTCTGCAGTGAAAGATAAGGGGGAGGTTGAGCTCCTGGGCAAGCCGCACCTGCTGAGCCAGGGCTGCTTTCTGCTTTGCCCGCTGGGCTTCCCGCTTCTCCCTGCCTTTGGGCTCTGTGTAATAGTCCAGGCCGCATTCCCCTATCGCCACCGCCTTTTCTCTGCGCCCCAACTCCCGGTACTTTTCATAGGAGAACTCTTCTCCGTTTGTCTCAAAGGTCATCCACGGCTCTTCCTTGCCGTTCTCTGACTGCACCTCCTGCACATCCATTTTTCTCTTTTCCGAAAGGTGAATGGGGTGGAGCCCAACGGCAGCATACACCCCTTCTCCGTATCTCTCTGCTATCTCCACTGCCCTCCTGGAAGTGGAGTACTGGCTGCCCGGCATCACAACCCAGGTGCCGCCTTCCAGCGCACTTTTTAACACGGCGTCCGCATCATTCTTGAACGCAGAGAAATTTACATGACCATGGGCGTCCACCAGCATACTACTCCACTCTAATCAAAATACAGAGTAAAGAAAAGGGCTCGCCGAAACGAGCCGCTTTAGGGGTTTAAGCCCCCTTTCCATCGTTCTACACCGTATGTGCCGCAACCGCCGCCTCGAACTTCTCCATTTTATTCAGGGCCTCTACAAAG
>Ga0154962_102_pt1 | contig 13703 bp, 10 predicted proteins | sample RifCSPhighO2_01_FD_105930 | JGI IMG/M metagenome (GOLD analysis project Ga0154962, IMG submission 105930) | Candidatus Wildermuthbacteria bacterium RIFCSPHIGHO2_01_FULL_49_22b
CAGGGATAAAGACGAAGAAGGGAAAGATACCTGTGTTTGGGAGGAACGGGCAGACATGCGCAGGACAGCGCCGACAGAGCCGTATGTGGATGCTTGGACCTGCGACAGCAACGAAAGTACAGAAAGCAAAGATGATGACTGCCCAACAGAAAGTCCCCAAGACGGCGTCTATTGGTACGGCGTGCATGTGTTGGACCGCGCCGGCAATCTGACAACGGAATCCCGCCCCGTCAAGGTGCAAGTTGACGCAACCCCTCCCACGATTGCCAAGTTTGAAAAAACCAATCCCGCCGGCGCCGACCCCGTTAATATTGAAAACCGCACCCTTACCATTGAGTACGAAGTTGCAGATGCCTTATCTGGACTACGGCAGGTGGAGCTGTGGCGCAAGAAGGCCAGCGAAGGCAATGAAGCCTGGGCTCTTCATCCCAGTATCCGGCCCAAGACCTTTTCTGGCACCACGGACGCAACGCCTGGAAGTTTTACAGACAGCTTCTCTCTTGGAGTGGAAGAAACCTATACTTATGGTTTGCATGTAGTTGATAGGGCAGGCAACAGAATCACCGAAGCAGATGCTGGGAAAGACACAATCACCGTCAAAGTAGACACAAAAGCCCCGTCTCTTGCAAGTTGCAACCTTAGGGTAGATGTGCGCTATGGGGAGACGAACGAGGAAGGAACCCGGGTGTTGCTTTTAGCGCCTTCCGACGCGCAGCTGACCAAAAAATATTTTTGGGAGTTTGGAGATGACTCGGAACCAACAAGTATAGAGCTTAGTTTTATTAACCACCGCTACAGACCGGGAAGATATACAGCAAAGCTGCGTGCGCAAGACGAGGCCGGCAACGTTTCCTCTCAATGCACTGCTACGGTGGACATAGATGATGAGGCGCCCAGGATTCGCGAGTTTACGGTTGAGCCGGATGCACCCGACTGGGTGAACACCCAAAATCCCAACCCCCATGTTTCTTGGGAAGCAACAGACAGCGGGGGCTCTGGTTTAAGCAAGATTGAGATATACAGGGCTTTTGACGCCAACAAGGATGGTACGCTTCAGGATGAAGAATGGAAAAACCCCGGAAACGGTCAGGCCAACCCCATTTATGAAAAAACCGAGGGCTTCACAAGTTCCGCAAGAGACACTGGACTTTACACAGACAACGACCTCACGACAGGCGGAGTATATTGGTACGGCATTCACGCGACAGACCGCGCCGGCAAGTGGGACAAGGAATCCCGCCCCGTCAAGGTGCAGGTAGACAAAACCCCGCCTGCATGCACGATTGGTTTTTCTGGTCGTGCTCTCAAAGTAAGCTTTGTGCCAGGGGGACGGGAAGAAGGAGCCAAATATACCTGGGATTTTGGCGACGGCACCAAAAAGACGGACAGCGGCCTTGGAATTGACCACACCTACAGCGCCGTCGAGAAATATACGGTAAAGCTAGTTGTAGAAGACAAAGCTGGCAATATGAGCAACTGTGAAGGGGTTGTCGATATTGGAGCTTTGCCTCCAGAAGAAGCGCCCCCGGGAGCAGAACTTCCGGGAGCCGGGGCCGAGTGCGACCCGGGGGCTGACCCCAGGTTTGTCTGCCAGAAAGGACTAAAATGCGAGCCCAGGCAAGACGACCCGACAAAAGGAGAGTGCACAGCGATAACCGTTGTCCCCGGCGAGTTCCCAAATCCCTTGCGGGCGACGACCTTTGCCGCAGTGCTCAACACCATATTGAACTTTCTGTTTATGATTGCCTTGGTGGCGGCCCCCCTGGCCATTCTGGCATCTGCCTTCCTGTTTGTGACGGCAAGCGGCAACCCAGAGCAGGTTTCCCGGGCAAAAAAGGCGCTGGTCTGGACATTTGTCGGTTTGCTGGTTATACTGCTTTCAAAGGGTATTGTTGCTGTTGTGCAGGGGCTCTTGGGGGTTTGACCCCGCCCTTGTGCACAAGAGCGGGGTTGACACCTCCCCTGGTATGGTACAATAATAAAAGGTCGGTTTGTTTACATGACAACATTGAACAGGTAAAAGTTCTAACGATAAAAAATGAAGAAACTTTTTGCAGTATTTGTCCTCTTGTCTTTAGTTGCCGCGGCAGCCGTTCCGGTGGCAGTTTCTGCTGTGCAGGAAACAGTGGACGAAGCCGATAAAATTCCTACCTCCATCACAACTGCCACAGGACTTGTTAATCTTGTGGAGAACATTACGGACTGGGTTTTTGTGCTTTTTCTCCTTCTCGCGGTGATCTTTATCATTATAGGCGCAATGCAGTTTGTGACGGCAGGGGGAAAGCCAGAGAGCGTTTCAGAAGCGCGCCAGAAAATCATCTGGGCGGCAGTTGGAATCATTGTTGCTTTGGCAGCAAGGGCAATCCCCGCGGTTCTTAAAAACATTGTAGGATAACTACCGAAAACGAAAACAAAGAAGCCCCTGGAGATTATGCCGGGGGCTGATTTGTTTTGTATACTGTATAATAAAAGAGATGGAAAAGATACGGGAAAAACTCCGCAAACCAGAGGCGGTCGTGTGGCTCGCCATCTTTTTTCTTGGAGTAGCTTATCTTCTCTTGAGTTTTTTCAATAAAGGAGGGGAAGGAGACGCCTTTTCTTATTACCTTCGTCTGAATACCCAGGGCGTGAGGTCTTTTCTTTTTTGGCTTGCCTTGGTGGGGTATGGGGCGGGAAGCGTGCGCCTCGCCGTGTTTTTGTTTGCCGCTGGCATGAGGGGAGAAAATCCCCTTGCCTTCTTTTCTAAGGAAAGGGTGGAGAAAGCAAGGCATTACTTTTCGCGTCTGGGCAAAGACCTGCTCTTTCTGGTTGCCCCTTTGATTATTGGGTTCTATGTTATGTCTTTGGCAATCGGGCAGCTGAACTTGTTTAACGCTTCTAACCTCAAAGACGAACTTCTTTTGCAATGGGATTTCTTTCTTACGGGAATCTATCCTTCCCTTTCTTTGGGGCTGGGAGCATGGCCTGGGTGGTTTGTAAAACTTGTGGAGGTTTCTTTTCTCTACCTTGGCATGGCGCTTTTGGCTTTTGCGTTCTATGCTTTTTTTTGGAGAAGAAACATCTTCCGGGAAGCTGTTGCCGCGTTTTTTGCAGGCATTATGATTCTTTTTCTGGGGTGGACCCTTTTCCCTGCAATGAGCCCCCACGACCGTTTTCTTGACAACGTCTATGGTCTCTCGGTTCCTCCTTTGGTGCAAGAGTATGTGAACGACTACCGCCCGCAGGAAGAGATCCGCTCTTTTCTTTCGTATATAAGGGAAAGGAAGGAGGGGCTTTCTTACCTTCCCACCACCACCATGCCAAGCGCCCATGTGGCATGGGCAACCCTTTTGGCATACTATGCCTGGCGGGCTCATCGATGGCTTGGGCTGGCTGTCTTGCCCTTTGCCCTTCTTTCCATGCTCGGCACCGTTTTATTCGCCCAGCATTATTTTGTGGATATTCCAATGGGGATGCTGGTAAACGCAGGTTCCATTCTTTTAGTTAAACGCCTCACTAAGAAAAGTTGATTTTTCCTCTCTTTGGGTTACCATTAAAGCCCAGGCGCCCGTGGCGGAACCCCGAGCCATCCGCCTGAGGCGGAGGTACGGGACAGGCTGGCAGACGCTCTTGCCGGGATGGCGAAACTGGGAAACGCGCTGGCCCTAGGAGCCAGTGGGGAAACCCTTGAGAGTTCGACTCTCTCTCCCGGCACAACCAAAACCCCCGCATCTGTACGAGAGTCTGTGGATAACTTGGCTAAACCAAGTTTTAGCAAGTTCTAACCGTGGACTTTTACCTTGCGCACCTTCTGGCGTTCAATCTTTGGCAGGCGCAGGGTGAAAACCCCGTCTTTCATGGTGGCTTCCGCCCGGGAGCCGTCCACCTCTTCTGGCAAGATAATCTGGCGGGAAAAAGCACCCCAAAAGCATTCCTGGAAAAAGTAGTTCTTGCCTTGGTCTTGAACGGTGTTGCTCCGTTCTCCTGAAATGATGACGGTGTCGTTTTCAATGGAAATGTCCAGGTCTTCTGGCTTTACCCCCGCAATAGTGGATTGAATAACGATTTCATCATCCGTCTGGTACACGTCCACCGCCAGCTCTCCCTCCGGCTCAAACCAGTCCGGGGCCTGCTCGTGTGAGGGAGCCGCGTCTTCTTTCTTTAAGGATTTCACCTGCACTTTCTTTTCCTTGCCCTCCGCAGCTTTCACAGAAGAGGGCTTCTCTTCCTTTTTTTGTTTTTGTTTTCCCTCTTCTTTCTCCTGTTCCTCTTTTTCATTCTCTTCTTCCTCAACCCCCATGCTGTTTTTTAGCTTTTCAAAAAATGAAGACATGTTATTGCTTTGATGCTGTTATTCTTTTTAGTTGGCGAAAGCCCGTTGACACAAAAATTGCCAGTCCCGCTAAGATGACTCCCGGCACCAGGAGCTTTTGGACCCCCTCCATCTCTAGTATATAGAAGTTAAAGAAGCCGTGCAAGAGGATTGCCAAGAACAGACCAAAAACCAGGTACCCGTGTTTCTTTGCGGGGTCAAAGAACGACCTTGCGAGAAAGTACCCCAGGGTTCCAGACGTTAGGGCGTGCAGGAAGGTGGCCCCTACCAGGCGCGCCAAGGTTAAGGCCGCAATGTTAGAAAAGGGAGAGGCGGGACCCAAGCCAAAAAGAATGAGAATGTTCTCAAAAGCGGCAAACCCAAGGGCCGCAATTATCATGTAGAGCATAAGGTCTAAGGGTTCGTCAAGGGCCCTATTCTTATATACAAAGACCCTGACCACCAGGAACTTGAACAGCTCTTCCACCAGGGCAACTCCCAAAAAGATATAGAGAACAAGGATGATTGCCGGAGGCAGGGGGAGCAGTGAGAACAGGGACCGCAGCGTGAGTTCCAGGGCAATGGCAGGAAGGGTTGCCAGCATGCCCCAGAAAAACACCTTGCGAATCATGGAGTTGGGCTCTGGGTGCGCATCCTTTCTCAAATAGAAGGCAAGCCAGATTAAGCTCGGTACCAATCCAAACAGCAAAAACACTAGGTAATTCATGCTGGCCAGGATTCAATCATTAAGGTTCCCCTTTTGTTTTTCAGAGGAAGCCGCTGGTAGAGTTCTTCGGTGATAAAAGGCATAAAGGGATGCAGGAGTTTTAGGCTGGTCTGCAGAATTTCCAGGAGCAGGTATTGGCCGGCCTCGCGTTCTTTCTTGTTCTTTGAGTTGAGCCGCGGTTTTTGCGCCTCAATGATTTTATCTGCAAAGGTGTGCCAGAAATAATGGTATAGGACTTCAGAGGCCTTGTAGAATTTGAAGGAATCCATCAGCTTCGTAGTTTCTTTTGTGAGAGCGTGAAGATTCTTGAGAATCTTTTTATCTGCAAGAGTCAGCCCGGATTTTGTTTTTGGGTTGAAATCCTTCAGATTCATAAGCACAAAACGGGAAGCGTTCCAGAGCTTATTTGCAAAGTTCCGGTATCCGCGAATGCGGTTTTCATCCAGGGCAAGGGAGGTTCCCGGGGTATTTCTTACTATGAGGCCAATGCGGAAGGCGTCTGTCCCATATTTTGCTGTAATGTCCAAGGGGTTGATAACATTGCCGCGGCTCTTGCTCATTTTTTTGCCTTGCGCATCCAAGACAAGCCCATGGAGATACACCGTGTGAAAAGGCACCTTTTTCGTAACGTACAATCCCAGCATAATCATGCGGGCCACCCAGAAGAATATGATCTCCCCGGCCGTTTCCATAACGTCTGTTGGGTAGAATGTTTTGTAGTCCTTGGCGTCGGGATAGCCGAGAGTCGCGAACGGCCATTGTCCAGAAGAAAACCAGGTGTCAAAAGTGTCCATTTCTTTTTTCACCGCTTTTTTGCATTGCGGGCAGGCTTTGATTTTGTTTTCAACATCAACAATACCCGCGCCGCATCCTTGGCAGATTTTTGCCGGAATAGGAATACCCCAAACAATCTGGCGCGAAATATTCCAGTCAGTAATATTCTTGAGCCAGTGCAGGGATATTTTCTTGTATTGCTTTGGGATAAAAACAACCTCATTTTTTTCAATTGCCTGGATGGCACGTTCAGCCAAAGGTTTCATTTTTACAAACCACTGATCTTTGATTTGCGGCTCAATAAGGGCACCGCATTTGTAGCAGGTTTTTACGGTATGCTTGTAGTTCTTTTCGGTCTTTGCCAGGAGGCCTTTTGCTTTTAACTTTTCCACGATGCGCGGCCTTGCTTCAATAATTTTCATTCCAGAGAACTCTCCGGCAATAGGCAAGAGACGTCCTCGAAAGTCAATGATTTGTTCCTTTTCTAAGCCATGGCGTTCTGCAATGTCAAAGTCAACAGCGTCATGCCATGGAGTAATGGTCATTGCCCCTGTCCCAAACTCCATATCTATTGCCTCGTCTTTAATGACCGTGGCCATGATAGGGCCGTTTATCCATTCCACTTTTATCTTTTGTCCATCTTTGTACTGTTTGTATCTTGGATCTTTCGGGTGCATCACCACGTATTTATCTCCGAACTTTGTTTCTGGCCGCGCCGTAGCAATGGTAAAAGGGCCGTACTTCAAGTAGTAGAACGTATCAACCCGCTCAACGTCTGAGGTCTCTAGTTCGGAAAGCGAGGTTTGGTGCTTTGGGCACCAGTTGATTATTTTCCTGCCCCGATAGATCAGCCCGTCCTTATGGAGTTTTTGGAAAGTGGAGTAGACTGTCTTGACTATGCTTGAGTCCAGGGTAAACCTTTCTCGCGACCAGTCGCAGGAAGCGCCCATCTTTCTGGTCTGATTTTCAATATTCTTTTTATTGCGCATGGTGAACTCCATAATTTCTTTATAGAGTTCTTGCGGCTTCATTTTAAAACGAGACCTGCCTTCTTTCTCCAATTGTTTTTCATACACCACCTGCGTTTCAAAGCCAGCATGGTCAAGTCCAGGTAGCCACAGCGCTTTGTACCCCCGCATTCTTTTGTAGCGCGTCATAATATCTTCAATAGTCAAAACCAGACCGTGGCCGGCATGAAGAGAACCGTTCGCGTTGGTGGGGGGCATAATAATGGTGAATGGCCTTTCTGGACTCCGACGACCTTTGGTGTTGGAGCCCAGACCGCGTAGCGCGTCGGGGCTAAAAAAACCACTCTTTTCCCAGAGTTGATAGATTCTGTCTTCTGTTGTTTGCGGATTGTATGCTTTTTCTAGGTCTCTCATGAATTTGTTGATATATTATATCTTACAGGATACAAATTCAAAAACTCTGCTCAAACTCTAATGCTATGTAGCATTAGAGTTTGAGCAGAGTTTAAGATTTGGATGGGCTTCAATAGGCCGCGGGTCTTTTAGATAATTGCCACTTTGAAGTGCAAAGTATCCTGCGAGACAGGGCATGATACCGTTGTCGGTTGCAAGTTGCGGGGCAGGGAAGAAAAGCTGAACCTTGAATTTCTCTTCTTTCACTTTTCGCTTTAGCTGTTTTCTAAGCTCGCTGTTGGCGGAAACCCCTCCGCCCAAGATAATACTCCTGGCTTCCTGTTGGGCAGCGGCCTTCAGGGTTTTTGCCGCAAGAACGTCAACGATTGCCTGTTGGATTTCTTTTGCCATGGCCCGCACGTATGCCGCAGATTCCCTGACTTTTTTTGTGCGCTTTTGAGAATCGTACAGAACTGCGGTCTTGAGCCCGGAGAAGCTAAAGTCAAGGTTTTTTGCGTGAAGCATGGGACGGGGAAGATGTATTTTGTATTTTGTATCTTGTATTTTGTATGCTGCTGCAGCCTGTTTTGCTATTTTCGGACCACCCGGAAAGCTTAAGCCGAGAATGCGCGCTGTTTTGTCAAAGGCCTCTCCAGCTGCGTCATCCCTAGTTTCTCCCAACAGCTTATATCTGCCAATGCCTTGCATCAAAAGCAGTTGGGTATGTCCCCCAGATACGAGCAATACAACAGCCGGGAAAACGCGTTTGGAATTTGTGATTTGGAATTTGTGATTTGTTTGTAATTTGTTTCTTGTCTCCTGGTTATTCTTGTTGGTTTGCGCAAACAAACCAACAAGCAAGTGTCCTTCCATGTGGTCCACAGGAATAATCGGAACATCCAGCTTTTTGGCAAGCTCTTTTGCAAAGTTGATTCCCGCCCAAAGGCACGGGGAAAGCCCCGGACCATAGGTTACGGCCACAGCATCAATATGAAACACCTGTACAGAATTGAGGGATGCTTTGCGCAGCGCTTTTTTCAGCACAACGGGCAGGTTTTTCTGATGCTCCCGTTTCGCCAAGCGGGGATATACTCCTCCGTATTTCTTGTGCACCTCTATTTGGGAAGCGACAATATTTGAGAGAATGCAAAAACGGGGGAATGTTTTTCCCTTGCCTTCAATAACAGCAATGCCTGTGTCGTCGCACGAGGTTTCAATGCCCAGGATAGTCATTGGCGGGATGGCTTTTCGACGCGTTGTACCATAAAACGGACGGTTTCATTCATGTTGAGCGGAACAATGGAAATGTTCGGATGGCGGCTTTGGAAAACGCGGAAGATTTCGTCCGCAAATGCCTGCCCAATGTTGGGGACGCGCTCAAAGTCAAGGATGATTTTTTTGAACTTCTCAAGGCCTACAAGGATGCGGCGCGCCTGGGAGCGCGATACGTATATGGTGCCCATGGTAAAAAGACGAACGTGAACCTCTGTTTTATCAAAGGCGTAGCTCCCGGGCCCTGACTGGTATTCCTTGAATAAATCGTTTAAACGCCTTGGGCTCTTTCGTGCTATTGCAAAGGTTACGCGAGTTCCTCGGTTTACTCGCTTTTCCTGCTGGAAAAAGACATCGGGAAGGAGGTTGTCTACGACCATCCGGTATCCGAAACTTTCCAGCAAGAAGCGATCGCCCGCCTTTGAAGTGAAGAAAATACCCTCTCCCGTATGGGCCTTCGGGTCGGTGGTAACTTTGCCCTTCAGTAAGTCCTGCATTGCTTCTAACTCCGACTTAAGCCCGCGCTGCTTCATGACGTTTCGAAATACTCCAACGCCAAAATCGCTCACCTGAAAGCGGATTGTGTGCAGGTCGCTTTCTAGGTGAACTTCAATAAACAGAGATTGCGAGTGTTCAATGGCATTGTTGAGCATTTCAGAAAAGGCGTACGAGAGAATGCCTCGGATGTTTTCTGGTGCGGCCTGAAACGCGGGAGATGCCGCGACAAACCGCTCAAAAACCTCATGTTCTTTGAGGTTGCGGTTGCGAAGGCGGCGCCGGCTTGCCGCAGGACCCAGTTCGTCAACGCGTTCTGGGAGGACGTAAAACGCGCCGCGGGTAGACCCAAACTTCTTTACCTGCCCGGCAAGCGCCATCCCATGCAGTACTTGGCTGGCATACTGGCGTGAAAAGTTAAGATCTCTGGCAATCTCTGTTGAGGTGGCGCGTTTTTTCCCGCGCAAGAAGTCCGCTATTTTCTGCTTTGTATCCATGAGGAGAGGATAGCACGCCGGCAAATAATTGTCAACCTTTTATTTATAATTGTAAGGTATAGGGTAAGGTGTCCCGTCCCCGCATCTTTGCCGCCTTGCCTTTTGTGCGTTTTCAAGCTACCCTAGGGGGTGTTTGGTCCCATCGTCTAGCCTGGCCCAGGACAGCGGATTTTCATTCCGCCAACAGGGGTTCGAATCCCCTTGGGACCGCCTTTTTATGTCTCTTCCAGACAACTATTTTCACGTGGGCAGGGCGTCTGACCTCAAAAGCAGAGGAGATAGACGGCTCTACCGGTTTTTGGAAATGCTCCCCGGCATTCTTGTCTGGGGAAGCTTTGCTTTCGCCGTGCTTTTTTCCTGGCTGCAACCCCTTTGGGTTGCCTTTTTCATTATGGCGTTTGTGGTGTACTGGCTGTCGCGCACGGTGTACTTTGCCTTTCATCTGTGGGCTGGCTATCGCCAGATGAGGGTGAATGAAAAAAAGGACTGGATTCAGGAACTTAGAAAGTTTCCCCCTTGGAGAGACCTGTACCATCTTGTTATTATTCCCACGTACCAGGAACCCGCGGAAGTATTGAGAACCACCCTCATGTCGCTCACCGAGAGCGTGTATCCTAAAGACAGGATGATTGTAGTGGTGGGCATTGAGCAGCGAGAGGGAGAGAAAGGAAAAGAGAAGGCGCAGTCCGTGAAACAAGAGTTTGCGAGCCGGTTTTTTCGGTTTCTGGTGACAGAACACCCAGACGGCGTTGCGGGAGAGATTGCGGGGAAAGGGGCCAACGAATCGTTTGCCGCAAGGGCCGCAAAAAAGGATATCATTGACCCTCTCTGTATTCCTTACCACAACGTCATTGTTTCGTCCCTGGACGCGGACACGATAGTATATCCCCAGTACTTCTCCTGTCTTGCCTGGTATTACCTGAATACTCCCCATCGGACCCAGACGAGTTTTCAGCCCATCCCCCTGTACATAAACAACATCTGGCAGGCACCCCCTATTTCCCGGGTGTTTGCTTTTTCTTCCACCTTCTGGCACACCATGAACCAGCAGAGGCCCGAGAAGCTCGTCACCTTTTCTTCTCACGCAATGGCGTTTCAGGCCTTGGTGGACGTGGATTTTCGAGCCCCGAACGTGGTCAATGACGATTCGCACATCTTCTGGCAGTGCTTTTTCCGGTATCAAGGAAACTACAAGGTGCAGTCCCTGTACTATCCCGTGTCCATGGATGCCAACGCGGCAAAGAGTATTGTCGCTACTCTGCAAAATATCTACCGTCAGCACCGGAGGTGGGCCTACGGCGCAGGGGAGATAGCATATGCGCTCTTTGGGTTCTTGAAAGAGGGGGCCATTCCCCCAAAAAGAAAGCTGTCCCTAGGCCTGGAGCTTTTGGAGAGCCACTGGTCCTGGGCAGCAGCTCCCCTGCTCATCTTTGCTTTAGGATGGTTGCCCTTACTGCTGGGAGGAGATGCCTTTTCTGAAACCCTTCTTTCCTACAACCTTCCCCGGTTTGTAAGCAGCATCCTCACCTTTTCCATGCTCGGCCTTGTTGGAACAGGGGTTTTGAGCTTGTATCTGCTTCCCCGGAAAAAGCCGAGCTTTGGAAGAATGAAAGCATTCTGGTTTGTCGCTCAGTGGATATTGCTGCCCTTGTCCATGATATTCCTGATGGCGTTTCCCAGCATTGAGGCGCAAACCAGGTGGATGCTGGGCAAATACCTCGGTTTTTGGGTAACTCCCAAGACGCGCAACTAAAATTTATTGAAAATTGAGAGTCGCAGATTGAGAATTCACTCCAGGTGCAGTTTTTCTCGGAGTTCATCCACCCGTTTCTTTAACAGCGGGTGGTTTTTCAAAGAGATATCTTGCTCTAAAAGCTTTTCTGCCGCCGCCCTCACCTCTTGGACCAAAACAAGGTTAGCAAGGTTTTCCATGGCAAAGTCGGGAAGCCCCCATTGCTTGTTTCCCGCAAAGTCCCCCGGTCCCCGCATCCTCATGTCTTTTTCGGCCAGCTCAAATCCGCTGTCAGATTCCAGGAGTGCCCGGAGGCGCTGCCGCGTCTTTTGCGAAGATGATTCAGAAAACAGCAGGCACGTGGAGCGGTGTCTGCCCCTCCCAATTCTTCCTCGGAACTGGTGGAGCTGAGCCAGGCCGAAGCGCTCCGCTCCCTCAATGAGCATGACGGTGGCGTTGGGAATGTCCAGGCCAACCTCAACCACGGAGGTCGCAACGAGAATGTCTGTTTTTCCCCTTGCAAAGCGCCGCATAATTTGCTCTTTCTCCGCAGGCCCCATTTTTCCATGGAGCATTTCAACCTTACACTCGGGGAACACTTCTTGGGAAAGCTTCTCATACTCTTCTTTCACTGTTTTTATCTCCAGCGATTCTCCCTCCTGCGGTTTTTCAATGCGGGGACAAATCACAAACACCTGCCTTCCTGCCTTCACCTGTTTTTGCATGAACTCGTATGCCTTTTTTCTTTCCTCTGGAGCCACAATCTTGGTTTCAACCCTCTTTCTTCCTTTGGGGAGCTCGTCAATGACGGTTGGATCTAAGTCCCCGTACACCGTCATGGCCAGCGTTCTGGGTATGGGCGTGGCGGTCATGGAGAGAAAATGCGGGACAAGCTGTGCCCTGCGCTGGAGTTTTTTTCTCTGCTGCACGCCAAAGCGGTGCTGCTCGTCAACAACCACAAGAGCAAGGTTGGAAAACTTTACTTTATCTTGAATCAAAGCATGCGTGCCGATGAGCACATCCACGCCCCCTTCCTTTGTCTTTTGCAGCAGCTTTGTTCTTGAAATCTCAATGAAGTCCTTGGGAAGCTTTGGAGAAATGAACCGATCTGACTTTCCCGTTAAAAGACCGATGGTTACTTTGAAGGGAGCAAGCGATTCTCCCACGGTCTTGAAATGCTGCTGGGCCAGGATTTCCGTAGGGGCCATGAACGCCACCTGGAACCCCGCTTTTTGCGCGGCCAAGGCAGCCATGGCCGCCACCACGGTTTTGCCAGAGCCCACGTCTCCCTGCAGGATTCTGTTCATGGGGCGGGGTTTTTCCATGTCTTTTAAAATATGCCAGGCGGCTTTCTTCTGGGCGCCGGTCAGCTCAAAGGGGAGTTTGGAGGTAAAGCGCTTCATAATTTCTGGCTGGAAGGCGATTACCGGGGCCTTTACCTGGGCCAGTTTCTTTCTTTCCGTCAGCACAAACAGGGAAATAGAAAAGAGCTCCTCAAAAGAGAAACGTTTCTTTGCCAGTTCAGCTTCCCTGGGCGTGCCGGGAAAATGAATGCCCCGCAAGGCCTCCTTGAGGAAGGGAAGGCCGCGTTCCTTGAGCAGCAAAGGAGGAAATGACTCCGGGATGTTTTCCAAAGAGCGCAAGGCCATAAAGATGACGGAGCGCAGCCATTTTGAAGAAACCCCCCTGGTTTCCCGGTAGAGGGGAACCAGGCGTCCCGTATGAATGGTGGTTGCCCCCGCTTTTTCATACGAGGGACTGGAAAGATACACGCCCCGGCTGTCTCTCACCACCTTTCCGGCGAGAAACACCTCTTGCCCAGGGAGCAAGGCGTCTTTAAGATAGGGCTGATTGAACCATACAACTTTCATGCTCCCGCTGGCATCTGAAAATATGCCTTCCAGAACCGACATGCGTTTGTAAAAGGTTCTTGTTTCTTTGAGTTCTCCCAAGGTTCCTTTAAGACAGTATTCAGAGCCCTCCTTTGCCTTGGCAAGGGGAGTGATGACAGAAAGGTCCTGGTACATCTGGGGGAAATGAAAAAGAAGGTCACGAACTGAAGTGATCCCTATTGCCTTCAGGCGCTTCTGGTAGACCGGCCCAATGCGCGGAACTTCAGAGAGTGGAGTGGAAAGATTCATCCCGTTAGAAGCTAAAACTGCGATGATGGATAATCATAGTACATTGGAGATGTTTACAAACTGAGCTTCTAACGGGATTCATGCTTGCACTGAACTTGTTGCCCTTCAAATCCTTCAGGGCAACCCTGACTTTATGGAATGGGTTGAAGTGTGTCCCCAGGAGGAATTGAACCTCCGTCTCGGCCTCCGCAGGGCCGCACTCTATCCGCTGAGCTATGGGGACAAAAGTAAACTGCTTGGCTTTTGTCGGGCAACCTACCTTATCTCTATCATATTTCCTCCTCTTTTGAAAGCTTGAAATATATCAAAAATGAGGTAGGGTGAAAAGAGTTAGGAGAGGTGCTGGAGCGGCCGATCAGGCCACGGTGCTAACGTGGTATAGCCGAAAGGCTATCGTGGGTTCGAATCCCACC
>Ga0154962_112_pt1 | contig 9888 bp, 10 predicted proteins | sample RifCSPhighO2_01_FD_105930 | JGI IMG/M metagenome (GOLD analysis project Ga0154962, IMG submission 105930) | Candidatus Wildermuthbacteria bacterium RIFCSPHIGHO2_01_FULL_49_22b
AAGCAATTTCTACAACGGAGTTGAGAACGTAAAGGCGCGGGCCACGCTTCCTGCGGAAGTCGTCCTGACCGGCAAGGTGTTTCCGGAAAACAGCTCCCTTACTTTTGACCAGGTTTCAAGGGAGGTGGTGTGGGACGCGGGAGACCTTGCAGCCGGGACTGGGTCTCTTGAGCCGGCTTCTTCGGTTGCATTCCAGGTTCAATTTACCCCAACAGCGTCCCAGAAAGGGACAACTCCCCAGGTTATAGGGGAGGCGCGCATTACGGGGGATGATGCGTTCACGGAGCGTTCCCTGGCTGCAACAGACACCCCCGTAGACACCACCCTTCCGGATGATGACTCCGTAACTCCGGCAATGGGTGTAGTGCAGTAAGAGTTATTGGTAGAGCCGAAAGCCAGCTTTGCGAAAATCTTCGTCAAAAGCAAAGGCAGCAGCAACACCCTTTTCTCTCATTGCAAGGAAACTCACCCAATCCACAAAGCTCAGTTTGCGTTGTGAGCTCTGGTGAAAGCTTTGTACGCTTTTTTCATGGAGGGAAGCATCTATCCATAGAACCGTGAACTTTGAGGAATCTTTCAGGAATGTTTTTGCCAGATGAAGTCCGAGGCGGCGCTGAATGAGGGCGGTCGCCTCAATAAGAATATAGTTATGCAAGAACAGCTCCTCTCCTTCTTTGGAGGCCTTTGTGAACAGACGCACTGCCTTGTCGTGGTTTTGGTCTGTTGTGTCTGCGAGCGCGTAGATTGCAGACGTGTCAAGGAATATCATGGGATGCTGTCTGCGAACTCTTCATCGTGCCGCTCAGAAACAGCACCGGCTCCCTTTCCCCTGGATGCGCCAGCACCGATAAAGGAAAAATCCCGTATGGAGTATGGTTTTCTCGCCTTCCGTTTTTCCATTTGACTGCGCACCATTTCACGGATAATTTCTGCAATGGAACGCCGCTCCTGAAAAGAGCGCGCACGCAATGCTTCCCATACCAGTTCTTCTAATTGTATTTGAGTTCGTTTCATAGCCATATCATAACAGCATGATGTAATGCTGTCAATAGACGCAAGATTAACCTGCCTTTTGTTTTCTCATAAATCTGATACAGTACGTTGTATGGAAGACCTCATGCAAAAAATCATATCCCTGGCAAAAAGAAGGGGATTTGTGTTCCCTTCCTCTGAAATCTACGGGGGCGTGGAGGCACTGTATGATTACGGCCCCTTGGGCGCATTGATGAAACAGAACATCAAAACCCAGTGGTTTAAGAGATTCGTGCAGCAGCGGGAAGAAGTAGTCCCCATTGAAACCTCTATTCTTATGAGTCCAAAGGTGTGGCAGGCCTCGGGCCATGAGGCAAATTTCACCGACCCTTTGATTGAATGCAAGAGCTGCCATGCGAGATTCAGGGCAGACCACATGATGGACGGCAGGTTCAAGGGGCAGGGGGAGGCAAGAGAAGCTAACCAATGCCCTTCCTGCGGAGACCGGGATTTTACGGAGACAAAACAGTTCAACTTAATGTTTCAGACGTTCCTTGGTCCGGTCCAAGACAAGGCGAATGCGACCTATCTGCGTCCGGAAACCGCCCAGGGCATGTTTATGGATTTTGCAATGGTGCAAGAAACCATGCGCAAAAAGCTTCCCTTTGGGATAGCCCAGGCGGGAAAGTCCTTTCGCAACGAGATTACCACTGGCAATTTCCTTTTTCGCACAAGGGAGTTTGATATCGCAGAGATTGAGTTCTTTGTAAAACCCGGGGAAGACGAGAAGTGGTTTAAGTATTGGCTCAAGGAATGGTGGCGGTTTTTCCTGGACATGGGACTCAAAGAAAAGAATATGCGGTGGTACGAACACCCCAAAGAATCTTTAGCTCATTATTCTAAGCGCACCGTGGACATTGAATACAGGTTTCCCTTTGGATGGGGTGAGCTTGCCGGCATTGCCAACCGAACCGACTTTGATGTAAAAGCGCACGCAGAATATTCAGGCCAGGACCTTAGGTACACGGACCCGGAAACAAAAGAGAAATATTATCCTTTTGTCATTGAGCCCACCATGGGCGTGGACCGCTTGTTCCTGGCTTTACTGCTGGACGCCTATGAGGAAATAAAAGGAGCAAGAACAAAAACCACAGAGGCAAGCAAGGAGGTAGAGACGGTTTTAAAGCTCAAGCTGTTCTTGGCCCCAGTACAGGTTGCAGTACTTCCTTTAGTAAAGAACAAACCAGAGCTGGTGCAGAAGGCAAGAGAAGTATTTGAGATGCTTAAAAAAGAGTTTGTATGCCAGTATGATGAAGTTGGGGCAATTGGAAGAAGATACCGCAGGCAGGACGAGATAGGAACCTTTTTTGCCGCAACGATTGACTTTGATACCCTCAAAGACGATACGGTCACCCTCCGAGACCGAGACACCATGGAGCAAGAGCGCATTGCGACACCCAACCTTGTTGATACCATAAGGGAAACCCTCCATGCCAAAGACAACTAAGCTTAGGTCAGGATTGCGGGTCCTCACCATTCCCCAGAAAAGCACCAGGACCGTGACGGTGCTGGTGCTGGTGGGAACCGGCTCCAAGTATGAAGAAAAAAGGGTGAATGGCATCTCCCATTTTTTAGAGCATATGTTTTTTAAGGGCACCAAAAAGCGTCCCGCACCCCTGGAAATTGCAGGCCCCATTGAAAATGTTGGCGGCGTATTTAATGCCTTTACTACTCAAGACCTTACCGGATATTTCATAAAGGTTGATGCTTTCCACCTGAACTTGGCTTTGGACATGGTGGCAGACATATTTTTGAACTCTTTGCTTCCTGCCAGGGAAATTGCAAAGGAGAAGAGGGTGGTGACAGAAGAAATCAACATGAGGAAAGATGCCCCCGCCATACGAGTGCGGGACCTGTGGGAGCAGTTTTTGTACGGGGACCAGCCAGCCGGCTGGGACGTGGCGGGAACTAAAGAGACTGTTTCTGGGCTTTCTCGCAGCGACCTGATCTCCTACGTGAAAAGCCAGTATGTTGCGGCGAACACGCTGGTGTGTGTTGCGGGAAACATGCAGGAGCGCTCCACGGTAAAAAATGTCAAAAAACTATTCTTTGCAGTTTCGCCCAAGGACTTTAGGCAGAAAGTTCCCGTCAGGGAATTCCAAAGGTCTCCCGAGGTGTTTTTGGAGACCAGGGCAACGGACCAGACCCATATTGCCTTTGGCGTGCGAGGATACAATCTTTTTCACAAAGACAGGTTTGCGCAGGATGTTTTGGCCACCATCCTGGGCGGAGGCATGAGTTCGCGCCTCTTTACGCACGTGCGAGAAAAACTGGGCCTTGCCTACTACATTTCAAGCACCAGTGAATCAAACCCTGACACGGGATTTTTGGCGACGTTTGCGGGAGTGAAGAATGAAAACGCAGAAAAGGCGGTGCGTGTTATTTTGGCGGAATATCGAAAACTAAAAAACAGGAAGGTTCCCCCTGGGGAGCTTCGCAACGCCAAAGACCGCATCAAAGGGTCCACGGCGCTTTCTCTGGAGTCCTCGGATGCCAAGGCGGAGTTCTACGCTACGCAGGAGATTCTGGAGAACCGCTTTTTTACGCCCGAGCAACTATATGATAAAATAGAAGCAGTGAAGGTTTCGGATGTTCAGCGGGCGGCGCAAGATATCTTCCAGCAGAAAAATCTCAACCTTGTCGTGCTGGGGCCCGCGAAAGACAAGGACAGATTCCTCAAATTGTTATCATGAACCCCGTTAGAAGTCCTGGGAAGAAAAATTTTAGGGAAAATTTTTCTTGTGCAGGGCTCTCCGGGGAAAACGCAATAACAAACAATAAAAAGACGTCTGAACATATAAAGACGGACTTCTAACGGGGTGAACAGCCAAGAAAAACTCCTGGACATTTCCTGGGGAACCATTTTAAAGCTTGCGGTGGCAGGACTCGTCGTGTACATTTTGTTTTTGACCAAAGACATTTTTGTGTGGGTTCTTTTTGGACTGATTATTTCCGTTCTCTTTGACCCCGCCATTGATTTTCTCCAGCGACGAAGGATTCCCAGGGCGCTGGGAACCATTGGCGTGTACTCTGTTGTCTTTGGCATTCTTGCTTTTATCATCTGGGGCACGGCCCCCTTCTTTGTCAACGAGATACAGCGCTTCTCTGCGCTCTTTCCCCAATACTTTGAGACCTTGTCTCCTTCTCTGCGGGGTCTTGGCATCGTGGCCTTTTCTGACGCCCAGACCTTTTTTGAAACCTTGAGTCAAGCGGTGCAAAACGTTGCGGGCAATATCTTTTCTGCGCTCTTTGCAGTATTCGGGGGCATTTTCTCCACGGTATTTGTCCTCTCCATTGCGATATTTTTGTCCATTGAAGAGAAATCCGTAGAGCGGGCCATCGGCCTTTTGTTCCCCAAAAAGTATGAGGCGTTTGCCTTAAACTTGTGGGCCCGCTCCCAGCTGAAGGTTTCTGGTTGGTTTGCCTCCCGCCTGATTACTTCTATTTTCGTGGGCGTAGCAACCTATCTCACCCTGCTGCTTTTTTCCGTGCAGTACCCCTTTTCTTTGGGATTGCTGGCAACCGTTCTCAATTTTATTCCCATCATCGGTCCCTTGCTGACCGGCCTCCTGGTCGCCGTGGTTGTCGCCCTGGACTCGGCTCTCAAAGCCGTGTTCATTGTTCTTGCCTTTACTCTTATCCAGCAGATTGAGGGGAATATCCTCACTCCTTTGCTTACCAAGAAGTTCCTGGGCATTCCCCCGGTCCTGGTGTTAATAGCCCTGGCAGTGGGGGCCGAACTCTGGGGCATTATGGGAGCAATACTGGCCATTCCCTTGGCTGGCATCCTGTTTGAGTTTCTGCGGGACTTTCTCAAAAAGCGCAAGGAAGAAAACACTATTGTCCTCTAACGTAATTGTTAAATTGTCAAATGGTTAAATTGTTGAAAATGCTTCACAGGGTAGCAATATAACAATTTAACAATGGGTATTTTATATATCGTTGCCACCCCGATTGGCAATCTCAAAGATATTACATTTCGAGCTGTGGAAACCTTGCAAGAGGTTGATTTTATTTTTGCAGAAGACACCAGGATAACAAAAAAGCTCCTCTCCCGTTACGACATCCACACCCCTTTATTGAGTTATCACCAGCACAGCAAGAAGGGAAAGACGCAGAAGATTCTTGACCTGCTCGCACAGGGAAAGAATCTTGCCTTGGTAACGGACGCTGGAACCCCGGGCATTTCAGACCCCGGCAACGAGCTTATCTCCTTTTTAGTAGGGTCTGACCCTACTATTCGCATTCTGCCTATTCCGGGTGCTTCAGCGCTTACCGCGCTTGCAAGCGTTGCGGGACTCCCCATGGACAAGTTCTTGTTTTTGGGGTATCCGCCTCACAAGAAGGGAAGAAAAAAGTTTTTTCAAGAAGTTGCCCAGAGCAGGCATCCCGTTCTGTTCTATGAATCTCCCCATCGGATTATGAAATCTTTAGCAGAGTTAAGCGGTGCACTGGATGCCGGGGGCAAAACACAAAATACTTGTATCGTAGTGGGAAGAGAACTTACCAAGCAGTTTGAAACCATTTACCGGGGGGGCATTGAAAACATACAAAAGGAGCTTGGAAAGAATCCTGCGAAGGGAGAGTTTGTCGTGCTCGTGCATTCAGATTATATCCGGGCAAGAGTTTGGTGATATGGGAAGAAAGCATTTTTTCTGGTATAATCTGAAAAAATAGTCGGGAAGGGAGGCACTGCATGGAAATGGTAGCTCTTTCTCGGGAAGATGCTGGTAAGGCGTGGTCGCAAGGGCTTCCCGTCTTTCTCCAGGAAAAAGGCGGGGATGTTTTGGAAGGAAGAATCGTCATGGAAGCAGTACCAGGTGAGTCGGTCTTTTTTGCGACAGCCGGCCGCTTTATTGAAGTTGCCCTAGGACTAGGACAACTTTTCGTATCGCCCAAGGACCTGCCGCGTTTCAGGAAGGTAGGAATATCTTCCTTCTAGCACCAGCACCCCTTGTCGCAGCTCTAAAGGTCTTGGGAAACCCATTGTGCTCCCAGACCTTTTTTATTGGAAAAGCAGGGATTTTGTGCTACAAGAACAGCATGACAAAGTTTTATATCACAACCGCCATACCATATGTGAACGCAAAGCCCCACATTGGGCATGTCTTAGAGTTTGTACAGACAGATGTTGTTGCTCGGTATCACCGCCAGAAGGGCCAGGAGGTTTTGCTGTTGTCCGGAAGTGATGAGAACGCCTTAAAAAACGTGCAGGCAGCAGAGCAGGCAGGGGTTCCTGTACAGCAATTTATCGATGAGAATGCTGACTTCTTTAAGAAGCTTGCAGATGCCCTGGGAGTTCACTTTGATGTGTTCCAAAAAGGAAGCGACAAGAAGCATCACGAATCCAGCAAGAGACTCTGGGAGCTGTGCAGCAAGGCAGGCGATATCTACAAGAAGGCGTACGAAGGGTTGTATTGCGTAGGATGTGAAGCCTTCTATACGCCGGAAGAACTTAATGAGAACCAAGAATGCCTTGAGCATCCTGGGAAAAAACTGGAAAAAATTTCTGAAGAAAACTATTTTTTCAGACTTTCAAAGTATCAGCCAGAGCTTATTCGTCTTTTAGAGAAAGACGAGCTAAAAATTATTCCTACTTCCAGAAGGAATGAAGTTCTGGCATTCTTAAAACAGCCCCTGCAGGACATCAGTATCTCTCGTTCCAGCGAAAGGGCGAAGAACTGGGGAGTTCCTGTTCCAGGAGATGATTCTCAGAGAATGTATGTGTGGTTTGACGCACTCAATATCTATCAATCAGGGATAGGGTTTGGAATTGACAAAGAGCGATACAAGAAATGGTGGCCGGCCGATGTTCATGTGATTGGGAAAGGGATTACCCGCTTTCATGCGGTATATTGGCCAGCGTTTTTACTGTCTGCAAAACTTCCCCTGCTAAAGAGCATTTTTGTTCATGGTTATATTACCATGGAAGGGCAAAAGATGTCTAAATCCTTGGGCAACGTCATTGACCCCTTTGAGCTGGTTGAAAAATACGGAACAGATGCCGTGAGGTACTTTTTCCTGCGAGAGATTCCTCCTACCGAGGATGGCGACTTTAGCTATGAGAAATTTGAGGCAAGATACAATGCCGATCTTGCAAGCGGTTTGGGGAACTTGGTGGCAAGAGTGATAACGCTCGCCACCAGAATTTCCAATTTCCAATTTCCAATTTCCAATGAATTTTCAAACCCACAATTTTCAAAACTCCTGCAAGAGATAAGACAGAAAGTGGATGACGCCTTAGGAAAGTTTGAGTTTACTATTGCGTTGGAAGATATCTGGCGAGTAATTCAGTTCTGCGACAAGTACATTGAGATAAACAAGCCGTGGGAACAGCCGGAAACCAAGAAAGAGGTGATTGAGGACTTGTTGCTTGCCGTGTCCCGCATAGCTGGGTTTCTTCAGCCGTTTTTACCCGAGACATCAGAAAAAATTGCGCAACAGCTTAAACAGGGCAATGGACAATCCCTTTTTCCCCGTCTTCGTGGGATATAGCCCGCTTCGGCGGGCGACGGCCCGCATGCAAACTTAGCCCTCATTTTTGTACAGGTGTACAAAAATGAGGGCTATCAGAGAAAGGAATCTTTAATCTTGCTAAGCATGCATGGGTTGACAATATTCTTAGGTTTGTGTATATACTTAATGCAGACATCATGAATGGCGCATCCAAATACTTTTTCTTTACGTTTACCAGCCCTGGCGAAGAGACAGGTTCTTGTTCGTGCTAAGATAGCGTATTGAACATAGACAAACCAGCCCTTCGCCAAGAGGGGCTTGTTTTTTGCGATATTCCATGACGAGGGGTCCAGCCAAAGGGGTTCCTCGCCAGGGAACATCCGCAAGCCCGTTCTCTGGGATTGTACCTTACATATCCATACCTAGAGCTAGAGGAGGATACACATGCAGATTATCATGAATTCAGGACTGGATACGGAAGAGAACGTGCGGCGCATCTGCGATCATCTACAAGAGGTGGGCTCCCCTATGTCCATCATAAAGAATGGGACGGGGCCGGTTGTTATCCACACGGGAGACATGAGATGGGGAACCATCATTTTCATCGACGCCATGCCGGGCATCGCACGAATCGAGTCCGGATCCAAGAAAATTGATGATATGAACATCGCCGCGATCACTCGTCTGGATTCCCCGCGGTCGTACCGGAACAAGTTTCGGGCCGGCCCGATGGAACAGAACATGGTCCTCTGTTCGCGGGCCGCGATTCGGGCCATCCTGAACGGGACCGATCCCCGGTTCATGGTTGTGGTGGGGCCCTGCTCCATTCACGACGACCAGGCCGGCTTAGAATACGCCAAGAGGTTGGCCGAGCTGGCCGAGAAGGTGCGCGACAGGATTTTCGTTGTCATGCGCGTGTACTTTGAGAAGCCCAGGACCACTATAGGGTGGGAAGGGTTAATTCAGGACCCGCACCTGGACAAAAGCTTTGATATGGCCTCTGGCCTTGCCAAGGCCAGAAAATTTCTACTCCAGGTCTTGTGTCTTGAACTGCCGACCGCGACCGAGTTCGTGGACCCCATAACTCCCCAGTATATTTCAGACCTCGTTTCCCTGGGTGCCATCGGCGCCCGAAGTGCCGAGGCCCAGGCCTACCGGCGCATGGCGAGCGGCCTTTCCATGCCTATTGCCTTCAAGAATGGAACCGGAGGCAGTGTGCAGCTTGCCGTGAACGGCGTGGTTGCCGCTCGTACTCTCCATTCATTTATGGGCGTGGACCTGGACGGCAGAGTCGCCCAGATAAAGACGCTGGGCAACCACGACTGCTTCATCGTTTTACGGGGGAGTAGCCGCGGGACCAACTACGATAAGGAATCCATTAGGGCCGCGATATCACGCCTAGAGGAGGCCGGCGTCTGCCCAATCCTTATGGTTGATTGTTCACATGACAATTCAGTAAATGACCTCGGGGTCAAGGACCACTCGCGCCAGGGAGTCGTGTTCAAGGACATCGTCGACCAGCGGGCATTCGGGAACCGGAACATCCTCGGAGCCATGCTTGAGAGCAACCTCTTTGAGGGAAGTCAGCGTCCCGAAGATCCCAAGGATCTCAAGTACGGCGTTTCCATCACCGATGGCTGTATTGGCTGGGAGGAAACGGAAAAGCTTCTCATAGGGGCCCATAGTGCTCTTGGAGCTTGCGCAGCAGCACCAGTTCCTTAAGTTACAGGGGGGCGGAAACGACACAGAATCTTTTGTGTACGCCCGCCCCGCTTTTTTTCTTGACACGAGTTGTTGGGGATGATAAGAACTAATTATATGAAAAGTCCCAACATGGCGCCGCAGAGTTTAGTATTGGTCTTGAACCTCATTTTGCCTATGAGGAGCGATTTGCGTTGCAAGACATCCTAGCTTTCTTTACAGGTTTTTACGCAAGGAGCTCCTCTAAACAAATGAGGAGTTTTTGTTTAAAGAGCGTATCATTGGGCCCACACACTTACAAATCTATTGTGTAGGGAATGTGGGTCCAAAGCTGCGCTTGCCGAAAGTTCATTTTATAGGAGAGGGGATATGCCTTACAGGGTTATACAAGTTCAGTATTCTGGAGGGAGCGAGAGTGCCCCTACCGCGGCAGTCAAGCTAGTGAAGCTAGATGGAAAAGAGGTTACTGATGCGACCACAGGAAACGGGCCGGTAGATGCGGTTTTTAAAGCAATCCAGCGAGCCCTTGGGTTTAAACTGGAGCTTGTAGATTTTACCGTGTCGGCCAGCAGCTTGGGCTCTGAAGCATCAGGGCAAGTGGTTGTGTGCATACAAAAGAATGGTCAGGCGCACGAGGGCACAGGCCTTGGCACAGACATCATTGTTGCCAGCGCCGAGGCCTTTGTAGAGGCCCTGAAT
>Ga0154962_116_pt2 | contig 7387 bp, 12 predicted proteins | sample RifCSPhighO2_01_FD_105930 | JGI IMG/M metagenome (GOLD analysis project Ga0154962, IMG submission 105930) | Candidatus Wildermuthbacteria bacterium RIFCSPHIGHO2_01_FULL_49_22b
AGATGCTATGCCGCCGCCGTAAAATCGGGCGAATAGCAACAGACCGACAACACCAAGGATGGCTCCCCAGATTAACGTTCTATTGTTCATGGCCATAAAATGAATTACACATTCCTGTCATTTTCTCGCGCCGCTTTTAAAGCCCTTGCCCACCAGACCAACTGATTGAACATGTTTTCTGCTTTTTTCTTGTGCCCCGCGGCGTCCTTCAGCATCCCGCCCTCGTCGAACGCCTCCCAAATGATGGGGATAGCCACCTGCTCGCGAATCGGCGCCATTTGAAGCTCGACTGCGACTTGGCGGAGTTGTTCCACCGCACGCGCGCCTCCGGCGCCCCCGCCGTAGGAAACAAAGGCCGCCGGCTTGTTGTTCCATTCCTGATAGACGTGATCGAGTGCGTTTTTTAGAACTGCCGAATAGCCGTGGTTGTATTCGGGGGTTACGAAGATGTAGCCATCGGCCCCCGAAATCTTTTTGCTCCATCGCCGCGTAAACTCGGACGCATACTTGCCCATGGAAGGCGGCATTGGGTCCGTGAGGAACGGCAGCGCCCAATCCTTTAAGTCAATGTACTCGCTCGTAAAATCCCGACGGGTTTCCGCCAATTTCTTCACCCATTGGCCAACTTTTTCGCCGGCCCGTCCTTCGCGGGTACTCCCGATGATTATTTGTATCTTCAGCGCCGAAGTTTGCATGCGGGTTTTTTCGATTACGATATGTGCAGCAATTGAGAGAGTCGTTCCTTATCGAAGCCGACCGTGAATTCGCCGTTAATATCAATGACCGGCACGCCCATCTGATTTGATTTCGCGATCATCTCGTCGCGGGCCGCCGCATCGGTTGATGCGTCTTTCTCCTCGTAGACTACATCATGCTCCTTGAAGAATGCCTTCGTCATCTTGCAGAAGACGCAGGTCGGGGTTGTATAGATGGTTACTTTTGGCATGTTGCTAGTTAGTTTACAGTTATGAATTCGACCGCTAGGAAAATAATTTGCATAAGGATTTCACTATAGGATCGTCATCCCTCACTTCGTAGCAGATCATCTGTCCCATCCGATCCTTCCGTACCAGCCCGACCCTCTCGAGCACCCGGAGCTGCTGCGAGGCCGCGGAAACAGTTACCCCGAGGATCGATGCGACATCGGTTACGCAGATATCGCGGTGCTCCATCAGGATCTTAAAAATCCGAAATCGACCCGGATCACCCAGCGTGCCCAAGATGACCGGCATCCGTTCGTCCTCCCTCGAAAAGTCCTTTTTTATTGCGTTTATTTGCTCTTTGGTCAGCATATAAGTTCAAGTAATTGCATAATTACTTCAATACTACTCTGGATAAAATACGCTGTCAAGCCCTTGTGGATAAAGAAAGGCGCCACCGCAGACTGAGGTGACTACGGCCTATCTTCTAGTGGACGAAAACGGTTCGGAACTGGGGAGGAATCCTGACGCAGCTCGCGATCCTCTTCCCCGGGAAAATCGAGTTCTAAGGTTCGAGTAACGAATTGCCGACGCCCGGATGCACCGGCTAGGAGACGGGCGTTGCCTATATCAAGATCTTCGTTTGGCACCAAGGAGTTCGCCTTCACGAGGATGATTGCCTGCGGGCTCTGCGGATCGGGAATCGTAGCAGATGAAAAATTCAAGAAGCTCAAGGATGGCGGCGTAAATCGGTTACTTAATATCTTCTCGCTCGATAAGTTGCCACTTATTATCTTCGAATTGGTAAGTACGCAGTTTGGGTTGTTGTGCATCACGAAGAGGCTGATATGCTTGATATTTCGCGTCGGTAAGTTGCGGGTGTGAATTATAGAATTCAATTGCTCGCGAGTGCGGACTTGCATAGATCAGTAAGATCGCCCCATCGCCAAAATTCTTTTCTGAAAGCATTTTTATTCCTTTTGCAGAAATAACATCCCTAAAATCGTAGTAATCGTAAGCAGCCTTTCTTACTATTCCGGTTGCTCTATCTCCCGAATTTAGAAAATTGATAATCGTGGGAGCTAATCCAAGAGCGCTTGCGCCCTGGATCATACGTTTGAGGAACGTGCGACGGCCCATTGTTTGTGCCGAATGATCCACTGGGCAGTTTCTTTCTTTCTACCGATTACTTCTGGACCAACAATACCAGCTACTGCCGCAAGGAAAGCTCCCAGTTTTGTAAGTTCTATTGCATTGTTCGTGCTTCGGACTCTTTGTCGTTCTTGCTTGCCATGCTCATTAGTTCGATCACTGGAGTTAGGATCAACTACCGCCACGGGCTTCCCTTCCCGTGCCGCTATATCCTCTATAACTCTAAAAAAATGTTTTCCCGTCTGATTATCTAATTCCAAGATCACTTTATCTTTTGATAATTGAATGCCTTTCGACTCCGCTTCTTTGAGCATCTGATCGACGTATTCGTCAGAGTATTCGCCTGAGGCAGTTGGAGCATCTTCCAAAACTACCACCGATGCTCTTTTAATCGCCTCTTCAATCTCTTTTCTATATTCCTTTAGTGCGGTTGGGTCATGATATACGCCAAGATTCTCGACCTGTCTTCCGTTAACCTCAAAAGTGCTGCTATACCAATCGAGTTTCTCTTTACTCAAACTCATCCCTCTTTTTTCAATAAGCTGCTCGGTTTCAGAAGACCGGGGCTGTCCTATTTCTGGCGCTCCATCCATTTTCATAGTTTCTAGACGTTTAGATATTTCTAACGCCTCTGACCCCTCTCGGTCGGGCTCACAGTTTCTCTGGCACCCTCGGTGTAGAACCTTCCAAGGTGAGACCGTTACAGCGCTTTTGGAGGTCTCTTCCCTCTCCTTAGTGAGGCCTGCCCGTCCGTAGCTTTAGCGAAGGCGGGGGTCTCGATAGGGGTCGATTAAGCGAGAGAATTTACCTTCAATCGTTGTGCAAGTTCTTCCGCATGATCCTCTAGATAATCTTTATACTCAGTATACTCTGCTTCGGTAAGTCCGTTTGTGAGAACGCCTACCACTGCTCTCGCGTAATATTCTGCCGTTTCTTCCAGGTTGATTCCTGAATCATCGGTAGCAAATCGTGCATTACCGAGATCGTTGAAATAAATTCTAGGCTTTCCCTCAACCACACAAAGATTGAATGAATCAGTTCCTATGCGAATATGATGTTGAAGTAGCTTTTTTATATCTTCTGAAAACGAATCAACCACAGCCGAGAGATGCGATAAACTGATGCCTTCAGGAAGAATTCTCCTCACTCATATTTTTTTTCGAATCGTTATTTGATTCCTCTCCAAACCTGCGGGCACAAAGTCGTTTGACTTCATGACGCAGAAACGTATGACCCGTCCTAGGGTCATAGGACCGCTGGGGGACAGGGATTCGAACCCCGATACCTGCCTCCAAAGGGCAGTGTCCTACCGTTAGACGATCCCCCAAAATGCGATTCTTGCGCTCGCGGGTGGCCGCGGACGCCTTATTATCGTAATGAAAAATCGTTGATTTTTCAACCGCCGAGCTGTTGACCGGCCCTTTTTGTGGTATCATATGTAGTACAGCGGTCGAGCGTCCGCCCAAGGCGGACGGCTATTCTTTAGTCGTTTGACTCGAAAATCCACATCTTATGAAATCAATCTCCTGTCGCGATATTGGCACGGACTGCGACTTCGTCGCTACCGGCATGACCGAGGACGAGGTCATGCAGCAGGTCGGCGAGCACGGGAAGCAGATACATGGCATGACCGACGCCGACTTCACCCCCGAGATGATGGCGAAGGCAAAGGCCGCCATGAAGGACGCCTAACCCAAAATCCGCCCGTGGCTCCGGCCCGGGCGGATTTTGTAATAACCGGACACGCGAGCACCAAATCCGAAACAAATCCAGAAATCCTAACTTATCCACAATTCTTTATTCTAATGTTCTTAAGAACATTAGAATAAAGAATATCAAAGGGTATCACCCGTAAACACGAGGTATGGACGGGCACCTACGCATATGAAGCAGTTCCACGAATTGGAGCACATCACCCGGGGTATTTCGAATCACCGGCGCATCGAAATCCTCAATCTCCTTGCGAGGCATTCCGATCTTTCGGTTCTCGGAGTCGCAGAGGCCCTCCGGATAAACTTCAAGACCGCCTCCGAGCATATCCGCCGCCTTGCCCTCGCCGGACTCGTTGCCAAGCGCTACCAGGGCGCCGCCTTGCGCCTCACCCCCACTCCCCGGGGACTCGTCATTCTCAAGTTCTTGAGAACATTAGAATAGCGATAGATGCTGCTGACGGCGGCTTACTGCAGACGCGCACACGGACGCCGGGGCTCCCAGCGCGATCCCCGAATCCCGACGCGCGTCGGGACGATTTCAAACGTGATAGATGACGTCTTTCCGCTCCACCACAACCTCCCAGCCGTGCTTGCGCGCGTGACGGTAGAGCTTCATCGAGGGATTGAAGGCAATGGGCCGCTCGACGAACTGAAGGAACCCGATGTCGGACTCCGTATCCCCCACCCCGACCGAACCCTCGAGCGAAAGGCGCTCCTTTTCGACCGCGCGCCGGAGGATGGCGCCCTTGTCCATGATGAGATCTTCGTAGAGAACCCCGCCGGTGAAGCGGACGTTTTGATCCACCTCGTAGACCATGGCGTAGACCTTGTCGAATCCGAGCGAACGCGCAAAGGGCGCTACGGCCTCGTACGGCGAATGCGAAACGGCGAGGAGGAAGTGGGTGCGGTTGAGCCTTCTCACGAGATCGCGCGTGAAACGGTAGACCCGCACCTTGTGGAACGCGACCACGCGGTCGGCCACGCGCCAGACATCGGCCCGCCGCACGCCCTTGATGTGCTTGATGTAGGCCTGAACCACGCCCCCGAGGAACTCGTAATAGGAAAACCCGCTCTTGGCCGAGCCCTGGCGTCCTTGCCATTTTTTCCAGGCGTCCGCATATTCGGCTCGGGCGGTTTTCGGGAAGAAACCCGCGGCGATGAGCGCCTCAACCATTTCAACGAGCAGGGACGAGCGGAAGATGGTGCCGTCGATGTCGAAGATAGCGACTTTCCTAAGAAGTTTTCGCGACTTCATTGCTGCAAATGGTTATGAAGGCGATCTCGAGCGGCAACTGCGGAATGGGACTCCGGCGGCTTGCCTCAATTGCCTCGACGAGGAGCACGATGGCGCGGGCGAGCTCTGACGCGGACCAAACACCGAGCTCGTCCGCGAGCGCCTTCCCGCTCTCGGGCAGGAGCGACCCCTTGCCTGCCGCATCCGCGCCCGCCGCAGCCGCGCCGGGCGCGGTCTTCGCCATGAGCGCGTCACGAAAAAATCCGACGAGCATTTTCGCCAAATACTCCATCTCGTAACCGCCGAAGTAAAGCGCATTTAGGAGTTCGAGGGCTTCCCGGAGGCGCTTCGCGCCGAGGTGCCCGAAGAGCGCGCGGAGCGCTTCGCGCTTCGGGATGCCGAGGATCTCCTCGACGTCCGCGCGGGTGACGGACGTTTCCCCGACCGCGAGGATTTTCCCGAGCATGCTCTCGGCGTCGCGCATTGCTCCCTCGGCGACGAACGCGATGGCCTCGGCCGCATCCGCCTCGAGCCGCACGCCTTCGGCCGCGGCGATCTTCGCAATGCGTTCGCGGATGACCGTCTCGCGCGGACGGCGGAAGTCGAAGTGCTGGGTCCGGGAGACGATGGTCGGAAGGACCTTTTCGAGCTCGGTCGTCGCGAGAATGAACATCGCGTGGCTCGGCGGCTCCTCAAGCGTCTTCAAGAGCGCATTGAACGCATCCTTGGTCAGCTGGTGCACCTCGTCAATGATGTAGACCTTGGCGCGGCCTTCGACCGGGGCGAAACGCACTGCTTCGCGGAGTTCGCGGATCTCGTCAATGCCGCGGTTCGACGCGGCGTCAATCTCGATGAGGTTGAGCGCGTGGCCCGCGTTAAACGCCAAACATGAATCACATCTATTGCAAGGTCTTTCTTTGTCTTTTCCAATTACCGGGATTACCTCGTGTCCTCCCAATTTCTGGTCTCGTTCATAGGCTTTCCAGGCAGCCACGCTTTGCCCTTCCCCATCATAGAGGGTGCAATTCACGGCCTTCGCGATGAGCCGCGCGACCGTGGTCTTGCCGATGCCGCGCGGCCCGGAGAAGAGGTAGGCGTGCGCAACGCGGTTATGGGCGATCTGCCGCCGAAGGACCGAAACAATATGATCCTGCCCGACAACCTCGGAAAAGTCCTTCGGGCGGTATTTGCGGTAGAGAACCTGGTAGCTGGCCATAGGTACCTGCACTCTACCAGCGAACGCGTTCGGGCTCAACAGCCGATTATCTCCGGAACACGATAAATTTATACCCGACGAAGTTCCACGCGAGGCCCGCGACCGCGGCGCCGACCGCCGCGGCGCTCGCCCAGAGTTCCGGGCTCGCGCCCCCCTGCGGGCCGAGCCCGTCGTTGATGAAGGCAAAAACGGCGACATTGATGCCGAGGCCGATGCCCGAGACCACGAGGAATTCGGCGAACTGCGCGCCGGCGCGTTCGGTCGAAAGTGAGCGGAAGGTCCAGAATTTATTCCAGAAAAAACTCGACGACACCGCGACGAGGAATGCGATGGCTTTCCAGACGCTTGCCGCGAACCCCTCGCTCACCCCGCTTGCAGCGATGAGCAGATTCAGAATCCCAAGGTCAATGAGAAAATTCTGGCCGCCGACGAGGGCGAATTTCGTGAGCTGGTAAACGACGGGGATGCGGCGGCCTGCCCAAGTCCCGACGGCCATTGCCGCGAACGTAGCGAGCGGGAATACGATGGGAAGAAATTTCAAAACGCTCGAAATCCCGGCCGGAAGCGCAAGCGCGCGGCCGATGAGCACCATGAGAATGGCCGCGACCTCGCCGATGACAATGCTTGCGATGATATCGGTACGGTTGGTTTGCATAAAAAATTTGAAATCCCCGAGGATATGCGATGAAAGATAACGTGCCCAGTATAGCATCTCTCCTGCCGGATGCCGATCCCATCCGAGCGACGAACTCTGGAGTGTTCGGCGGGGAAGAATGTCCCAGCACTGATGTTGCATACTATTCCCCAGCGCAGCGCTTCGCCCGCACCGACCAGCCTGCCAAGAAGGTAGGGATACACTCTTCGCGCACGCGCCTCGCGCACGATGGCCATCTTCGTATGTGTCCCAGCGCTTTCCCTTCCACAGCGACATTGGTGCGGGGTTATTGTTTGTCGTCGCCATGCTCCACGCGTACTTCCTATAGCAAGCTATAGCTTGCTATAGGAAGTACGCGTGGATGGTGTCTGGTATACCGACCGCGCCGCGGGGCGGTGTGGGACCTGGCGAGCAAACAAGGGAAAATAAAGAAGGCCCTGGAACAGGAACCCGAACTTCGGGTTACTGACCAGGGCCTTTCGTGAATCACCTCCTTGA
>Ga0154962_130_pt1 | contig 5549 bp, 9 predicted proteins | sample RifCSPhighO2_01_FD_105930 | JGI IMG/M metagenome (GOLD analysis project Ga0154962, IMG submission 105930) | Candidatus Wildermuthbacteria bacterium RIFCSPHIGHO2_01_FULL_49_22b
CTGTCAGTATAGGAGAGGTACTGACATTTGAAATTGACAAGCTGAATGAACAGGCGGCTCTCCCAATATTGTGAGGGCCGCCTGTTCGTTAAGAAAGCCTTTGCACTTGAGCCTCAAACAAAAAGTTGGAGATTCAGGTGTGGAGGTACCTGCCTTCACAAAATATCAGAAGTCCTAACCCATATGAAGGGTTAGGCAGAAGGAGTTCTTTCATGGCAAAGGGACAACGCGGGGCAAGGTGGATCGCGCGCAACCGGGGAGACATCGGAGTAAAATCCGACCTTCTTCCCACGCGACAAGCGCGCCTCAACTTCATGGAGGCTGTCTGTCGAGGAGTGAATCCTAACAGTATTGCCTCCATCCGCCCGGCAGGATCTGGAGTGGTCGCCGTTATGACCAACGGCACCGTTGCCAAGATCGGCTGCTGGTAGCCCTCATAGGAGAACTGCACAGGATATGTCCTGTGCAGTTCTCCCCGACCTTGAGTCCATAATAAAAAGGAAACATTGTGGACTGAAGGGAGGGAAAGATGACTCCAAGGACGCAGTTCGAGAAACTCCGTGTGGAACTTCTCGAAAAAGGCGAGCTTGTCCTAAAAACCATCATGCACAACGGAGAAGAAGAATCTTCGCTGAAGCTAATAGTCAAAGTACAACGCTGGCTAGTCGAGGAAATCGCCGCAATCGAGGGAGTACAAATTTCTCGGCGTACCAAAACCATCTCAAAGAGACGCGCCGAGAATCTTATCTGGGCGAACCTTCCGCCCACCCAACCCAAAGAGGAGGAGAGGACTTGATACACATCTCGTCTTCTCCTCCGACCTCTCAAGCTTATAACCCTGAGCGAAGCCGAATGGGTTGTGGGTTTAAGAGATTGACAGCACCTTGAAACAAACCTGTTAGGCCTCCGAGGTCTGACATATCCGGAGCGGCGAAATGGACATTAGCTAGAAACATTCAGACAACACAGAATTGGAATGAAAAACAAAAGTTAGTGTCCACCTCGCCGCTCCGGAAATCCACCAATGAGTGGAAATACTATTCTGGAGGGTAAAAGAGAGGGAAAAATGATACTCGTTGCCCTGTTGATCGTCGGTGCCCTGGCTCTTCATCTGGTATTAGGGGGAGGTGTTGTCTGGGGTTTCCGGAAACTCCAGATGTTCCCTTATACCGAGGGGCATATGGAGTGTATAAGGAGCTCGTGGGGGAGGGACAGAATGAAGGTGGTCACCGCCCCGATGGGCTTGGTCATTGGGCTATGGGTTCTTTGGCCCATAGCCATATTGGTACTCTCTTTATTTGGTTTTTTCCTCTTCGGGGTGGGTATAGTACTTGGTTTGGCGACCGCCACCGGCAAGATTTTCCGGTTGGTGGCTGGACCAGGAATTGACGGATGGTGGAAGTAAAAGTTCTACTACCCTGCGCCCCAGCCGATAGGGGCAACAATCGAAAGGAGGTACGGATGAGATATCGTACAAAGCCCACCAGCAGGGCTAAACTACATGGAGAAGGCTGGGATGCAGATTACTGTGACGAACAGGCCTGCATTCTTCTCCCCATACTTGAGCTCATACAAAGATGTTAGACCTCCGAGGTCTAACATATTTTGTGGGCTGAAATGTGGGATAGCACCTTGAAACAAATTTGGGTCCGAATTGGAGAGGAAAAATTCGTCTTCAGCTCGGACCCAAATTAGAGAAGGAGGTGGCCCTAATGAGAGGAGTAATGGTTCCTCTTCTTGCTCTGCTTCTATTCGGTCTATTTGTCGCCTGCGGTTCGGAGAATCGCATCGCGACACCAACAAGGAATTGGACCATACCAACTCTTATCCCAGTCCCGCCACCACCAGGTAACACCTTGGTGGAAAAGGTTTCTATCGCGGATCGCAAGGTAGAGGAGCTTAGCGTGCTCCTAGCGGACGCGATGGAGCTCCTTGAGAGAATCTCCAACCTCGAGGTCAAGGCGGACCTCGAGAAGAGGATAGAGAGCCTCCGGGTGGAACTCTTGGATGCGAGGTCGCAGGCTGCCGAAGCTGCGTTCGACCTCAAGAGAGCCCAGGAGCATCAGCAGGTTCTGGATTTGTTTGCCGCAGAACCTACTGACACTAGGTAAAGCGGCCAGTCTCCAGCCGACGGGGGCGACATGAGGAAGTCAATCGGCATTCGCCTGAGGCGAATGACTTCCTCCCATATTTGAACTCACAACAAGGTTGTGGGTTGAAATGTGGGATAGTTCTTTGCAAAATAAAACCGCCCTATGAGGGGCGGCTAGAGGAGGTCGACTCCGAGTTTCCCATGGAGTTACGTCCCTTGGAGCTTTCGCTCCAAACGCCATACGCGTTTATCAAGCGCGGAGGTGAGGCCTGTGTGAAACCAGGTTTCACACATCCTATCCGGAGCGGCGAAATGGACATTAGCTAGAAACATTCAGACAACACAGAATTGGAATGAAAAACAAAAGTTAGTGTCCACCTCGCCGCTCCGGAAAACTATATCAACCCGGAGGGCAGAAAAGGAGGAGGATGAATACCTTTACAATTGTATGCGTCATTGTTGCGGCATTATCGTTTTATTTTGCCGCAGGAGCTTGGGTAGTGGAGTTTTGGAAGAGAAACATCCTGTTTCCCTTCCATTTTGACCGTCAATATCGACGCACTCCCACTGCTTCGATAGCCGGCATAGCGGCCCTGTGCCTTTTTTGGCCAATAGCCGTGGTGCTGGGCATATTATTCTTGGCTTTTGAGCCAAGAGTAAAAACCAAGAAGGTCATCATTTCACATGGCTTTCTTGGAAGGTGATAAGTTCTTCCAGGTAAAGTCCGAGGAGGAAGTCAATCGGCAATTACACTTTGAGCCATGACTTCCTCCCATATTTGAACCCATCGTTACTTGCCCTGAGTGCAAGTCGAAAGGTGGGTTGAAATGTGGAAATACGAGTCCAGAGGCGCTCTCGCAGGAGGAGACCATTCTCTCCGCCTTCCGGTTCTCCGGGAGGAGTCCCTTCTACGGGAGTACCCCTGGGCTTGATCCCTACACCAAATAGGCAATGACTTTGTTCTGCTTGCACTGGATGCGTTGCTTGTTCTGATGTGGGGGCTTGACATTTCTTGTCCCCGTTTTATAATCAAAACTGTTAGATAAAGACACAGAATTACAGAATTGTTGAAAGGTCGCATGATTTCTTGTAAGCAGTAAGTTCAGAACGAAATATGGCAGAAGAGAAGTACGAATATCAGGAACTTTTAGAATACCTGGTGAAAGGGTTGGTAGACCATCCAGAGGATGTAAAGGTGGAACGCAAGGTGGATGAGATGGGCGTGCTGCTGATTCTCAAGGTACATCCTGAAGACATGGGCCAGATTATTGGCCGCCAGGGCTCCACGGCCCGCTCAATTCGCACCTTAATGAGAATCGCGGGTCTTAAGGCCCACGCCAGGGTAAACCTCAAGATTGAGGAACCGGAAGGCGGAAGACAGCCAAGAGAGCAAAGAGAACCAAGAGAAGAAAAGAAAGAATCCTCTCTAGAAGACCTGACCATCTAATAAGTTGAAATCCAGGAAAACAGTGCTAGGATATTACCGAAGCGCTGTTTTCTTTTTGCATGCTCACCTTTGACGTTTTAACCATATTCCCAGAACTCTTTGAGCCCTTTGCCAAGGAATCTTTGCTATTTAAGGCAAGCAAAAAGAAACTCTTGAAGATTCAGGCCCATGACTTGAGGCAGTGGGCCAAAGACAGGCACCGCACCGTGGACGATAAGCCCTTTGGCGGAGGATTGGGCATGGTCATGCGGGTTGAACCCGTCTATAAAGCGGTTTCAACCCTTAAATCCAAAATCCAAAATCCAAAATCCAAAACTAAGGTTATACTATTTACGCCGCGTGGGAAGAAATTTGATCAGAAAATGGCATATAAGTTGTCAAGGATGAATCATATCATTATGGTCTGTGGACGATACGAAGGAGTGGACGAGAGAATCGCAAAGAAGATAACGGATGTTGAGCTCTCCGTAGGGGATTATGTCCTCATGGGAGGGGAAGTGCCTGCCATGGCTGTTATAGAGGCGATTTCCCGCCTTATCCCCGGAGTTGTTGGGAAGCCCCAGTTCTTAAAAGAACGCCTTGGCAAAGGCAGAAAGAAAGGGTTTTTAGAATATCCCCAATACACCAGACCCGAGATATTTGAGCCCAAGAGAGGAGTAAAGTGGAGAGTCCCCAAGGTATTGCTCTCTGGCAATCATAAAGACATTGAAGAATGGAAGGCAAAACATGGACGAGTAATTGCTTAATGGGCGCAAGTGAACTGCTTTACTTGCGCGGGCGATTTAGCGAGGCGTCCCTGCCGAGCGTTTAAAATCGCACCGGTACCTTGAGTAGTCATATATTTTGTGTTAGAATACCTGGGACGGGTCGGTGCCGGAGCGGCCAATCGGACGTGGCTGTAAACCACGCGGCTTTACGCCTTCGGGGGTTCGAATCCCTCCCGGCCCACACCTTCGCTCTTTATAGAGCTTCGGTGTGCACAGCACACCAATACAAATAAGACGAAGGCATACGAATTTGAACGTTACCTTAAATCGGGACTGGACAAGCCTTTCTTCAAAAACGATTAATCTAGCATGCCGTTGTAGCTCAACTGGCAGACTTGCCCGCCGTAGTCCCGCAAAGTGGGACGTAGGCGGGGCAACTCTTCGCCTTCGTGCCGGGGTAGTTCAGTGGCAGAACGCGTTCTTGGTAAGAACGAGGCCATGGGTTCAATTCCCATCCCCGGCTCCGCACTTCGGCGGACAAGCATGGTAAGAAAAAGATAATAAATAATAATATTATGCCAGCAAAAAGAAAAGCATATAGCAAGATGCAGTGCGGGGGTTGCAAAAACATTAACTACTTTGCGCACAAGTCCTTAATGAAGAAGCGCAAAGAAGGGGAGCAGAAGCTGGAAGCAAAGAAGTTTTGCAAACACTGCAAAAAGCATACAGCGCACAAAGAATGTCGTTAAACGGCACACATTTGAGTTTAAAGAAATTATATCCTTGGAATAAGGTCGCCAAAAAGACGGTTTTGGTGGTAGAATAAATTTGACAGATTTTTTAAGAATAATATAATTAAAATATATGGCAAGACAATTTACAGCGATATATAAAAAAAGTGGAAAGTGGTATTTGGGTTGGATTGAAGAAATTCCAGGAGTTAATACTCAGGGCAAAACTCTTAAAGAAGCAAAAGAAAATCTAAAAGAGGCACTTTTGTTAATTTTAGAAACCAACCGAATGCTTAATAAAAAAGAAATTTCCAAAGGGAAATTTATTCGGGAGCCATTTTCCATTTCTATATAATGAAGCGAAGAGATTTCATCAGACATCTTTTGAAGAATGACTGTATTTTTCTAAGAGAAGGCGCAAAACATAGCGTCTTTTTTAATCCTTTGATGAAAAAATCTTCAACCGTTCCTCAATTTTTTAGCAAAGAAAATTTGCCGAGACCTTGGGGTGGAATCACCAGAAAGAAAATAAATAAAGGAAATTATATCGCCAAAAAATCGTCAAAAAGGCG
>Ga0154962_109_pt1 | contig 1166 bp, 2 predicted proteins | sample RifCSPhighO2_01_FD_105930 | JGI IMG/M metagenome (GOLD analysis project Ga0154962, IMG submission 105930) | Candidatus Wildermuthbacteria bacterium RIFCSPHIGHO2_01_FULL_49_22b
CCCCAAAAATTCTTTTGTGAGCCGGGGCACTTCCCGCTTGAAGTATTTTTTAATCTCGGGCCACGTTGTTTTAAAAAAAATCTTGGGCATGGGGTCTTCATCGGCATCCGCAAAATACATCAAGCTTTTTAAAATATGGTGGTAATCGTGCGCAACTGTCGGGTACTGGCCTGGCAATCGCGGCAGCACATCCGCAAGCGGCTCGTGCTTTTTTACGTACCAATACAGATCAACAAAGTCGCGCTTTCTCCCCCGCTGGCTGATTGCGATAATTTTCATGACAGCAATATCGCGCGGATTCAGGATGCTCACGCTTCCATAACGCTCCATCTGCTCTTTGGAAACAAAAAACGGGTAAGCAATAAAGCTTACCTTTGTGCCGGCAAATGAGGCGTACACGGTTCCGGGCTCGGCAATATCAACGGTCCAATCATTATCCTGCAAGCGGACAAGCACTTCTCTTGGTTGAAATGTTTTGCGCGAAGTAAAAAAGTCCAGGTCCAGCGAAACCCGATGGCCTTCGTACATGGCAAGGGCGGTTCCCCCTGCCAGATACCAATTCTTTCCCCTGAGCCACTCCTGCCCACTCAAAAAATCCAGGGCGGCTTTTGCGCCTTTTGGAAGCGAGTTTACTTGCCACGTTACCTGGCTCTTGTCAGGACTTCCCATAGTACTTTTGTTCGCGGCCGCAGTACCCTTGATTTTTTTACGACGTCCCGAATAAGTGCTGTGGGATATGCATTCCAAAGCCAGCGCACCTCATTATCCCGGCCAAACTCCAAAATCCGCGCGATGATATATCTGGCATGTTTATTGGGATTCACTGTTTGAGGATCCACATCCCAAAACAAAGACGGGCGAAAACGAATATGCCGGTTCTTTTTGGAGCTTTTCTTTGCCTCCATATATCCTATTATACCATAAAAACCATAAAACAAAATGCGCTCATTGTATCATTGCGGGTTGCAATACGATACAATTATCTTCTTTCAAATCCCGCAAGAAATACGCCAAACGCCAGGCCGAGGATTATAGATAGAGAAAGGTTTTTTAGTTACCACCTAACCAATACATAACCAGGCACACCACTAGCACCAGTCCCACCCATTTGGCCCGTGCTCGGATTAAATGATCCCGAACCCCCAGATCCAGCACCACCCACCATA